>Ga0065721_10004033_pt1 | contig 79014 bp, 79 predicted proteins | sample Mesricmetagenome_FD_59108 | JGI IMG/M metagenome (GOLD analysis project Ga0065721, IMG submission 59108) | Mesophilic microbial community from rice straw/compost enrichment Sample: eDNA_1 v2 (version 2) | ecosystem: Engineered > Solid waste > Grass > Composting > Bioreactor | place: USA: Davis...
CGCCGCGAATCGTGCCCCGGGCATTGGAGCTCGCGATCAACACTTCGCAGAGCGGCACTCGCAAGCGGTAATCCTGCAGATATTCCAGGCGCTGGCAGACCACCGCGACCAGGCAATCGGCGATTTGAGCGCGAATGCTGCCCTGGATCTCCGCCGGGAACGACATGCACATTCGATTCAACACTTCGGCGCAGGTCGACGAATGCATGGTCGCGAGCACCAGGTGGCCGGTCTCGGCCGCATTCAACGTGAGCCGCATCGCCTCGGGCGTGCGCATCTCGCCGATCACCAGCACGTCTGGATTCTCGCGCAGCGCATCGATGATGGCCTGTTCATAGCTCGGCGAATGCGTGGGCACTTCGCGCTGGCGAATGAACGAACGATTGTTCGAATACAGATATTCGATGGGACTTTCGAGCGTGATGATGTTCCTGGCGCGCGACGCGTTGATCTCTTCGATCATGGCCGCCAGCGTGGTGGATTTGCCGCAGCCGGTCGGCCCCGACACGATCACGAGCCCGGTCGGCGCTTCGGTGAGCCTGGCCAGATCCGGGTGCAGATTGCAGCCCTTCAGCGTGTTCGTCGAGGCTGCGAGCAGCCGCACCGCCAGCGCCGCCCCCCGAACGGTTTGAAACAAATTGACCCGGCAGCGCGTCCCCGCAACATTGATCGACAGATCCGCCGAACCTCGTCCGCGGAACTGTTCCCACTGCTCGTTGCTGAGCAACTCCCTGCCCATCTCCGCCACGCGCGCCGCCGGTAGCGATTCACCGAGCGCCGACAACTCCCCTCGAACGCGCACGACCACCGGCGTCCCCGCCTGCAAATGCAAGTCGCTCGCGCCGAGCGCTCGCGCTTTCAAAACCCACTCTGCGAGGATCATGGCCTCTCTCCATCAATGCTGCTCCAACTCCGCGAGCCCGCTGCCGCCGGGACTGTTCGGGTTGAGCAGCGCCAGAATGCGACGAACCAACACTTGGCAGTTCGCCCGGCCGGCGTAGGTATTCGCCAGCAGAATGACCCCGGTCCTGGCCGCCCCGTCGAATTCGTAGGACGTCACGGAAACAAAACCCGCTCCATTGTAGCGACCTCCGGAATGCAGTGTCCGGTATGCAAGCCGTCCGAAGGCTGGACAACCGCCGGCCTTGAGGCAATGCTGACGGCATCTTCCGGTCCGAGGATAGCGCCATGAGCGCCGCCGCCCGACCCGCATCATCGCAATCCGTGGCGCCCACAGAAGATCCGATGGTGGGGCTGCCGGCGTGGATTTATAGCGATCCCGACTTCTTCGAGCTGGAGAAGCGCACCATTTTCCGTACCAGCTGGCAGCTGGTGTGTCACAGCAGTGATGTGCCCGATCCTGGTGACTATCACTGTCTCGACCTGCTCGGCGAATCCATCGTGTCGGTGCGTGGCCGCGATGGCGAGATTCGCAGCTTTCACAATGTTTGCCGTCATCGCGCCTCGCGCCTGCTCGACGGGCCGAAGGGCCACTGCGGCGGACGCATCACCTGTCCGTATCACGCCTGGACCTATTCGCTCGACGGCCGGCTGATCGGCGTGCCCCATCGAGAAACATTTCGCGGTCTGAAACCGGAGCTGCACGGTCTGGTGCCGCTCGAACAGGAAATCTTCATGGGCTTCATTTTCGTGCGCCTGGAGCCGGGCCTGCCCAGCGTGCGCGAGATGCTGGCGCCGTACGCGCATGAGCTGGCGGCGTATCGACTCGAAGAGCTGGTGCCTCAAGGGCGCGTCACGCTGCGTCCACGCACCGTGAACTGGAAGAACGTCGCGGACAACTATTCCGACGGCATGCACATCGACGTCGCCCATCCAGGCCTGTCGAGGCTGTTCGGCAACAGTTATGGCATCGAAGCCGAGGATTGGGTCGACAAGATGTGGGGCGTTCTGCAGGACAAGCCGAGCAGCAACTGGTCGGAGCGCCGCTATCAACAGCTGCTGCCACCGGTCGAGCATCTGCCGCCCGAGCGCCAGCGACTGTGGACGTACTTCAAGCTCTGGCCCAATGTGGCGTTCGACATCTACCCCGATCAGATCGACTTCATGCAGTTCATTCCCCTCTCCCCGACGGAAACCCTGATCCGCGAGATCGCCTACGTGCATCCTGACAACCGCCGCGAGATGCGCGCCGCGCGTTATCTGAACTGGCGCATCAACCGACAGGTGAACAAGGAAGACACGGCGCTGATCGCTCGCGTACAGGCCGGCATGGGTTCGAGCAGCTATACCGTCGGGCCACTGAGCGAAAGCGAGGTCTGCTTGCGCAGCTTCACGCGTCGCATGCACGAGATGATTCCGGAGAGTCGCAGTGCCCGCAAAGTCTGATGTCCTGATCGTCGGCGCCGGCCACAACGGCCTGGTCTGCGCAGCGTATCTCGCCGCGGCCGGATTGAAGGTCACCGTGCTCGAGCGCCGTCATGTGGTCGGCGGCGCCGCGGTGACCGAAGAGTTTCATCCGGGCTTCCGCAATTCAGTCGCGTCGTACACGGTGTCGTTGCTCAACCCGAAAGTCATTCGCGATCTGGACCTGCATGCCAACGGATTGCGCGTCGTCGAGCGCGAAGTCTCCAACTTCCTGCCGACCGAAGACGGCCGCTACCTGGCCACCGGCGGCGATCGGACCAGGCGCGAAGTCGCGAAGTTCTCGCACAAGGATGCCGAGCGCCTCGATGCATACGGCGAGCGGCTGGACATCATCGCCGACCTGCTACGCGACCTGGTGTTGCAAACCCCGCCCAACGTGGTCGATGGCGGCTGGCGCGTCGCCCTGCCCGAACTGGTTCACGCAGCCGGCCTCGGTCGCCGCTTCAGCAAGCTCGATATGAGCATGCGGCAGGAGTTGCTGCGCCTGTTCGTCACGTCGGCCGGGGATTATCTCGACGGTTGGTTCGAGAGCGCGCCGATCAAAGCGGCCTACGGTTTCGACGGCATCGTGGGCAACTACGCGAGCCCCTACACGCCCGGCTCGGCGTATGTGTTGTTACATCACGTGTTCGGCGAAGTGAATGGCAAGAAAGGCGCATGGGGTCATGCGATCGGCGGCATGGGCGCGATCACCCAGGCGATGGCGAAATCAGCGGCAAGCCGCGGTGTGGACATTCGCGTCAATGCCGGCGTGCGTCAGATCGTCGTCGAGAACGGCAAAGCCGTGGGCGCGGTGACCGAATCAGGCGAAACATTCCGTGCCTCCGCCGTCGTCTCCAACTTGAACCCCAAACTGCTATACACGAGTTTGATCGACGCAGGCGCGCTGCCCACGGCCTTCCGACAGCACATCAGTCACTGGCGCTGCGGCTCGGGCACGTTCCGCATGAACGTCGCGCTCTCGGAGCTCCCCGATTTCACCTGTCTGCCCGGCAAGCAGCGCAGTCCTCATCACACCGCGGGCATCATCATCGCGCCGACGCTCGGCTACATGGAGCGCGCCTATTTCGATGCGCGCACGCACGGCTGGTCGAAACAACCCATCGTCGAGATGCTCATTCCCTCGACGCTGGACGACAGCCTCGCTCCGCCCGGCCAGCATGTCGCGAGCCTGTTCTGTCAGCACGTCGCGCCGACATTGCCGAATGGCGAGTCGTGGGATACGCATCGGGAAACGGTGGCGGATCTGATGATCGACACCGTCAACGCCCATGCGCCGAACTTCAAGGCGTCCGTGCTCGGGCGCCAGATCAACAGCCCGCTCGATCTGGAGCGAACGTTCGGTCTGATCGGCGGCGATATCTTCCATGGCGCGCTGAGCCTCGATCAGATGTTCTCCGCCCGCCCGATGCTGGGTCACGGCAACTATCGCGGTCCGCTGCCTGGCTTATATATGTGTGGCTCGGGCACGCATCCCGGCGGCGGCGTGACCGGCGCGCCCGGGCACAACGCGGCTCATGAAATCATCAGCGACTTTCGACGCAAGATTGTGCGACGACTCACTTGATCGCACGTGCACGGGCATACGCCTGCGTGCCGCGAGTGTAGATACGGTCGCCCGGCAACACNGCGTCGCTCGAAAGCTCGGNCTCGTTTCTCAGCCGGGCGTACAGCGGCGCGAAGTCCGTCTCGATCGTCTGCCGCAGCAGGTCCTCGAAGCTGTCGATCACGAAATACGTTTGTTGAAAGTCGTCGATGCGATAGTGAGTGCGCATGACGCGCGCGAGATCGAACCCCAGGCGGTTCGGTGACGAATCATCCAGCGCGAACACCGATTCGCCGTACGAGGACACGATGCCCGCGCCATACAGCTTGAGTGCATCGCCTTGACGGATCAGACCGAACTCGACGGTGTACCAATACAGCCGCGCGAGCGAAGTCAATGAACCGAAGCCATGCGCGCGCAGGCCGCCCCTGCCATAGGCTTGCATGTAGTCCGCGAATACCGGATTGGCCAGCAGCGGCACGTGCCCGAACACGTCATGGAAGACATCCGGCTCCTGCAGATAGTCGCGCTGTTCGGGGCTGCGAATGAAACGTCCGGCGACGAAGCGGCGATTGGCGAGGTGTTCGAAGAACACGTGCTCCGGCACCAGCCCGGGCACCGCGATCACCTGCCAGCCGGTGGCCTTCATCAGGCGCTCGGACAGCTCATCGAAGTGCGGGATGCCGGGCCGCGTCATGCGCAGCAGCTTCAGTCCGTCCATGAACTCGGGCACGACGCGCTCGGGCAACATGCCGGCCTGCCGCTCGAACAGGTGATCCCATAGGGCATGCTCGGCCGGACTGTAACGCTCCCACTGCTGGGGGATGCTCCAGTCTTCAGCCGCCCCTTCGGGGCGCTGAAGTGTGACATCGGCCATGATCGTGACTGCTGCGGCTTGCTGAATCAGGCCGCTATGGTAGCTCACGAGGCCAGCTTGAGGCCCAGGATTCCCGTCACAATGAGCAGGACGCACAGCATCCGCGCCACGGTCACCGCCTCGCCAAACAGCACGATGCCCAGCAGGACGGTGCCAACGGCACCGATGCCGGTCCATACCGCATAAGCGGTGCCGACCGGCAGCGAGCGCATCGCCCAGCTGAGCAACGCCACGCTGATGGCCATCGAAAGAATGGTGCCGATGCTCGGCCACAGGCGCGTAAAGCCGTCGGTATATTTCAGCCCGATCGCCCAACCGATCTCGAACAGACCCGCAATGAAAAGAAGGACCCAAGCCATGATGCCTCCGGGGTGCGCTGCCGCGCTGTTAGAGGGGTCGTCCCCGGAACGATGAAGCACGGCAGGGTCGTCCCTGCCGGCATGCGTATTAGAGCAGAATTCTTCAGCGAGTTCCGGTCATCCGCACCGCTTCGCCACTGCCCTGTCCGGCGTTTTCGTGCAGCAGTGGCGCACGCTTCACCGAACACAGCAATTCGTACGGACTGCGGTTGGCGCTCCTGGCGACGTCCGCTACCGGCACCCGCGGCCCCCACAACTCGACGGTGCTGCCGACGCCGGCGCTGGGCAAGTCAGTGAGATCGACCGTCAACATGTCCATCGAGACTCGACCGATCAATCTCGTCGCTCGTCCATCCACCGCAATCGGAGTGCCCGTCGCGGCCGTCTGCGGATAGCCGTCGGCATAGCCTGCACAGACCAGTCCGACACGCGTGCGTTCCGAAGCGACGAACGTCGCGCCGTATCCCAGCGACTCGCCCGGATCGAGCGTACGAACATTGAACACGCGGCTTTCGAACGTCATCACCGGCTGCAGTTCCGGCACCGAGCCGCCGCGGGGATCGACGCCATACAACATCAATCCAGGCCGTGCCCAATCCCGACGGGCTTCCGGCCAGGCGAGCAAGCCAGCGGAGTTGCACAGGCTCCGCTCGCCTTTGAGCATCGCAGTGGCCGCGTCGAAAGCTTCGATTTGTTGCGCCGTCATCGGCTCGGCTGACTCATCGGCGCGTGCGAAGTGCGTCATCAATGTGATCGAGCTCACCTTGCCGGTGTTCTGCAAGCGCTGATACGCCTGCGCGGCCTCCGATGGCCGGAATCCCGCGCGGCTCATGCCCGTGTCGACCTTCAGCCACACATTGAAGCGTGCACCGGTCCGGCTCTCCTCGATCAGCCGGATCTGCTCGAACTGATGCACGACCGCCCACAGCTCCAGCTCGTTCGCGATCTTCAGCTCGGAGGCATTGAAACAGCCTTCCAGCACCAGGATGGGTTTGCGAATTCCGCCCTCGCGCAACGCACACGCCTCATCCAGGAACGCAACGGCAAAGCCATCCGCGATCGAGGTCAGCGAATGCGCCGAAGCCAGCGCGCCGTGGCCATACGCATTGGCCTTGAGCACGGCCAGCGCGCGCCCCCCATGCACGCCGCGAGCATAGAGGTAGTTGTTTCGCAGTGCCGCCAGATCGATTCGAACACTGGTCGGACGAGTCACGCCGTCTCCTCACCTGTCACCAGCCGGGGCCGGGGCGCGCTCATCTTCCGATAGCGCGACACATCGAGACCATCCGTGCGGATCTCGGGGCGGTACCCCGTCATCAGATCCGCGATGAGCCGCCCGGAGCCACAGGCCATGGTCCAGCCGAGCGTGCCGTGGCCAGTGTTGATGAACAGATTGCGGTACTCGCTCGCGCCGACGATGGGCGTGCTATCCGGCGTCATGGGTCGCAGCCCCGTCCAGAACTGGCCGCGCTGCAAATCACCCGCGCCCGCATACAAATCGTTGACCACGAGCTCGAGCGTCTGACGTCGTTGCGGCAGCAACTCATGATCGAACCCGGACAACTCGGCCATGCCGCCGACCCGAATGCGATCGTCGAAGCGCGTCACCGCGACCTTGTAAGTCTCGTCGAGCACTGTCGACACCGGCGCCGAGGACTCGTTCACGATGGACAGCGTCAGCGAGTAGCCCTTCACCGGATACACCGGCAGATCGATGCCCAGCGGCAGCGCGAGTGCACGGGAGTAGCTGCCACACGCGAGCACGTAAGCGTCGGCGCTAATGCGCTCTTCGCCGAGCCGCACGCCAGTGATGCGCCCGCCGCTGCTCTCGATGGCAGTGACGTGCTGACCGAAACGGAACGTGACCCCCAGCTTCTCCGCCGCTTCCGCCAGACGCCGGGTGAACAGGTTGCAATCGCCCGTCTCGTCGTTGGGCAATCGCAGGCCACCGGTCAGCTTGCCTTTCACATGCGCGAGCGCCGGCTCGGCCGATGACAGCTGATGCTCTTCGAGCAGCTCATAAGGAACGTTGCAACGCTCGAGCACGCGAATGTCCTGACGCGCGGCCTCGAACTGCTTGCGGGTTCGGAACAATTGCAGTGTGCCGCCGGTGCGCTGCTCGTATTGAATGCCGGTCTCGGCGCGCAGCGCTCGCAGACAATCGCGGCTGTATTCGGCCAGACGGAGCATGCGCTCCTTGTTGATGTCGTACCGCTCGGGCGAGCAGTTGACGAGCATCTGCGCCATCCACTTGAGCTGATGCAGGCTGCCGTCGAGGCTGATGGCGAGCGGCGCGTGCTTCTGGAACATCCACTTCAGCGCCTTGAGCGGAATGCCCGGCGCCGCCCACGGCGTCGAATAGCCTGGCGAGACCTGTCCGGCGTTCGCGAAGCTGGTCTCCGCGGCCACCGCGCTCTGCCGATCGATCACCGTGACCTGGGCACCCCGGCGCGCGAGATACCACGCACTACACACACCGATGACGCCTCCACCCAGAACCACTACGCGCATGAACACTCCGTCAGTGCATCTGAAGCGTCATCAATTCTATGGAGAGCCCCGCAGTGACTTCCTTCGAAGTGGCGCGTTTGTCAGCGGTTTTCGCTGTGGCGGCCTGACATAAACGCCGCCGGCCAGTGAAAATCCCTGGCTCTGGCGCGTAGTCCAGCCCAGAACGCTGGCATCGGTGAAAACCTGAACGTAATATCCATGAGCCCGCCGGCCCTGTCCGGCTCCCACCGACACGTTCATCGACGCCGACATGCAGCAGTTCGATCGCATCGACCGGAAGATCCTGGACATCCTGCAACGGGATGGACGCATTTCCATCACCGACCTCGCCCAGCAGGTCGGCCTGTCCGCCACGCCTTGCGCCGACCGGGTCCGCCGCCTGGAGCGCACCGGCGTGATCACCGGCTACCACGCGCGCCTGTCGCCCAGGGAGGTCGGCCGGAATCTGCTCGTGTTCCTGGAAATCAAGCTGGCGGTGAAATCGGACGAGGTGTTCGAGAAGATCAAGAACGAGCTGCACAACATTCCGGACGTCATGGAATGCCACCTCGTGTCCGGCGACTTCGACTATCTGATCAAGGCGCGCATCCCGGACATGCACAACTACCGCACGCTGCTCGGCGACATCCTGCAACGCATGCCCTCTTCCGCGCAGTCACGCAGTTATGTGGTGATGGAAGAGATCAAGGAGACTTTTTATTTGCAGGCGTGACGGCGCCGGTCGAGCTCTTGACGATGACTCCGTTCTTGATGATGACGACCAGCGTGCGGGCCGGATCGGCCAGCAGTTGCAGGTCCTGCAGCGGATCGCCATCGACCAGCAACAAATCCGCCAGCGCCCCTTCCTCCACGACGCCCAGCTTGCCGGGATAAGGATTGCGATTGCCCGACATCGCCAGCAACTGCGCGTTGGTACCCGTTGCCATGATCAGCGCCTCCGCCGGCGTGTACCAGCGCACCATTCTGGCCAGCATCGCCCCCTGAGCTTGGGCGAGCTTGGGTGAGAACAGGATGTCGGTGCCCCAGGCGGTCTTGATCTTGTACTTCTTCGCGAGCGCATAGGCGCGATCGGTGCCCGCGGCCACTTCCTTCTTCTTGGCTGCCTCCTGCGAGCCCTCGGGAAATTGATTCGAGCCCTCCTCCTCGAGGAACGGTTGCAGGCTCCACCACACCTGCTTCTCGGCCATGAGCTTCGCGGTCGCTTCATCGGCCAGGTGCCCATGGTCGATGCACTTCACGCCCGCGTCGAGTGCGGTTCGAATCGCGCGCGGTGTGTAAGCATGAACAGCAACGTATGTGCCCCAGTTCTCCGCCGCTTCGACTGCCGCTCGCAGCTCCGGCAGAGTGAATGTCGAAACATCGAGTGGACTGTGCGGCGAGGCCACGCCGCCGCCCGCCGTCAGCTTGATCTGCGACGCGCCTTGCATCAGCTGCTCTCGAACGCGGATCCTCACTTCATCCGGCGTATCGGCCACCGCACTGGCCCCGATCTGCTCCATGCGCGCCGGCGGCCCACCGACGGCGCGCGGAATTTCATACATCTGGCGAAAGTCGCCGTGTCCGCTCGTCACCGTGATCATTGCGCCCGATGGATAGATGCGCGGCCCCGGTATCACGCCTTCGTCGATCGCCCGTTTCAATGAAAACGCGGGACCGCCCATGTCGCGGACCGTGGTAAAGCCTCTCATCAAGGTCGCGTTCGCTTCAGCCGCCGCCAGCAGGTTGAGATAACCCACGTCGCTGGTGAGCCCGACCAGCGGCGTCGTCGCCAGAAACATGCTGTGCCAATGCGCATCGATCAGCCCCGGCATGAGCACGCGGCCGCCGCCGTCGATTCGCGTCGCGTTGCCATCCGCCTCGATCCCCGCGCTCGAAATGGTCTTGATCACGGGCCCGACGATCAACACATTCGTCGGACTCGACAGCCGCGGTGCTTTGCCATCGAACACACGAACGTTCTGCAACAGGACAGTCGAAGGCGGGTCCGATGCAGGATGGCTGTCCTCCATGTAGATCAGCGAGCCCACGCCCGCGACGGACGACAAGATGCCGCACATGCAGTGCGCGACGAGTTTCATCATGATCCGACCTCTGCGCTCGCGGAGGACAAGGGGCGCAGTGCTTCATCGAGCAGTTGCGCGACGCCAGCGTTGACCAGAATCTCCGAATGAGAAACGTCGAAGCCGTAGACGCGATACGCCTGTGCCTGCGCCGTACGGAACAATTGACTGGCGACACTGGTCACCGCATCGCCCGACGGGCCGAAGCTCGACCAGCTCTTGCGATAGGAGAACAACAGGTAATGGCGGGTCGACTCGGGCAGGGCTCGGGGCCGGCCCGCAGCGTCGACGAACAACGAATGCAGATACGCGCTGCCGGCGGCGATGTCGCGCCAGGAAGCGACGACCACGGGAGACCAGCGGACGCCGATGCCCGCGCTCGAGCTGCCGCCCCAGGGACTGGACAGCGTAAACAGCACTGGAATGTCCACACCGGGGTGCTCGGACTGATTCAGCACCAGGTCGCGCGCGATCAGCCCGCCGACGCTGTGCGCGACGATGACCAGTGACCCGATCTCATAGCGCCGATGCAATTCACCGATGTCCTCGGACAGATCGCGCCCGATCTGACTGAAGCTGGAACCGGACGCATAGAAGAACACGCACGGTTGGAAACGACTGCGATCCAGATGCGCAATCAGAAATTTGAAATCGCGAGGCGAGCCATTGATCCCATGGATGAACAGCACGGCCGTGCGCCGGGGCACGGGTGGCTCGAGGAAGAAGATGCCGCCGCGAGCGGCACGCGCAAACTCATCGGGCGCCCATACCCCTTCGCGGATGTGAGCCGACGAGAAGCGAACATCCTCCAGGCCACTGTTCGCGAGACGCTCGCCGCCGCTGCCGTTCATCGCTGGTGTGAACGAGCATCCTGCCAGTGTCGCAGCGAACACCAACCAGAACGCGCGCACACCTGCCCTCATGACGCTACATCAGTGCAAATCCGTCGCAGCGCCCAGTCGTAACGCGGGCACGCGGACAGGCACAGCGTCGAAGGGAAATGCGCCGTGCCCGCGATACCGATTTCCCGACAGCCGACGCCACGCACGATGGCCGTCGGCTCCTTCATGACAGGCACGGCTTTGAGACAAGCTCACTTTCGCCTCGGCCTCCTCGCTGTGTTGCTGCTCACCGCAGCCGCTCATGCCGAAGAATGGCGAACCAGCGGCACCATCTACGTGCAGGGCGCGAACATGGACGGCTACGCCGTAGTGAGAGGCCAGCGTACCGACGTCAGTGTGAGCGCCAGCGAATTGTTCGATCATCTGGATGTCGTAGGCATGATGGCCGTGCGCAGTGAAAGGGAGCGTTACGCACTGACGCTGAATGCAGTGTTCACCGGTCTGAGCGCCGACGTTACCAGTGCCACCGGTACGTTCTACGATCTCGACGTCACCCAGGACATGGTCGAGCTCGCCTGGTCGTGGCGCCTCAACGAGCCGTACGAACTGTACATCGGCGGCCGCTATCAATCGTTAGCCGTCGACCTGTCGATCAGGGCGCCGGACGGCAGCAGCAATGCAGTCGCGCAGAGCAAGAGTTTGTTCGATCCCATCGTCGGAGCGCGCGCCGCCTGGCCGCTCGGGCAAGCCTGGACACTGATCGCACGCGGCGACATCGGCGGCTTCGGCGTGGGCTCCGACTTCACGTGGAGCGCGCTGGCGGTGGCCGACTGGAGCATCTCCGAGAATTTCGGGCTGGTGTTCGGTTATCGCGCGCTGGATACGGACTACAGCCAGGGCTCGGGCAGCAATCGATTCAAGTTCAACATGCTGGTCAGCGGCCCGCTGCTCGGCCTGCGGTACAACTTCGGTGCATGAGCCATACCCCGGCAGCGCCGCGCACCGCGATGGCTCCTTGCAGGCGACGCGAATTGAACAACCGAGCAGCGGCGGCTGAGCGGGCATGCCCCTGACCACCATCTGCGTATGGTCTGCCTGAGCATCGAGTATTCATATGCTTGCTCCGACAGCTCCCCCTGCGCGGCTTCACGATGCTCGAACTCCTGCAGGATACCTTCACTCGGTTCTGGCATGACCTGCTCGCACGGCCGAGTGGCCCGTTTGCATTCCGTTTCCTCCTGCAACCGACGATGGCCGCGATCACCGCGATACGCGCCGGCATCGTCGACGCACGCACCGGCCGCTCGCCCTATTTCCTCGCACTGTGGACCGAGCCCGGCGAACGCGCCGCGCGCATGCATGAGGGCTTGTCGGCGACCGCGAGGATTTTTCTGCTCGGACTGGCCATGGACACCCTCTACCAGTTCGTCGAGCTCAGGAAGTTCTACCTGCTGGAGGCGCTAGTCGTCTCGGTCGTGCTCGCGGTCGTGCCCTACTTTCTGATCCGTGGCCCGGCCGCGCGAGTCGCGCGCTGGTGGCAGTCACGGCACGGAGCCGATCACCCGGTCGTGCACCGATGAAGGCCATGATCAGGTCGCAATCGCCTTCGGAGGAAATCTCTGTCGAGCTGTCATCGCGACGGACCGGGATGTCGTTTCATCGCACGCGCATGAGCGCCGACCGGACGCTCATGTCCATCATCCGCACCTCGCTGTCGCTGATCAGCTTCGGCTTCACCATCTTTCAGTTCTTTCAGAAGCTCGCCGAGAGCAACGTGGTGAGCTCGATCCAGTCCGTGCGCAGCTTCGGCATGGGCCTGGTGTGGATCGGGATCGGCATGCTGACGTTCGGCATCGCCTTCCACATTCAGTTCATGCTCGGGCTGCGCCACGAGCGGCGGCAGATGAAGGAGGAAGGCTTGATTCACGCGGAAAGCCATTTTCCCGTCTCGCTCACGCTGCTCACCGCGATCGCGCTGCTGGCACTCGGACTGGTGGCGGTCTTCAGCATGATGTTCCACACCCCGCCGTTGGATTGAAGCGCAACTAGGAGTCCCCATGGCACAACAGCCCCGCAAATCGGCCAAGCCGAACATCCTGGTCATCTGGGGTGACGACATCGGCATCGCCAATCTGAGCTGCTATACGCACGGCTTGATGGGTTATCGCACGCCGAACATCGACCGCCTCGCGCGCGAAGGCATGCTGTTCACCGATTCGTATGGCGAGCAGTCGTGCACTGCCGGCCGCTCCTCGTTCATCACCGGCCAGAGTGTGTATCGCACCGGCCTGTCGAAAGTGGGCATTCCCGCCTCGCCTGTCGGCATGCCCGACAGCATCGTCACGATCGCTGCGCTGCTCAAGAATCAGGGCTACGCCACCGGCCAGTTCGGCAAGAATCATCTCGGCGACCTGAACCGGCACCTGCCGACCGCGCACGGCTTCGATGAATTCTTCGGCAATCTGTATCACCTCAATGCCGAGGAAGAGCCGGAGATGGCCAACTATCCTTCGGAGAAGGATTTCCCCAACTTCCGCAAGCTGTTCGGTCCGCGCGGCGTGCTGCGCTCGTGGGCCACCGACAAGGACGATGCCACCGAGGAGCCCCGCTGGGGGCGGGTCGGCAAACAGAAGATCGAGGACACCGGGCCGCTGACCAGGAAACGCATGGAGACCTGCGATGACGAGTTCATCGCGGCCGCCAAGGATTTCATGAAGCGGCAGCATGCCGCGGGCACGCCGTTCTTCACCTGGGTGAACACCACCCACATGCACCTGTTCACGCATACCAAACCGGAGAGCGTGGGCCAGGCCGGCCGCTGGCAATCGCCCTACCACGACACCATGATCGATCACGACCGCCACGTCGGCCAGCTGCTCGATCTGCTCGACGAGCTGGGCATCGCCGAGAACACCTTCGTGATGTATTCCACCGACAACGGGCCGCATATGAACAGCTGGCCCGACGGCGCGATGACGCCGTTTCGCAGCGAAAAGAACACCAACTGGGAAGGCGCCTTCCGTGTGCCCATGCTGGTGCGCTGGCCCGGCAGGATCGAGGCCGGCACCGTGTCGAATGAAATCGTGCAGCATCACGACTGGTTGCCCACGTTCCTCGCCATGGCGGGCGAGCCCGACGTCATAGAGAAGCTCAAGCGCGGCGGCTACCAGGCCGCCGGCCGCGAATATCACAATCACATCGATGGCATGAACCTGCTGCCGTACCTCACCGGCGAGACGCCGAAGAGCCCGCGCAATTTCTTTTTCTATTTCAGCGACGACGGCGACGTGCTCGGGCTGCGTTACGACAACTGGAAGATCGTGTTCATGGAACAGCGTTGTCCCGGCACCCTGCAGGTGTGGGCCGAGCCCTTCACCCGCCTGCGGCTGCCCAAGTTCTTCAACCTGCGCATCGACCCATTCGAGCGGGCCGATATCACTTCCAACTCGTACTATGACTGGGTGCTGCACAACGCGTATTTCCTCTACGCCGCGCAGGCGGCGGCGGCCAGGTTCGCCGAAACCTTCAAGGACTTTCCGCCGGCGCAGCGACCCGGGAGTTTCACCGTCGACCAGGCGCTGGCAAAGATGAGGGAAGTACCGAGCGGAGATTAGCCGGGGTCGAGCGTGCGCCAACGTGAATACCAAGTGGATGATCGAGGCGACGCACGTCGTGGTGGGTGTCATCGATGCGATCGCGGTGCTGATGATCCTGATCGGCACCGTCGGCGCACTGGTCGGCATGCTGCGTGTCATGCGTACCGAGCCCGCCGGCCACGAGCGCCGGCTGGTATGGATCGCGTATGCACGCTGGCTGGTGGCTGGACTGACGTTCCAGCTCGCCGCCGACATCATCGAATCGACGGTCGTGGAGAGTTGGGACGCGGTCGGCCGGCTGGCCGCGATCGCCGCCGTCCGAACGTTTCTGAATTACTTCCTGGAGCGCGATCTGGCCGAAGTTCGCGAACGCGATGCGGCTCGCGCCGAAGCGGCGTCGATTCGACCGTGAGGTAGGCTCGTGCGCCCGCGCCAACACCCTGCCCGTGCAGTACTGGTTGCCGCGTCACTGATCGCCGCGGCCGCGGCCGCATTCGCCGATCCGTTGGCATCGTGGACGGAGGGAGCCGGCAAGAACGCGATCGTTGAATTCGTCGGACGGGTCACACGCGAAGGCAGCGCCGACTATCTCGCGCCCCGGGAGCGCATCGCCGTGTTCGACAACGACGGCACCTTGTGGGCCGAGCAGCCGATGTATTTTCAATTCGCGTTCGCACTCGATCGGATCAAGACGCTGGCGCCGCTGCATCCCGAATGGCGCACCACCGCGCCATTCAAGGACATCCTCGCGGGCGACAGCACAGCGTTGCTCGCCTCGGGACCGCAAGCGCTCCTGCAAGTCGTGGCGGCCTCTCACACAGGTATCACGACCGAGGACTTCAATACCATCGTGGGCTCCTGGCTCGCGACAGCGAAACATCCGCGCTTCCAACGCCCGTACACCGCGTTGGCCTATCAGCCGATGCTCGAGCTGCTCGATTATCTGCGCGGCCAGGGCTTCAAGACGTTCATCGTCTCCGGCGGCGGCGTGGAGTTCATGCGAGTGTTCGCGGAACAGGTTTATGGCATTCCGCCCGAACAGGTCGTCGGCTCTTCGGCGGCCACCAAATTCGTCGCCGTGGGCACCAATGGCAAGCCGGCGCTGCTCAAGGAGCCGCAGGTCGAGTTCGTCAACGACGGGCCCGGCAAGCCGTCGGGCATCAACCGCTTCATCGGTCGGCGCCCGGTGCTCGCGTTCGGCAACTCCGACGGCGATCTGCAGATGCTGCAGTGGACTGCCGGCGGCGCGGGGCCGAGCCTGGTCGCATTGATCCATCACACCGACGCCGAGCGCGAGTTCGCCTACGACCGGAACTCGAAGGTCGGCAAACTCGACAAAGCGCTCGACGAGGCGCAACGCCAGCGATGGCTCGTCATCGACATGAAGCGCGACTGGCAGCGCATCTTTGCCGAATACGAGAATGCGCGTTAGCGCCGCGGAGTAACAGCATGGGCGCAGTCACTGCATTGAGAGGCATGGTGTTCGTTCGAGGCGGCACGTATCTCATGGGATCGGACCATCACTATCCGGAGGAAGCGCCCGCGCACCATGTCAGGGTCGATGGCTTCTGGATCGACGTCACCCCGGTGACCAATCGGCAGTTTCGTGAGTTCGTCGAGGCCACCGGCTATGTCACTCAGGCAGAGCTGCCGCCCGATCCCAAGCTCTACCCTGGCGCGCTACCGCACATGTTGAAACCCGGTTCGCTGGTGTTCACGCCGCCCAAACATCGGGTGGATCTGCGCAACTGGCAATCGTGGTGGCGCTTCAAGTTCGGGGCGAACTGGCGTCAACCTTACGGCCGCGCCGCCTCCAATCGTCACCTGGGCGATCATCCCGTGGTGCATGTCACTCATCAGGATGCGCTCGCCTACGCGCGCTGGCGCGGCAAGGAGCTGCCGACCGAAGCCGAATGGGAGTTCGCCGCTCGCGGCGGCCTGGCGGGCGCGGAGTTTGCGTGGGGCGATGAATTCACACCGCGCAACCGGCATCTCGCCAACACCTGGCAAGGCGAATTTCCGCATCAGAATCTCGCCACCGACGGCTATCCACGCACTTCTCCAGTAAAGGCCTTTCCTCCCAATCCTTATGGCATCTACGACATGATCGGCAATGTCTGGGAATGGACCGATGACTGGTTTGCCGCGAACCATCCCCCGGATGCCGCGAAGCCCTGCTGCATCCCTCAGAATCCGCGCGGCGGCGTCGAGGGCGGCAGTTACGATCCGTGCGAGCCGCACATCTTGATTCCCCGCAAAGTACTCAAGGGCGGCTCGTTCCTGTGCGCGCCGAATTACTGCCGACGTTATCGCCCGGCCGCGCGTCACGCGCAGCCCATCGATTCGTCCACCTGTCACATCGGCTTTCGCTGTGTGGTGCGAAAGCTGGCGCTCAACGCCACGCAGTCCGGTATCGAGCCGAGCACCGGCGCGATCGCCTGATCAAGGCTGGGGCGCCTCATCGGTGAACGTCTTGCCCGAAGCGATGAACCATTCGCCTGCCTCGTCCTTGCAGAACGGGAAGGTGAACTGACTTTGCATTCCCTGGCCCTGCGCGCGCAGCTGCAACCTGCGACAACTCAAGCCCTCGGCCGACTGCATGGCTCCCCGTCCTTCGACACGGCCGCTGAATCCGGTCGCGTCATTCTTCCACTCACGCACGGCGCGAACGTCGCTGCTCTCGAGCACCTTCAGCACGGCGTCGCGGAGCAGCTTCTTGTCGGCGTCGCTCATCCTCAGCAAAGGACTGTTCCCGACAATGTCAGTGGGCAACGCCGTGGCCACACCGGGCAGTGCGATCGCAAAGCCGATGACGAGAGCGACACGCGGCTGAATTCTCATAGCGGCGGACTCTGTGATATCCCGATATCTTCGTCAGTGCGCGTATCGGGCTGGCCATGCGCCCTTCGCACCTATTGCTGGCGCGCAGCGAAACGCGCTCCCATAACAAGGTCTCGTCCCCCTGGAGGCCGTGGCGCTGACTCCCCGTGCTGATGGCGCAACGTTGGCCTCGACGCCGCCGATAGACGCTTCGCCCGAGGCGCCACGGCGGCGAGTTTTTATTCAGCATCGCGCGCGCTCGAGCGATGTTCGACCAACGCTCGTTGCAGGAAGATCTCGAATCAGGGACGGCTCACGAGCGCGACGCGCGCTTTGCTGGCGGAGTTGCCTTGCGCTTGCGATCCTGCGTGTCTTTCACCACGGCGCGCGCGCCGCTTGCGAGCAACTGATCGGCGGGGATGGTGGCAAAGAGCTGCATGATGCGCGCGATGATGCCAGTCCATCCGGTTTGATGACTCGCACCCAGCCCCGCCCCGATGTCGCCGTGGAAATATTCGTAGAACAGGATGTAGTCGCGCCAGTGCGGATCGCTTTGAAACTTCTCGGTGCCGCCATACACCGGGCGCCTGCCCTCGGCGTCGCGTAGAAATATCGCACCGAGCCGGCGTGACAACTCCGCTGCCACTTCGTACAGCGTCATCTGCTGTCCGGATCCCGTTGGACACTCGATGGTGAAGTCATCGCCGTAATAGGTGTAGTACTGCAGCAGCGCGCGAATGATCAAGCCATTGACCGGCATCCAGATCGGACCGCGCCAGTTGGAATTGCCGCCGAACATGCCGCTATCCGATTCCGCGGGCAGATACCCGACGCGATACTCCTGGTCGCCGACGCGGAACACGAACGGATGCTCCCGGTGATATCGCGACAGTGAGCGGATGCCGTAGGGACTCAAGAACTCGTTCTCATCGAGCATGCGTGCCAGCACGCGCCGCAGCCGAGACTCATCCAGAATCGAAGCCATCAACCGGCCCTGATGACCCCGCCGGGTCGGATCGTGGATGGTGCGCGTCAACTCGGGATGCGACTGCATGAAGTCGCGCAGCGACAGGACGACATCGGGATATTTCTCCACCAGCCGGCCATCGAACACCGTGACCGCGCAGAACGGCAGCAGCCCCACCATCGAGCGCGCTTTCATGCGCTGCGCCGAGCCGCCGGGCAGTTGCAATACGTCGTAGAAAAAACCGTCCTCCTCATCCCACATGCCGACGCCGCCGCCCTCCACCACCATCGCGGAGGAGATCCACAGGAAGTGCTCGATGAACTTGGTGCACATCCGCAGGTAGGTCGGCCGTGCCAGCGTCAACTCGATCGCCATCTCGAGCATGTTCTGGCAGAACAACGCCATCCACGCCGTGCCGTCGGCCTGTTCCAGGTAGCCGCCGGTGGGCAACGGCGCGCTGCGGTCGAACACGCCGATGTTGTCGAGCCCGAGAAAGCCGCCCTCGAACACGTTCTTGCCCTCGCGGTCCTTGCGGTTGACCCACCAGGTGAAGTTGAGCAGCAATGCATGAAAGGAACGCTCCAGCCAGTCGATGTCGCCGCTGCCGCGCAACGCCTGGTCGAGCCGATACGTGAAAACGGTCGACCACGCATGCACGGGCGGATTCACATCGCCGAAATTCCACTCGTAGGCGGGCAGCTGCCCGTTCGGATGCAGATACGTGGCTTGCAGCATCAGGTCCAGCTGCTGCTTGCCGAAGTCTTCATCCACCATGGTCAGCGCGAGGATATGAAACGCCAGGTCCCAGGCCGCGTACCAGGGATATTCCCATTTGTCCGGCATCGAAATGATGTCGGCGTTGTGCATGTGTCGCCAGTGCACGTTGCGCGGCGCCTGCCGGCCGTCGCGACGATGTTTGTTCAACCACGCGGGGATGTCGTAATAATAGAATTGCTTCGACCACAGCATTCCCGCCAGCGCCTGGCGCATGATGCTGGCCGCATCGCCATCGAGCGACGCGGGGATGACGTTCGCATAGAACTCGTCCGCCTCGCTCTTGCGGTCGGCCAGCGTGGCGTCGAAGCCGTCGCCGAACATCTCACCCGATTTGTCGCGCGCCGAAACCAGTTGCGCCGGCGCTCGCTCGCACAGCCGAAGCCGCACGACGTGCGACTGGCCCGCGGGTACTTCGATCGTGTAGTGCGCCGCCGACTTGGTGCCCCAATGTTCGGGATTCACCGCTTCGCCGCGCCCGTGCACGATGTACTCGCCGATGCCGTCCTTCACGTACGGCGTGCGATTCGTCTTGCCCACAAGGCGCTGCGTGTTGGTTTCGTTCTCGGTGAACAGCAGCTCGGCCGGCTGTTCGCTATAGATGAAGCGCTCGCCCAGGTCCGGGTGCGATGCGCGGATCACGGCGGAACAGGTCGCGATCTGCCGCAGCATCGGCCGGCCGTCCGCGCCAGCCGAGCTGTCCAGCGCCCAGGTATTGCGAAACCAGAACGTCGGCAGCAGGTGCAGGGTCGCGGGATCGGGGCCGCGATTGCACACGGTTATCTGCATCAGGATGTCTTCGGGCGCTGCCTTGGCGTATTCGACGAATACATCGAAATACCGGTCCTCGGCGAACACTCCCGTGTCCAGCAATTCGTATTCGAGCTCGTCGCGGCGCCGCTGGCGATTGGTGTGCACCAGATCGTCATAGGGATAGGCACGCTGCGGATACTTGTACAGATACTTCAAATAAGAGTGGGTCGGCGTCGAGTCCAGGTAGAAGTAGTATTCCTTCACGTCCTCGCCATGATTGCCCTCGTTGTTGGTCAGGCCGAACAGTCGTTCCTTGAGAATGGGATCGGCGCCATTCCACAACGCCAGCGCCACGCACAGCTGTTGCCGCTCGTCGCACAGGCCGGCCAGGCCGTCCTCGCCCCACTGATATGCATAGGAGCGGGCTTGATCGTGCGTCAGATGATTCCACGCATCGCCGCTATCGCTATAGTCCTCTCGCACCGTGCCCCATTGGCGCTCGCTCAAGTACGGCCCCCAACGACGCCACGGCGCGGTGCCCGCTCGGGCGGCCAGCAATCGTTGGGACTCTCGATCGTCGTTCATGCAGCGCTAGAACGAAGTCGCGATGAACAGCATCGGGCCGTTCTCCTGCACCTGTGCTTTACCGGTCCAGCGCTCGCTGCTCGACGATATCTGCCAATTGATGTCGCGGTAGCCGAGCCCGAAACTGAAGTGACGCCAGGGCTGGTAGATCAGATCCAGGCCGCTGCTGAACACGCTGCCGTCGATGTCGCCGGTATCGATCGAGAGCCGATCGACCCGCACGTTCAGCAGCCATCGATCGGTCAACGCCATGCGCGCGTACAAGGTGGCGAACGGCAGCGGCGCCGTTTCGCTGGTCCGATCGGAGCCGAAGTTCTGGGTGCTCAGACCCGCCCGCAGCCGGGCGACGTGCGCGCCGAGCCCGATCCCGACTTCCTTGTCCTGGGTGCGGAAGAACGAGTAGCCCAGACCGACCCTCAAGTCTTCGACATCGAAGGTGCTGGTGGCGACCGCATTGATCGGAATGTTCAGGTTGCCCCAGGTGAGGTTGCGCTGCGTCTGCTTCTCTTTGCTGCGGTCCAGATTGAAATATTCGACTTCCACCTGCCAGCGTCTGGCGAAGTGCCAGCGCAAGGTGTACAGCCCGATCACATCCTCCTCGTCCAGTCCCAGGTCGTCCTCGAAATCGATCAGCGATCCGAGCACGCCTCTGTCCAAACTGGCCGTGACGTTCGATCGGGCCCACATCGCACCGGCGCTGGCGTACCACCCATCCTTCATGATGGGATGCTCCGGGATGGTGCCCTCAGCGGCCTCCGCTGACGGCGCGCGCACCAGGGATATCAGTCCGAGTGCCGCCGTCATCGCGACAACTGTCATGAGTTTCTGATGTCGCATGGCCAGCTCTGTGATGTTGCTCGTCACAGGCTAGAGAGGTGGCGAGCCGGCGAAAATCGGTGCATGGGGCAGGTGCGCGAACGCGCCGTCGAGCGTCATGGCGCAAGTCAAGCTGGCTCCTGTCCCGGCAGCGACGACCGCCTGAGCATTCGCTCGCTCCGGCCCAACGGGGAGGCCCGGCCCGGTTGGACCTAGGTCCAACTGTTCCGAGCGGCCGGGAGCATGCAATTTTAATCCGACCCAGCACGGTCTTTCGGAACAACACGCCGCACATGACGGGTGACTTCCTAAATTATGCCTCCCTGATCGGAATCGTCCTCCTCGTGCAGCTGGCGCTGGTCGTGATCATCCTCGCTTATGATCGGCGCAGTCATCCGCACCACAGCGCGGAGGAGACGCATACCGCGCGTCTGGCGCTGGCCGGCGAGCTCACCGCGTCCATTGCGCACGAGATCGCGCAGCCGCTCAGCGCCATTCTCAACAACGTGGAAACCGCCGAGCTGATACTCAAGCGTTCGCCGCGGGCCGCGGACCCGGAGGCACTCGGCCCGATTCTCGCCGACATCAAGCGCGACGATCTGCGAGCCAACGAGGTGGTCGTCCGATTGCGTGCCCTGCTGCGCAAGCGCGAGCTCAAAGTCGAGCCCATCGACATCAACGCTCTGGCGAGCAGTGCGGTGGCCCTGGTGCGCGCCGATGCGCGGCATCGGCAGATCCAGCTGCGCACCGAGCTGGAACCCGACCTGCCGCCGGTCTCGGCCGATCCGGTGCATTTGCAACAAGTGGTGTTGAATCTGTTGGTCAACGCCATGGATGCGATGAGCAAGACGCCGCCGCCGGTGCGCTGGCTGTTACTGAAAACCCGACTGCGCGCCGGCTCCTCCGTGGAGATCACGGTGCGCGACAACGGCCACGGCATCGACCCGGCAGTGGCAAGCAAACTGTTCGATTCCTTCTTCACCACCAAGGAAGGTGGCATGGGCCTGGGCTTGTCCATCGCTCGTTCCATCGTGCAGGCCCATGGCGGCACGATCTGGGCCGAGCGCGCGCGCGGCGGCGGCTCGGCCTTTACGTTTCGTCTGCCCCTACCCAAACGCCAACGCGCCGCGCGAGTTGGCATCCCCGAATTGACCAGTTCTGGAGGCTGATATGGAGCGCTACGAGCCACTCATCGGCGAGCACCGTGTCTACATCGTCGACGACGACGACAGTTTCCGCGCCAGCCTGACCCGGCTGCTGAGCACCGCGGGCATGAGTCCCATCCCGTGTCGCAGCGTCGGCGACTATCTGCTGGTCGAGCATCCGGATTGTCCGAGCTGCATCGTGCTCGACATGCTGATGCCGGGGCCGAGCGGACTGGAGCTGCTTGCCTCGCTGGCTCATCAAAGGGATGCCCCGCCGGTGATCTTCGTCACCGCGTTCAACGACATTCCCGCGACGGTGCAGGCGATGAAGGCCGGCGCCATGGATTCGTTGACCAAGCCGCTCGACATGGAGCGACTGTTGCAATCTTTGCAGGACGCCATCGCCCGCGACGCCAGGAATCGCGCCGCGCGCCGCGAGCTCGAACAGGTGCAGTCCAGGTACTCCGAGCTCACGCCGTGCGAGCGAGACATATATATAGGTGTCGTGCACGGCAAGTTGAACAAACAAATGGCATTGAAGCTCGGCATCTGCGAGCGCTCGATCAAGTCGCATCGCTCGAACGTCATGCGCAAGATGCGGGTGTCGTCGGTGGCCGGCCTGGTCAAGACCGCGAAGCTGCTGGACGTACTGAGCGGCACGCGCGACACGCAAGCTGTCAGCCAATAGCGCTTGCAGGCGCCAGCATCACCGGCGTGGAGCGACAGGCACCGCTGACGTGAGCATTGGCCCTTATCCGTAATCAGGGCAGAATCTCCGACACGTCCAGTCGGAGGTAAGGATCAATGGCCGAGCTCACCCGGATGCCCGCGGGCTTCGATCGTCGCGATTTTCTGGCTGCCGCGCTGGCGGGTGCCGGTGCGCTGGCGCTGGGTACGCCCGCGTGGGCTTCCTCCGCCCCGCGCTACCCGGCCATCCGCAAGGCTGCCGAAGCAGGACGCGAGGCTGCCATCAAGCGCATCCAGGACTGGATCGCGCATCCGTCCATCGCCGCCGAAAACCTCAACATGCGGGAAGGCGCCGAGTACATGGCGACCCTGGCCCGCGAAGCGGGTTTCGATTCGGCCGCCATCGTACCCACGGACGGACATCCGGGAGTGTTCGCGACCATGGACAATGGCGCGAAACGAACGCTCGCGCTGTATTTCATGTACGACGTGAAGCAGTTCGATCCCGCCGAATGGTCCTCGCCGCCGCTGGAGGGCCGTATCGTCGACAAGCCCGGCTTCGGCCGAGCGATCGTCGGGCGCGGCGCCGTGAATCAGAAAGGCCCCGAAGCGACCGTACTGGCCGCGCTGCATGCCTTCCGTGCCGCCAAGGTGAAGCTGCCGGTCAATCTGGTGCTGGTGGCCGAAGGCGAGGAAGAGATCGGTTCGCCGCATTTCCATCAGGTGGTGCAGAGTCCCAAGGTGCTCGCGGCGCTCAAGAAAGCCGAAGGCATTTTCATTCCGGCCAGCTGGCAGGACATGAATGGCAACGTCGCGGTGAATCTGGGCTCCAAAGGCGTGGTCGAGCTGGAATTGATCGCCAGCGGCGAGCGGTGGGGCCGCGGGCCGAAGGGCGACATCCATTCCAGCATGAAAGCCATGGTCGACTCGCCGGCCTGGCGCCTGGTGCAGGCCTTGAACACGCTGGTGACTCCCGATGGCAATACCGCGGCGATCGACGGCTGGTTCGAAAACGTCCGCCCGCTCACGCCGCGCGAGAAAGAACTGATCGCGGAAATCGCCCGCAACGGCGATGAGGCGACCCAGAAGAAGCTGCTGGGCGTGAGCCGCTGGATCGACGATCTTCCCTACGCCCAGGCGCTGGAGCGGCTCGCCTCGCAACCGACCGTCAATATCGAAGGCCTGGTGTCCGGATACACCGGCCCGGGCGGCAAGACCATTCTGCCGGGGCGCGCGGTCGCCAAGCTCGATCTGCGCCTCGTGCCCGATCAAACGCGCAAGGAAGCCGTCGAGAAGCTGCGCGCGTATCTGGATAAGAAAGGCTTCAGCGATGTCGAGTTGAACGTCACCGGCGGCTACGATCCGACCGAAACCGCCGAGGACAGCCGCATCATTCGCGCCCAGCTGGCGACTTACAAACGCGCGGGCGTGAAGGCCACGCTCAATCCGCGACTGGCGGGTTCGTGGCCGGGAGCAGTGTTCACCGCTCCGCCCGTGTCGCTGCCGGCAGGTCACTTCGGCCTCGGTCACGGCTCCGGCGCGCATGCTCCGGATGAATATTACGTGGTGGAGTCGACCAATCCCAAAGTCGCCGGCATCGTCGACGCGGTCATGGGGTACGTCGACATGTTCCATCAGATCGCCCAAGTGAGTTGATGTGATTCGAGTGTTCCGCTGCAGCGATTACATCGAGGCGCATCTCGTCGAGGGATTATTGCGAGAGCGAGGCATCGAGACCTTCCTGCAGGGCGCGCTGCTGCAAGGTGGCCTGGGCGAGCTGCCCGCCATGGGCCACCTTGCCATCCTGGTCGACGACGCCGACGCGAGCGCCGCCCGGCGCATCATCGATGCTTACGAACGCGGCGAGCTGAAGATCGACGAGGCATGAGGTAAGCTCGCGGCTTCGGCCGCACCCCTCGGTCGAGCCACCAATCAAGCTTCCTTGCACGCCGCAGCTGCTCTACACCGCCCCATTCTGGGCATCGCGCTGAAACTCGGTTCCGTCGTCCTGTTCGCCGGGATGACCTTGTGCGTCAAGCTGCTCGGGCAGGACGTGCCGGTCGGCCAGACGATTTTCGTGCGCGGCCTGGTTTCGGTCCTGCTGCTGGCGCTGCTGGCCTGGCATACCAACCAGCTGCATCTGCTCAAGACCAACAACGTGCGCTCGCATGCGCTGCGCTCCCTGTCGGGCACGGTGAGCATGTTCTGTCTGTTCACCGCCGTCACGATGATCCCGCTGGCCGACGTGACCGCGATCTCGTTCACCTCGCCCATGTTCATCACCTTGCTCGCGATGGTGTTCCTCGGCGAACAGATTCATCGCTTCCGCTGGACGGCGCTGGCGCTCGGCTTCATCGGCGTGTTGATCATGCTCGGCCCGCATCTCACGTTCGCGGACGGCGCCTCGCTCGGCGTCCTGGTGGCGCTCGGCGCGGCGATGTTCTCTGCCGTTGCGATGATCTTCCTGCGCATGATGAGCGGCGGCGAGCACGCGCTCACCATCACGTTTTATTTTTCCCTGACCTTCATGACCTGCGCCGCCCTGACCGCCCTCGGCGGCTGGGTGGTGCCGACGGGGATGCAATGGCTGCAGATCATCCTGGCTGGATTGTTCGGCGTCACCGGCCAGCTGGTGATGACGTATTCCTATCGATACGCGCCGGCCTCCACCATTGCCCCGCTCGATTACAGCAACATGATCATGTCGGTGCTGCTGGGCTACCTGTTCTTCGAGGAAATTCCTTCGGCGTCGGTGTGGATCGGCGCCCCGCTGGTGGTCGCCGGCGGGCTGATCATCCTGTGGCGCGAATATGCGCTGAAGAAACGCCCCAGCCCGCCCACTCCCGAACCGACGCCCGAGTCCTGAAAAGGACAGATCCTTTTTTCCAGACAGCGGGGATAAATCGAACCCACGAGGGGACAGATTCATTTTCCCGCCCTGTGGAAATGGAATCTGTCCCTTTTGGGTCTCTTGGGGCTACTTCAGCAGGACCAGCTCCTCCGCCATCGTCGGATGCACCGCGACCACTTCGTCGAGCTGCGACTTGCGAAGCCCCGCTTTCACGGCGATCGCCAGTACCTGAAGAATCTCCGGCGCATCCGGGCCGATCAGGTGAGCGCCGACGATTTTCTCGGTGGCCGCGTCGACGATGATTTTGTAGAGCGCTCGCTCGGTGCGCCCGGCGAGCACGTTCTTCATCGGTCGGAAGTCCGCGGTGTAGACCTTGACCGCACCGAGCTGGTTGCGCGCGTCGCCTTCCGTCAGCCCGACACCCGCCAGCGGCGGATGACTGAACACGGCCGAGGGAATGCAGTTGTAATCCACCTTCGTGGGCTTCTTACCGAACACAGTATCCGCGAACGCCTGCCCCTCGCGGATTGCCACGGGCGTGAGCTGCACCCGGTTGGTCACATCGCCGACCGCGTAGATGGATGGGCAGGTCGAGCGACTTTCGTCGTCCACCCGGACCGCGCCCGCCTCGTCGATCTCGACGCCCGCACTCTCCAGCCCCAGCCCACGCGTGTTCGGCACGCGGCCGGTAGCAAACATCACTGCATCGCATTCGACCGGGCCACCCGGCATATGAACCGTGAGCGCGCCGCTGGCCTCCTTGACGATCCTCTCGATGGGCGAATTGAACAGGAACTGGATGCCCTTGATCATCGAGATCTGCAGCAGCCGGTCGCGGATCTGCGCGTCATAGCCTCGCAGGATCACATCCGATCGATTGACCAGCGTGACCTTCACGCCGAGCTCGTTGAACACCCCGGCGAACTCGTTTGCTATGTAGCCGCCGCCCGCGATCAGCATGCGCTTGGGCAGCTGTTCCAGATGGAACGCTTCATTGGAAGTGATGCCGTGCTCGCAGCCGGGCGACGTCGGCACGTGCGGTCGAGCACCGGTCGCGATCAGAATCACGTCGGCGGTGTATTCGCGCTCGCCGACGCGCACGCTGTTCGGCCCTGTGACGACGGCGCGCTCCGGCAGGATCTCCACTTTGTGATTGTTCAGCGTCTGTGTGTACAGGCCGCTGAGGCGCGTGACTTCGGCCAACACGTTGTCGCGCAGCGTGGGCCAGTCGAACTTCGCATCTTTCACATGCCAGCCGAAGCGCCGCGCGTCTTCCAGGTCTTCGGCGAAATGCGCGCCGTACACCAGCAGCTTCTTCGGCACGCAGCCGCGAATTACACAAGTGCCGCCGATCCGATATTCCTCGGCGATTGCGACTCTGGCGCCGTGAGCGGCCGCCACTCGCGCCGCGCGCACGCCGCCGGAACCGGCACCAATGACGAAAAGGTTGAAATCACGTTGGCTGGCCATGGAATCTATCTGAGCTGTCGTGTCACCACGATGTCGACGGAGTTCGATTGCGGATCGAACATGATCTGCGCCTCGCCACGCTCCAGCTGCCGCATGACCTGCGCCAGCTTTTCCTCGAGCGTGAAATCGCGCTCGCCGTATTCCGTCCCCTCGCGCAGCACGAACGATTCGATGACGCCGCGAAGCGCTTCGGCCGACAACTCGGTGTGCGGCACCGCCACGGGCGTCAGCTCTTCATCGTCCGGGTACAGGGTCGAGGGATCGAAAGGCATGCGCGACGATAGCACACTCAGCTGGCGCGACCGCGCGCCAGGCACTTCCGGTAGCGGTCGTCGACGCGCCTGGCGAACCATTCGGTGGTGAGCTTGCGTGTGATCTTGGGACTCTCCAAGCGGATGTTCGGCACCAGCGCGCGGGGCACCGCCGCCTTCGAGCGCTGCTCCGCCAGCGCGAACACGCGCTTGAAAAGCTTGCTGTCTTCGAACGCTTGCTCGCGGCCGAGCTCCAGGTCGCGACGGATCGCTCGCTCGTCCAGATCGAGCTCGCGAGCCAGACTGCGCACGGCCAGCTCGGTCCTGCTCGGCTCGCTCGATCCGCCGATCAGCAGATCGCCATCCAGCGCCAGTTTCTTCCTGGACAACTTGCTCACGGCATCCTGAAACGCCGCGTTCCGGCTCGCGTAATGACCCGCGTTGAAGTCGGCGAAGCGGTACACCATGCCCGGATAGTCGACCGGATAATCGAGCAGATGCGCGATGCCGAAGTACATGCCGCCGCGCCGGGTGAACACCTCGTCGCGCACGCTGCCCGACATCGGGTACGGATAGCGCTTCTGCCGGGCGTGCTGTTCGGCGTACGCGATGCTCACTTGCATCGGTCCACCGGTGCGAACTGGATTGAAACTGCCGAACAAACGTTCGCCGAGCGGCACCATGCCGATGAAGTCGGCGAACAGCTCGCTCAACTGCTGTTCGGTGCTGACCTGCTCCAGACGCTCGCGATAGCTCTTGCCGTTCGGCGACTGCACGCTCAACGCCGCATCCACCAGGAACTTCGGAATCTTGTAGCGGGCGGCCCTCGCATCGATTTCGCGGCGGGCAATGGCAGGCAAGCCTGCCACGGGCGGACTGGCCTGGAACGTCGACTCCTGTTCGGTCACCGCGATCACCGCGCAGATGTTCTCCGAGGTCGGCCGGATGGACAGCGACTCGAACGCAGCGAAGATATCGATCGCCCAGCCTTCGCGATTTTTCACGGTGGGAGCGATGCGCCTGGCAATCTCCGCCCGCGCTTCATCCGGATCAATGGGCGGCTCGCGCACCGGCGGACTCGTGCAACTGGCGAGCAGAGCGATGCCAAAGAGCACCGCCGCTGTACGCAGCCGTCGCGGTACATTCGAGTTGCGGCATGCTCGATCCCTCATGAAACTGTTTGAGCGGCCTGCAGCCTAGCCCAGGCCAGCTTCGCCGGCCGGTCCAGCTTCTTCAACGCGGCTTCGGCTTTGAGTGCCTCGGACTTGGTGGCAAAAGCCTGCGTGCCCAGCACGCGAACCGGCGGATTGGAACGCGTGAACTTCGCGCCCTTGCCCTGGCTGTGAGCTGCGAAGCGTGCGGCAACGTCGAGCGCGATGCCCGTATAGGTACGGCCATCGCGGCAGACGAGCAGATACACCCACCAGTGTCGAGTCATGCGGAAAGATTACCGCAGGTGTCGCGGAACAATCTCTAGCGCAGCCCCGAGCGATCCGGCGCCATCACTCCGCCGATGGCGGCGCCGATGAGCAGGCTCACGCTCGAAATCAGCGCCCACAAGCCGACCGCGAGGCCGCCGAAAAAGCCCAGCACGGGACGGCCGAACGATGCCAGCAGCCCCCACAGGCACAAACCCACCACGATCGCCGGCAGGACCGCGGCCCCCAAGCCGCGACTCGCCGATCCGGCCTTGTAGCCCCCGACCCAGCCGCCCACCAGCCCGTTGATGGCGGGCAGGAAGAACAAGACCAGGCTGATCACGATCATCCACAGCGAGCTCGCCAGGATGGAGCTGTCGCGCGCTTGCGCCATTGTTCATACCTCCGTGGTCGGTTCGAGTTCGAAACACCCCATTCGCACAACGGTTCCTCGCTGCACGCCGATGTCCGTCCCGGGCGCAACAACGGCGTTTCCTGTCCGTAGTTCGGGGACTTCGTTGCGCTACACTTTCGCATCGACATCGCCGCCTGTGGAAGCCGCCATGACTTACACGCTCTACTACTCGCCCGGAGCCGCCAGCCTGGCGGTGCATTGGATGCTGATCGAGCTGGGCGTGCCGTTCGAAGCGAAGCTGGTCAGCATCGATGCGGGCGCGCAGAAATCGCCCGAGTACCTGCGCCTGAATCCCGCCGGCCGCATTCCCACCCTGGTGATCGACGGCAAGCCGCACGGAGAGTCGGCGGCGCAGCTGATGCTGCTGGCCGAGCGTCATCCGGAAAAGCAGTTCGCACCGGCGCCCGGATCGGCCGCGCGTGCCGACTGGCTCGAAATGATGATCTTCCTCGCGAACACGATCCTGCCCGCCAAGCGCGATTGGTTCTATGCGGACAGCGATGGTGACCCGGCCGGCGCCGAGGCCGTCCGGGCGCTCGCCCGGCAGCGCATCGAAAACGCGTGGCAGCGGCTCGATGCGCATCTCGCCGATGGCCGTCCCTATCTGCTGGGCAGCGAGCTGAGCACGGCCGACCTCCTGGCCACCATGACCATGCGCTGGTCGCGCAACATGCCGCGCCCCGCGACCACTTGGAAACACCTCGCGCCCTACATCCACCGCATGCGCTCCCGCCCTGCATACATCGAGGTCAACGATCGGGAAGGCCTGAGCGACTGGCGCAATTAGCTCCGCTTCCGGTCGATACGTGTGGTCGATCCTGCTAAGGCGATGCCGTAGGGCAAATCGAGACCCGGCCGCAGGGGCCTTTGGGCCATGCGGCCGATGTTTGCCAGCGAGCGCGCTCATATGCTCGTTCTGAAGTTTCCGATCGCTGCACCTGCCGAGGAACTCACGAGCATGCACACGCCAATCGCCGCTTCCGTCGCCGCCACTGTCGAGAACTCGCCTGCCTGGGTGAAAAACGCCGCGCGAGTCACCTTCCTGGCCCTGTTCATCAAGGGCGCCGTGTGGGTAGGTGCCTCGTGGCTGGCGATGCGGGGTTTTGGCGCGCTGTAAGCCACGGGCCGCCGACTCGCAGCTGCGCGCTTCCATAGCTTGGTGCCCGCGGCCTCCCTTCGATGAAATCCCGCATCATCTGGAAATAACCTTCGGGCTGGCGCGTCGACACGCGTTCGCCATCCGCCCGCGTCTCGAACTCATACATCCCGTGATCCGCGCCGGGAAAAACCGCGGCCGTGATCGGCCGACCTGAATTGCTCAACGCGGTGAGGCGACGCAGCGTCTCCATCGGCGGCGCATCGCGATCCTGACCTCCGAGGATCCACAGCTGCGGCACGTCGAGATTCGACAGCACCGGCATCGGGTCGTAGCGCGCCGGCACACCTTCGAGCAGCGGCGGCCCCTCCTTGCGTATCGACTCCTCCGAGCCCGCGAGCAGATACCAGGTGAAGTTGCCCCGGACCGACTCGAACCACGGCTCCTCGCCGTACTTGCGCTTCACCGCGGCGAGCTGTTCATAGCCTTCCGTGAAATTGCTCTCGACGATTCTGGCCGCGGCATCCGCGACCTCCATGGCCTTGGCCTTGATCTGCGGACCGAAGCCGGCCCGCTCCATGTCGAACTCGATGGCCTCGCGATCTTCATCGAGCGGCGAGACCGCGAGACCGAAGCTCACGATGACGAATTCCACCGGTTCGATCCGTGCGGCCAGCGGTGCCACCCAACCTCCCTGGCTGCCGCCCTGATAGCCGATCCGTCCGGCACGCTCGCCAGCAAGACGCTTCGCCTCGCGCGCGGCATGAACGGCATCGGTGGCCAAGAGCAGATAATTCTGTGAATAACGACCGGCGGAAGCGCCCGTGCCTCGCTTGTCATAGGCGAACACGCCGATACCGACGCTCGCGAACTGCCGCTGCAGCGAATAATCCTCGAGCGCCGATGAGTGCTCGGCGCCATGAATCAACACGACGATGGGCACGCGCGCCTGCCCCGGCGGCAAGGTCAAGCGGCCGGCGAGCTCCACACCGCTGCCCTGAAAACGTGTGTCGATTTCAATCAACCGTTCGCGCCGGCCGGCGATGTCGTCGAACTCGATCTCGCCCCGCTCGCAATCGAGGAAGACGTGATGTCCGTCGGAGCGATCGGTCCAGCCGAGCGTGCTGGTCCAGCGACCCTGGCCCTGCGACGTGAGCCTCCCCGTACGGCCATCCAGAAAACTCCAGCGCAGCTGCCCCTCCCCGCTGGGCACGATGTCCAGCCTGGAACCGTCCGCCATCGCGTAGATGCCGGCTTCGCAACGGCCGGGCTTTGCAGCGGCAACCTCGGCGGTGCTGGCGAGCGCCAGCAGGATCAGCGACATAGGGGCCATCCAATGCATGCGAACAACCTGCTCGATTCGTTGCGACTGCGCCCTTCGACGCCGCAGCCGCGCGCAAGGTTGCGGCGGGCGCGCAAGCAACAACTGCTGCAACTGGCGCGTTACCGCGAGGGATTTTCCGTCACCGCCCCTTCGGAGACCGCCATGAACGAGGACACCTTCAACATAAGCATTCGCAAGTTCCTGAAGATGGTCGGCGTCAGCTCGCAGCGCGAGATCGAGCACTCGGTCGGAGCGGCCATCCAGCACGGCCAGATCGCGGGCAACGAGTCCCTGCCCGCCCGCATGACGCTGGAGATCGAAGGCGTACAGCTGCGCGTCGCGTTCGACGGCGTGATCGAGCTGGAGTAACCCCGTCCGGGCACGCGTATATCTCACAAAACATCCGCCGCATCGCTTGACACGCCCGCGCGGCAGGCGGATAAGTACGCCCGAAAGGTAGCGGTAACAAATTTCAGGAGGTTTATAACAAACAGCACATCGAACGCCTGTTTTACAAATTGACGCCACAACGAAAGGGGGAATTTTCAATGAATGGAATCTCTAGAAGATTGACCGTTGCCGGCACGCTGTTCTCCGCATTCGCCTGCGCTGCCGCGCTCTGCACTTCCACCGCCAATGCACAGACACTGACCTCGAGCCAAACCGGCACTCACGGCGGTTATTACTACTCGTTCTGGACCGATGGCGGCGGCTCGGTGTCCTTCACCCTGCAGCCCGGCGGTCGTTACTCCTCGCAATGGAGCAATGTCGGCAACTGGGTCGGCGGCAAGGGCTGGCAGACCGGCGGACGCCGCACCGTCAGCTACTCGGGCAGCTTCAATCCCTCCGGCAATTCCTATCTCGCGCTGTATGGATGGACCACCAATCCGCTGGTGGAGTATTACATCGTCGATAGCTGGGGCACGTGGCGCCCGCCGGGCGGCGAAGGCTATCTCGGCACCGTCACCAGCGACGGCGGCACGTACGATGTCTATCGCACGCAGCGGGTCAACCAGCCTTCCATCGAAGGGACCCGCACGTTCTATCAATACTGGAGCGTTCGACAGCAGAAGCGAGTCGGCGGCACCATCACCACCGGCAATCATTTCGACGCATGGCGCAGCTACGGTCTGAATCTGGGCACGTTCAACTACATGGTCATGGCGACCGAGGGCTACCAAAGCAGCGGCAGCTCCGACATCACCGTCGGCGATGGCGGCAGCAGCAGCTCATCCTCTTCGTCGAGCAGCAGCAGCAGTAGCAGCAGCAGTGGCGGCGGCGGCAGCAAGACCATTCTCGTTCGCGCACGCGGCACGGTTGGCGGCGAATCCATCAGCCTGCGCGTCAACAACAGCAATGTCGCGACCTGGACGCTCTCGACCAGCATGCAAAACTACACCGCGACCACCAACCTGAGCGGCGGCATCACCGTTGCGTACACCAACGACAGCGGCAACCGGGACGTGCAGGTCGATTACATCCAGGTGAACGGCCAGACGCGGCAATCCGAAGCCCAGAGCTATAACACCGGCCTGTACGCCAACGGCAGTTGCGGCGGCGGCAGCTATAGCGAATGGATGCACTGCAACGGCGCCATCGGTTACGGCAACACGCCGTAACTGCGGCAATTACAACAACGACAGCATGACTCGCGATCCATGAGCGCCGAGGTTCGCGTCGTCCCTGCGAAGGGTGGATCCCCGTCCACCCTTTTTCAGGAAATGCTCGCGCGGCTGTGCAGCCGCCGCTTCGTCGCGAATTACTGCTCGACCCTGGGCTTCATCGGCCTGTCGTACTGGATCATCACCACGCTCAGCGACTTTCATCGCTCGATGCTGCAGGGTCAGTGGCAGCTGGGCCTGTTCGGCGTCGACCTGGTGATCGGCGTGCATGCCGTGTTCGTCACGCTGATCGCGATCTATGCGGTGATTCTGATTCCGTACTATGCCTCCTATCCATGGATGCGCTCGAAGGCGTACACGTTCGCGCAAGGGCTGTGGTTCGCGTTGCGCCGTGATCGTACCAACCCGCGGCTGTCAGCCTTCGCACGGCAGGCGGGATTGGCACTGCTGCTGAAGTTCTTCTTCGCCCCGCTGATGATCAACTGGTGTTTGATCCACATCGCGAACCTGACGGGTTCTGTGCTGCAGCTCGGCAGCGGCGTTAACGACACCCTCTCGGCGCGCGAGCTGTTCGACACCTCGCTGTTCTGGGCCGCGTTTCAGCTGATCCTGTTCGTCGATACGCTGCTGTTCACGATCGGCTACATCATCGAGCTGCCCGCGCTCGGCAATCGCATCCGCTCGGTGGATCCGACGTTCTTCGGCTGGTTCATCTGTCTCGCCTGCTACCCGCCGTTCAACGATCTCACGCTGCGCTTCCTGGAATGGCAGAGCAGCGATTTTCCCCAGTTCCGCAACGACTTCCTGCATCTCGCGATCAACATCGCCGTGCTCCTCGCACTCGCGGTCTTTTCTTGGGCATCCATCGCGCTGGGATTCAAGGCCAGCAATCTCACGAATCGCGGCATCGTTACGCACGGTCCTTATGCATTCATCCGGCATCCTGGTTACGCCGCGAAGAACCTCGCGTGGTGGCTGGGGGCCCTGCCCGCGCTCGGAGCGACACTCGCCGCGGGCCAGTGGCAAGCCTTCGCATACTCGCTCATGGCATTGTTCGGCTGGACGGCGATCTATGCATTGCGGGCCCTCACCGAAGAGCGCCACTTGTTGCTGCTCGACAATGGTTATGCGCAGTACGCACAGCGCGTTCGCTGGCGATTCGTGCCAGGTCTCTGGTAATCCCGGCCGCTGCCAACCTCGTCATTTATCGTCGAACACCGTCCGCCCGCCGTACTCGGCGGCGTGGGCACGCTCATCAGCGATGAACGCATCGAAGCTCGGGCCGCCGACCCGTCCTTCGAGCACGCGAGCCTGCGCGTCGAGCTGACGTATCGCGGCGAGCCTGTCGTCGTTGCCGAGCCTGGCCCGACCGACCGCATCCTTGAGCACGCGAATGGTTCGATCGTAAACCTGCAACGGCACCGGGAATGGGTGTCCATCTTTCCCGCCATGCGCCAGCGAGAATCGCGCTGGATCGCTGAAACGCGCCGGCGCGCCGTGCAGGACTTCAGCAACGAGCGCGAGCGCCGCAACGGTGCGAGCACCGACACCCGGCGTGAGCAGCAGATCGGCGAAATCCTTCGGGCCGCGATCCGCTGCCGCCGCGAGCGCTGCATGCAAACGTCGCAACACGACGTCGGATGCGCGCACTTCATGATGAGCAGGCAAGCGCAAGTGCGGCGCCAACGTTTCCGGCGCCGGCTCGGACTCGGGAAACAAACTGAGCGCCGCGTTGCCCGAATCCCGCCAGCGCTTGAGCAGTGCGACGGGCCGGTCCGGGCCGGCGTGCACGAGTTCGAGCCCGGCGCGTCGATTCCGCTCCGCGCGCGCATCGGCCAGATTCACGATCGAACCCTGGTTGCGCCCTTCGATCGCCGTGTGCGGCGAGTCGAGAAAGCTCTGCAGATTTTCGGACAGCCAGTGATACCGCCGGGCTTCGCGACGCTGCTCGTTCATTCCCTGCTGCACGACGCACCAGCGGCCCTCAGCGCTCACGATGAAAGCATGCAGATACAGCTCATAACCATCCTGCACCGCTGCGCTGTCGACCTTCGCAACCAGGCGACTGGCATTGGTGAGCGGTGTCGCATCGAGGCCGGTGCGATCGCCGAGCGCGGTCAACTCCAGCGGCGTCTGCCGCGACTTGGCGCCTTTGCCGCCGCACACATAGATGCCGAGCTCCTCCTGCACCGGCGTGAGCCCACGCTTGAGTGCGCCGACCACGCTGGTGGTGATGCCGGAGGAATGCCAGTCCATGCCCATCACCGCACCGAAGGACTGAAACCAGAACGGATGCGCGAGCCGGCGCAGCAACTCGTCCCGGCCGTACTCGAGCACGATGGCTTCGACGATGATCCGCCCCAGCCTGGCCATGCGCGCGGACAACCAGGGCGGAACATGCCCGCCGTGTAGGGGAAGATCTGCGCTGCCGGTTCGTTTACCCATGAAGCCGCTACGTTAGCGTCGGCCCTATGGTCTGTCGATTGCAAAAGTTGCAGGCGGGTCGCGGCGCCAGGGCGATCCTGACCATCACGTAACCCGCACACGACTGACGTCGTCACCCCGATGGGCTACAGTGGAGCTGTCCCCTGCTATGACTGTGAGTGTCGATGCAATATTCATGGTTTCAGTGGCGCGCCAGTGTGGTGGCCATCATTCGATTCGACTTTGGCGAAGTGTTGCGGGATGTGAGAGACGCCGACATCGACTGGGATTCGTGGCGCGCCTTTTACGAAGAAGGCCGCTCGCCCCAAGCGGCAGTGGACTGCGCCTTCCTGCGCGATTTGAGGAGATCCGGCTCCGCGTAGCGCACTGCTGTGGTTTGTGCCTGTCAGCGGATACAGACAGGCCGCTTCGTGCTGTGGCGCCGACTCGGAGCCGTGCACGTACCCTAAGTGTCGAGCCGACAGAGTCGGCTAGAAGCGATAGGCGAGCCCGAAGAACACCTGCTTCTGCAACTCGTGCCTGCCACCTCCCGCCGTTGACGTGAGGTCGACGTGGAACCAGCGATAGCCGCCGAATGCCTGCATCTGCTTTGCCAGTGCAATCTCGGCGCGCGCGCTCAGATCGATCAACTTGTCCGCCGAGCCAAAGGTGAGAATGTCGGGCGCATAGTACGCCTGGCCGGAAACGGCGAAGTCGAGTTTCCTGTTGAGCACGAAACGCACGTCGCCGCCGATGCTCAGCGCCATCACATCGTTGTTCGGCTCGCTGAGCAATGCGGCATACAGTTGCGGCCCGATCAGAAGGCTGAGCCGGCCGAGGTCGTAATCCACCGGAAAAACCAGCCCGGAGCTCAGCACGATGTCGCGATCCTCGCTCAGAAAAAACGTGCCGGAAAAGCGACTGTTACTCGCGCCGACAATCCTGCCGTTGGCAATGTATCTGAGTTGCAGCGTATTGGAGCTCAACTGCACCTCGGCGACTTTGGCTTTGCCCTTGGGAATATCGCCTGGATGCTCGCTCTGCTGCGCCATGGCGGTACCGGCTGCCGCCATGAGCACGATGATGGCCAGATAGATGCGCATGTTCTTCTCCATCTCCTCCGGAAGCCGTGCATAGCCAATGACCCTGCAAACGAAAGGTTCCGGATGCCGAACATGGTGCAAGCGCGTTCAGTATTTTATAAGTAAGACGTCGCGCTGCGTTACCCGAGCCACGCATCGTTGCCTGGTCAATCGCCTGCGCTATGCTCAGTGAATCGAGGGGCCAGTGAGTTACGCCTTTCTCGGCGGCACCACCTCTTGCCACGCCGGATTCGATTTCCAGCTCGGCTCGACTGGCCGTTCACCGTGGCGAGGAACATGAGGCGATGGCGTGCCTGTTGCCGGGTCGGGGATGTAACGAGGGCAGTTGGGGAAAATGTCGATCGGAGTGACGCGGACCAGTGCCTGCGCACCAGCAAAGTCCGCCATGAGCGGATCTCCGAGCACGACCTCTGCTTGGCCGTTGACACGCAGACGCTTGGGAGTCTCGCCCATCCTGATGAACAACAAACCGACGAACGGATTGAGCTTGATATTCCCAAGACTCTTGAACATGCCGTTGCCGTCGTAGTCGGGCCAGACCAGCAGATCGGGTCGCACGATGCGCGCGAAGCCCGGCGGCCCGCCTTTGAAGGAACAATCGGCGTGACCGTAGGGAGTCGCCGTAGCGAGAAAGAAAAATTCGACCGAATGGATGAGCTCCCGGTCCTCCTCGGTGAATGCCGAGTGGCGCAGGCGATCGACCAGCCGGTCAGCCAACGCCATCGACCCGAAGTGCTGCTGCAACTCACGGTTGCCGCGGTGAAACATCGCCATGGGATGCCTCGCTCGTCAGGGAGCGAGCGAAGCATACGCCTGTTCCGTGTTCAGAGCGCTTTCAACTCCCCATCGCGCAGTCCAACCAGTACCGCCTCCCCACTCTCACGGTCCAGGCGAAATTCACCAAATCGCGCATTCTCGAAGCGCTCGGCACTGCCTTCCTCGAAGAAATAGGCGTTGGTGCCGAGCCAGACGCGCTCGTTGCGCAAGCGATAACGGATGAAACGATCAGTAGCAACGCCGCGCTCCGCCAGCGTGGCGACGTGACGTTCGTCGAGAACGATCGGCGCGCGTGGATACGTATCGGAGCCCTCGGCCCTACGCACATCGATTGCGTCGGCCAGTTGGAAGCGCAGAGCCATGTAGTCGCCCTGCATGAGCGACCGAGGATCCACGGGCGCGAGCGCGAGATAGATGGATTCGCCTGTGGTGATGATCCGTTCCTTGGCGCGAATCGAGTAATTCACGGCGACGAGGATCAGGATCGCACCGAGCGCAGTGATCGCGCGAGTCAGTTTCGAGCTCATCATGTTGCCGCCCCCTGCTGCGAGCCACGCCGCTGTAGCCACGTCGCCGCGAGCAGCGCGAGCACCCCGACGGCGAGCATGATGCAAGACTTGATCAGCAGGCTCAGGCCGAGCAGATAGTAGAACTGTCCTATGTGCAACGACGCACCGACGCTGGCGATGCCGATCAACGCACGACTGCGCAACTGAAACGCATACACCGCCGCCACTAGTGCGCCGATCGCGCCGAGCAACGGCCACAGGGCCATCCAGTTCGTCCGCTCGTGGCTCTCCCAGAACGTCAAACTGCCCAAGGGCTCCGAGATCCAGGTGGCCAGCGACAGGCTCACGAGCAAGCCGATCAGCGCCGCTCGTGCGATGGTTTGCGCAGCGCCAGCCATCCAGCGGCTCTCGTTTCCGATGAGCGCGTGCAGGGCACCGACGACGGGTAACCAGACGACAAACCATCCGATCAGCGCCGGCCCCAACGCCTCCTCCCTCGTGCCCTCAACGCTCCATCCCCACCATCCAAATCGAACCGCCAACGCCCACGCACAGCAGGCGAAGAATGCGGCCAGCAGCTTCGCGAAGAAGTTCGGCATTACGAACAACAGCAGAATCTGCAGCGCACAGATCAACGCCGCCGTGACGGCTTCGGAGCGGGTCGCGTCATAGAGTGCCCACACGAACGCGAATTGCCCCGCGATCGACAGCGCCAGCGCGAACTGATCGAAGAATTGGCTGTCGCGATCGACAGCATACAAGCCGAACGCCGCCGCCAGCAGCACCAGCCCCGCAAGCGCGATCGCGCCAGTGCTCTCGGGCCTGAACAGCGTTGCGACGAAGACGAGCACGCATACACCGGCCAGCCATCCCGACGCGCCGAGCACGACGCTGATGAACCACGGCCTATCGTGAGCCGCGGCGGGAACGTCATTGGCGGAGGGCTCCAGGAGCCGACGCCGCAGCAGTTCATCCTTCAACTCCGCGGCGGTGATCATGCCGCCTCCTCCTGACGCCACTCTCTGAGGAGCGACATCAGCACGCGGCCACTGATCGTCGAGCTCGCCGTCAACCACAGCGCCAGCAGCAGCGCCTGGCCAAGGTCATCGAGCCCGCTGTGGACACCCAACGCGTACGTCACGATCGCGATCAGACTGCCGGCGGTCAGTGCCAGCGGAAACACGTCGTTCCGCAATCGCATGGCATGGATCACCAGCCCTGTTTCCAGCACCAGCACGACGAACAGTGCAAGGCCAGCGGAACCTTCCATCGAAGGCGGCGCCAGCGCATCGATCCCTGCCCAGGTCATGAAGCCAAACGCACCGACCAGCGCCAGCCGCGCGAGCCAGTGCGCAGAACAGGCAGCCCATTGGGCTCGCCTGCCAATCTCGGCGAGTGCCCACAACGACAGATTGAGCAGCGCCGGTACGACCAGCAGCAAAGACTCATTGCCGCGCCAGGGGAAGAACACTGCCCAGAGCCATCCGCCTTCGGGGCGTCCGCCGAAGAACAGCAGCAACGCGACGTTGAAAACGATCAACCAGGCCGCGCTCAGCACCGACCACTGTCCCGCCACCACGAACGCCACTCCAAGCAATGCCCAGGTGAGGAACAACTCGTAAACGTCGGCGCCGGTCTGATACGTCTGCCCGAACAGCGCGAGCAACGCGCCGGTTGCGATGAAGGCCATCAACAACGCATAGCGCCCCAGCGCGTGCGGTGGCGGCTTCCACAACGCCAGCGCGACACTGGCGACAACGACACCCTGGATCAGAGCGAATCTGCCGGTGACACCGATGGCTTGCCAGTTCGCGGCGATGAAGAACACCAGCCCGGCCGCGAGCGACAGCACGCCCGCGAGTTGCAGCACTTTGACGAGGAACGAGCGCAGCTCGACACCCGACGGCCGCGCCGAGGTGAGCTCCAGAGCCACCCGGGTCGCCTCGGCCGACAGACGATGATGAGCCACGAACGCGTCGAGCTCTGTTCTGTTCATCTCCTTCCCTGCTTCGCGCCTTCGGTCGGCAGCCTACCGCAGTCCGGGCATCGAGAGCGAGATCCCGATGCAGAAGATCAAACAGTCCTCGCAGCTGCCTCTTTGAGAAATGCAGCGGTCAGCTGCAGCACTTCCTCGCGCCGCTCACGGTGCGGTACGTGACCGCATTCTTCGAGCAGGATCATCTGCGATGGACCGCTCACGCCACCGGCGATGCGACGAGGAAACGCTTCCGAGCCATACTCGTCGCGATCGCCATGGATCGCGAGCACCGGGCAGCGGATGCGACCGAGCTGCGGATCCAGGCTCCAGCTCGCAAACTCGGGCGACAGCCAGACTTTGATCCAGGCATCGAGCACCCACTGCGCTCTGTCGCCATGCCACTTGGCGAGCTTCTGCAGCTGCGCCGGATCTTCGAACAAGCTCTGAGCGGCACGTATTCCGTCCAGCGTGCGCGACTCGACGAACGCTTGAGCGGATTCAGTGATGACGGCGTCGCAAGCCTCTCCGAGCGACGCCGCGATTCTCAGCGCCATCGATCCGCCGACGCTGTGACCGAACAACGCAAAACGATCGAGTCCGAGGGCGCGGCGTAGCACAGGGAAATACTCTTCCGCCTCGGCATCGATGAACTCGATGCTGGGCCGATCCGTTCGTTGCGTGGATTGGCCGAAGCCGAGTCGATCATAAGCGACCACGTGCCGATTCGCCGCCTCCGCCAGGAGCGCGGGAAAATCGCGCCACAGCTCGACGCTCCCGAGCGAATCATGCAGCAGCACGAGCGCTGCGCCTGCAGGCCGGGTCACCTGCCACTGACGAACAAAAATCCGCCCGCCCGGGACGTCGACCCAGGAGTCGGTGGTTGCGCTGGTCATTACTTCGCCTCGCTCATGAACGGCGAGCTTTATAGGCGAACTGCCCCGGCAGGGGATTGCGATTTTCGGCCCTTCGGTTGGATTTTTTAGCACGAAGTTGCGCGTTCACCGCATCCGCCGGCACCGGCAAAAAAAAGCCGCCTGCGTTGCTCGTTTGCACGAGGGCCGCAGACGGCGAATTCACATCGGCAGGATGCGAAGACTTACTGGTTGGCGAGCACCGGGGACGCGGGCGCCTTCTGGGTGCGACCTTCGACTTCCGCAGCCATCCCGTGCAACCACAGCTCCAGATTCGTATAACCGCTCTCGGTCACAGCTGCCGGATTCTCGGGCAAGGTCAGCGGACGCGAGTTCTGGGCCATGGCCGGCCAGCCGCCGCCATTGCGCTCGCAGCGCGCGGTGCCATTGGGCGCGACGCAGTTGATGATGCGATTGGTGCCATTGCGCACTCCCTCGACGATCCGGGCGTCGACGCTGTCACGATCGGCCGGACGAGCGCCGACGTTCTTCAGCACGTGGTTCTTCACCACGTTGTCCGAGGTGGGCAGCGTGGTCATGCCGGCCGGCCACGACACCGGCGCGCTGGCTTTGAAGTTCGCGAGCGTCAGCGAGCCATAGATGGAGCCCGCCACCGACCATGCGTCATTGGCGGTCGTCTCTCCGGCCTGATTGTCGGCAAGAAACACTTTGGCGCCCGGGCGCAGCGCGGAGGCGTCCGCACGCAGACCGATCGGAGCATTGCTGCTCGTTGTATCGGGACCGCGCAGGTATACGTTGCCGACCACGGAGTTCTGCGTCACGGCACCGCGACTTTGCAGATCGGTGGCCGTATTGCCCCAGTTGTAGATCACGTTGTTGACGATGGCGGCACGGGTCGCGGCCATCATCGGCAGACGTGACTGCATGCTCGCAAACAGATTGCCAGCCAGCGTCACGCTGCCGTTCACCGGTCCGATCAGCACGCCGAAGCCGTGATTGCCCTCCGGATGGATGGACTCATGCAGCGGCTCGGCGAAGATGTTGTTGATCAGGCTGACGTTGTTCCAGTTCTGCCAGGCACTCGCCACTTCGTCGAGCGACCAGGTGAAGGAGCAATGATCGATGACGATATTGCTGATGGGCGCCTGGTTGGCCGGGCCTTCGATCTTGAGCGCGTCGCGATTGCTGGCCGGCTCGCCGGCCGGGTCATCGCCGGGCCGCACGTGCAGGTGCTGGACCAGCACGTTGGACGTCTGCACCAGCAGACCCGCGTTGCGCAGCATGATGCCGGGCGACGGCGCGGTCTGACCCGCGATCGTGATGTTTGGATTGCGCACGGTCAGATCGTCCGCGAGCGTGATCGCGCCGGAGACTTCGAATACGCACACGCGAGGACCGCTCGCGTCGACACAAGCCTTGAGCGAGCCGGCGCCATCGTTGTTGAGATTGGTCACGCGATACACGGTGCCGCCGCGACCTGCGGGCCCATTGATACCGGAGCTCTTCACTCCGGGAATCACTGGAACGGCGCCAGCGGCGAACGATGCCACGCCGGATGCGACAGCAGCAGCCGCGATCAAGGAGACACGCACAGCGCGCGCCGCGGGACGATTCGAAACAGACTTCGGCGAACGTTCGGTCATCAAGGGTTCCTCGTTCTGTGTCCTGCGCTGCCGGAGGCACCGGCATGGACCGGCCAGAGCGACCGGGGCGATGACGCGAAACGTTACAAGTCCGCCTGATACGATCACATCGGAGAAGCCCTGAACGAGGCCACAGATGCCCTGGCGCCCTGTCCTTCGTTTGACCATTGAAAAAAGCGCCTGTGCGAACTTCGACCCCAGCCCCGTCTGAATCTGCTTGCGTTGTGGACGCGCGCACGCCACCCTTCCGACATGGCTTCAGGACTTGCGGCATTACTCGATGACATCGCGGCCATCGCCAAGCTGGCGGCTGCGTCCCTGGATGACGTGACCGCGGCGGCCGGCAAAGCCGGTTCCAAGGCGGTCGGCGTCGTGGTCGACGACGCTGCCGTGACCCCCGGCTATGCCATGGGATTCACGCCCGAGCGCGAGCTGCCCATCGTGTGGAAGATCGCGCTCGGCTCGTTCCGTAACAAGTTTCTGTTCCTGCTGCCGGGCGCGCTGCTGCTGAGCGTATTCGCGCCCTGGGCGATCACGCCGATCCTGATGCTCGGCGGCGCTTATCTGTGTTTCGAGGCGACCGAGAAGATCATCGAGGCGATCCTGCACACGGCGGGCGATGCGGAGCAGACGCCCCCGGTCGAGCAACTCGCCCAGAGCTCCGCCGACATCGAAGCGCAGAAGGTCGCGGGAGCGATTCGCACCGACCTGATTCTCTCGGGCGAAATCATGGCGATCGCCCTCGCCACCGTGGCGGATCGACCGTTTGCAATCCAGGCCGGCGCGCTCGCGCTGGTGAGCCTCGTGCTCACCGTCGGCGTGTATGGCGTGGTCGGCTTGATCGTGAAGATGGACGATATCGGTGTGCATCTCGCCAAAGCCGGCTCGGCCCCGGCGCGCAGCTTCGGCCGGGGGCTGGTGAAGTCCATGCCGCATGTCATGCAAGCGCTCACCGTGATCGGCACGGCCGCGATGCTCTGGGTGGGCGGCGGCATCCTGGTGCACGGACTCGAACATTTCCATTTCGAAGCAGTGCCTCATGCCATCGAGATGCTCGCGGAGAAAGCGCATCACGCGCCGCTGTTCGGCGCCGTGGCCGCGTGGTTGACGTTCGCAGCCGGCGCCGCCGTGGTCGGGTTCGTCGTCGGCGGTGTGATCGTTGGCATCCTGCATTTCCTGCCGTGGCGCAAGCACTGAAACCTTCCTGGCCGATATGACTTTTCGTCATGGATCGCCCGCTCTTTTAATTGGATTCGCCTTCGTTGCGCCGCCAGTAGACTCGACGCGCGACAGGAGGATCCATGGCAAATCTGACGATCGAGCGCTTTCGCTTCGAGGCACCCTCGCAGGCACTGGACGATCTGCAGCAGCGGCTGCGCGCCACGCTCTGGCCGGATGAGATCGAGGCCGAGCCGTGGCGTTACGGCCCGCCGGTGGCGTACATGAAGCGCTTCGTCGATTACTGGCTCAGTGAATATGACTGGCGACGTCACGAAGCACGCTTGAATTCATTCGCTCATTTCACGGCGCACCTCGACGAGCATCGCATTCATTTCATCCATGAACTGGGCAAAGGGCCCGCCCCCCTGCCGCTGGTATTGACGCACGGCTGGCCGGGAAGCGTCGTGGAGATGTTGAAGATCATTCCGCTGCTCACCGATCCAGCCGCGCATGGCGGCGATCCCGCCGATGCGTTCACTGTGATCGCGCCCTCGATTCCCGGCTATGGATTTTCGAGCCGCCCGGCGCAGCGGGGAACGAACGTTTTCGTGGTCGCCGACCTGTGGGCGCAGCTGATGAGCGCCCTGAACCATGCGCGCTTTGGCGTGCAAGGCGGCGACTGGGGCTCCTGGATCAGCGCCGCCACGGCGCTTCGGCATCCGGACAGGATCATCGGCCTGCATCTGAATTATCTTTCGACGCGCTTTCGCCCGGCGCTGAGCCCGAGCGATCCGCCCCTCAGTGCCGGCGAGCAGGATTATCTGGCGCGTGTTGCCCAGTGGGCGGACGCCGAAGGAGCCTACATCGCGATCCAGGGCACCAAGCCGCTGACCTTGAGCTATGCGCTCACGGATTCACCGGCGGGCCTGGCCGCGTGGCATGTCGAGAAATTCAGGAGTTGGAGCGATTGTCGGATCGAGCCCGACGAAGCACTCACCAAGGACGAGATGATCACCGACATCATGCTCTACTGGCTCACCGGCACCGTGCATTCCGCCCTGCGCTTCTACAGCGAAGCGCGCGAACATCCATTTCATCTGGCCGCCGGGCAGCGAATCACCCCACCCTGCGGCATCGTCCATCTGCCCAGGGAGCTGCCGATGCCGCCGCGCAGCTGGGCGGAGCGCGCGTTCAATGTCGTGCACTGGTCGAACCTGCCTCGCGGCGGCCATTTCGCAGCGTGGGAACAGCCCGAACTGCTCGCCGAGGACATACGAAAGTTCTTCAGGCCGCTGCGCTAGCGGCGCACGATTCACCGACGCGGCGTCGATTCCGTCCAACAAGCGCACGATCCAGCCGACATCTCGGCCGCGGCAGTCTCGACTTCGCGAGCGAAACGCCGCAGATTCATCCTCCAGACGCGTCATTCAGTTGCACACTATCCGGCGCACTCATGCGCTGGCCGGAGGAGATCATGGAATCCATCGTCAATCGATTCCCGACCGACCCAGGGCAGATCGACGCCGTGTCCGATTGTTTCAGCCGATGGTACGCGGCGAACGATTCGATTCGCCGCCTGTGGGCGGTCGAGGAGCGCGACTCGCTCATCGTGGTCTTCATTGCGATCGAGCCGACCTCCGATGGCGACGACGCCCTGCCCGTGTGGCTCGCCAAAAGCTCGCAATGGGCCAACGAGCTCGGCGAGCTGACCCGCCGGGAAGTGCAACTGCAGTTGCTCGATCCGAGCGGGTCTGCGCAGCCCTACTTGCCCGCCACTGCGACACTCGCCGAACTGAGCTGGCGCGATCCCTGGCAGTGATACCTTGCCAGACCAAGACTTCGAAACATTCGCACTCGCGGACTGCGCCTAGCTCCCGGCCAGCGTGTTCGCGGTGACGAACCGAGGCGCGATGTCGACGGGCACCTGTCCGAGCTGGTCCAGCACACGTTGCACTTCGGGCCGGATGACGGACATGCGCTCCATCAGGCGTTTGACGCCAGCGTAATCGCCATGCGCCTGCAGCGTCATGATCTGGCTGGTCAGTGCCGTGACCGCGCGCTTGGTCTTGGGAACATCCAGCGAGAACCGGCCTTGCGAGTCGATGCGAACGGCGCCGGCATCGAGCAGATGGTTCACCTGTAACGCCATTCCCTTTGCGTGCGCGGCATTCAGACCGAAGCGCAGCGTGCGGAACGTCGAGGCCAGGAACGTTACATACATGTTGCGTTCCTGTTTCTTGTCGAGGAAGCCCTGGTCCATCAGGTACTGCAGCGCCCAGAGCCCGGAGACATCGGCCTTGGCCTCTTCCAGCGGACCGTTCAATTCCTTCAGCTCCTGCCGCACCGTGGTCTGCCGGCCGCCCACCTCGATGGTCTGCGGACCGAGCCCGTGCATCAGCTCGTGCATCAGGATGTGAGTGAAGAACGCGTCGAACGACAGCAGCGAGCGATCTTGCGGGACGAGCGCAATGTCCGCGATCGGGGTCAGCACCTTGTCGAACTTGGCCTGCTGGAAGTTCTTCAACAGCACGCGCTTCGAGCCCTTCTCCGCGACCACGCGCTCGTCGTTCGGCAAGTTGAACGCCGCGGTCTGCACGCCGTGATTGGCGTCACCCGCCGCGAACACGACATTCACGACGCGAATCGGCGAGTAACCGCCGAGCTTCGGCTTGCGGAATCTTTTATCGATGGGCAGATGATCTTCCAGGGCCTGCAGCTGCGAGCTGAAACGCTTCAGCTTGTCGGTCTCGGCCGAGTCGGTCAGGGTGATGAACGCTTCGAACGCGGCTTTGAAGTTGAACCACTCGTCTTCGTAGACCTCATAGGGCCCGATGGTGGGCTCGATGGAAGCATCCAGCTCCATCCACGCCACGTCGCTCGCATAGTAATCGTTGGAAATGAACGCGGCGGCCCGCTTCTCGAGGAACGCTTTCAACGTCGGCTGCTGAGTGAGCGCCGCCGCTTCGCGCAGCAGACGCGCCATCTCCATCAGCTCGCCCTGATATTCCAGCGAATAAGGCACGGCGATGAACTTGCCGTCGGCGCCGCGACGAATGGTCGTAAAGAAGCCGGTGGCCTCGGTCTTCTCGGCCGGGGGCAGCGCTTGCATCCAGCTGTCGAGCTGCTCGCGGGTCGCGTCGGCCGGATAGAAATTGCCTCCCTGGGGCTTCTTGCCGACACCCGGCAGGAACGCGCGATCCTCATCCAGCTCCGACCAGGGCCCCTTGTTGAGCAGGAAATAGTCGACTCGCGCCCGGCCCAGAGCACTGCGATCCGAGAGCAACTGCAGGAGCAGCGCGTCGTTGCCCGCGAAGCGTTGACGCATGAACAGCGCGTCGACATAACGCGATGCTTCGACCAGCTTGGCCAGCGCCGCCCGTTCCTGCGACGGCAGATTCGCCAGATCGACCTGCACCTCGACCGGCGCGAAGCGCGCCGCCATCGAGGCGAGTTGCTCCGGATCGGGCAGGTCTTCAGCCATCGTCGCCACAGAGCACAGATTGCATACAGCCAGTATCGCACTGGCGAGCAGGGTTTTACGCATGGTGCGTTAATCTGCCCTCGGCGCGTGGCCAGCGCAAGGACTTCGATTGCAGCAGGTGCGGACGAAATGCGGCGTCCGCAGTGCTGCTGGCAATCGCAGTGTCCCTGGCGCTCTATCGACTCCCCGTCGCGGAGTTGTGCTCGATCCTCATGGAGAGCTCGACGTCATCGCTGAACGGCACGGACAGATAGCCGTTGGCAGGCGAACGCACGCGCGCCAGGTACTCGGGACTGAAGTCGGCATTGTCGGCAACGATGAGCGCGCCGGGGCGCAACCTGTCCTCCACCAGGCCCAGAATCTCGGGATAAAGTGCCTTGGCGCCATCGAGCAGCAGTAAATCGACGGTCTCGGGCAAGTCGACACGCAACGTTTGTAGCGCGTCGCCTTCGCGAATCTCCACCAGATCGAGCACTCCACCCGCCCGCAGATTCTCGCGAGCGCGCGCCACTTTGGAGGACTCGAACTCGGTGGTGATCAAGCGACCGCCGCCGTTGTCACGAAGCGCGGCGGCGAGGTGCAGCGTGGAGATTCCGAACGAGGTGCCGAACTCGACGATGGTCGTCGCGCGAATGCTTCGCGCCAGCATGTACAGCAACGCTCCCGTTTCTCGCGACACCGGCAGCGGCAGTTCCTTCAGGCGCGAATAGAAATCGAGATATTCCGTCTTGCTGTGCATGAGCCGGTCGCGCTCCTGCGGCGACATGCCTGCGACGGACGGATGAGTCAGCGGCCTGGCGTCGTCAGCCTCGCGGAACAAACGTTCTAGCAGCGGCGCAAGCGGCGCCTGCGTGAGTGCAGTCATTGGATCTCCAGCGTTGGGTTGAGCGCAATCTCGCGCCGGATCTAGAATGCGACGGATTCGTCAGGTTTACCAATCGCATTCCGGGCAGCCATGGCCACTCGTCGAAAAACCGCACTTTCCTCGCGAAAACAGCCGCAGCAGGCGCGCTCCAGCCAGCTGGTCGCGGCAATTCTGCAAGCCGCTGTTCAGGTTTTGGAAAAGGAAGGGGCCGCCCGCTTCACGACCGCGCGGGTGGCGGAGCGGGCCGGCGTCAGTGTCGGCTCGGTGTATCAATATTTTCCGAACAAGGCGGCCATCCTGTTTCGACTGCAGAGCGATGAATGGCGCCAGAACGCCGAGCTGTTGCAGTCCATCCTGCTGGACACCCGCATGCCGCCGCTGGAGCGGCTGCGCACGCTCGTGCACGTCTTCATTCGCTCCGAATGCGACGAAGCCAAAGTACGCATCGCGCTCAACGACGCGGCCCCTCTTTACCGGGACGCGCCGGAAGCGAGAGAAGCCCGGGCGTCGGCAGAGCGCGCCCTGGCGGCCTTCATGCGGGAAGTGTTACCAAAGGCACCCGCCGCGAAGCGGGAACTGACCAGCGACCTGCTGGTCGCGACCCTGAGCAGAGTCGGCAAAAGTTTTTCGGAGAGCGCGCGAACGCCGGCGGAGATCAAGGCGTACTCGGCGGCGATGGCCGATATGTTCTGCGCCTATCTGAAGCAGCTGGCGAAAGTCACTTGACCTGGCGCTTCAGCAGTTTTCTGGCCAGCGTGCGGCGATGGATGCCGAGCCGGCGAGCCGCCTCGGAAATGTTGAAGTCGGCGTCGGCGAGTGTCTGCTGGATGCGCTCCCATTCGAGCGTCTTGATGGTCGAGGGGCGCGTGCCCAGCTCCACGTCCGTGTCGCCTTCGGTCCTGCCGAAAGCCTTTTCGATGTCGTCGGTGTTGGACGGCTTGGCCAGGTAATGACGCGCACCGAGCTTGATCGCCTCCACCGCGGTCGCGATGCTCGCAAAGCCGGTCAGCACGACGATGTTCATTTCCTCATCGTGCGCATGCAACGTCTGCACGCACGCCAGCCCGGACGCCCCATTCAACTTCAGATCGACGACCGCGAAGCCCGGCGATTCGGTCTTCAGCAGCTCGAGCACTTCGTCATGACTGGACGCGGTCAACACGCGATAGTCGCGGCGTTCGAACGAGCGCTTCAGCGTGCGCGCCAGCGCTTCGTCGTCTTCGACGATCAGCAGCAGCTTCGCACCAGTGTCGGGGGCAGTCTCAGCCACGGTCTTTCTCTCGATAGGCCAGCGCCGCGAGCGGCAATTCGACGGTCACGGTGGCGCCGCAGGGTTGGCGGTTGTGCGCCGAGACGCTGCCGCCGAGCTTGCGGATGACGTTGACGACCAGGAACAGGCCGAGCCCGCCGCCGCGGCGTCCCTTGGTCGAGTGGTACGGCTTGCCGAAATTCTCCAGCATCTCCGGCGTGAATCCCGGTCCCAGATCGAGCACTTCGATCCGCAGCATGTCACCCCGCCGGCCGACGTTCAATCGGACCCAGCCCGGCGAGGCCTCGAAGGCGTTGTCGAGCAGATTGATCACCACCTGCTTGAGCGCCGGATCCGACACGATCTTCATGTCCTCGCCCAGCGCGCCAACGCCCGCATGGTACTGCAGGGTTCCGCTCGGCCGGCCGTCGGACCAGTCGCGGGCGATCTGGTCGAGAAAACGATGCAACGAAGTCACGACCGGCGCTTCACCCCGCGCCTCGCCGGCCGACATCAGGATGCCGCTGAGAATGGTCTTGCAGCGACGGATCGCGGCCTGCATCTCCTGCAGTTCCTGCAGCATCTCGGGATGCTGGGCGATCTCCGGCATGCGCCGCCAGTCCCCCAGGATCACCGACACCGAGGCCAGCGGCGTTCCCAATTCATGCGCGGCGCCCGAGGCCAGCAAGCCCAGGCGCACGATGTGGTCCTCCTCTTCCGCGCGTCGCTTCAACTCGACCAGGTACGTGTCGCGCTCCTGCAGATTCCGCGACATCCGGCTGATGAAGACCACGAGCAACACGGCGCCGAGCACGAAACAAACGAACATTCCGAGGATGTGCAACCTCAGCAGGCTGGTCGGCGGCTGCACGTCCAACGGCTGATTGATGCCGATCAATCCCACGAACGCGGCGCATGTCACGACGACGATGAGCCACGCGCCCCGCCCCGGCAGCAGCACCGCGGCCAGCGCGATCTGCAGCAGATAAAGCGCCGTGAAGGGATTGGTCGCGCCGCCGCTGAAATACAGCTGGATGGTGAGCGCGGCCACATCCAGCAGCAAGGCGAAAAACAGCGCCTGACTGCTGATCTGCAGATGCTGCCGCAGCCACACGTGGCTGAGCGCATTGAGCGCCAGCAAGGCGGCCAGCACCATCGCCATCGGCGCCAGTGGCAAGGCGATGCCGAGACCGAAATGCACGACCGCGATCGTCGCCACCTGGCCCAGCACGGCCATCCAGCGCAGCTGGATCAGCAGCGCCAGGTTCTTGCGATTCGCGGTATCGATATGCGACGGAGCCCTGGGCTCGGTCGGGGCACGGGAATTCACGTTGTCTGCGGCCTACGCAAGCGCCACTCGTGGCGGAGCACCAGGCCGGTGCCGGCCATCAACAGCAACGCCAGCCCGAACCAGGTGAGCGCATACTGCAGGTGATTGTTGGAAAATGCGATCACGGTCAGGCCGCCGATGGGTGCGCCGGGGATGTCGGGATGCAGCGCCTCGGCGTCGATGAAATACGGCGCCACGTCGCTCAGGCCTCGCGCCGCTGCAATCGCCGCCACGTCGCGCGAATACCAGCGGTCGTTCGCCGGATCGTTGGCGCGCAGATACCCTCCTCCCGGCTCGCTCATACGCAGCAGCCCGGTGACGCTGGTCTCGCCTTCGATCTGACCTTGCGGTCGGCTGGCGGGGTCGCGCTGTGGGAACGGCACGAAGCCGCGATTGATCAGGACCGTGTAGCCTGCATCGGTCACGAACGGCGTCAGCACCCAGAAGCCGCCGCCCCGCTCGGTCACCGCCTGCACCGGCGTTTCCAGATCGTTCCGGTAATGACCTCGGACGGTAACGCGACGATATTCGCTACTCGCTCGATCGACATCGGGCCACTGCTCGCGGCCCGGGGCTGCCACCGGCGGCGCGTGGACCCGCTGCTCGACGCGCTCGATCAGGTCCCGCTTCCAGGCCAGCCGCTGCACTTGCCAGACGCCCAAGCCGATCAGCACGCCAATACCGGCCAGCGCGGCGATCATGACGATCGCCAGCTTGAACGGCGACAGAGGCGGACGAGCCGAGATGCTCAGAGCAGCTGACTGACCACGTGCTTGGGCATCATGTTGGTGTCCATGTGATACATCACCCATAGCGACCCGGCGAGCGTGATGACGACCAGAATCAGCGTAAAGACCAACGAGGTCAGCGTCCAGCCGTCCTCGCTCCTCGGCGTCATGTGCAGGAAGTAGACCATGTGCACGATCATCTGCACGGCGGCGAACGCCATGATGACGAGCGCTATGGTCGTCTTGCTCAGGGGCACGTCGCCCATGACCAGGTAGAACGGGATCGCGGTCAGGATGACCGACAGAATGAACCCGGTCACGTACTCCCGCAGCGTGCCATGCGGCTCGGATGCATGTTCGTGAGCGCTCATCGCAGCATGCCCATCAGGTAGACGAAGGTGAAGACGCCGATCCAGATCACGTCCAGGAAATGCCAGAACAGGCTCAGACAGGCCAGCCGGCGCGCGTTCGCTCTGTTCAGGCCGTGCTTGCCGATCTGCACCATCAGCGTGATCAGCCACACGATGCCAAAAGTCACGTGCAGGCCGTGCGTGCCGACCAGCGTGAAGAACGCCGACAGGAACGCGCTGCGCTGAGGGGTCGCGCCCAGGTGGATCATGTGCGCGAACTCGTAGAGCTCGATGCCCAGGAAGGCGGCGCCGAACAATCCCGTGATGAACAGCCACGCCTGCGTGCCGGCCACGTTGTTCCGGTACGAGGACAGCATCGCGAACCCATACGTGATCGACGACAGCAGCAGCATCGAGGTATTGAGCGCGACCAGCGGCAGGTCGAACAGATCTTTCGGTCCCGGCCCGGCCGCGTAGTTGCCGCCCAGCACGCCATAGGTGGCGAACAGCACCGCGAAGATGAGGCAGTCGCTCATCAGATAGATCCAGAAACCGAGCAGCGTGCTGCCGCCGGCTTCGTGATCGTGCTCGTCTTGCAGATGGAACAGCGTGCGAGCCGCCGCCTGTTCGCTGGTCAGTGCGTGTCCCATGCTCAGCTCCGCACCGCCGCCAGCTGCCGCGTGCGCTCGTCTTCGGCGCGGACGACATCTTCCAGGGTCAAGTGATATTCCCGGTTGTAGTTGAAGGTGTGATAGATCGTGTAGCCGACCAGCCCGATGAAGCTCGCGATCGCCAGCCACCACATGTACCAGACCATGGCGAAGCCGAACACCGTGCTCAACACCGCGAGGATGAATCCCGCACCGGTGTTGGCCGGCATCAGAATCGCCCGGAAGCCGGACAACGGGCGCTGGTAGCCGCGTTGTTTCATGTCCCACCACGCGTCGCCGTCATGCACGATCGGAGTGAACGCGAAGTTGTAAACAGGTGGCGGCGACGACGTGGACCACTCCAGCGTGCGTCCGTCCCACGGATCGCCCGTCGTGTCGCGCAGCTCATTGCGCTTGCGGAAGCTCACATAGAACTGCACCAGCATCGCGCCGATGCCGATCGCGATGAGGCCTGCGCCCACTGCCGCGATCTGGAACCAGATCTGCAGCGACGGATCCTCGAAGTAGCGCAGCCGACGGGTCACGCCCATCAAACCCAGCACGTACAGCGGCATGAACGCCACCCAGAAGCCGATCACCCACAACCAGAACGACACCAGCCCCCAGAACCGGTCCAGCTTGAAGCCGAACGCCTTCGGGAACCAGTAGTTGATGCCGGCGAACAGGCCGAACAGCACGCCGCCGATGATCACATTGTGGAAGTGCGCGATCAGGAACAGGCTGTTGTGGAGCACGAAGTCGGCCGGCGGCACCGCCAGCAGCACGCCCGTCATGCCGCCGATCACGAACGTGAGCATGAACGCCACGGTCCACATCATCGGCAGCTCGAAGCGGATGCGGCCCCGATACATGGTGAACAGCCAGTTGAAGAGCTTCGCTCCGGTCGGGATCGAGATGATCATGGTCGTGATGCCGAAGAACGAGTTCACGCTCGCGCCCGAGCCCATCGTGAAGAAGTGATGCAGCCACACGATGTAGGAAAGGATGGTGATGACGACGGTCGCGTACACCATCGAGCTGTAGCCGAACAGTCGCTTGCCGCTGAAGGTCGAGGTGACTTCGGAGAACACGCCGAACAGCGGCAGGATCAGGATGTACACCTCCGGATGGCCCCAGATCCAGATGAGGTTGACGTACATCATCGGATTGCCGCCGAAATCGTTGGTGAAGAAGTTCGTGCCCACGTAACGGTCCAGCGACAGCATCACCAGCACCGCCGTCAGTACCGGGAAGGCCGCGACGATCAGCACGTTGGTGCACAACGAGGTCCAGGTGAACACCGGCATCTTCATCAACGTCATGCCCGGCGCGCGCATCTTGATGATGGTTGCCAGCAGGTTGACGCCGGATAGCAATGTTCCCACGCCTGCTATCTGCAGCGCCCAGATGTAGTAGTCGACGCCAACGTCGGGACTGTATTGAATGCCCGAGAGCGGCGGATACGCGAGCCAGCCCGTGCGCGCGAACTCGCCCACGAACAGCGAGAACATGACCAGGACCGCACCCGCAGTGGTCATCCAGAAACTGAAGTTGTTGAGGAACGGGAACGCCACGTCGCGCGCGCCGATCTGCAGCGGCACGATGTAGTTCATCAGGCCCGTGACCAGCGGCATGGCGACGAAGAAGATCATGATCACGCCGTGTGCGGTGAAGATCTGGTCGTAGTGATGCGCGTTGAGATAGCCCTCCGAGCCGCCGAACGCGATCGCCTGCTGCAGTCTCATCATGATGGCGTCGGCGAAGCCACGCAGCAGCATGACGATGCCGAGGATCATGTACATGATGCCGATGCGCTTGTGATCGATGGTGGTGATCCACTCGCGCCACAGATAGCCCCACAGTTGATAACGCGTCACGCCGGCGAGCAAGGCGATGCCGCCGATCGCCACGGCAACGAACGTCGCGACCAGAATGGGCTCATGCAACGGCAGCGCTGCAAAACTCAGCCGGCCAAAGATCGGATCCAACACGGGCAACTCTGCTTGAGACATCATCAATTACCGCGAGCTCGTGGAATCAAGGGTGTCCGCGAGCAATGAACCGGAACGTCCGGACGCAGGCCGGGGCAGCCCCGCACCTCGCAACGGCGAGCGATCGACCTGCGGCAGCAGGTCATCTTCGAAAGTGCGAACCGTGGGCGCCGCGCAGATGCCGATGACATGGGACTGGTCCGCGCCGAACACGGCGCGCGGCAGATCGCCCGAATGCCGGGCCACGTTGTAAACGCCGGCCAGGCCCAGTCCGCCGCGATCGTCGATCGCCATCATGTCGTGCATGCACATCTTGCCCGGCTCGACGCACATGCCGACGACCAGGGAATAGAGCTGTTCGTCGACGGTGGAGAAATATCGCACCGGCTCGCGCTCCGACGGCTTCGCGAGTTGCAAATAGGCGTCACGAGTCAGCGATTGTTCGGCGGCGCGCGCCGTCGTCACCCAGCGTTGAAACTCGGTGTCGCTCACGCTGCGCACCTTGAATTTCATGCCCGAGAAGCCGGCGCCGCTGTAGTTGGTGGAATAACCTTCCGACTCGCCTGGCTCGTTCAGCACCCCGTGCAGGCGCGTCTCCATGCCCGGCATCGCGTAAATCATTCCAGCCAGGTGCGGCACGTAGAACGCGTTCATCACCGACGAGGCGGTGATGCGTAACGACAGCGGCTGATTCACCGGCACCGCCATTTCATTGACGGTGGCCACGCCATACTGCGGATAGATGAACAGCCACTTCCAGTCGAGCGCGATCACGTCCACCTGCAAGGCGCGCGTGTCCTCGGGGATGGGCTGATTGGCCGCGAGCCGGTCGAGCGGACGATAGGGATCGAGCAGATGCGTCCCCAGCCAGGTCAGCGCGCCCAGACAGATGACGATCAGCAGCGGGCATGACCAGATGACCAGCTCCAGGCGCATCGAATGATGCCATTCGGGCTCGTAGCGCGCCTCGCGGTTGTTGTGCCGATAGCGCCAGGCAAAAATGACAATGAGCACCATCACGGGAATGATGATGATCAGCATCAGCCAGGTCGAAATGACCAGCAGATCGCGCTGTTGAGCCGCCACGTCGCCGCCCGGGTTGAGCACGACCATGTCACAGGCGGACAACGCTGCGAACAGCGGCAACACTGCGAGATTGCGCACTCGACGATTCATCGATACATGCCTGAAACCCAGCCTAGAGACGCACAGCATAGGGACCGCGAGCGCGCTGCGACATTGGGCGTTTTGCCCAATGGTCCCCGTGCCTTTCCGAAGCTATAAAGGCTGCATGATCCGTAGGAGTGAGTTATGACTGCCGTGCAGTCCGGTGCGCCCACCTCGTCGCTGGAGCGCGATGCCCGGCGGACCAACGAAGCGCATGCCGGCGAAGTCCGCCCCGGTGACATCGCGATCGGTGTCATCATCGGCCGTACTTCGGAATTTTTCGATTTCTTCGTTTATGCCATCGCCTCGGTGGTGGTGTTCCCTAAGCTCATCTTTCCATACGTGGATGCGTTGACGGGAACGCTGTACTCGTTCGCGATCTTCGCGCTGGCGTTCGTCGCCCGCCCGTTCGGTACCGTCATTTTTACCGCCATCGACCGGACCTACGGGCGTGGCATGAAGCTCACGATCGCGCTGTTCCTGCTCGGGACTTCGACGGTGGCGATCGCCTTTATCCCCAGTTATGAGGATATCGGCGTCGCCTCCGCCTATTTTCTGGGCGTCCTGCGCATCGGTCAGGGCCTGGCGCTGGGCGGCTCGTGGGACGGCCTCGCCTCGTTGCTCGCGTTGAACGCGCCGCAGAGACGACGCGGCTACTACGCGATGATTCCACAGCTGGGCGCGCCGCTCGGCTTGATGGTCGCGAGCGCGTTGTTCGCCTACATCATCGCTCACCTGTCCGCCGAGGACTTCCTCGGCTGGGGCTGGCGATATCCGTTCTTCGTGGCCTTCGCCATCAACGTCGTGGCTCTGTTCGCACGACTGCGTATCGTGGTCACGCCTGAATACACCAAGCTGTTCGAAACGCGCGAGCTGCAGCCGCAGCCCATTCTGGAAACATTGCGCCACGGCGGCAAGAACATCGTCATTGGCGCGTTCGCGCCGCTGGCCAGCTTCGCGTTGTTTCATATGGTGACCGTGTTCCCGCTGTCCTGGGTGTTTCTGTACACGCAGGAAGGACCGGCACGCTTCCTGGTGATCGAGGCGATCGGCGCCGCCTTCGGTGTCGCCGCGATCATCGCGTCCGGCTGGCTGGCCGATCGCGTCGGTCGTCGCACGCTGCTCGCCGGCACCGCCGCGGCGATCGCGGCATTCAGCGGCTTCGCCCCGCAATTGCTGGCCGCCGGCGAGCTCGGCGAGCTGGTGTTCATGATCTCCGGCTTCCTGCTGCTCGGCCTCGCCTTCGGCCAGGCCTCGGGGGCCGTGGCTTCGAACTTCCAGCTGAACTATCGCTACACCAGCTCCGCCATCACGTCGGATCTCGCATGGCTGTTCGGCGCCGGCTTCGCCCCCTGGGTCGCGCTCGAGTTGTCGAGCCGCTTCGGCCTCGGCTTCGCGGGCGCCTATCTGCTGTCCGGCGCAATCGGCACGCTCGTGGCGTTGTATATCAACCGGCAGATGGTGCAGGATCGCTGAATCACGGACAGCCGCTGCGCGGAGCGGTTCGATGGATTCACCCAGCAGACATCCTCGGGCGGCCACGATCGTGGCACCAGGACAGAATCGTTTATCCGAACCGCGGACGCGAGCCTCGATGCGAAACATCCGGCGGCAATTGCCCCGATTCCGGCCCGCCTTACGGATGGCGGGCGCCGGCGCCGCGTCGTCATATAGATCACCGCTCCTCTGCGAGCCGGTGTCGCCAGCGCGCTGAGCGGCCGGTGCGGACACCAGCGGCGGAAGTTGATCCATGTTACGAGCATGCGCGCAGCTATGGTCGCGTTGTCGAAAACTGTACGGCGTCCCAGTCCGTGGGCAATCCTGAATCTGCCGTTCGCGGCGTCGATTCGTAGCGAACAGCAACGACATGCCAGGGTGGCCACTTGAGCGATGTGATCCTCGTCGTGGACGACGATGACAGCATGCGTGCCAGCACGATGCGTTTGTTGATCGCTCGCGGCTATGCCGCGTTCGCCGCCAGCACCGGGGCCGAAGCGGTCCAGCTGGCCGCGGCGCTGGCGCCGGATGTGATCTTGATGGACTTGCACCTGCGCCACGGCAGCGGCCTGGAAGCCGCTCGACAGATCAAGGAGAAGCAGTGGCTCGCGCACATACCTCTGATCGCGCTGACCGCGACGCCGCCAGAGTGGGACGAGAAGCTGCAGTTATTCGCCGCGGTGCTGGTCAAGCCCTGCCCGACGGCGCAGATCCTGGACGCGATCGAAACCGTGCTGTGCCGTTGAGCGGTCAGGGACTGGACGGTTGGGTGGGCTGCCTGGGAAAACGCTCGAATACCTGCCGCACGACTTCGTTGATGGCCGGTTCCGGATTGTTCCGCGCCTTCTCGTTGATGCGGCCGACCGCGATGCCTTCCCACACCAGGCGGCTCGTTGCGCTGTCGACGATATCCACATTGAGCGTGCCCTCGGTGTAGTTGTCCACGCTCGTGGACACTCCCGCGCCCCAGCCGTACATGCCGTAACGATAACCGTAATAGCCGCCAGGCGCTGGCGTCTCGGTCACCTGCACCTTGTCCCTCGTCTGCACGTGGATGTTGACCAGCAGTTCCGGGTTCCCTGTCTTTCTGAAGCCGCGCAGCTGCATCTCGTGCTCGATAGCCGCTTTGATATAACGTGTCGCAAACGACTCGTACGCCGGTGCACGCCTGGTGACTTCATCGAAGAAGCCGTAGGTCTGATACGTCGAGAAGTCCGCCCCCGGATCGGTATTGGAGCGGATGGTCGGCTTGCTGGCACACGCCGACAGCAACGCCACCGCGATCACCCATCCGTATCTCACGATTGCCCTAGCCGCGTTCATGGCCGACCTCGCTACTGGTCCGCGGATGATCGTTTCGAGCAGTGCTGGCGAGCTATCAATTTATCGCATTCGCGGTCAGTGCCATCCGCGCCTGCTCCTGGTAACGCTCTGCCGAGGCGCGCACGTTGCCGTCCTGGATGTAGAACGGCGTCTGCGCTATGTACTGCAGGACTCGCGGCACACCGAACTCCGCAATCAACGGGCGTATCAGCATCGAGCCGCCCAGCTGCTGCACGTCGCGATAGGCGACATCGCCCTGGCGCCAGCCCCGGGCATTCGCCTCCTGCAGATCTTCCGGCCAGATCAGATCGATCCGATTGGTATTGAAGAAGGGCTGCACCTGTCGGCGCGATGCCTCCACGCCGTAGACCAGCATCTCGCAGCCCAGACGTTTCTCGATCTCCAGCGCCGCGCAGTCCTCGTGCGGCCAGGAGAGCCCCTTGCGATGCGCGGCCTCCTGCAAATGGGTCATCCACAGTGCGTTGTCGATCAGCTCGATGACGGGCAACAGCGCGCGGATGTCGTCGTTCTTGTAATAGGGCCAGTACGCCTTCGCCCAGGATTTCACGCCCCGGTTGACCGAGCTGAGCACGCTTCGACGGAAGATCAATGTATGTCGGTCCGGATCGTAGGCCACCGGACCGTCGCGCGGAAAGAAAGTATCGTCCCGACGCGCGAAGTCAACGGTGATCTTCTCGCCCGCCCCGTCCAGGATCGGCCCGAGCGCCAGATCGATCGCTGTCACGCGCATCAGGACCAGGTCGAAAAAACGCCGCTCCGACCTGCTCGCCGGCGTGGACACTTCGAGCTTGTCCGAGGCGCTCGGCACTGAACGTTGTGCAGGACTCGTCGCCGCGATGGCAAGGAGCAGCGCGACGATCAGCAGTCTCACAGTGGCTCCGCCACGGCGACCCGCGTCGGGGCCGCGACACAGTTGCAACCGTTGCTGTGGGCACGGCCGCTCGCGCGCCCGAGCGTAATCGAGGGCAGCTCCCCGAACAGATCGAAGTAGTCCTTGGAGAACTGGCTCAAGTGCCAGAAGCCCCACTGCAACGCCAGCTGTGTGATCTTGCCGCTGGTGTACGGCGATGAGTACAACTCCCGGCGCACTCGGGACAGCCGGGCGCAGCGGATATAGGTGATGGGCGAGACGCCGAAGATTTCGCGGAAGCCATACTCCAGCGCCCTTGGGCTCGAGTAGCTGGCCTGACAGACGCTGGCCAGCGTCAAAGGTCGGTCCAGATGGTCATCGATGTATTGCCGTGCCCGGACCGCAGCCTGACAGCGCGCGGCCGATGCAGTCACGGTGGCATCCTCGTCGCGCGCCTGGCTGAGCCATCCGTTACATAGATCCAGCACCACGCCGCTCGATGATCCGTTCTCCGCCGCCTCGATCATCCGTCGCGCACAGCTGTCGAACGTTTCCAATCCGGAGGTCGGTCCCCGCAGGAAGCGAACTCCTTTTCCAATCACCTTGCCCGGGTTTCGATCCGGCATCGATACGAACCAGGACGCATATCCCCCCTCGGTGCACATGACCAGCTGCGTCGGCCCGTGCGCGAGCACGATCTGGCCCGGCCCGATTCTGGCCGTACCCGCTCGCGCTCGCCCCCGAACCGGCGCGACCATGAGCAGACGACCGGGAGGCACATCGAGCCACTCGACCTTGTGACGATCCGCGCTCAACTGACCGACAGCGATAGTTTCCAACGCTGCGAACTCGCCGAATGAAGAAGCCATGCCGCGCTCGAGCTGCACGTAGCGCACGCTCATGAAACGAGCGAGCTGCTCCGACGCCTCGTCCAGGCCATGGGCATGTATCCGTGTCACGACGGCATTGAGCTTCGGCGGCGGTGAGCTGGTGTGCATGGGCCCTCGAGCGTGATCTGTTCCGGTGTAGTTCAGAACATAGGTAGCGCGGCGGCTCGTTGCGCGAGAACCGGTACGGCGTGCTCGGGGCGTACCCATAGTACGCACGCACGCGCCACGGTCGCACCCGGGCCCTGCTGGTTACCGCCTCAATAGCGGTACTCGAAGCCGAGCTTGATCTGGTCGAAGTCCGGCGTGCTGGTGGCCTTGCTGTAATCGAACCAATGTTTCTCGTACGCCAGCCGCAGCGTCAGCCCGTTCGGAAAGTCCCAGCGCCCGCCGACACCCGCCTGATACACGAAATCATCGATCGACTTGGTGCTCTGATAGGGCGTGCAGATATAGCCCCACCATGGATCCCACCAGCAGCCCACCTGCACGCGGCTGTTCGGAATATTCGTATCGACCCAGCTCCAGCCCACGCCCGCATTCACGAAGGGAGTGAGCGGCCCGGGCAGGAAGTTGTAGTTGGCCCAGATGCGCGGCGTGAACGCTTCCAGGTCGCCCGAGACGTCGGCCGTCACACCGGGAAACAGCCCCGACTGCAGCGTCGCATCGTAATTGATCGATTGCCAGTCGAGCGCGAACGCCAGCTCGAAATGTTCGTTGAAGCGGTAGCCGAAAGTGAGCGCCACGCCCAGGTCGTCATTGAGCGAGACCCGCGAGCCCCCTTCGAAGTTCACGTCCTTGCCGAATTGATAGATGAGATTGACGCCCATGTCCCAGCCGGGACCGCGGTTCTGGCTCTGCGCATGCGCCACATTGAACAGACTTGCCACGCACAGACAAAGAACAGCCATCGTTTTCATGCGGGTCTCCGTTTAGAAGCGCCATGCGCCCGTGAGCCACAGCGCGTAGGGATCCTCGAGGTCTTTCAGATCGAAGCGCTCGTACTCGATCTTGAGGTTGATGTGATCTATCACTGTGACACCGACGCCAACGCCGTACGTGAATGCATCGCGGTTGGTGTCGGTGTTGATGACGTCGCCGTTGCCGGCGCCGACATTGTCGAAGTTGACCCGGAGCTTCACATCGTGCCAGTACCATCCGGCCTTGGCGGAGAGCTCGAACACAGTGATCGGCAACGTACCGATCAGATACGCGCCGAAACCGGAGAGCTCGACCGAGTAATGGCCATCCGATCCCATCGCATTGAAGTCGCCGCGCGGATTGCCCAGATCGATGTAATCACCCTCGAGCGCGAGCCACTTCATGAAGCGCCAGCCGACGAACGCCTTCCAGGCCGCGGGATCGTCGGTGCTGATGTTGCCGATGACATCGGTAACACCCTGCGCGTTCTCGATGTCGACGTTGAACTGGCCCCAGCCCGCGCCAAGATAGAAGCCGGAGTCGTTGTCGTCCGCCGACGCCGCCGTCGAAAAGCACGCGGCTGCGAGCACGATGGAGGCGTAGCAGTAAAAACGCGGCAGCGAGGTATGCATCATGGGCTCCCGTGTTTATTCTTCCGGCACGAGCACAGGATGGTGCGTCCTGCCAGTTGGCCCGCGAGTCCGTACGGCGGGCAAGGGCCCCACACCAGATCGAAAGTCGCGCAACACGGCCCTGCCCCGTGCGATCCACTGCACGTACATTGCTCACCACCCCGCTTGGATATTCGTTCTAATGAGGGGCGGCAATCACCGGCTTGTCCGGCTGGCCCTCGAAGTGCGGCGTCATGATCTGCACCTGTGCCGCCGTGAACTCATCGAGGATGTTCGAGTTCAGCTCCGAGCGCACCGTCGCCCGATACTCGGGACTCACCAGACGGACGTGCAACTGATACTCGACGAAGAAATCAGTCAACTCCCAACGCAGCACGCGCGGACTCGGGTCGCGTCGTACACCTTCCGTCCGGGCCGCTGCCTGCAACAGGAGCGCCTCCACCCGTCGCCAGGCCACGTCGTAGCCGATCGCGAGCGAAACGCTGAGCAATGCGCCCTGCTCGTCACCGAGCTTCGAGTAATTGATGAGCTTGTCGCTGGTCACCACCGCATTCGGCACCGTGATCTCTTCCCGGCGTATGGTGTGCAGCTTGGTCGCGAGCGGTCCCATCTCGGTGACATAGCCTTCGACGTCGCCGACCTTCACATAGTCGCCGATGCGAAACGACCGCGAGTACAACACCACCACGCCGCTGATCCATTGATTCACCAGGCCCGCCGACGCCAATGACGCGCCGAGGCCGAGCACGAGGCTCATGCCTTGAAAGATGGGATTGTTCGACCAGGGCAGCAGGGAATATGCCACCGCCAGCCCCAGCACCCAGATCAGGCCGCTGGCAATGCGCCGGGTGGCGCGTGCCTGCGCCTGCCCGATCCAGGTCATCGTGCGCACACCGTGCTCGACCTCCGCGATCAGCCGAGCAACCCAGAGAGAAATGGTGCGCGTCATGAAGATCACCGCAACGATGCCGATGATGTTTGGCGTCGCCCGCACCACCGCAATCACCGCATCCACAAACCGCGCTCGAAGATAGGCGCCCAGACGCTCGCCGAGCGGCTCGGTGTACGGAAAGGCTTGCAGAACGAAGATCACCAACAGGTAGCTCGCCGCGGCGATCGCGAGCCAGGCGAGCACTCGAAACGTGGCGCGCTTGACTGTCGCAAGCGTCGGGACGATGTCGACCCCTCCAATGACCCAACTCCGCAGGCGTAACCATTGCTCGAGCGTGCGAATCGCCCATTCGCGAACCAGCAAAATGAGTTTGACGATCAGAACGAAGGCCAGCAGCGCCAGCAAACTCAGCCCGATGCCTTGCGCCACCACCAAAGGGCGCTGCTGTTGCTCGCGTGCCTGCAATGCCTCACGCAGGCGATCCGCCGCACGCGCCGCCGCTTGCTCGAGCGTCGTCGATGCTTCGGCGTCGAGATCGCCCTCGACCAGGCCAAACGCAACATCCTGGCCCATGGTGACCAGAATACCTTGCAGCTCGCCTATCTCGGTCACCCGTGTCGCAACGTTCCCTGCGACTCGCGAACGGAGGTGTTCCTCGATGCGCTTGCGAGCGTTCTGCACGCGCTGCTCCGGCGGCACACGGTCGACCGTTGCGCGAAAGATCACGATGGGCCGGTTCCACAACGACAGCACCGCCGGCTCCTCGACATGCGGTTCCTGTGCATGCCCCAATGTTCCCGCGCATGCGAGCAGCACAGCGAAGATGAAGCGCCAGCGGGTCATTTCACGTTTGCCTTCTCCCATGCGCGCACCCGTCGCCGCGCTTCATCGAACAGTCGTTCGTAATTCCCCTTGCGCAACTTCTCGCTGGCGTCCGGCGTGAGCTGAGCGAACAACGGCTGGTACATCTCGTAGATCTTGAGATAGCTCTGCTGATCCGTCGGTGCGACCTCATCGGTACCGAACAGGAAGCGATCCGGAAACTCATTGATGGTCTGCGCGACCCGCCGGGTCGTCTCCGGGGTCGCCAGGATGTACTTCGCCGTCTCGGTCCAGGAGATGTCGATGAACACGTGCGAGGTCGCAGGGTCCTGCAAGGCACGCCTCAACAGTTCCAGCTGGTTCTCGATCGGCCGGACGACGCGACCGACGCCGCAGTGTGCCCAGATGATGTTGGTCCGTGGATGACGACGGAACAGCGCCGAGAGCTGCTTCAAGTCATACGGCTCCTGCCCCTTGCGTGGATAAGGCTTGTCGGCGTCGTTGTGAATGATGACGACCATGCCCGCCTCGGCGGCGAACTCCATGATCCTGTCGAGCGCGGGATCGGTGAGCGAGGGGACCTCGCCGGCGATCTTCGAGGACACGAACTCCTTGTGGATCGTGAACTCGCCGATGCCCGTGAACACGCCCGGGAACGTCTTCAGCACCCGCTTGATGTGATCCACGGCGTACATGTCCGCGGGATTGAAGCCGGTGATCATCGGATCGAAGCGCGCCCGATCGCGCTCCGGCAACGACAGATACGCCATGGCGATGTAGGCGTCGGTGAACGAGTAGTAATAGAGCGGCGAGTCGGTTTGCAGATAGTAGGTCGGCGCGAAATCGCCAGTGTTCCGATAGGACCAGGTCTGCTGCAGCGGAATGCCGAACAGCGCCACTCGCCCGACTCGATCTCCCATGATCCGCAGGAACTCGCGGATGTCCGTCCCCTCCTGCACATAGTTGGTCAGATGAAAGTGCGAGTCGTAAACCTCGTACTTCGACTGCGCGGCTTCGGCGGCGCAGCTCGCAACGGTGGCCGAGGCAAGCGCGGCAAGAACGACGAGTGGTCGCATGGCCTTCCTCTTCAGAACAGCAGCGAGGCGGCGACCGAGTAAGTCGGGCCGGTCTGGCCGCCAACATAGAAGCCGAACGTGCTGCTGACGGCAGACTTCTTGACGTGAATGATCTGCGCGTTGACGCGTAACTTGCGTGTCGGCGCAGGATAGTAATTGGTACCGATGATGTACTCACGAGATTGGCCGAACCCTGCATCCTCATCGCCGAACACCCATGAGGTTGCGCCATACAGCTCCAGCTTCTGCTTGATCGGGAAGAACGCGCCCTGCACGTAGAATCCGTCATCGACGATCTTCGTGACCGGCAGCGCGCCATCGGCGACGAAGTTGTCGAGCCAGCGGCGGTAGTACTCGGCCTGCAGGAACATCCCTTTGTATTTGATGCCCGCGTCGATCGAGACCGACTCCCAATCGGCCTCCTCCACGGTCACCCCCGGCGCAAGCGAGCCGGTGTTGAACAGCAGCAGACTGTCCGCCAGCCGCACCTGCGTGTTGTCGGGCTCGTTATTCTGCAGCGTCTGACGATTCTCCCGGCTGCGAATATGAGAAAAGCCGAAGCGCGTCGCGAGCGTCTTGTGATATTCCCAATCGCCGTAGGCGCCCTGGGGACCGAACTCGTGCGTGGTCGGCATCCACCACATGCCATAGCCCGTGCCCATATCGCGCGTGAGCTGACTGGCGGTGACGCCGAGCTGGCTCAGGTTGTTGGACAGCGCGAGGTGATACCACAGGCCCGGAAGAATCTCGCCGTTGGCCCACAGCGTGCCGGTGAAGCTGCCACGAAAGAACTCGTCGGCCATCACGCGATCGTTCGCCAGCCATAACGGATGCGAGCCCATCACCGAGCGCGAGCCGCCCGGCGTGTTGATGCCGCCGTACAAGTTGAACCATTTGGTGAACTGATAACCGAGGAAGCCGTACAGCGTGGTCTGGTCCGTCGACATGACCGTCCAGACCGTCACCTGATAGCGCAGCTTGGGCGTATAGAACCAGCCTTTCAGATGGATCATGGCGCGATGAAACTGGATGTCCCGGCGCGTATCGATGTCGTGTTCGATCCCCAGGTGATCGACAAAGGTCTGCTCGGCCGGGCGCTGATCGATGTAACGCACCAGCGCATACGCGCTCAACGCAACCTGCCCCAGCTGGTCCGAATCGAACAGCACGATGCCCAGACCGGTCGCGTCGATCGCGCCCCAGGTGGGCCGCTCATCCGCCAGGCGCGGATCGGGCTGCAACAGCTTTGGTTGCACCTCTTCGTCGCCAGCTCCGGCCGGCGCATCGGTTTGTTCTGCTAGCGCGCCGCCGGCCAGAAGCAACAGGGAGCACATCGACGAGCGCCACACGCGAAGCGAAAGTGACGGCACCGCGCCCATGCTTGCTCTCGCTGCCCCACGGCTCAACGTCACTTCGCCCTGGCGGCGACCGGTGCATACGGATTGCCGTGCAGCGTGTTGGAGATATCCGTGATCGCCTTCTGCGCGCGCACGCTGTTGCCCGCCTCGTCGAGCGGCGGTGACACCACGGCGATCCCAAACTTGCCCGGTGAAACCGCGATGATGCCGCCGCCGACCCCGCTCTTCGCCGGCAGACCCGTTTGGTACAGCCACTTGCCCGAGTCGTCGTACAGCCCCGCGGTCGCCATCACGGCCAGCACCTCCGGCACGTTCTGCGTCTTCATCACCTGCTTGCCCGTGACGGGATTCTTGCCGGCGTTCGCCAGCGTCGCCGCCATCGTCGCCAGATCCTTCGCATTGACGGCGATCGCGCACTGCTCGGTATAGATATCGACCGCACGTCCCGGATCGTCCTTGATGAATCCATAGGCATACATGAGCGCGCCGATCGCTTGATTGCGCTGGTTGCTGGCCGCCTCCGAATCGAACACTTCCTTGTCGACCCGGAGCGGACGGCCGGCGAAATCCGAATGAAAGTCGAGGATGCTCTGCCACACCTCGTCCCGAGAGTTGCCTTGAACCATGCTCGTGGCGGTGATCGCGCCGGGATTCACCAGCGGATTGATCTCCGGCCCGCCCAGCGCCTTCTCCGCGAACTCCACGGCAACGATCGAGTTGAACCGCATGCCGGTCGCATCCACGCCGATGCGCTTGACGATGGCATCGGGTCCCTGCTGCTCCATGACCTTCGCCATGGTGAACACTTTGGAGATCGACTGGATCGAGACTTCCGATTTCACGTCGCCGGCGGTGTAGACCTTGCCGTCGGTGGTCACCAGCGCGATGCCGAAGATCTTGGGGTCGACGCGCGCCAGCGCCGGAATGTAATCGGCGTTCTTGCCCTCCTTGATGTCCTTGTACCTGGCGTACGCCGCGTTCAATGCGGCCTGGATCTGATCGGCCTGTTGCGCCATCACTGACGGCGTCGCGAGCAGCGCCAGCAGCCACGCCAGCGCGATCAAACCACCGTTGCGCGTACGCATGTCACTCTCCTCCAAACGTCATCCCGAAGCTGTACTTGAACGAGACCTGCACACGCACATCGTCCGAGGTGAAGCCGTCGCGGAAATTCTCGCGGCGGCCGTATTGAACCTCGGCGCCCCACAGGAATTTCTCCACCGGATTGAACAGCAGATTCACCAGCGCGTAGTCGCCCTTGTTGAAGGCGTTGTCGGCCTGGCCATTGGTGTTCTCGATGTCGACCATGGAATAGCCGATCGAAGTCGACATGGTGTCGGTCCAGTTGATATCGAGGAAGGCAACGACACCGAGCACCGGCAGGACCTTGCCGACGATCGGCCGCCGGGGGTCGCCGAAGTTGTTTTGTATGCCGACGTCTTCCGGCGCGTCGTTCATGTAGTTCTCGATGCCCTCGCCGTACACGGCCTGCAGGCGCAGGGTGTGGTTGCCGAGCTTGAGGTTCGAGCTCAAATTGACGCCCCATCCGGTCTGGTTGCCGGACAGGTCGAACTGATCGGCCAGCTGATCCTCCCATTCGATGTAGCGCACGATGCCCGCGATCTCGACATAGCCCCAGCCGCGGCCCAGTCGAAATTCGCCAGAGAGATCCGGATACGGAAAATGCGGCGCGATGTTCTGCAGCTCGATGCGGTCGGAGTACCTGCCCTGGTCGGCGGAGGCGCCCGGGCGCTCGAGCGCGAACGTCAGTCGCGTGTCGCCCTTGATCGGCATCCAGCGCATCTGGACATTGCGGAAGAACACCATGCCGTTCGGTCCCCAGTATTCGAGCGAGTTGGGGAACACGTCGATGTCCATGAACGGGCTCCACGTCTGGCCGGCACCGAACTGGCCGATCTCGCCGTAGGCATGCCGCAAACGCAATGTCGTCTGGCCGGCATCCACGCCGGTGCCGAACAGCTCCCACTCGAACAGCGTCTTCAACTCGCCCAGGCCGGTCGGCGTGCTGGTTTTCACGCCAAAACGAGTCTGGCGCACGCTGGCGAACCAGTTCTGATCCGCGCCGAACTCGTTCGGGAAGGACGGCAGCTTGGTCGGGCGCAGCACATCGAACCAGTTGGGATCGTTCTGCTTGGTCTGATAGCCGTTGTCCAGCATCACGAAGCCATAGATGTCCATGGTGGACCGGCCTTCGTTTTCTTCGCCCAGTGCCACGCCCGCACACAGCAGACTCGAGATTCCGAGCAGCAACGTTCGCATGTTCGCCGTCTCCTGCATTGCCCCCCGCACCAGTTCGACAGTCGCGCGCGAGAACGCCGCGTCACGAGCATACAAACTAGTCAGGTCTGTGAGATGCCGACACCGCTCTTGGTGAAAGACGACGTGCCCTCTGTCACATTTGCAGTTGCAGGCGCGTCTGGAAGAACTGGGTGGTCCCTTGCAGCCCGAAACGATCGAGCAGCCCATAGCCATAGGCGAATTCGAGTCGCACATTATCCGAGAGGTGCCAGTTGACCATGGGCGTGATGCGTCGAAACCGGCCGCCGCGAATCAGCGGCTCATCCAGATCGGCGTAGGAATATCGCAGCACCAGCTCCCAAGCGCCGGGCCCGCCCTCGAACACGGTTCGTGCCGGCGACACTGCTTGAAACAATGCCGCCCGCGCGCTGTAGGGACGCGTCTCCCCGGTCAGCAGCCAGGCCGCGAATACCTCGCCCCCATGAAACAAGGGATCGCCCGATGCCGGCGCCGACACCTCGTTGAAGAAATACTCCATGCCGAACACCCACGGCCCATCGCGGTAGTACGTCTCGACGCCATACATATTCGAGTGATGAGCCGCGAACGTGCCGGTATCGATCGCATACGACTGCGCGGGAAACGATTCCGGCTTGGAACGGAAGCGGAACGTGCCATCGTCGGATTCGCCATAGCGATATTCCAACGCCAGGTGCAGCAGCCGCGGCGACTCCTGACCGCCGCCCAACGGCAACCATACCCCGCGGCCCGCGAACTGATTGTCGTTGCGATTGAACGATTCGTTCTCCGAGCGCGTATCCTTGAACCAGCCGAGGTTGTAGACGAATTTGCCTCCGGCGGCAGCGCCGGTCCATTTCACGCCGTCGGCGAGGATGGGCAGGAAGGCATCGTTGGCAGCCGCACGCTCGTTTGCCCAGCCGTGATAGCCGACCATCGCCTTGTTGGTCGAGAACCCTTCCTTGGTACGGCCGACGAACAAGTCGCCGCCCAGCTCGGGAACGTCGAGCATCAGACCGGTCTGCCGGAAGCGCCACGATTCGGCGACCGCGTCGTACATATAGCCCACTGTGTAACTGAGCCGCGGCAACTGCGGGAATTTTCCCTTCAGCAGCAAGCGAAAGTCGCGCAGCTGGCCGGTCGGCCGCAACGTCATCTGTTCCTTACTATCGCGGTCCTGCGCGTAAGCAACGTAGTCGTAGAGAAATCCGCCGCCGAGGCGCGCGGTGAAGTAGGGCCCCTCGTATTCGTTCCAGGTGACCAGCTTACGGCGTGGTCCGGGACCATCCGCTTCGGCCGCGTCGAGCGTGTTATAGATCTGCGTCGTTTGCTCTGAATCATCCGCGAGCGCGCCGCTCGTCCCTGCCACCAGCAACAAGCATGACACCCAGCGAGCGCGGACTCGCATACTGCTTCATCAATACAGGTCGTACAGGTTCTGGATGTCCGCTGGCGAGCGCTGCTGAAGCAATGCCAACGAAAGCAGAATTCGCGCCTTCTGCGGATTCAGCTCGTAGGAGGCGACGAATCCCAGCTTGTCATCGTCCAGCTCCACGTTGCGCCCGACATAGCCGGTCGGCACGCGGCTGCTGCGAACCACGACGACGCCCTTCTTCACGGCCCGCTCCGCGGCATCCACTCCCGCCTTGTTCATGTTGCCGTTGCCCACGCCCGCGATGACGATGCCTTTCGCCCCGCGCTCGACCGAGCAATCGATCAGGTCTCCCGGCATATCGACATCCGCGAACACGACATCGACGCGCGGCAGTTTGGTGACATTGCTGATGTCGAACTCGCTCTGCTTGGTGTGCTTCCAGGTCGGCGAGTTGTAGAAATGATTTTTTCCGTAGCTCGCGACCCCTACCAGGCCGCGCAACGGCGACATGAAGGTCTCGACCGCGGTCGTGCTGGTCTTGGTCAGCGAATGCGCCGCATGAATCTGATCGTTCATGACGACCATCACGCCGTGCCCTTTCGCCCTCGGATCGGCAGCGACTGCCACAGCGTTGTACAAGTTGAGAGGGCCGTCGGCGCTCAATGCTGTCGACGGGCGCATCGAGCCCACCATCACGACCGGCTTGTCGGTCTTCACGGTAAGATTCAGAAAGAACGCCGACTCCTCCATCGTATCGGTGCCGTGTGTGATGACGAAGCCATCGACGTCGGGACTCGGCGCAAGCTCATTGATGCGCTTGGCGAGCGTGAGCAGAATATCGAACGACATGTCCTGCGAGCCGACGTTCGCGACCTGCTCGCCTTTTACCGTCGCGAGCTTGTCGATGCCCGGCACCGCGGCGAGCATCGCATCGATGGTCACCGCTCCTGATTTGTAACCGGATTGCGTGCCAGTCTCCGCGGCTCCGGCGATCGTGCCTCCCGTAGCCAGAATGGTTACATGCGGCTTGTCCTGCTGCGCGGCGGCCGCTTGCCAGCAGATCGCACATAGCAGCAGAGCCAGCACCGATGCGGCCCGGCTTCTGAATGGCGGATTCATACCCTCATCTCCTCCCTCGACAGCGTCGAGTCAGCGTGGATATTTGCTCTTGTCGAGATTTGCCAGCTTGACCGGATCGAGCAGCTCCTTGATCTGCTCCTCGGTCAGAACTTTCTTCTCACGGATGATTTCCAGCAGGCCCTTGTTGGTGCGATAGGCTTCGTTCGCCAGCTCCGTGGCCTTTTCGTAGCCGATCACGGGATTCAGCGCGGTGACGATGCCCACCGTTTCCTCCATGTACCGGCTGAGAACCTCTTCGTTCACCGTAATGCCGTCGACGCATCGGGTTCGCAGCGCGTCCGAGCCCCTCGCCAGCAGTTGTTGCGATTCCATCACTGCCAGGCCCACCAGCGGCTCGTAGGCATTGAGCTGCAATTGCCCCGAATGTGCGGCCATCGCCACGCCCGCGTCGTTCCCGACGACGCGGAAGGCGATGATATTGACGAGCTCGGGCATGACCGGGTTCACCTTGCCGGGCATGATCGAGGAGCCCGGCTGAATCGCCGGCAGATCGATCTCGTTCAGGCCGGCACGGGGCCCGGACCCCAGCAGTATCAGGTCGCTCGAAATCTTCGACAGCTTGATGGCCACGCTCTTGAGCGCCCCCGAGTACACGACGAAGCCCTGCTGATCCCAGGTGGCGGCGAACAGGTCGTTCGCCGGTACGATGGGTTTGCCGGTGAGCTTGGCCAATTCCCTCGCCACCGCCTCCGGATAACCCTTGGGCACATTGATGCCGCTGCCGATCGCGGTCGCGCCCATGTTGACCGGATACAGATATTTCTCCGCGTCCCTGAGCAGGTCGATTTCGCTCTCCAGCGACGCGCCAAACGCATGGAACTCCTGGCCTACGGTCATCGGCACCGCGTCCTGCAGTTCCGTGCGTCCCATCTTGGGTATCTCCAGGTACTGACTGCCCTTGGCCCGAAACGACCTGGCCAACTGCTGCAGCTGATCGATGACCTTGGCGTTGCGCAGGATGAAGGCGATCTTGATCGCCGTCGGATACGAGTCGTTGGTCGACTGCGACATGTTGAGGTCGTCGTGCGGATCGAGGTACTGGTACTCGCCCTTCTTGTGCCCGGAGAGCTCCAGGCCGACGTTCGCCATGACTTCGTTGGCGTTCATGTTCGCCGACGTGCCGGCGCCGCCCTGATACCAGTCGACCAGGAACTGATCGTGATAGCGGCCCGCCTTGATGGCTTCGTACGCTTTCTCGATGGCCGCAAGCCGCTCCGGCTTCATCGCACCCACGGCGGTGTTGGCGCGCGCCGCCGCCACTTTCACCATCGCGAATGCCTCGACGAACTCGGGATAGTAGTTCATCGGCACGTTGGAGATCTGGAAGTTCTCCAGGGCGCGCGCCGTTTGCACGCCGTAGTAAGCCTTGGCCGGCACCGGCTTTTCGCCGAGCAGATCATGCTCGATGCGGGTTCCCTGTGGCGCGGTTTTCTTCTGTGTGTCGGCAGTGGCGAGAGCGAGCGGCAGGCAACAACACGCCAGGACCGTCGCGAACCGAGCTGTCCGGATCATTTGCGTTCCCCTCGACGAGGTACGCGGAAGTATGAGTCGCGTCAGTGCCAATAAGATGCGTAGTGAGGGCACTGCGGACTGCCGTTGGCGAGAGCCCCGCTTGCGATGCCTTACGCCGTCGTGTCAGCGGGCTCGTTCAAGCAGCCTTCTTGAACACCTGGCGCAGATACGCGAGAAACGTCTCATCGGAGCACAGCGTCTTGCCCGGCGTGTCGGACAGCTTGGCGACGGGCTGGCCGTTGCACTCGGTCAGCTTCATCACGATGTTCAGGGCCGGCACGCCCAGATCATTGGAAAGATCGGTGCCGATGCCGAAGCCGCATTGCACGCGATCCGAGAAATGCTCGTAGAGCCTGAGTGCTTTCGGAATATTCAGACCATCGGAGAACACCAGGCGCTTGGTGTGTGCATCGATGCGCAGGCGCTGATAGTGCGCCAGGGCCTTCTCGCCCCACACCACCGGATCGCCCGAGTCGTGGCGCAGGCCGTCGAAAAGCTTCGCGAAATACAGATCGAAATCGGCCAGGAACGCGTCCATGCCGACCACGTCGGTCAAGGCCACTCCGAGATCGCCGCGATACTCGTGCACCCACGCTTCCAGCGCCTCCTTCTGGAAGTTTCGCAATTGCACGCCCACGGCCTGGAACGTTTGCAGATATTCGTGCGCCATCGTGCCGATGGCCGCGAGGCCGTACTTCTTGGCCAGGTACATATTCGAGGTGCCCTTGAAGTACTGCGGCACTTCACCAGCGAGCGTGGCAACCATCTCCTCGTGCCACTCACGAGAAAAGCGTCGCCGCGTGCCGAAGTCGAAAAACTGGAACGGATGCCGGATCGTGTGCAGGGCGCCGCCGGCCAGCGGGGCCGTCGTGCCATTGGCGAATTTCAACACGGGCGGCGTCGGCACTTCCGCGACCGGGCTCTGCGTGCGGAAATCGCGCAGCATGAGAATCTTTTCGGCGAGTCGCCTGCGGCCCTCCTCGATCACTTTGGGCGTCGCGTAACGTCGGAAGTACAGCTCGTTGATGATGGACAGCACGAAGATCTCGAAGCCCATCACGTGGATCTGCGGTCCGCGCGCCACGACGTGGAGCGCATCACCCTCGGTGCTCACGGTGATGTAGCGCCGCTGGAAATGGAAGATCCTCAGGAAGTCGATGAAGTCGCTCTTGAAGAAGGACTTGGTGCCGAGATAGTCGAGCTCTTCCTCGGTGTAGGTGAGCGTGCAGAGATGATCGATCTGCTCCTCCACGTCGGCGCGCAGGCTCGCGAGCGGATACTCCGGCGTGTTGCGACAGACGAAATCATAGACCGCCTGATTGGCCGGAAACCGATGCAACATCGGCGACAGCATGGTCAGCTTGTAGAGGTCCGTATCGAGCAGCGAGCGAATGATGGGGATGAACATGGCGGCTCAGTTCGCGGCAATCTCGATCAGTGCTCGTGCGCTGGTCAGCGTGCGTGCGCCGAGCGCGACGGACCTGTCGAGGCAGGTCCTGGCATGGGATTCGAACCCTGTGACCGGACTCATGCAGTCCTCCAGCAACACCACCCGGCGGATTTCTTCGTCCGAGAATGCCTCGAACAGATCCTCCAGCGTGGCCGACACACAGTGACTGGCGGCCTCGCCCGCCACGATCAGCAATCCCGTCCTGGGGCGGCACTTTTCGATCAGCTCGTGATCGGTTTGAGTGCGAGGATCATCCGCTCTCGGCACTTCAGCCCGCACGGCGCTGTATTGTTCGGTGAGCGGATTTTGCCCCTTCAATGCTTTGAACGCGCCGCGTTGCACCTGTCTTTCCCACTCGCCGACGGCATCGAACACGGGGCCATGAATATTGTGACCCCAGGCACCGATCACACAGTGCACCGGCCAGACCATCAATTTATAGCGTCCCTGCGCCTCCAGGGCTTGCAGATAGCTCAGGACTTCCCCCCGCAACGAGGCGTCGATCGGTGCGTACTCGCCGGCCGCGACCTGCGCATGCGTGATCTGCGTGAACGGTGCGACCGGCTGGCCATCCGCGCGCCTCCAGAAGGTGGGACGCTCGATCGCGACGCTCGGATGCGAATCCATCGTGACGACGATCTCGCCGAGCTGGCTCCGGGCCGAGTGGACGAAGCCCGCCAGCCGCTGCATGTCCTCGGCCGCGCCGGGGACGAACAGCGTGCCCTGCCGGTCGCAGAAATCGTTCTGGGGATCGATGATCAGAAGTGTGTGCATGGCCCGCTCCAACCGATGCCTCACCATAGCATCCCTGCAGCGTATCGTTTACCGGGTCTGTGCTCCCGCGGATGCATGCGAGGTGCCGTTCGGTGTAGCTTCGTTGCTAAAACTCAATCCCGCTGCCGATCCGACCGATGCCCGGACGAATTGAAGAATATGCATTGATTGGCGATCTCGAAACCGCGGCCCTGATCGGGCGCGATGGCTCCATCGACTGGCTGTGCTGGCCACGCTTCGATTCGGACGCCTGTTTCGCAGCGCTGCTCGGCGATTCCGGACACGGCCGCTGGCTGCTGGGCGCACGGGATCCCAGCGTGCGGGTGAGCCGACGTTATCGCGAGAACACGCTCATTCTGGAAACCCGGATCGAGAGCGACGCCGGCGCGGCCACCATCGTCGATTTCATGCCACCGCGTGGTAATGCGTCGGACCTGATCCGGCTGGTGATCGGCGAGCGTGGCGAGCTCCACCTGCGCACCGAGCTGGTGATCCGGTTCGGCTATGGCGCCGTCGTCCCCTGGGTGACGCGCGTCGCGCCCGGTCAATGGCAGGCGATCGCGGGTCCGGACATGCTCCAGCTGCACGCCGACGTGCCGATGAAAGGCGAGAATCTGAAATCGGTGAGCGAGTTCAGCATCAAGCGAGGCGAGCGCGTGGCGTTCGTGCTCACTCATTGCCAGTCGCACCTGTCGCCGCCGAAGAAACCGGACGTCGACCAGGCGCTGGCGGAAACCGAACACTTCTGGCACGAATGGGTCGCGCAAGGCCAGCAGACCCAGCCCTGGCCCGCCGCTGCGACCCGCTCCCTCATTACGCTACGTGCCCTGATCTACGGCCCCACCGGTGGAATCGTTGCGGCGCCGACCACGTCGCTGCCTGAAAAGATCGGTAGCGTTCGCAACTGGGATTATCGATTCTGCTGGCTGCGCGATGCGACCCAGACGCTGCTCGCGTTCATGAATGCCGGACACTTCCAGGAAGCCGAGGCCTGGCGTCAATGGTTGTTGCGCGCCATCGCCGGCAGTCCGGAGCAGTTGCAGATCATGTACGGCATTGCCGGCGAGCGTCGGCTCACCGAATGGGAGGTGCCGTGGCTGCCCGGCTACGAAAACTCCGCGCCGGTCCGCATCGGCAACGCGGCTTACTCACAACTCCAGCTCGATGTGTTCGGCGAAGTGATGGACGCGCTTCACCAGGCTCGCAAGGGCGGCCTCGCCATGCTGGAAACCGGCTGGCGCCTGGAATGCGAGCTGCTGAAACATCTGGCGAACGTCTGGGAGCAACCGGACTATGGCATCTGGGAAGTTCGCGGGCCGCCGCGGCATTTCACCTATTCCAAAATCATGGCCTGGGTGGCATTCGATCGCGGCATCAAGGACGCGCGCACCTATCGGCTGGACGCGCCCATCGACGAATGGTGCATGCATCGCGACCGCATCCATCAACAAGTGTGCGAGCGGGGCTATGACCCGGAGCGAAACTGTTTCGTGCAGTCCTACGGCTCCACCTGCCTGGATGCCAGCCTGCTGTTGATGGCGCAGCTCGGCTTCCTGCCCGCTGACGATCCCCGCTATCTGGGGACGGTGCGGGCGATCGAGGCTACGCTGTTACAGGATGGCTTCGTGAAACGCTACGACACGCAGGTCACGGACGATGGCTTGCCGCCCGGCGAAGGCGTGTTTCTTCCCTGCAGCTTCTGGCTCGCGGATGCGTATGCGATGTGCGGGCGACTGGATGAAGCGCAGGCACTGTTCGAGCGCCTGCTGGGGTTGTGCAACGATGTGGGCCTGCTGTCCGAAGAGTACGACCCGGTGGCGCGCCGGATGGTCGGCAATTTTCCGCAGGCGTTCTCGCATCTGTCGCTGGTGGCGACGGCCTGCAATCTTGCTCACGCGAACAAACCGGCCGAACAACGTTCCGAAGTATCGATGCGCTCGCGCATCGGGCGCGCAGCGCCACCAGCGGGCGGCTGAGGCTCGAGTGCGCGCCACCAGTCCACGATCCAGCAGTTCCGTCTGCCTGGCAGGCAAGCCACGGGCCGTGTCGGCCTCCGCGTCTGGCGTCGTCTGAGTTAAAGTAGCCGCCTTTCATTTCCCGGAGTTGCCTCGTGATGACTGCCACAGCCGCGCCCTATCCCATTGGCACGCCCGGTGTTCCCTGGGGCGCAAACGAGCGTGCGCAGTGGTTGTCGCGCCAGGTTCGACATCGCAGCTATCGCGACGATGTGGCGAAGGCGGTCGAAGGGCTCGCGGATCGATTCGATGTCGAGGTTTATGGGCAGCTCGACTATCCGCCCGACCAGTATCGTTTGTTTGCTGTCCGCAGCCGGCACTGGCGCGACGACCTCCCCGTCGCGCTCGTGACGGGCGGCGTGCATGGTTATGAAACCAGCGGTGTGCACGGCGCGCTGCAGTTTCTGGAACGTCGCGCCGCTGACTATGCGAACAGGATCAATTTGCTGGTCGCGCCTTGCGTGAGTCCCTGGGCTTACGAGCGCATTCACCGCTGGAACCCGAACGCCATCGACCCCAATCGCTCGTTCCGCGAAAACAGTCCGGCCGAAGAGTCGGCGGCAGTGCTGCGTTTGATTGCGCCGTTGCGCGGGCGTTTTCTACTCCATGTCGATCTGCATGAGACGACCGATACCGACGAGACCGAGTTTCGTCCCGCGCTCGCCGCCCGTGACGGCAAAGCGTTCGAGCCCGATACCATTCCCGACGGTTTCTATCTCGTCGACGACACCGAAAATCCGCAGACAGCGTTTCAGCGAGCCATCATCGAGGCCGTGAGCAACGTCACTCACATCGCGCCGGCCGATGAGAACGGAAAGATCATCGGATCGCATGTCGTCGCCCCCGGCGTCATTCAATACGCCATGCGCCAACTCGGCCTGTGCGCGGGCATCACAGGCGCGCGCTACACCACGACGACCGAGGTCTATCCCGACAGCCCACGCGCCACACCCGAACAATGCAATGCGGCTCAGGTAACAGCCGTGTGCGCGGCGCTCGACTTTGCGCTGGGCGCGGCTCGTTCGACTACGGAGCATTGACGATCTCGTAACTCAACGAGCGCTTGTCGCCGAGCAGATCGACCCCCAGCTCGGCCATGGCATCGTCGTCGATTTCGACCAGCCAGCGTACCTCGATGTTCGCGCCGTCGCGAGCGGCGCCATCGAGCAAGGTCAACAGTTGTTGCAAGCTGCGGGTGCTGGAACTGTTGACGTATGCAAAGCGCAGCGTGACCGTCGTCTTTCCTGACTGAGGCCTGCTCGCGTATGCACGCAAGGCGGACAGGATCGGGCCGTAGAATTCCGCGGCATTTTCCGGATAGGACTCGCCTTCCATGAGGAAGGCGCGGCTGGCGTAGTCGAAGTCCACCAACGGCGTGAACTGGGTGGCGGGAAGAGTCAGACGCTCCATTGCTCTCTCCTGCTATTGGACGACAGTGTGCAGGGTGAGCTGCAGCCTGCCGTCATGCGACGGCACCGGTGCCAGCTCGAACTCGATGGGCTCAACGGCGTTGCGCGCGATCGTGAGCAAGCCGAGGCCCGCGCCGCCGGTAGGGCTCGCATCGTCCGAGTACTGCAGATTCGTCAATCGCAACCGGAATTCGAACCGGATCTGCTCTGGCGTGAGCTCTCGCAACGCTGCGAGCCGCTGCTCGATCGGCGGCGCGTTGACCGCCGAGATCAAGCTGCGCGAGCGCAGATGATAACGCTGCCCTTTCTGCCACACGGCAATGGAGCCGCAGCGGACGATCTTCACATCGCGCGCACCTTCGGGCTCGCCATGATGAATGATGTTGTAGGCCATCTCGACGAAGCTGGAGAATATCTTGCGCGCGCGATGACTCTCCACATTGAGCGCTGCCAGCCGCACTCGTAGTGATTCACCGGTAGCGCCGACGATGCTGGCGCTGACCGCGCCGGAGTAACTGAAGATCTCTTGCTCGGAGGATTCCGGCAGGATCCGATGTGCAACGCTCGAACTCATCTAAACCTCGAACATCAATAAGGTCGCATCGTCGCGGCGGGCCTGGGATCCCTGCCACTGCCGGTAACGGGACAACGTCGCTTCGAACGCATCCTGCAGCCCGGCGCCGGACGCCGCACCCAATGACTGCGCGAACCTCGCTTTGCCGTAAGCGATGCCACGCGCCTCTCCAATTTGATCGAACAAGCCGTCGGTGGCGAGCGCAACGCGCATTCCTTCCTCCAACGGCGTCTCGCTGCTCGGCCATTCGGTATCGTCGGGCGTGTCCGCGTAACCGACGCCCGGGCGACCCGCGGGCAAACAGATCCAGGAGTCGTGGCTGGCGTACGATACGAACACCGGCAGCCGCGCCCCCGCGAACTGCAATCGGCCCTTGCGTCGATCGATCAGCACCAGCGATGCATCCATGCCATCGTCGGAAGCGTCGGCGGCCAACTCGTCAGCCTGCGCACGTTGGTGTTGCCCCAAAGCCGCACGTGCGCGTCGATTGATGCTCGCAAGCAGTGCGCTGGGATCCCAGGAATCCACCCCGGCGATGGATGCTTCGAGATTCGCCGACATGATCATGGTCATCAGCGCCCCCGGAACGCCGTGGCCGGTGCAATCGAGCACGGCGACGAGGACTCGATCCTGGTCGCCCCGGCAGAAGTAATAGTCGCCACCGACCAGGTCCCTGGGCTCCCAGAAAATCCGATGCCGCGGCAGATGCGCGGCGAGATGCTCGTTCGAGGTATGCAGAAACGCTCGCTGGATGCGGCTTT
>Ga0065721_10004167_pt1 | contig 78988 bp, 77 predicted proteins | sample Mesricmetagenome_FD_59108 | JGI IMG/M metagenome (GOLD analysis project Ga0065721, IMG submission 59108) | Mesophilic microbial community from rice straw/compost enrichment Sample: eDNA_1 v2 (version 2) | ecosystem: Engineered > Solid waste > Grass > Composting > Bioreactor | place: USA: Davis...
GGTGGACACGCGGCCCAACGGGTCGGTGACGGTCACCTTCTTCGGCGGCTGGAACTCGCTGGCTCCGCTGAAGCGTTCGTAGGCGTATTCGGTCTCGTTGTCCTCCGCGTCGTAGCTGCGGATCAAGTCGCCGGTGTCGGCGTCGTAGGTGCCCCGCCAAGTCGTGGTGAAAACCGATTCGCCGTTCCGCTTGCGCTCGATCTTGTAGGTTTTGTCGTACAGCTTGCCGGGGGTCTTGTAGGCGTAGGTTTTCGTCACATTGCCCAACACGTCGGTAAAAACGGTAATCGAGTTCGAGGCCGCGTATTCCACCTTCTGTTTTTCCCCGGTGGCCATGCGGGTGCGCTCCATGGTCGGGCGGCCATAAACGACGCCATCTTCCGCCGGCTCGCCTCCGGTGATGGAATAACTCCAGATGTCGTCGGTTTTCAGCTTGCGGGTGTTGTCGAAAAACACCCAACTCCGCCACCACCCCGATTCCTGCGTGAGGGTGAGGCGTTTTTCGTTCGGGTTCGCGCCGTTTTGCTCGAACTTCCACTGCGTCTTGCGCCCGTCGGGGAACTCGATGTCCTGCAAGGTGCCATTGGCGTATTTGAAGGTGTACACGTCGCCGTTGACCGTGATCTTGTGCGCGCCGCGCACGGCGGAGCTTCCCGCCATCTTCAGCGGGTCGTTGCTGATCTCGATTTGCACGACGGCGCTGCCGCCGGATTCCTTCACTTCCGTGACAAGGCGCGGGTCGGTGGAGTCGCGGGTCCAGTTGAGCGTGCGATTGTCTTCGGTGACGAGCTTCCTGATGCGGCCGTCCTTGAACTCAAGTACCCAACCGTCCCATCGCGTGACGGTGAATTTGCCGTTGCCCACGTCCTCGACGCCACCCCACTGCTGGTCGTTGCTTTTCCAAGCGGGGGTCACCCCCGAGGCTTGCTTGGCAAAATAAACCACCTTCCCACAGAGGAACGTCACCTCATAAAGAACATCCGATTTCTTGACCGCCGTGGCTTCCAGCATCGTCAGGGAAAAACCGTCCCATCCATACGCGTTGGTAGCCTGATTGGAACTCCGATAAACCCAGCGAACGGGCAGGCGCAGGCCGCCGCCGAAATCGGCTTCGCGCAGGTCGTCCGTCACGAGCAGCGTGCCGTCGCGCTCGGCGTCGCCGAAGGCGGCGGGCGGAGGGTCGAGATCGGGAGGCAAAGCAAGGACCGCACGCGGAGACGCTAAGAGCGCGGAGAGAACAAAAAGGGCGATGGGAAACTTAGGCATGATCCGAGCTTCTGGCTATTTGGAAGGCTTGGCGGGGGTGGTGGGTTTTGGCGTCCCCTCGCCGCCACCGGGAGGCGGCGGATCGTCCGGAGGGCAGGCCAACAAGGCTCCTCCGAGGAGCAGCAGACACGCAAAAGCAGAGGTGATCATTTTCATTTTCAGAAATTTCGCCGCAGCTTGTGCCAGCTCTCCCCCCCCCCTCGTCAAGCCCCCAATCGCCACCAAAACGTCACAGTTTTGCTAACCCGCTTGGTGGGAGAAGAGTACGTCACGAAAAAAAATCGCACTTTTTCCGCCCCGTCAGCGATCCGCAGCGCTCCACCTGGTTCGTTCCGCGGATGAGACCGCGTGAACCACCAGACAAACCCATCGCTTCCCTTCCTGGCCCCAACAAATCATCTCCCGAGCGCCCGTCTTTCGTCATTGGCAATTCCGCTCACACCCGCGCGTCCATGGGAGACAGGTTTTTGTTTTTGGCGCTTGGAGCCATCTTCCGGGTGTAGCAGTATTTCCCCGTGGCTTCCGACCTCACCCTCCGCATTCCCAACTCCTTCGACGCGCTTTCCACCGCCGCCGAGGAAACGACCCGGTTTCTCGAGGAAAACTCCGCTTCGTCCGACGCCGTCTTCGCCGCCAACCTGGCCATCGAGGAATTGGTCACGAATATTGTCAAATACGGCTACGACGACACTGACGCGCACGAGATCCTCATCCGGCTGGCGCTCGAAGGGGATGAACTCCGGATCGAAATCATCGACGACGGACACGAATTCAATCCCTTCGACCAGCCCGAACCGGACACCACCCTTCCCGCCGAGGAACGTCCCATCGGCGGACTCGGCATCCATTTTGTCCGCAACATGTTCGACCATTGCGCGTATCGACGCGCCGACGGAAAAAACGTCGTCACGCTGCGAAAGAAACTCGCGGCGTGAGGCCGGGCGCGGGCCGGGAAACCTTCCGGCCCTCCCCGCTCAAACCTTCTTCGCGGCGTTTCCGTCCGCCGTTTGAAGGTCGTAAAGTTCCCGCAGCGCCATCCGCACATTGCCGCGGTGCCGCTTCCAGAGTTCGGTGCAGTCGCGGGACTCGCCGGTGAGTTCCCGGACCAACTCGGACAACAGGGCGGGATTGGTCTGGCAGCGGAAGAGCACCGGCAGGCGGCCGCCGCGATGCGCGGTGATGATCAGCGCCTCGGCGCGCACCGCCAGCCAACGGACCTCATACCAGCCGGGCAGACTGAGTTGCTCCGCGCTGTCGATGAACACCCAGCCGCCGAGGGAAATCTGGGCGCGCTGAAAATCCTTCAGCCACCGCTGGCCTTCTCGAATGCGCACAAAATTCACCCGGCTGCCCGCGTCCCTCCGCCGGTCGGCCCATTGGGTGAGCAGCGTCGTTTTGCCATGGCCCTCGGGTCCGACGATGGCTCCCAGACCGCCTTTCCGCTGCAGTCTCCCCTCCAGTTCCTCCCAGGAAAATCCGTCCGCCCGGTAGGCCAGGGCGTCCACCCGTTCGCTGCGAAAGGGATTGTCTTTGGCCTTCATGACTGAAACCTCAGTCCTCCCGGCCGGGGCGATTCGGGCACCTCCAGCCATTCCCCGCGATCCAGGGAAATCTCCCGCCGTCCGGGACCGATCGTCAGATCGACGGCCAGACTCTCGCCGGGCTCCACCACCAGTTCGAGTCCCCAGAGCAGGGAGATCAGTCGCCCGGAAAAACTCAACGGCCCGTCCGGGGCCACAAAGCGGAACGGCCGCGAATCGGAGGATTGCGGCCCTTCAAAATCCAGCGTTTCCACCAAGCCGACATCGCGGGTTCCCTTGCCGCGCGTCTGCCAGAAGAGGCGCAATTCGGCCTTGTGGGGAGCGCGCGGCACCGTCCACGACACCGTCCCTTCGATGCTCTCCCCCGGCTGAAATGCGCTCCGCACCGGCTTGATGCTTGCGTTCACAATTTTGCTCCTTTCATGGTCACTTCAAATTCGTCCTGCATGTCCGGCCGGAAGGGAATTTCGCCGCGAACATTCAGCGTCCAAACGATCCGGTTGTTCGGAGCGGCGAAACTCGGCGGCACATTGTCCGGCACCCGGAAGCGCGCCTCCCCCTGGGCGACCTCCAGCCCTCCGGGAACATCCGCCACGGCGATTCGGGCGAACGTATGTCGGTCGGTGCAGGACGACGTTCCCCTTCGATATGTCGCCTCCTCGCGCCCTTCCAGCACAATCTGCAGATGCCGCACCCGGCTGGAGGCTCCGGTCAGCGTCCACCCCACCTCATACGTTCCGCCGGGCCGCATCACCCCGGGGGTCAGACGCAGGCGGCAGCGGGGATTAAACAGCGCAAGCGCGGCATAAACCGTCCCGCCGACCGCCCCCAGTCCGACGGCCACAAAGGGAATCAGGAAAAGGGTGAGAAACCAGTCCGGCGATCCCTTGCGGAATCCGTCGACAACTTGCCAGAGAAACACGGAAACGATGCCGTTCCAGAAGAGCGCGAAAATCAGGGTGCCCCCAAAGCGCAGATGCGGCGGGCTGCGCGGTTCGAGCACACGGGGCTCCATGTCCGCGGCGGACACCGTTCCCGGACTTCCAAGCGAAGCGTCCGGGGATTCGGAGGACGGCTTTTTCCAGCCGGCCCAAATGATGAAGATCCCCACAGTCAGGAAGATCAGCGGAAGAAGACCCAGAAGCGCCCCCCACCCCACGCCGGGAACCAGGACGGCCTCCGCCGGATTTTTGGGATTCACATAACACACGCTCTTGGCGCCGGGCGGGTATTTGGCCACCACCTTTGCCTTTGCCTCGCGGCCGCTCGAGGAACTGCGGAAAGTCCGATAGGAGTTCGATTTGAATTCCCGCCCCTCAAACTGGTAGCGGTAAAAAATCTCCACGCTGTAGGTGGTGCCGTTTTTTCCCCTGTGGGATTTGACCTGGCTCGAAATCACCGTGCAGGGCGTTTCCGTCCAGTTCAGGGAATCGAGGGATCGCACCAGCATCGGGAGGAACCAGAACACGAGCACCGCCGCGCCGACTCCGGCAAACACCCCTCCGAAGAGCCACGTCCCCCAGCGATGCCCGCCGGAAGACGCTGCGGCGGTCACCGGACGCGGGCGGCCGGAGAAATTCACCCAGCTCCCGACGATGCCTCCGCCGCCCACCAGGATGAAAACCAGGGGCACCAGAAGAAAAACCGCCGATCCCAATCCCTTCCGGCGCAAGACGGCCTGACCGGGATCTTCGGGGTTCACATAACAATGCGTGGCGGTGCCGAGCGGCAAATCGGCGATTTTCCGGTTCGCGGCGGAATATTCATCCTCGGTCAGGTCGGTGGTGTGATACCGATCCGAGGTGTAGGTTTTGCCCTCCCATTGATAGCGGAAGGTCACCGCAACCCTGAACGGACCGCCGCCTTTTTTTGTCTCCTCCACGGCGCTTTTCACGATCGTCGCCGGAGTTTCCTTCCACCGGTAGGTGGCGGCGGTTTTCCCGAGGTCCTGGAGCAAGACCCCGAAAAAGAACAGCCCCATGACGAGGAAGACGCCGAAAAACAACGTCGCGCCCAGACGCCCCAAAATGCCTTTTGCGGTGCGCATTGTGGAGGAATTCACGGGCGGCACTCTACGCGTCCCGTCCGCCGCCGAAAAGCGGGAAGATCGACATTCCCGCGCTCCCGGCCTAGAGTTTTTCCATGCGTGAGGAATCGTTTGCCTTTCTGAAAAACCTTCTCGAAACCCCGTCTCCGTCCGGATTCGAAATGCGCGGACAGCGGGTCTGGGCCGATTACGTGAGGCCCTTTGCCGAGAAGGTGCGCAGCGATCCCTACGGCAATGTCTATGCCTCGCTCAACGTCGACGCCGAGGCCCCCAAGGTGCTTCTCGCCGGCCACGCCGACGAACTCGGTCTCATGGTAAGCTACATCACCAACGACGGCTTTCTTCATTTCCAGGCCATCGGCGGCGTTGATCGCGCCATGCTGCGCGGACAGCGTGTGATCGTGCACGGTCCGCACGGTCCGGTGCCGGGCGTGACCGGTCATCTCGCCATCCACATGCAGGAGCCCGAGGATCGCAAGAAGGTGCCGGCCATCCACGAAGTGTTTGTCGACATCGGGGTCCAGTCGCGCGCCGAGGCGCTCAAGCTCGTGCGGATCGGCGATCCGATCACCCACGACGCCAATGTCGTGAAACTCGCCGGCAGCCGCATTGCGGCCCGCGGCTGTGACAACCGGATCGGCACCTGGGCCGTCGCCGAGGCGCTGCGCCTTCTTTCCGAAAAGAAGGACAAGCTGGTCGCGTCGGTGGTTTCGGTTTCCACGATCCAGGAGGAAAACGGCCTCTACGGCGCCCAGATGGCCGGCTACCGCGCCAATCCCCATGTCGCGCTCGTGGTCGACGTCACCCACGCCACCGACATCCCGCTCTGTTCGAAGGCCAAACACGGCGACGTCCGCATGGGCGCGGGACCGGTCCTCAGCATCGGCAGCGCCAACCACCCCGTGGTGATCGAACGGCTGCGTGAGGTGGCCCACAGCGCCGGCATTCCCCTGCAATACGAAACGAATCCGCGTCAGACCGGCACGGACGCCGACGCGATCTTCCTCCAGCACGGCGGCATCCCGACCGTTTCCATCGGTCTGCCCAACCGCTACATGCACTCGTCGGTGGAAGTCATCGACCTGGAGGACCTCCAGGCCGTGGCCGAACTGCTCGCCGCCTTCTGCCTCGCGGTCCGGGCCGACGATTCATTCGGCGTGACCATCTGATCGTCCCGTCCGCTGCGCCGTGAGGAACCCGCGGAAACCCCGGCTCATCTACGACGGGGACTGTCATTTCTGCCGGCGGTGGATCGAACGGTGGCGGGACATGACCGGCGACCGGGTGGAATACCTTCCGTTCCAGGAATGCGCCGCCGAACATCCCGACATTCCGCCGGACGACTTTGCGCGCGCCGTCCAGTGGATCGACACCGACGGGCATCGCAAAACCGGCGCGGCCGCCGTGCTTGCCGCGCTGGCCGTCGCCGGCCGGCCCGGTCGGGCCCTGCAGGCCCTTTACCGGAACGTCCCCCCGTTTGCGCGCGCCGCCGAAGCCGCCTACCGCCTCGTCGCGGATCATCGCACGGTGTTTTCCCGGCTGACGCGCTGGCTCTGGGGCCGGGACGTGCGCACGCCCACCTATGCGACGGCGACATGGATTTTTCTGCGGCTTCTGGGATTGATCTACCTGATTGCCTTCCTTTCGTTCTGGCGGCAGAGCGCCGGGTTGATCGGCGAACACGGCATCCTTCCCGCGGAAACGTTTTTTGCCCGGGCCCGCGAATTTCTCGGCGGGGACGCCTTCTGGCAGTTGCCGAGTTTCCTTTGGTGGGGGGCGGATTCCATGGCGCTCAATGTCTGGTGCGCGCTGGGGGTGGTCGCCTCGCTGCTGCTGCTCTTCGGTGTCCTTCCCGCGCCCTGCCTGATTTTTCTCTGGGCGAACTACCTTTCCCTCATAGTGGCCGGACAGGTGTTTTACCAGTTCCAGTGGGACGTCCTGCTTCTTGAGACCGGTTTTCTGGCGATCTTCCTGGCCCCGTGGCGATGGTTCACCCCATGGCGCAGCCGTTCCGACCCGCCGCGCCTCGCCCGCTTTCTTCTGCTCTGGCTGCTCTTCCGCCTGATGATGGCCTCCGCCGTGGTGAAGCTCACCGGCGGGGATCCCACGTGGGCCGACGGCACGGCGCTCGAATACCACTATTTCACCCAGCCGCTCCCCACGCCCCTGGCCTGGTATGCCCATCAGCTTCCCGCCGGCTTCCAATGGCTCAGCGTGCAGACGATGTTTTTCATTGAGCTCGTCCTGCCGTTTTTCCTCTTCCTGCCGCGCCGGCTTCGTCTCATCGGAGCCGCCGGGCTGGCGGCGCTGCAGGTGTTGATCATGCTCACCGGAAACTACGGCTTTTTCAATCTGCTCACGCTGGCCCTTTGCCTGCCGGCCGTGGACGATCAGGTGCTCGGCGGACGGCGTCCGCGCCGGGAGCACGACGGCACCCTTCCGCGCCGGGTCATCGCCCCCGTGGCGGCGGCGCTTTTTCTGTTGAGCCTGATTCCGTTTGCCCACGCCTTTCGTCCCCGCACGGTCTGGTGCCAGAACCTGTATGCCCGCATTGCGCCGTTTCGCTCGATCAACAGTTACGGACTGTTTGCGGACATGACCACCGAACGCCCGGAAATCCTGGTGCAAGGCTCCCTGGACGGCCTGACCTGGAAGACCTATCGCTTCCGCTACAAACCGGGCGATCCCCTGCGGGCACCGCCGTGGGTGGCACCCTACATGCCCCGGCTCGACTGGCAGATGTGGTTCGCCGCCCTCGGGCGCGTCGAGCAAAACCCGTGGTTTTTCCAATTTCTGCAGCGGCTCCTGGAGGGCTCCCCCGCCGTGCTCGACCTGCTGGCGGAGGATCCGTTCGAAGGTCGCCGGCCGCGCTTCGTGCGCGCCCAGCTCGACCGGTACACCTTCACCACCTTCGGCGAAAAAACCCAAGCCTGGTGGCGCGCGGAACCCGCGGGAATCTATTTTCCGGAAATTTCGCTGCGCGCCCCCTGACCGCACGCAGCCTCCCGCCGAAAGCCGCGGCGGAGACGGTCAACATAAAACACGCCTCCCACCAGGCCCCAGAGCAGATACACCGCCATGCCGGCGATGGAAATGATCAGCCCGGTCCCCAGGGCCACGCCGCAGAGATCGTGCAGGGCATTGTCGAGCAGGGCCTCGCGAAATCCCATGCCGTTGAGACTGATCGGCAGCGAGGAAACCGCGGTGGTCAGCGGCATGATCGAAGTCATGTCCCAAAAACTCACCTGCGCGGTGAACGCCCGCGCGGCAAAGCAGAAGGCGGCAAAATACGCCAGCAGCATGGGCACCGTGTAAATCGTCCCCAGCAGCGACTCGCGCCGGTTCTCCAGGCAGAGCTGCCAGAGGCGGGACAGCTTGATGATCTGTTTGCGCAGGGGGATTTTTTTCGGCAGCCGGAGCACCAACTGCCGGCTGGTCAGGATGAACGAGGCCACCAATCCGGCCCCCATCACCACCAGCGCGATGGTGAACCCTTTCATCAGATGGCCGACGGCAAAACTCTGTGCAAACCACGCGCTGCGTCCCCAGGCAAATCCGAGGCCCATGATGACCAGCACCAGCACGGCCAGCAGACGGTCCACGGCCACGCTGAGAAAGCTCTCCGCCCTGTGTTCGGGATGGTCCTGCATGAGAAACACCACCCGCACCACGTCGCCGCCCGTCGTGCCGGGAAGGAACTGGTTGAAGAAGGCCCCGATGAAAAACAACCGCGCGGTCTCCCCGAACGGCACGTGGATTTTCAGCATGCGGAGAAAGAGCTGCCAGCGCAGCACGCCGAAAAATTCACACACTCCCGCCGCCGCCACGGCCAGCGCCATCCAGCGCCAGTCGGCCTCGCGCAGCGCCGTCGCCATCACCTCCCTGCGCCTTGCGTCGTGAAAAAGCCAGACCAGCAGCCCGACGGTCACCGCGACCTGCAGGCCGGTGAAAAGATGACGCTTCAGCGCAGACGCCTCCTCGCGGCCGGAGTCCTCCGGCCCGGAGCTGGGAGCGGATCTCATCCGCAGCGTTGTAAAGCCGCCGCCGGACGCCGCCCAGCCGAAATTTCAGGGGGTCAGAGCGGGGCGCCGACGGTTTCCAGCGCGGAGGCGAAATTGTATTCGCGGTTCATGCGCGCGATGAACGACGCCGAGATGCCGGCCGGGCAGACCGCTTCGCAGGCGTAGTAGTTCGAGCAGTTGCCGAACCCTTCGTTGTCCATCGCCCGGACCATCCGGAGCACCCGGCGGTTTTTCTCGGGCTTGCCCTGGGGCAGGAGTCCGAGGTGTCCGACCTTCGCGCTGACAAACAACATCGCGGAGCTGTTCGGGCAGGCGGCCGCGCAGGCTCCGCAGCCGATGCAGGCGGCGGCGTCCATGGCGGCGTCGGCGACGGGCTTCGGGATCGGCACCGAATTGGCATCCGGGGCGGCGCCCGTGCGTTCGCTGATGAATCCGCCGGCCTGGATGATGCGGTCGAAGGCGCTGCGGTTCACCGCGAGGTCGCGCAGGATCGGGAACGGCGCCGCGCGGAACGGCTCGATCGTGATGACGTCGCGATCCTTGAACTTGCGCATGTACACCTGGCAGGTCGTGCCGCGGTCCGGGCCGTGCGGAACCCCGTTGATGGTGAGACTGCACATGCCGCAGATTCCCTCGCGGCAGTCGTGGTCGAACGTGATGGGTTCGATGCCCTTTTGGATGAGCCCCTCGTTCACGATGTCGAGCATCTCGAGGAAGGACGCATCGGCCGGGATGTCCGTGGCGGGATATTCCTCGAATTTTCCGGGATCAGTCGGCCCGTTTTGCCGCCAGACGCGCAGAGTGAAATTCATGGCTTGATGGTTGAACGTTGAAAAAGGCCCTTATTTGTAACTTCTGGTCGCAAGTTTGACCGTCTCGTAAACGAGCGGTTCCTTGATGAGGGTCGGTTCGGCGTTGTCGCCCTCGTATTTCCAGGCGCCCACGTAGGCAAAATTCTCGTCGTCGCGAAGCGCTTCGCCGTCCTCGGTCTGATACTCGGTGCGGAAATGACCGCCGCACGATTCGTTGCGATGCAGGGCGTCGCGGCAGAGCAGCTCGCCGAATTCGAGGAAATCCGCCACGCGTCCGGCGCGTTCGAGGGACTGGTTCAGGGTCTCGCCCTGTCCGAGCACGCTGACGTTCTTCCAGAATTCCGCGCGGAGCTCGGGGATGCGCGCGAGGGCCTCCTCGAGACCGGCCCGGTCGCGGGCCATGCCGCATTTGTCCCACAGGAGCTTGCCCAGCTCGCGATGGAAGCTGTTGACGGACCGCGACCCCTTGACATCGAGCAGACGCTGGATGCGTTCTTTGACGGCCTTCTCCGCCTCCTGGAACGGGGCGCTGGAGACGTCGGGTTTCTTTTTCCCGAATTGCTCGGTGAGATAGGAGCCGATGGTGTAGGGAATGACAAAATACCCGTCGGCGAGACCCTGCATGAGCGCGGAGGCCCCGAGGCGGTTCGCGCCGTGATCCGAGAAGTTGGCCTCGCCCAGCACGTGCAGTCCGGGGATGTTGCTCATGAGGTTGTAGTCCACCCAGAGCCCGCCCATGGTGTAGTGCACCGCCGGATAGATGCGCATCGGACGCTCGTAGGCGTTTTCACCGGTGATGTTTTGATACATCTCGAAGAGGTTGCCGTAGCGTTCCTCCACGACCCTTTTGCCGAGGCGCTTGATGGCGTCGGAGAAATCCAGATAGACCCCGAGTCCGCCCGGTCCGACGCCGCGGCCGTCGTCGCAGACCTCCTTGGCGCTGCGCGAGGAAATGTCACGCGGGGCCAGATTGCCGTAGCTGGGGTATTTGCGCTCCAGATAGTAGTCGCGATCCTCCTCGGGGATCTCATGCGGCGGCTTGCCGCAATCCTCCCGGCGCTTCGGCACCCAGACGCGTCCGTCGTTGCGGAGCGATTCGCTCATCAGCGTGAGCTTGGACTGATAATCGCCGCTCACCGGAATGCAGGTCGGGTGGATCTGCGTGTAACACGGGTTGGCAAAAAGCGCCCCGCGCTTGTAGGCGCGATAGGTGGCGGTCACGTTGCAGCCCGCGGCATTCGTCGAAAGGTAAAAGACATTGCCGTATCCGCCGGTGCACAGCAGGACGGCGTCGCCGGCATGGCTGCGGATCTCGCCGGTGATCATGTCGCGCACCACAATGCCCTTGGCGTGACCGTCCACAAGGACCAGATCGAGCATTTCCGTGCGCGGATACATCTTCACGTTGCCCGCGGCGATCTGCGAGGACAGCTGCTGGTAGGCGCCGAGCAGCAACTGCTGGCCGGTCTGGCCGCGCGCGTAGAACGTGCGGGAAACCTGTGCACCGCCGAAGGAGCGGTTGGCGAGCAGGCCGCCGTATTCGCGGGCGAACGGCACGCCCTGCGCCACACACTGGTCGATGATCGAGGCGCTGACCTCGGCCAGGCGGTACACGTTGGCCTCACGGGCGCGGAAATCCCCGCCCTTGATGGTGTCGTAAAACAGGCGGTAAATGCTGTCGCCGTCGTTCTGGTAATTCTTGGCCGCGTTGATGCCGCCCTGCGCGGCGATCGAGTGCGCGCGGCGCGGACTGTCCTGGTAGCAGAAGCATTCGATCTGGAAGCCCTGCTCGCCCAGCGTGGCCGCGGCGGATGCGCCCGCCAGACCGGATCCCACCACGAGGATCTTGAATTTCCGCTTGTTGGCGGGGCTGATGATTTTCGCGTTGTTTTTGTAATTGGTCCACTTCTTGTCCAGCGGACCGGCGGGAATTTTGGCGTCGAGTGTCATGGCACGATCCCCTTTCCAAGGCCGAAGAAGAGGATGGAGATGGGTATGGCGGAATAACCGGCAAAAAGCACCCAGGCAAGAACCTTGGCGGCCGTTTCCAGGGCCGGGCGCAGGGTGCTGTTGGAAAGGCCCAGCGTCTGGAACAGACTGCCGATGCCGTGGCTGAGGTGGAAGGCCACCAGGCCGAGGGAGAAAATGTAGAAGAAACTCACCAGCGGATTGCGGAACCCGAGGACCACCATCGAATAAACATCATGCACCCGGCGTCCGTCGACCTCCGCATAATATGCCGCATGGCCGGGTTGCACCCAATGCCAGGTGAAATGCGCCAGGTGGAAGGCCACGAAGGACAGCACGATCAAACCGCTCAGACGCATCGTGCGGGCAAACACCGTGGTGTTCATCGGAGCCGCCACCGCATATTTCTGCGGACGCGCCTCGCTGTTTTCCTTCCAGAGCAGCATGGTGAAATACACGTGCAGCACGATGGCGCCCAGCAATCCCAGACGCGCCACCCAGAGCAGCGGACCCAGATCGCGCAGGTGCATCGCATAGGCATTCACCGCCCCCGGACCGAAGAAAATCGTCATGTTTCCAAGGAGGTGCCCAATGACAAAAAGAACCATCACCAGACCCGTGACCGCCACAACGCACTTTTTCCCGATCGAGGAAAAAAGCCATGCCTTCGGAACCTGCCACAGCGTCTGCGCGGACGCCGTCGGAGCTGAACTTGCTGACATGAGGGTATTAGATAAACTAATATCCCAGGGCAAGCAAGGGCTTTGCGCGATTCCCGGGCAAAAATTTGCAGACAACCCGTTTGGGGCGGGCTCCGGGTGGCGCGGTCGTCAGGGTTTCACGCCCGAAGCCAACCCCGGCACGTCCACGATGGAAAAGCTCGGGTTCCGCAGGGAGGTCGCGTTTTTTTCGTTCAGAAGGATGAGCGGGCTGGGCTGCGCATCGGAGCGGAATCCGATCAGCCACAGGTAACGTTCGAGACCGCTCATGGTGTTTTTCCCGGCGCTGGCCACGAGGACGTAGTCGCCCGGCTCCTGCACGGGCAGGTCCACGCGTCCGTTGGAATCGGTGAGGGCCACCTCGATGGGCGACGGGATGGAGGCCTTGAGGCTTTCGATCGCCTGTTCAAAGGCCTCCAGGCTGTTGGCGAGTTCGTGGGTGCGGCCGGACAGTTTGGAGAGAATCTCCTCCACGTCGGCCCGCCGGTAGAGCGTGACCGTCGCCCCGCTCATGATGGCGACCTGATTCGGCACGGGTTCGTAGGTGATGATGGCGCGCACGCGCCCGGCGGGGGAAAGTTCGGAGAGGAACTGGTTTTCGCGTTTCAGCTTCTCGTTGGCCGCCCTGAGGTCGAGGATGGTTTTTTCCTTTTCGCCGACCTGGGTCTGCAGATGGGCCGCGTAGGCCCAGATGCCGGCGGCCACGACGAGGGCAAACAGGCAGGCGATCCATCCGAAGATCGCCCCTTCGGAGCCCTTCTTTTTTCCCCGGCCGGACCGGCTTCCGCGGCGACGCTGACCGCTGCGGCTTTCCGCCCCCCCCGGAGCCGCCACCTCGTCCGCGCGCTTGAAGTTCGCAGGCTGTTCCTGCGCCTTCCATTCCGACAGGGGGGTCCATGACCCGGTGGCTTCGTCGTAAAAAAGGTCGGTGGCCTGCAACTGACCGCGCTCGAGCATGTCGCTCACCTGGTCGGCTTCGTAAACGCCCAGCGGGGAGCCGTTGCGCGAAATGTGGATTTTGCTGTCCTCCTTTGGCATGTCGATTCAGGAAAATTCGGATTTGACCCAGTTGAGCGCCTCCTCGCGGCTGGTCAGCTGCCCTTCGAGCTGCCGTGTCTGCACCGCATCGAGAACCTCCTTGAAACGGGGTCCGGGTTTCCAGCCCAGACCGATGAGGTCGTGGCCGGTAAGCAGAGGTTCGGGGATGAGAGGCTCATTGGCAAATTCTTCCCGCTTTTCCAGCAAAAAGGCGTAATTGTCCAGCAAGCCGTGACTGCCCAGGCAGTCCACGCGGTGCAGTTCCAGTTCGTCGTCGAAGGTCGGCCGCGCCATGAAGCGCTTCAACCGGGCCACGCGCATGTTTTTCACGTCCTTGAAGACCATGTGATTCTGCACCATTTCGACGGTGGCGGTGATTTCGTCGTTGGAGAACCGCAGACGCCGCATGAGGGTTTCGGTCATTTTCGCCCCCACGCTCTCGTGTCCGTTGAAGCGGATGCGTCCGGTGGGGTCCACCTGCCGTGTCGGCGGTTTGCCGATGTCGTGAAAGAGGACCGCCAGAACCAGCGGAACCGACACCTTTTCCGGCAGCAGGGAAAGCATCAGCCGGGTGTGCACAAAGACATCGCCCTCGGGATGGAACTCCGGCGGCTGGGCGCAGTCCTTCAGGGCCTCCACCTCGGGGAGGATTTCCCGCAGCAGGCCGCTGCCATCGAGCAGATCAAATCCCCTCACCCGTTGCGGCGAAACGAAGATTTTCACCAGTTCCTCGCGGATGCGTTCCGCGCTCACCTGATGGATGGCCGGCGCGCCGTTGCAAATGGCCGCCCACGTGGCGCGCTCGACTTCGAAGTTCAGCGCCGCCGCGAAGCGCACACCGCGCAGCACGCGCAGCTTGTCCTCGGCGAACCGTGCGGCCGGATCCCCGATGGCCCGCACCAGACGTGCCTCCAGATCCCGGCATCCTCCGACAAAATCAATCACCCGGTCCTCGACGGGATCGTAAAACAGGCCGTTGATCGTGAAATCGCGCCGTCGCGCATCACCTTCGGCGGTGGTGAAGACCACGCCGGTCGGATGACGGCCGTCTTCATAAGCTCCGTCGGAGCGAAAGGTGGCAACCTGAAATTCGCCGCCGTCCTCCAGCACGATGATCACCCCGAACTGCGCCCCCACCGCCACCGTGCGGCCAAAGAGGGTCTGCACCTGCTCGGGGCGCGCCGAGGTCGCAATGTCGATGTCGTGCGCCTCCTGGCCCAGCAGCCGGTCCCGCACGCAGCCGCCCGCAAAATACGCCTCGAAACCGGCCTGACGCAGGCGGGCGACAATTTTTCGGGCCGTGGCTTCCATGTTTTCACCATGAAGGGGCCCCGGATCGAACTCAAGACCGGCGTCGTGCAGTCGGCGGAACACCGCGCCCCGGCGGGCGTTGCCTCCGTCCGGAACATCCTCCGGACGCCGCGGAGCCCCGTGGCTTCAGCGGACGATCTGCACCGGCGTGCCGATATTCACCCGCTCGAAAAGAAGCGGGGCAAAATCCCGCGGAAGGCGGATGCAGCCGTGCGAGGCGGGTTCACCCGGCCGGGGAATGGGTCCGGCGTGCATGCCGATTCCGCGCCAGGTCAGGCGCATCCAGTAGGGCATGGGGGCCGGGACAAACCTTCCGCCCGGAGGCGGTTTGTGCCGGCGGATGTCGGCATCGGGATTCACGACATTGCCCTCCGCATCGACCATCCAGCCGTAAAGCGTGGAGGATTTGTCGACGACCTTTTCCAGCACGGTGAAATTCCCCGCCGGCGTGGCGTGCCCTTCCTTGCCCGTGGCCGTGTAGGCCCAACCGGCGTATACGCCGCCGATGGTGACCGTGACGATCTGGCGCCTCAAATCGATGACCACGCGGGCCGCCCCCTCCAGCCGCTCCCCATGCCATTCATACAAGATGGGGCCCGGCGGGGGCGGCGCGGGCGGATCCGGCCGCTTCTCCACGGCGCATCCCGCCAGAACGGCCATTCCCACGAGCCCGGCCCAACGCCCGAACCCGAAAAACGATTTTCCGAACCGCCCCGCGGCGTCCCGCGCGGGAGGTGGGTTTTTCGGGTGAAACATCCCTTCCATAAACCGCTGGCAGCTTCCGGCAGGCGGGGCGGGATTCAAGCGAAAAACCCAAATCCCGCGCGCTTTTCCGAACGTCAGCCTCCCCGAAGGATCCGCCGGAGGGCCGCCTGAACCGCGGCCGCAGCGTCGTCGGGAGCCGTGGCAAAGCGGGCGCCGACATAACCGTCTGGCCGCACCAGGACGGCTCCGGAGGGCGCGATTCCGTAAGCCTCCTCAAAATCCTCCGCAAAAAATTCCGCGCCGTTCCGCCATGCGCCGGGCCATGCCGTCCCCCCGCGGCCGGCGAGCAGGCGGAATTCCCCGCCAAACAAATCGAGCGTCGACGCCGGTTTTCCCCGCCACGTGATCGGCACATGGGGCGCGCTGTGACCGGGCCGCGCGACGGGGAGGTAATCGTTCACCGGATCGGCCACCTCGGGAGCCGGCGAACCATCGGGCAGAAAGGCGCCCTCCGGGTAAAACGTCCCCAGGTCCTGCCCCAGCCCCGATCCGCCGCGGCGGCTGTGCGCGATGAGGTTTTTCGCCGTGGTCCAGTCCCCCTGCAGTGCGGCCATGACGATGTCGCAAATCTCAAAGGCGTTTTGGTTCGTGTTTTCCAGCGTGCGTTCCGCCGCGCCGAGCCGCTCGGTTTCATAAGTGTCCAGCAGCCCCTCCTCCGCCTCGCCGCGCACGACGGCCGCCAGCTTCCAGGCGAGGTTGTGGGCGGCCTGCAGGCCGGTGTTGAGTCCCAGTCCGCCCGCCGGCGAAAGTCGCGCCGCCGCATCGCCGGTGAGGAACACGCGGCCGACCCGGAATTTTTTCGCGAGCTTCGGACTCATCACCCAGGGGCTCATGCTGAGAACCTCCACGGGGACATCCGGCAGGCCGGACATCGTGCGGATGATGTCCACAAACCGCGCGGCCGGATAATCCTCCGGCGTTTCGCCCGGCTGGAGAAAATGGTGCATCAGCCAGAGATCCTGTCCGTTGACGGTCACAAAGGTCTCGAACCCCTCCCCGGTCAGCGACTGGTGCAGCACGGCCCGCCGGTCACCCAGACGGTCCCCGTACGGCGCGCGAAACATCACGTTGACGAAATGTCCCAGGTCACCCGGACCCACCGTTTCCACACCAAGCTGATGCCGGATGCCGCTGCCGGCGCCATCCGCCGCCACCAGCCAGGAGGTTTCCAACGGTTCTCCGGAGGCGGGAAAAACCCGGACCCGGTCGGCGAGCGGTTCGATGCGGCTGACCTTCCCGCCAAAGCGCACCTCGGCGAGAGGCTCCGCCCGCACCGCCTCCAGCAGCACCTGTTCGGTCCAGGTCTGCGGGCAATGTCCGATCCGGCACGGCGTCAGCGCGCTCTCCACGGCCACCAGCGGCACGCGGCCGAGCTCCTCGCCCACCAGCGTGCGGGACCAGATCGCCAGTTCATAACCGTCGAGGGCCAGCGCCCCCTCGCGCAGGCGATCGGCCAGCCCGAGCTGACGGTAGATTTCCCCGGATCGGCGCGAAACCCCCATCGCCTTCGGATGCGTGGAAAGTCCGGATTTTTCTTCAAAAACAAGGCAACGAACGCCGGCCCTCGCCAGCAGCAGCGCGGTCAGCAGGCCACACGGGCCGGCGCCCACAACAACCACGGGAACGAGGGAACCGTCCATGGCGGGATTTTATTTCTTTCCGGTGATCGCTTCAGCCACAAGAAGCCCGCCTCCCACGGAAAGCAACGCGACACCCAGAAGGGGCGCAAAGGTCAGAAACCCCACCTTCCGTTCCTCCTGCGCCTCCCGGCGCGCGGATCCGTCCTCGAGCAAAAAACCGACCACCGGCGCCGCAAACGCCAGCAGACCCGCCACGAGAAACACCACGCCGAACACCTTCATGGGGCGATCAGGACTTCAGGAAGCCCTGCAGGACGGGAAGTTTTTTCAGGAATTCGTCCACGACCTCGGGTCCGGCCACCTCGCGGGCCTTCTCCACAAAGGCGCGCAAAAACGGTCCGATCTGCGCCGTGGGCAGGCCGGCCGACTGCAGCGCGGCAAAGGCCTTGGCCGCATCCCCCGTCTGCCCGCCCAGCAGGGCGCCCAGTCCGCCGAGGAGACCGCCGGACGCCCCCGCGGCGTCGCCCCCCTCTGCCGGCTCCGAAAGCAACGCCTTCGCGCCGGGAATCTTGTCGATGAATTTTTCGTACTCCGCCCCCGCCACCTGCTTCCGGCCAAACTGCAGAATGATCTTGAGGGATTTGCGAACCACCTCTTCGGAAACCGCCAACTGTTCGCTGATTGTCTTGATGAATTGATCCATTCCGCGATGTCAGCGGGGAGAGGGAAAAATGGCAATCCCGATTCGCGCGATCGCGGGGGCGTGGACGGACGCCGTCCTTTCAGGATCCGAGGCTCTGATCCGGCCGGAACGGCGGCGGGGTCGGACGTGGTCCCTCCGGCGCCGGAGTCGTCGCGCGCAGGATGCGTTCGATCGTGTTGGTGGTCGACTTGCCCTCGACCATCTCGGCCAGCACCACGCGGCCCCCGTGGGCCTCGACGATGTCGCGTCCGCTCACGTAATGCGCCCAGTCGGCGCCCTTGACGAGCACGTGCGGGAGAATCTTCGCGATGAGGTCGCGCGGTTCGTCCTCCTCAAAAAGCACCACGGCGTCGACGGCGCGCAGCGCGGACAACACAAAGGCGCGGTCGGCTTCGCTGTTCACCGGACGCGACGGACCCTTCGCCCGCCGCACCGACGCGTCGCTGTTCAATCCCACAACCAGGGCATCCCCCTGGGCGCGGGCAAACTCGAGGTACGTGACATGTCCGCGATGCAGGATGTCAAAACACCCGTTGGTGAAAACGAGCTTGCGCCCCTCCGCGTCGAGGCGGTCGCGCAGCTCCCGGGCCTCCCCGGCCGTGCGGAGCCTCTCCATCAATACCCGAGCTTCTGGAGGAGGGCCGCGTGATTGGCTTTCACCGTCTGCACCTCCTCATCGTCATCGGGACGGAAGCGCTTGAAGATGTCCAGCGCGCCCACGTAATAACCGTGGGCCTTTTTCTCCGCGCCGGACACGTGGTACACCACGGCCAGATTCGCCATCGACTGGGCGACGTCGGGATGCATCGGACCGTAGGCCGTTTCGCGAATCGAAAGCGCCTGCATGTGCAGGTTCTCGGCTCTCACGTAGTCGCCCGCCTCGGTGCAGGCCACCCCGAGATTGTTGGCCGCCGCGGCCACCTCGGGATCCCGGTCTCCAAAAATCTTTTCCGCCACCTCCATGGCCCGCTCATAGGTCTTGATGGCGCCCGCCAGATCGCCGGTGCGTTTTTGCAGGGAACCCAGCTGATTGAGCAACATGGTGTGCTGCGTGCGGTCGTTGATCTCCTCATAAAGGCTGAGCGCCTGCTCATACCCTTTGACCGCCTCCCCGTTCCGGCCGAGCTGATCGTAAAGAAGCGCCAGCTTGGCGGCCAGACGCGCCGCCCCCGCCCGGCTGCCCAACTGCAGCGATTTCTCCAGCGCCTCGGAGAAATTGGCCACGGCGTCGTCATAACGCCCCGCAGCCTGACAGATGTCGCCCGCGATCTCCACCGCGTCGCACATCTTCGGACTGTCCGGACGCAACACCTTTCGCGCGGAATCCAAAAAGTTCCGGGCAACAGTGTGATATTCCTCGGCTTTGGCACTTTGGCGCTGGGACTCCAGGTCGCGACAAAGGACTTCCCAGAGATTGGCGGTGGTTTGCATGCGTCTTCCGATTATAATTAGGCGCCTGCGGAATCCGCTAGCCAAATTTTGGTTGACAGGTTGCTTTTTGCGTCTGCAACAGGTTGTTGCAACCAACGCCCCATGGAGCGTCCGCCGCCCGGGGGGGTGTTTTCAGGAAAAAAACCGCAGCGCCGCCGCCCGGCTGCGCAGGATTCCGCCGCCGAGGGAGGCCAGTCCCTCCCGGGCTCCGATGAGGCCGCTGGGATCGTGCACCCCGAGGATGCGGGCCAGTTCCCGCTCGAAATGGTGCAGGGCCGCCTCGGTCGCGGGTTTGCTCTGGAGGAAGTTCAGCGCGCGGCGGAGCAGGTCGTAAATCTCCGCAGCCGGGTGCATGGAGGGCGCGCATTGACCGGCCAGTTCGGCGAAATACGCCGCCATGTAGAGTCCCGCCCCGCCGGCCCGGGCGGCCTCAAAGGGGGCGATCACACTCACCTCCCTCAATTCATGCAAATCGCCCCCCTTGCGCGAAACGGCAAAGGAAATTTCGGCCTGAAAAAAAAGGTCCAGCTTGCCGGCGAACGGGCTGCCCGGCCGGCGTGCGCCCCGGGCCGAGGTACGGAGGGTTCCGTGGTTTTCCGTCAGCCAGGACACAATGAGGCTCGTCTCGGACCACGGATGGCGGCGCAGCAGAATGGCGCGCGTCTGTTCCATCGTTCAGGAAAACTGCGCGGCGGCCGGCGGCATGCGCTCAGATGCTGGCACCGAGGAACGTGTGGATGCCGCACTCGCTCTTGTCGAATCCGGTCCACCGTCCCGCCCGTTCATCATCCCCTTCGCCGACCGGACGGGTGCACGGTTTGCAGCCGATGGAACGGTATCCCTGCTCCAGCAACACATTGGTGGGAATGTCGTGCTTGCGAAGGTATTCCTGCACCTGCTCACGGCTCCAGTTGGCCATGGGATTCAGTTTGAGAATGTAGCGGTCCCGCAGCACGTCGAACTTGTAGAGTTCGACAATCTGCGTTTTCGCGCGGGTCTCGGACTGTCCGCGGCGCAGCCCGGTGATCCAGACGTCCAGCTGGCTGAGCTTGGCCTGCAACGGAAGAACCTTGCGCAGCGAGCAGCAGAGGTCGGGCTTGCGGTTCCAGAGGCGCGGACCCAGTTCGGCCTCCTGTTGCTCCAGCGTCATCTCGGGCACAAGCGATTCGATGACAATGCCAAGCCGCGCCTCGATCTTCGCCTTCAGGTCGAGCGTTTCCTGAAAAAGCAATCCGGTATCGATTGTAAAAACCGGAAACCGAAAACCGGCCTGGTAGGCCACATGCATGGCGGTGAGCCCCGCGCCCTGGAAACTGGTTCCGATCGCCGCACGCTCGCCATACGTCTCCCAACACCAACGCAGGATCTCCTCCAAGCTGGCGGTTTCGAACTCCTCAGACTTGCGCCGAATAACCTCGGGATCGAACTTCTTCAGTGACACGGTGTGTGAAATATGACCCCGAGAGTCGTTTATTCAAGAGCCGGAGGAAAAGCCTCTTTTCGGGGAAATTTCACCGGACCCTGCCGAATCCGGTCTCCCCGCATCCCGTCCCCAGCGCGCCCGGGTTTTCCGGGCGCGCCTGAGGAATGACACTTACAGGGACCTGGCGGTCTCGACCACCTTGGCGGCGGTCATGCCGAGCACTTCCATCACCTGGGCGCCCGGAGCGCTGAGTCCGAAGCGGTCGATGGACACCGCGGCACCGTCCAGTCCGACAAAGCGGAACCAGGGGTCGGACACGCCGGCCTCGATGGAGACCCGCTTGCGGCAGGCCTTCGGCAGGACGCTTTCCTGGTAGGCGGCATCCTGACGGAAGAAACGTTCAAAGCAGGGCATCGACACCACGCGGGTGCCCGGCCCGAGTTCCTCGGCGGCCTTCATGGCATGTTGCAGTTCGCTGCCCGAAGCGAGCAGGATCGTGTCGAGCTCCGCGGTTTCCTTTTTGGCGATGTACCCGCCCTTGAAGACCCCTTCGCGGCGGACCTTGGCCGGGATGCCGGTCTGCATGGGCACATTCTGACGCGTGAGCACCAGCAGGGTGGGTCCGTCGGTTTTCTGAAACGCCGCGGCAAAGGCGCCGGCGGTTTCCTCGGGATCGGCCGGTCGGATCACGTCCAGCCCCGGAATGGCGCGCAGGGCGGCCACCGTTTCCACCGGTTCGTGCGTGGGACCGTCCTCACCCACCCCCACGGAGTCGTGGGTGAAGATGTACACCACGGGCAGCTTCGCCAGGGCGGCGACGCGGATGGACGGACGGCCGTAATCGCTGAACACGAGGAACGTGGCCCCGCTCGGACGGAAGATGCCGTCGTAGGCGATGCCGTTCAGCAGACCGCACATGGCATGCTCGCGGATGCCGAAGTGGAGATTGCGGCCTTCGCGGTTCTGACGGGTGAAATCCCCGCCGTCCTTGATGTAGTTGAGCGTCGAGCCGTGCAGGTCGGCGCTGCCCGAAATCAGCGTCGGCATCGCCTGGGCGATCGGCTGGAGCACTTCGCTGCCGGCCTTGCGCGTGGCAATGGTCAGCGAGGGATCAAACTCCGGAATCACCGAAAGGAGATCCGGCACCTTGGCCGACAATGCGGCGTCGAGTTCCGCGGCGAGATCGGCGTTGGCGGCGCGCCAAGCCTTGTAGGCGTTTTCCCACTTGGCGTAATCCGACTTGAGCTTCGCCTTGTGTTTTTCGAAATACGCGCGGGTTTCCGGCGAAACATAAAAGGTCTCGTCGGGAAGACCGAGGGCCTTGCGGGCCTCGGGCACAAACTTCACACCCGCCTCGCCGTGCGCCTTGTTCGTGCCGGCCACTTCCGGAATGCCCTTGCCGATGAGTGTCTTTGCAATGATGAACTGCGGCTTGCCGCTCGTCGCCGCCTTGGCCTTTTCGATGGCGTTCAGGATCTCCTGGAGATTGTTTCCGTCAATCTGCTGCACATCCCACCCGTAGGCCTTGTAACGCTCGGCGGTGTCCTCGCTCTGCGTCATCGGCGCCATGGCGTCGAGGGTGACGTTGTTGGAATCGTAGATGAGAATCAGGTTGTCCAGGCCGAGGTGGGCGGCGAGGGCCGATGCCTCCTGGGCCACGCCTTCCTGAAGACAGCCGTCCCCGGCCAGCACGATGACGTGGTGGTCGAAAATGCGGTGTTCGGCCGTGTTGAACTTCGCCTCGCACATCTTGGCCGAGATGGCGTAGCCCACGCCGTTGGACACGCCCTGGCCCAGCGGACCGGTGGTCGCCTCCACGCCCGGCGTTTCATTGAACTCCGGATGGCCCGGGGTGATGCTGTGCAGCGTGCGGAAATTGGCCACGTCCTCAATCGAAACGGCGTAGCCGGAAAGATGCAGCCAAGAGTAGAGGAACATGCTGCCATGACCGGCCGAGAGGATGAAGCGGTCGCGGTTCAGCCACTTGGGTTCATCGGGATTGTGGCTCAGGGCGTGCCCGTACAACACGGCGCCGATTTCCGCGGCGCCCAGGGGCAGGCCCAGATGGCCCGATTTGCATTTGGCGACAGCGTCCATCGCCAACCCCCGCGCATCGCGGGCGGCCAATTCAAGAGAGGTGATGTCGAGACTCATAATTTGTCCCCTGAGAAAAGCGGCTGCCTCCCGGCTTGGCAAGTCTGGGGGTGATTCCCGGAAGGAATGCGTTCCCGAAATTTCCGGTATTCCTTCCAAGGGGCAGGCCCGATTCACGGCGGGGTGGCATCCAGGCCTCGGATGATTCCACGCCCCCCCGTGTCGGCCGGTCCCGGCATGAGCAGGACCGGGCGCCGTTTTTCCGGATTCACCCAATTCCCTCGCCGCCAACCTCCTATCTCAGGGACAACCTTTGTCCCTTCCTGATCCTCACCTCCGGCCCGCCCATGAAGCGATGTCAACAGTCCCGACACGGATACGTCCACACGGGGTTCAGACCGCGAACCGTCCTGTTATGAACACCACACTCCGAAACAAAAGGATCGCCATTCTCGCCGCCGACGGTTTTGAGCAGGTTGAACTGGAGGGTCCCATGGAAGCGCTGAAAACCGCCTCCGCGGAGGTGAAGGTTGTTTCGCTGAAACCGGGAAAAATCGTCGGCATGAACCACACGGAAAAGGGCGCGCCGGTGAAAGTCGACCTCACCCTCGAGGAGGCGGAGGACGAGGAGTTCGAAGGACTGATGATTCCCGGAGGATTGTACAATCCGGACACACTGCGTTCGACCCCGGCGGCCGTCGAGTTCACCCGAAAATTTGCGAAGGCCGGCAAACCCATCGCCGCCATCTGTCATGGCCCCTGGGTGCTCATCGAAGCCGGCGTGGCGGAAGGACGGCGGATGACCTCCTGACCCGCCATCCGTACCGATGTCATCAACGCCGGCGGCGAATGGGTGGATGAGGAGGTGGTCGTGGACAACGGAATTGTGACCAGCCGCCAACCCGACGATCTCCCCGCCTTCAATCGCAAAATGATCGAGGAATTCGCCGAGGGAATCCATCCCGCTGATTCGTGACAAGCCCCCCCGGGCAGTCACGGAAAAACAGGCCATCCGACACGCGAAATGTCCGGATCGCCGCGTTTTCCGAAAACCCTGGGCAGCCGGCGGGAAGATCCGCACTTCCCTGACGTCATCCGCACTTGCCAGAACCGGGAAAGCGAGATAAAATTTTGGCATCTAAATTATTTTGCCGCACCGTACATCCGTTTCCCAAAAGGCCTCTTCGACTCCCGCCCGTGCCAGGAGCGGGGAGATTTCCCCGGCAACCTATGACCGTCTCTTCGGCAGATTTTTGCTGCAGGGCAAACTGCATCGTTCGGCGGTCGGGAGCATCCTGGATCGTTCACCGGGCGCGGTCACCAAACACGTGCGCATGCTCCTGGACCACGGCATCCTCGAAAGCACGCCGGTCCGGGTGAGCCATGCCAAACGTCCCATGGACGAACTCGCCCTGCGGCCCGCGGCGGCCACCGGACTGGCGGTTCTTTTGAACAGCCGGCAGGTCAGCGGGGAGTTGATCGGACTGGATCTCAAGCCGTTTTACCGGTCGGAGCTGGAGATCGCGCGGCCCACCCAGGAGGACATTCTCGGCACCCTCAGCCGTCTGGTGGCCACCGCCCGCACGGCGGCCCGGGAATTCAACCGTCCAATCGATTTTCTCGGCATCGGGGTGGAGGGATTGGTGCTTCCGGGGCCGGCGTTGATTTTTTCCATGCACGGAGTGGCCCCATGGGATCCGTGTCAGCCCAAGGACATTCTGGAACCCCTGACCGCCATTCGAAACACCAACACCTGGGCGTCGGTGGAATGCAAGCTGCTCGGTTTCTCCCGATCCATTCAGGAGGATGACCGTGTGGCTTACCTGGAGGTATACAACGACCACATCGCCCTTTCGACGCTCCGGAACGGACAGGTCGCGCTCGGGGAACACGGCACGTCCAGCCAATATCTCCACACCCGCGTTTCCCAGTCTCCCGAGCGCTGTTTTTGTGGTCGCACCGGGTGCTTCCACCATCACCTGCGCTCCGGCCGCATCACAGGGCGGGTCATGCGCGACGGACTGCGCCGCGTCTTCGAGCAGGTTTGCGCACGACGGACCGCCATCGAACTGCGTTCGAGTCCGTTCGTACCCGCCGCCCCCTTCCCCGCCTCGCCGGAATTGGAAATCGTATCCGACGGGGAGCCTTACGCGCGCGAGGGCGTGCGCGTGCTGACCGCGCTGTCCTGCGCCCGCATTCTTCTTTATCGCGCCCTGAACGCCTGAGGTTCGGGCGGGGGATCGTTTCCGTTGAGGTCCGGCGGAGGCGCCACCGGTCCTTCGGCGAAGGCGCCGGCACGAATCAGTTCGTGCCGGATCCAGGCGGAATCCACCCGGCGCACCCGGCCCTCCGCATGATGCGCGGCGAGTGCGGCGGCGATGCCGGCGGCCTGGCCGACACAGCAGATGACACTCATCACACGGTAGGCGGAGTGCGCTTCGTGCGTGCCGCTGATGCAGCGTGATCCGAGCAGCAGGTTGTCGAGATCCCGCGCAATCAGACAGCGATACGGAATGTGAAAATAACCCGATCCGGGAATGAACACCTTGCGCGTGCCGGAACCGTCGGGACTGTGGATGTCAATCGACGACGAACAGGCCGCCACCATGTCGTCAAACCGTGCTTCGGCGAGACATTCCTCCTCGGTCAGCACATGGTCCCCCACGATACGCCGTCCCTCGCGGACACCCAGCACCGGAGAAATGGATTCAATCCACGCCGAATGAAAGGCCGGGTGTCTGCGCAGACATTCGAAGAATTCGTTCACCTGACGGCGCCCTTCCTCGTAAGCCCGCCGCACGGATTCGGGATCCGTCGGATCCACGCCGAGGATGCGGGTCTGGTTAAAAAGCAGGCGCCGATTGTCGGGATAAGGAAAACACAGCACATCCTCCCGAGGATTCAGCGTTTTCCCCGAGGCCTTGAGGTCCTCGAAATACGGCTGCAGTTCCCGCCACAGCGCCCAGAGACCCGGACCGTGCCGGATGCCGCCGGGCGGCAGGCGGGCATGGTCGATGCCGTCGACGCTGAACGTGAGCGTGGCCGGCTGCATGCGCCCATCCCCTTTGCGACCCTTTTCATAAGCACAGCCGGTCAGCGCGGCGAGGTTGCCGTCCGCCGAGCCATCCACCCACACCGTGCCCCGCACCACCGCCTCGTGCCGGCCGGTCACCGTCACCGTCTCGAGAATTCGATTGCGCACCCGCGCCCCGCGAACCTCCGTGGAGGTCCAGACCGTCAGCAACCGCTCCCCTTCGATGGCCCGGCGGTAATTTTCGGCCAGTTCGCGTTCATCATAACTGAGACAATGGCCGGTCACGGGAACGATCTGGGGAAAGAACTCCCGGTGCAATCCGTCGTTGATGATGCGCAGCGAACGGTCCCAATAGGGGCAGATCAGCGCCACGGGCGAATGGACCCCCGTGCCGCCGACCTCGGCCATGCGTTCGATCAGAAGCGTGCGACATCCCTGACGCGCCGCGCTCACCCCCGCCGAGATACCGCCGATTCCGGCTCCGACCACCACCACGTCGAACGTTTTTTCCGCCGTCTCCGCACCGGCTTGGTTTTTGGAGGAATTCGCTCCGTCTGTCGTTTTCATAAGGTCAGCCCTCCCGGGGAAAGATTTCCAGCCACGCCGCCCGCCGGCTCAGTCGGAGAGGGACCGCCAGTTGTCCGTCCTTTTCCGCAAAGCCGATGGCGCGCGGCTCCTGTTCATTGAGGTCGTGCAGGATGACGCGGGAAGGACGGAAACCGTCCGGCAGCGTCACCGACAGTTCGGTGGCAAAGTCCCCCCGTTGCGGCTGCCTCTGCTCAAGACGCCAGACCGGCAGAACGAGGGCGCCATCGGACCGCTTCCAGACATAGCGTTTCACCGCGTCGTCCCAGTTGGACGAACGCACCGCGAGCGGGACCGGTTGGAAATCCGCAGGGTTCTGAAAAAACCGGGCGATGCGCCGGTAGGCATCGTAGGCCGGTTTGACGCGGGAGGTATCGAAACTGACGAGCCCGAAGTGGGCCTCCATGTGATCGCCCGTGCCGTCATTCTTGAGGTCGTACCAAAACACCGCCTTGAGCGGCAGACCGTTGAGGCGCGCGGCGAAATACATCAGCATGAGCCGCGAGAGGTAGTCGGCCTGCAGATTTTCATCGTTGATGGCAAAGAGGCCCTCGCGGGCCGCGGAATACCCCAGCTCCGTGAAATAGAGTGCCGGTTTGCGCCCTTCCGGCGCCTTGGCGCCCACCAGGGCGTGAAAGGCCGCGATGGCCCGGTCCAGATGGTCGGGGGTTTCGGGGGGGGCGCCGTCAAACCAGGGATCCGTCTCCGGAGGCCGCTTGCCGTTGTAGGGATGCGTGGAGACGGCCGTCCCCCACTCCAATGCGCCTTCATCGAGCACGATTTTCAACCAGTCGACGCCCGGCTTCCACCACATGCTGGAGGTCGATCCAATGACGATGTCCACCTCGGGCGCGCGGGCGCGGATGATCCCGGCCGCCCGGCGATACACCGTCACATAGTCCTTCGCGGTGCCACCCCAGAAAAACTTGAGATTGGGTTCGTTGTGCATTTCGACGGCCCGCACGCAGCGGAATTTCGCCGCCAGTTCACCGATCCACTCGAAAAACGGTTCCCGAAACGGCTCGTGTTTGGATTTGCCCGGCGGAAACGACATCGGCACGAGCAGCACGCCGACCCCGTGTTTTTCATAAAGGGCCAGGTATTCCTCGACCCTCCGGCGGTTGGCCACGGCCCGCGGATTGGACACGTCGTCGAACCAGGGTTGATACAGCGGCTCACGCACCCACCCGAATCCGCCTTCGAGCAGGAAGGGCAGCGTGTAATCGGGCTGCCAGTAGTCCGATTTGTCGCTGTCGGGATAAAACAGCTTCGTGTGCATGAAATGCCCGCACACTCCGAACATGCTGTGCGCGGGGGCCCGGCGATCCGGAAGCGAAGCCGGCAGAAAGGTCACCGGCTGCAGGGGGACAGTGTCCGTCCTGTCCGGGGTCGCAATGACAATGAGGTCGTCAAAGGCCGTCGCCCCGCCGCGGTTGCGCTGTCCCACCAGCCCGGCAAACATTTCCTGCGCATCGTAATTGCCCAGCACCGGGGTCGTTCCGGCCCCTCCGTGCACGACGGAGCCCGGCTTTTCCCCCTTTTCCCCGCAGTCGCGGAGTTCGGCCTCCCACGACCAGGTGGCGCGGTCCCCGGACATTGCCAGCGTCAGACGCAGCAGATACCAGTGCCCGTCCCGCAGCGCGAACTGCTTTCCGATCTCGCGCGTCGCCACACCATTGACCAGCTGCAGGATCCACGGCGCATCCGGGAACCTGGGCTTTTCCGATTTGAAAATCCGCACGCCGATTTTTGCATCACCCGTGGCCAGGCTGGTTTCGGGGCGCTGACCAAAACCGAAAAAAATGCGCGCGGTACCCGGACCGTTTGTTCCGTCCGCCCGGAACGACACCGACAATTCCACCTTTCCTCGCCGCAGATCGAACGCTTCCTCCATGACGTAGAGGCCGCCGTCCTGGGGACCGACATTTTCGCTGAGCAACACACCGGGGACACCGCCCGCGCCGTTTTCCTGCGACCAACGGTAACCGGCTCCGTTGAGGTTTTGCATTTGCTCCACGGACGAAAAATCCCAGCGGCGTTCGATTCTTTCGGTGTTCTCCCCCGGTTCCGTGGCGACGACGGAGGAAATCCACAAAGCGGCGACAATGACTGCGGAGAGGCGAAAAAATGTCATGGGCGGAACCAACGCCTTCCGGCTCTTCGCCGGAGCGATGCGCATGGAAGGGAGGATGGGATCGGGTGAATCAGGTTGGATGTTGGAAGGCAAAGGATCATTCCGACACGGCGGAGGCGGCCCCAGCCTTGGCTTGGACAGATTCGGGAGCCGCCGCATATCCGACGGAAAAATTGTCCAGCGCCACGGCCCCGCCGCCATCGTTCTGGATCATGACCCCGGCCACCCAGGTCAGGTCGCCGCCAAGAGTGTTGTTTGTGAAGGTCGCCGATCCGCTGCTGACAACGGTCGGCCGGGCCTTTCCATCCAGTCCGCAATCCCTCAGCTCCCCGGAGGCCGAAAACGTCTTGGCCCCGGTGCGCGACACCTCAAAGGTCAGTTCATACCAATGGCCGTCCGCCAGGGCAAAGCGCCCGAAACTGACCACCCTGTTGTTGGGATGCACATTGTTCGTTTCGGTGGCCAGCAACTGCAGCGTGAACTCGCCCGGCTCGAACTCACCCGTGTTGTTTTTGAACACCCGGGCTCCCATCTTCGGATAATTGTGGGAGGACAGGTTCTGCGAGTTCTTGTCCGTGAAACACACGATTGTCCGCGACGGACTTTTTTTGGTTCCCGCCTCGGCCTGAAAACACACGCTGATTCGCAGGGGCGCACCCCCCTCCCGAGGATTGAACGTCTCGTCCTTGTAATACAGGGCCGGACTGTAAACATCCCCGTTGTTCACATCACGCACCACCGCCCCCGGGGTCCCGCCGAATCCGGTCGTTCCGGTCCATTCATAAGTCCAGTCAAACGGCTCCGGATACTCCGGTTTGCTCCCCACGATGGGCAGCTTCCGAACCAGGAAATGTTCCTTCAGCTCCCCGGGATCACTGAAGGAAAAGACCGTCGCCGCGGAGGGGCCTCCGGCTGACAGCCCCGCCGCCAACAGAAGAAGCAAAGTCGCCCGCTTATTCATGGCCAATCCGAAAGGGTTTCCGACCGCGCATCCCCAGCAGGCCGCCAATGGCCGCCGTCAGCAGACCGGCGGAGGCCGGCTCCGGGACGACATTCACCGCAAAGTTGTCAAGCGCCCAGGCCCCGCCGCCGGAATTCTGCAGCATCACGCCCGCCACCCAGGAGGTGTCGGCTCCCATGACGTTGTTCGTAAATCCCTGGCTGCCGCTCGCGATGAGCATCGGACTCGAAGTCCCGTCGGGACCGTAATTCCAAAGACTCGCCGCCGTCTCGAAGGTGTTCGTCCCCGTTCGCGACACCTGGAAAACGAGTTGGTACCAGTCATTTTCCACAAGGCTGAACGCATCGCCCAGATTGATTGAGGAGGTGCTTCCCCCGGAACCGCTCTGCACCTGCAGCGTGAAACTGGTCGAGCCGTTCTTGAAAATCCGGGCACCCAGCTTGTTGGAGTCCACCGAAAGATTCTGTGTGTCCGTCGAAGCAAAGCCGACAAAGTTTCTCGATGCCGCGGTGGTCGTCCCGGGGAGCACCTGAAAATAAACGCTGATCTGCAGGGGTTCGCCGCCAAGAAGCGGATTGAAGGTTTCCCCATTGTAAAACATCACGGGGCTGCTTGTGCTGTTGTTCAGCGGATCGCGCACCACGGCACCGGATCCCCCCACGCCGGTCTCGCCGGTCCATTCATAGGTCCAGCCCGTCTGTCCATCGAACTGGCGGATCAAAAAGTTGTCCGTGAGATCCGAAGCATTGTCGAACGTGATCAGAACCGCGCGCGCCGAGGTCGTGAACACAACAAAGGCGCCCAGCGCCGCTTTCCAGACTTTGAGGGAATTGGAGGTCTTCATGTGGGGTTGGAGGTTGGGGTTGCTTTGCCAACGGGAATACGGCCGCCCTGACCGCCCACCCGTTTCGGCAAATCGCCGGCAATATTTTCCCATCAATAAAATTATTCAAGAAAAATCTTAGTCCCCTCTGCATCCCATCACGTGGGGACACGGCCGCACAGCGTTTCATTTTTGCCGAGAATCGAAAATTCCAGTGACCCTCTAAAGTTTTTGATGCCTAAAAATATTGCCTTGACGGAGCCTCCGTTTCGCAATGTCATTGTCAAATCCATGATGCCCCTCCCCTGCCTCACCGGATCCCGCCCCGCCGGACCGCGGGCTTTCTCCCTGTTGGAGCTGATGACGGCGCTCGCCATCCTGGCGGTTCTGGCCATGCTGTCGGCCTCGGGCTGGTCCGGCTGGATGCGCAGTCAATCGCTCACCCAGGCGGGAATGAAAGTGACGGGATTGCTGGACCTCGCCCGGCAAACTGCGCTCACCCGCAACACCACCAGCGCCCTAGTGGTGCTGACCGGAGGGCAAGCGTCCGTCCGCGACCGCACTTTGCGGGTGATGTATTACGACACCGACGCGGATCAGTGGACCGCCCTCACGGGCTGGGAGGCGCTTCCTTTCGACATTGTGGTGGCGGAAGGAGAAGGGTCCCCGACGCCACCCGCCCTTCTTTCCCAACTGGACTATCGCGGCGAAGCCGCCCCGGCCTGCCGCTGCCACATTTTTCTTCCCGGCGGACAATTGCTCGATCCGGACAACGGGGAACCGGCGCTTGTTTTGGAGGAGAACCGGCCCGGAACCCCGGCAAACCGGATCCGGGTGCAAATCAATCCCCTCAATGGCCAGACCCGCGTCGTGCGACCGTGATTCGTCCGCCTTCTCGCTGGTCGAGATAGTTCTGGCCATGGGACTGTTTGTTTTTGCCTTCGTGGCCATGCTGGGACTGCTCGTGACGGCGCTCCATGCGGGACGCGAGGCCCACGAATGCTCGGTGGCGGCCCATCTGGGCAACCGGGTTGCCGGCGAAATTCGCAGTCTGCCATTTGCCGAACAGCCTCCCGCGGTGCGTTATTTTGACTTCGACGGGCATGCGGTTTCCTCCCCGGAGACGGCCCATTTTCAGTGCACGATCACGCCGCTTGCCCCGCCGGCCGAATGGGATGCGCCCGGTACGGCCCGGAAATTCCGTCTCGACTGGACGTGGCCGCTGCACGCCCGTTCTCCGCGCACGCTGTCCCAGCCCGTCACCCAGAGCAATCCGGACCCATGAAAGCCCGTTCTTCCGTCGTTTCCGGATTCACGCTGATCGAACTGCTCATCGCCGCGGCGATTTTTCTGCTGCTTGCGTTGATGCTTCTTTCCGTCACCGATCACGTCAACACCCTCACCCTGCAAAGTGAAACGCAGACCCTCACGCGCCAGGGTGCCCGCGCGGCCCTGGGATTGATCCAGCGTGATCTGGAGGCGGCGGTCCTGCCTCTGGACCGCACAAATACTTCAAGCCTGCAGATGATTCTGAACGGCGCGGGGATCCCCGCCCCGTGCCGCAACCCCGACGCGCTTTTCTGGCACCGCGCGGGCGCCGACGGCACCGCCGCCGTCGGCTATTTTGTCCGCTGGAAAACCAATGACGGACGGATCCGCGCGGACCTTTATCGTTTTTATGCCCCGGCGTCGGACACCGGCCTTTTCACCGTGCACGAGGATCCGGAAAACTGGGTGAACGCCGACCGGATCGACGCCCTGCAGTGGCCCCTGTCGGAAAACGTGGCGGCGCTGTATGTCACCTGCTGGAGAAAAACCGCCTCGGGCACGCTGGAAGCGGTCCCCGACTTTGACTCGCGGGCGGAGCAAAACCTGCCCGTGCTCGTCTCCGTCTCGCTTCTCGGCATCGAGTCCCGCACTTTGCAAAGACTTTCCTCCGCGGATGAAATCACTTCGCTATACAAAAACGCCGCCGGGGCCCGCGAACTGCAGGCCCTGCTGCCAGCTGCGCTGCGGGCGGGCACCCGCGTTTACGAAAGCAGCTTCTGGTTGCCCGCCGTCCAATGAAGGCTCCCCTTCCGAAACCCCGGGGTTCCGCCCTGCTTTTGACCCTCGGCCTCCTCGTGTTGCTGACGGTCTTGCTGACCGGACTCTTTTTCAGCGCCCGTGTCGAGCGCAACAGCGCCGAATCCTATCTGCGGGCGAATCAGGCCCGCTGGCTGGCCGTCGAGGCCACCGAAACGGCAAAGGCCCGGATCACCGGTCTCATCCGATCCGGCACGGCCCGTTTCCTCACGCAGCCCGGCGCCCTCCATCTCCGGGACGACCATGGGGCCCTGCAGTCCGTTCCCCTCTTTACCAAAGCGGAGAACGGGGATCCCGTGGACCTCAACCGCGCCCCGGGCGGCCTGGAAAACCATCCGATCGCCCCCGACGGCCCGTCCATGGCGCTGACCTGGGTTTATGTGCGAAAAAACGGCGACACCGAGTCCGGACCCGCGCCGGCGTATGATCCGGAAAATCCCTTGATCGGCCGCTACGCTTGGTGGGTGGACGACGCCTCCGCGCGCCTGAACATCAACACCGCACGCGGTCGCGTCGGAAACACCGCGCCGCCCCACTCCCCCAGTCAGGTGGAACTCTCCGGCCTCGCCGGCGTCTCCCAGGAGGACATCGCCGCCTTGGCAAGCGGGCGTCAAAAAGGTTGGTTTGTCACCGTCGCCGAAGCCGTCCGGGAGGCTCCGGGACTTCAGGTTCCCCTGCAGCAGGCGGCGTTTTCCCTCACCCCCTATAACCACACCCCCGCATACAACTGTTTCGGAGAACCGCGGATTGTGCTCACCACCCGAAAGGAAGTCGCCGACCGCCATCCGGGACATCCGTATCTGGACACCACCAAAATGGCGGAGACGGTCGCCCTCATCACCGGGTATCTCACGCGAACCGACTGGCCCGTGGCGCCCGGTCACAGTTTCGCGGAAAAATACTGGGCCGGCCATCCGGAGCGTGCCGCCCAACTGGCCTACAACATCATCGATTACGTCCGGTCCAAGGAAAGCGCGAACCCCGTCGTGGTGCCCAGCCGGGTGACACCGCCCGCCGAGCAGTTTCTCGGACTGACCCGCTCGCCGCTCGTCACGGAAATCGGGGTCTGGGTCGCGGAGAGTCCGCAGGACGGCTTCTACGAAGCACGGACCATGGTGGAGCTTTACCTGCCGCCGCAATACGGTCTGGAGGAAATCGACCTGACCAAGCTGGGGCTGTGGGTGAGCATCCAACCGGACTGGGGCACCAATTCCTTCGCGGAAGCCCTCATCAAAACGGAGGAATCCAGCACCGGAGCCACCCTGAAGGCCGGCGAATACGCGGTGATCACCCGGGTGGCGAGCCTCAAGGAAAGCGCGGTGAATCCCACGCGCCCGACCCAGCTGACCATGCGCATCGCCCTTTCCCTGGGCGTCAACAAGGACCGCCTGCAGGTTTGTCCGCTGACGTATGCCCCGGACCCCGGGGGACTCGATGACAAAAAGAACCCCACCCTGCTCGACTATCCGGTGGATCCGGCCGGAACCCCGCCGGATCGGATCCGCACCTTCGAAGTCGCCGATCCCCGGGTGAATCAAGGCCTGCACGACTGGCAACTCCGGGACTCCGGCAATTCCCTTGGCGCACCGAATGCGAACTCCGGACTGGGCGCCGCTCCCGCCGATCCCGGGGCCGGCCAGGACACCGACGAAAACGGTCATCTGACGGCGGCCGGCCTCGCCATGCCGGCACCGGCTTTCTCGCCCAAAAATCCCCTCGGACAGGTGGAATCCGTTTCCGAACTCGGGGTCATCCACACCGGCGTGGACGGCGGTTTGCAGGGCAAGGGAATTCCGTGGCGCACCCTCCGCCTGCAAAAGGCTCCTCCCGGGACACTCCTTCCGGACTGGGTGTTGCTCGACCTTTTCCTGGCCCCCCGCCCCGCCGCCGCCCCCTTTCCGGAGGCCCCTCACCCGCTCACCTCCGGGGGACGCATCAACATCAACTCAACCCTTCTGCCGTTTGAGAACATCCAACGCAAAGCCCCGCTCAGGGCGCTTTTTCTCAACATCCCCGCTTGGAACGCCGCCCTTGGCGCGGACGCGGCGGCCGCGGCGGTGGCCGAATTTCAAAAATCCACCCCCTGGGGCTCACCCGGCCTTTACGATCTGGCGGGAGAAATCCTGGAGGTCCCGGGACTGGCCGACGACGGGGAAGCCGGGGAAAAACGCCTTGCGGGATACATCGATCATGTGACCACCCATTCGAATGTCTTCCTCATCTACGCCCTGGCGCAAAGTGTGGTGCAAAGCCGGGAGGGAAAAATCCGGCCGGTCGCGGAATGCCTCACTGAAACATTGTTCGAACGCATTCCCGGGAATCCCCCCACCTTCCGCACCCGCACGCTGAGGAACCTGCAACCCTGAGCCTCCTGGGAGGGCATGGGACAACGTCCGGCTTGTCCCGGAAAAAAGCGCAGGGAGGCGCGCTCCCGATGCGCTTTTGCCCCGGATTCCCACGGCGTGTTTCAAATCAGGGTCACACCGGGGCCTGACCCTCCGTTTTTTGATCGCGTCCCCACAGCGGGCCGTACCAAAGGCCCCTCCAAAAGGGGGTTCCGCCCGGCGCAAAACGCCGGTCCAGAAAAACCTGGAGGTGATGCTGGTCGGGATCCCGGAAATCCAGCGCCCAGTTCGTGCCATTGTTGCTGCCGATAAAGGGCACCTGGTGTTCCCGCAATCTCTCGCCCATGGCCTCAAAAGAGGCCGCATCGCCCACCTCAAAGGCCACATGCCCCACATACAGGGCACGTCGCGGCGGTCGAATGGCCCAGGCCCCCAACTCTTCCAGTGCGATGGAATGGTGTTCTTCTCCAAAGGCGAGAAATGCGAAGCGTCCCACCTGTTCGGTCAGACGCAGACCGAGCAGGAAAGCGTAAAAGGGCACGGACCGGGAAAGATCCCGTACTCTGAGGTGCACATGACCGAGGCGGAGGTTCACCGCCCGGTGCTGCGGTTCCGGGCCGGTCCCGGCAGGAACATCCATTCCGGGTTTCCCGGGATGATCCCACGCGGAGGAAACGGGGCGATTTCTGCGACGGGGCTGGGATTGACGGGTGAAAATGCGGTTCATGATGTGTTTGGTTGATGGTGAGGCGGACGAAGGGAAAACGGACCGGATGCCGACATCAGGGATCCTCGAAGCGGCGCTCGAGTCGCGCCAGGCGGGCCACCAGACGGCGCGCCAGAAGTTCGTCGGCGGTTCCGTCGCGGGGAAGGGCCCGCTGCGCGCATTGCACAAAACGCCGGACCGCCGCGCTGACGAGACGGCGTCGCAGCGTTTTCATCGCCTGGAGGGGACAACAGTCCCGGGATGACGGTGTGAGCATGGTGTACGTGAGAAAAATCATGAGAAATTCCGGGCGGACCCGGACGGGTTGAAAGGACCTCCGGCTCAGCAGAAGGCCGGCAACGGGCTGCCCCAGTCCGAATCCGTCTCCCCGTCGGCGGAGCCGAACGCCGTCGGCGGCGGAGTGGCCAGCGGCGGCACGATCAGGGAGGGCAGCGCGGAACGCCGACCCTCCTCCAGGATCTGCAACAACCGCTCCCTCGCCCGCCGGCGCTCCCCCGGCCGGCTGGCGGGATGGGCCAGAACGGAATGAAGGTCCCAGATCTCCTCCCGCAGGGCCGCCGGGCAGCGGGGGTCCCGACGCGCCTTCGGAAAGGCGGGCGGTTTGTGGGTGAAGGAGACGAGAGCGAGCATGACGGCAAAGGATTGAGAGTCCCGATGCCCACAGAATACGCCGGGATATTAAGTTCGACTAATACTATCTTTATATGCTATTGATTGGTTTTTCCTATCTTTGATCCCCTTATGGAATTTCTGAATTTTCACCATTTGCGGTACTTCTGGGTCGTGGCCCGCAAGGGGGGCGTACACAAGGCGGCGGAGGAACTCGGCGTTTCCCAGCCGTCCATCAGCGCCCAGCTCAGGCTCCTCGAGGAGTCCCTCGGGGAAAAACTCTTCCGGCGCAGCGGGCGCAATCTGGTGTTGACCGAGGCCGGCCAGACCGCGCTCAGCTACGCGGACGAGATTTTTTCCACCGGACGGGAACTGGTAAACGCGGTCAGACAGCGGCCCGGCAGCCGGGCGCTTCGGTTCAACGTGGGCATGACCGACGCCCTGTCCAAGCTGCTCGCCTTTGAGCTGCTGCGGCCGGCGTTTCATTTTTCCCGGCCCACCCATGTGGTGTGCCGCCAGGCGGAACTGGGCCCCCTGATCCGCGACCTGCAGGATCACCGGCTGGATCTGATCCTTTCGGACGAACCCGCCTCCGCCAGTTTCAAGGCGAAGGTGTTCAACCGCCGGCTGGGCCGCTCGAGTGTCACCTTCTGCGCGGTGCCCTCCCTGGCGACCAAACTGCGCCGGGGATTCCCGCGCTCCCTGCACGGGGCGCCGGCCCTGCTCCCGACCGAAAACATGGGAACACGCATCGCGCTGGAAACCTGGTTTGCCGACCAGGGCATCCGCCCGCAGGTGGTGGGCGAATTCGAGGACGCCACGCTGATGGCGGTGGCCGCCTCGCTGGGCAAACTCGGATTCACGGCGGTTCCCACCGTGGTTAGCAAAGCCGCAATGAAACATTACGGACTGAAGGAAATCGCCACCGTCCCGGAATGCGGCAGCGATTTTTATGCGATCAGCGCCGACCGGCTCGTCCGGAATCCCGTGGCCGCCGCCATCACCGAGCACGCCTTTGCCCGGTTGTTTTCCTGAGCGGGGAATCACGTCCCGTCCCGCGAGGCGGTCCAGCGCAACCAGATCGTGGAGACACCGCCGAGGAGCAGATTGAAACCGACGATGAAGCCGAAGATGGCGTCGCGTTCGCCCACGGTTCGGGTGAAGAGCAAAACCGCGCTGGCCAGCATGGCCAGCCCGAGTCCGACGGACGACAGCCAGCTTTTCATCGGCCGGGATCGCAATCCCACCACGATGCGCGCCACACCATCCACGGCCAGGGCAATGCCGAAGAACCCGCCGGCCCAGAATGCCACGACGGCCGTGTCCACCAGCAGCGCAATGCCGGCCGCCAGGTTGAGCAGGGCAAAAAAGAGCGTGTGCAGAATCTGGCTCCAGAGCCGGCCATGGCAGGCATACACGACATCGGCCACTCCCGAGGCCATGAAAAACAGGCCCAGAACCATCACCGAGCGCTGGGCCGCCACCACCGGAGCGAGAAAGGATCCGACCCCCAGGACAACGGCCACCAGGGCAAAAACCAACGACGCGGGAACCGTCGGAGGCCGTTCCTTCCAGAAAAGGGATTCCGCGGGATCGTTCACCGGTCCGGACGGAACCAGTCCCCGCTCCCTTTCAATCCGGTCCATCCGCCGGCGCAAACGGTCCGCCCAATCCTGACACTGATTGCTGAAGAAGGAGTAATAATATCCGTCCTCCTGTTCCGCGAGGGCCTGGCGGGCCGCCTCGGGATGATACCTCCGGCCCACCAGCCAGTATCCTTCCCGCTCCAGGTCGGCCAGGGACTGGATCGACTTGCCAAACTCGGCCTCGCTGAAACGCCGCCCCTTCTCGTTGTAGCCGATGTCCGCCAGCACCCGATCCCCATCGATGAAAAACAACTGTTCGTGCACGAACTCGATGTTCAGCGCGTCACCGACACGGTTGTTGGTGAGCGGCGCCAGCCAGGAAAAACCGTCAAGGAATCGCTTGCCAAACCGGCAATAGGCGGTGGGGGAATCCGTGCTGGCGTGGGACAACAAAACCGGTTTAGGACGGCGACGGGGCTCTGTCAATCGCCCCCTCAGGTCCCGCAGGTTCCGACCCGATCCCCTCCCCGACCCGGCCTTCAGGAATTTGCCCCGTTGCGATTTCTTCAACCTGTGCCAAGTTTTCCTTGGATACTGCTATGAAACCGGAACTCAAAGTACCCAAAAACTTCATTGACCCGGAAGCGGAGAACCATGCGGAAGAGACCCGTTATGCAGTGATGCATGCCGGTCGCGAACTTCACCCGGAAAAGTCGGGAGACCAGCGTCCGGAAAAGCCCCAGAAAAAGGCGGATCCGCCCTGGCAGATCGACTGAGGCGAAGTTCCCCGTCTTCTGACGCAACCGGAGAATCCTGACCGCCGCCAAGACGGACAGGAAAGGCTCCGTTTAATTCCGGATCAAAATCCAAAAACGGCGGCCTCGAGGGTCGCGATCGGAAGCATGNTNTGTCCCCTCGCGACCTTGCAGGCCGCTGTGGCCTGACCCCGCAGGCGCCGACGTAAGGAGGCGAAAGTTTCCGACGACGACCGTCCCTCTTCGTCATCATACCATCCCCTTTTGAAGATTGGGGACAGGCCGGAGGCTGTCCCTCCGGTTTTTCAATTTTCCCCTTCGCCGGAGGCGAATTCCTCCAATGGCATCGGGTCGTCGTGGTCCAGCGCCCGGGCGCAGATGGCGAAGAATTCCTCGCGTCGGGTGGCCCGGCGGATGTCATGCAGAAACCGCCCGGTCTCATCGATTCCCATGCCGAGGAAGTTCGCGTATTTTTTCATTTTCTGCACCTGCTGAAGTTCGGTGACGCCCGGACTGCACACCGCGTCGTAAAGCCGGTGGACGTAATCCAGCACCTCACGACCGGTCGGCTGCACGAATGTTCCGGTTTCGCGAAGCTGACGGATCTGGGAGAAGATCCACGGATTGCGCACCGCTCCGCGGCCGATCATCAGTCCGCGGGCCCCGGTCTGTTGAAGAATCCGCATTCCCACCGGGGCGGAGGAGACATTGCCATTGGCGAGGACGGGACATCCGGCCTCCTCGACGGCGCGGGCAATGAGATCATGGCGGACCCCGTTGCGGTACATTTGTTTGACGGTGCGGCCATGCACGGTGAGCAGGTCGATGCGGTGCCGCCGGATGAGGGGCAGGAGCGCGTCGAAGGTTTCCACGGTGTCAAACCCGAGGCGGGTCTTCACCGTGAATTTCCCGGGAATCGCCTCACGCAGGGCGCCCAGGATGGCATCAACCCGCGGCAGATCCCGCAGCAGTCCCCCACCCGCGCATTTCCGATAGACCACCGGCGCGGGGCAGCCCAGATTGAGATCGATGGCCGCCACCGGATGGCGGGCCAACTCGCCGGCGGTGCGCACCAGCGCCGGAATGTCGTTGCCGATCATCTGGGCGATCACCGGACGCCCCGTCGGATTCCGTGTGATGGATTCCAGGATGTATTTGTCGAGGCGGGACTCCGCGTAGACGCGGAAATACTCCGTGTAATAAACGTCGGCACCGCCGTATTGCGCCATCAAACGCCAGAACGGCAGGTCGGTGATGTCCTGCATCGGCGCCAGCGCCAGGATCGGACCGTCCTGGACCAGCAGCCGGTCAAATGCGCCGGTCCCTTCCATCAATGCGTCTTTTCCCGGATGGCCACATATTCGCCTTCGAACTCCAGGGCGGGTCCGCCCTCGCCTTCCACCGTGGTCCGCAGGGTGATCCTGGCCTTGCCGCGCGCCCGGAAGCGCGCGCGAAAATCCTCCAGTTCCTCCTCCGGCGGGGAAACACAGACGGCCCGCAGCCCGCCGCGCACCGGTTTGAGAAAACTGGCTTGGCCCCGGCGAATGACGACATGCGCGGCGGCCTCCGCAAGCTTCAGCCAGATGAGACCGTAGCCGGCCATCATGGCCAGCGCGTTGAGACTGCCGCCAAAGGCCGTGCCCAGATGGTTGTGGTTGGGTTCCAGCGGGGCGGAGAGCACGAGGCGCCCCTCCCGCCACAAATCCACCCGCAGCCCCATCGCACGCGTGAGGGGTATGTTGTCATGAAAAAACTGCTCGATTTCGGGAGGGGTCATGACAGCAACCTCCGAAGCCTCAGGGCATGAAAAACCCGTCCTTCGGCGAGGAATTTCTTCTGAAATTCCGTGAGCGGATACTCCCGGTCGTCCGCCTCCTCGGGTGCAAACCGGGTGTCCCCGCCCACCACCGCCTTCATGGCGCGGGCATAATCCCCGTCATCGGTGACCAGCCGCAGCAACCCGCCCGGTTTGAGAATGCGGTGAGCCGCATCCAGGAAGGCCGCCTGGACCAGCCGGCGGTTGTGGTGACGCCGTTTCGGCCAGGGATCGGGAAACAACACGTGAATGTGATCCGCGCAGGAACCCGGAAGTCCCTTGAGGGTTTCCAAACCCTCCGCGCACACCACCCCGGCATTGGTCAATCCGAGGGTCTCGATTTTCTTTCGCGTCTTCTCCACCCGTTCGCGCTGACGTTCGATGCCGAGAAAGTTCCGTTCGGGGTACAATCGGGCCATTTCCACCAGGAAGCGTCCCTTGTGACACCCGACGTCGATCTCGAGGGGCCGCGCCCCGGGGCCGGCCCAGCCCGCCGGCAGAACCTCAGGCGGCGGTTGGCTGGAGGACGGACAGTCTTCCGGCAGGGTCGGCAATGGCGTCATGATCTTTCAGAATCCGGCAAAGTGAAGAGGAGGTGCGGTGGATGTCAAAAAGCTCCCGGCAGCGCCGCCGGCCGGCCGCCCCCAGCGATTGGGCGAGGGACGGATCGTCGATCAGCCGGGCCAGGCGATCCGCCAGGGCGGACGCATCCTTCTCGGGCACGAGGAATCCGGTTTCCCCATCCACCACCATCTCGGGAACCGCGGCCACGGGGGTGGACACCGACGGCAGTCCCGCGGCCATGGCCTCCATGATGACCGTCGGCAAATTGTCCCGCCCGCCATCCGATGCGGTCAGGCATGGCAGGGCAAACACATGCGCCCGCGCGAGGATCTCGCGAATTTCGCCCTCGGACTTTGGACCCGCAATGATCACGCGGCCCTCCAGTCCCAGACGGCCGACCTGTTCCCTGAGGTCGTTCTCGAGCGGGCCCTGCCCGATGATCTGGCATTCCCAATCGCGTTCCCTCAGAAGCGCGCAGGCGTCGATCAAGGTGGAAAATCCCTTTTTCTCGATGTAGCGGCCGACGCTGACAATGAGCGGACGTCCGGCGGGGAAGGAACTGACCGTGAACCGGTCCATGAGGATCCCGTTGTACACGCGGAAGAATTTGCCCGCGAGGGACGGGAACTGCCTCCGCAGATAGTCCACACTGTACTCGCTCACCGTCACCACCACCGAAGCCGCCTCGAAGATCTGGGCCAGCCGCTCCGGCGGTTCGTCGCAGAAGATGTCGTTGGCGTGGGCGGTCACGCTGAACCGGACGCCGAAAAGTTTGTTCAGCCAGAATGCGGTGCGGGCCGCCGTGCCGGCGAAATGCACGTGCACGTGCCGGACTCCGGCTTCGCGCAGGCGGGGGCCGAGCCAGAGCGCCTCATAGATGCGCTTTTTTTCCTGCTCGCCACCCCAAAGACGGCGGAGCGCATCGAGCGCCTTGCGGGCGGCCCGCCGGAAACCGGCGTCGGAAGCCAGGATGTCGTCAAACTTTGTCGGCAGGAAGGTGACCGGACAGCTTCCGTCAAAACAATCCTGCTCCGGTTCGTTGGAGGGTGTGCGAATGGAATACACCGGAAACTCGAGCCCGAGCCGGCGCATGGCCCCGACCTCCCGGATGCAAAAGGTCTGGGTGAACGTGGGAAAACGTTCAAAAAGATACGCAAATTGAAAAGGGGCTCGACCGCTCTCCGACATGGTCCCGGAAACGACGTGTCAGGCGGCGTCCTTGTCCTGCCGCTTGCGAATGAGGGGAGCCCGCTTGCCTTCAACCACGGCGCGATTGATGGTGATCTCGGCGATGTCCTCGCGTCCCGGGGATTCGTACATGACGTCCAGCATGATGCGCTCCAGCAGGGCGCGCAGCGCGCGGGCGCCCGTTCCCTTCCTCACCGCCTCGGCCGCCAGGGCGCGCAGGGCGTCCTTGGTGAAGGTGAGGCCGACGCCGTCGATGGCCAGCAGCTTTTGATACTGTTTGACCATGGCGTTCCTGGGTTCGGTGAGGATGGTCATCAACTCGTCCTCGGTGAGCGCGTCGAGGGTGCTCACGACGGGGAGACGCCCGATGAACTCGGGAATCAATCCGAAAGCCAGCAGGTCCTCGGGTTCGACCGCCTTGACGGTCTCGCGGGCGACGGTGTCGGGATCCCGCGGGTCCCGCGCATGGAATCCCATGGCGCGTCCGCCCAGTCGGCGCTGGATGATCTTGTCGAGGCCCACAAAGGCCCCTCCGCAGATGAAAAGAATCCGCTCCGTGTTGACCTGGATGTATTCCTGGTGCGGGTGCTTGCGGCCGCCCTGCGGCGGCACGTTGCACACCGTGCCCTCGAGAATCTTCAGCAGCGCCTGCTGCACCCCCTCGCCCGAGACGTCGCGGGTGATGCTGACGTTCTCCGTCTTGCGCCCGATCTTGTCGATCTCGTCGATGTAAACGATGCCCATCTCGGTGCGCCGGACATCGTAATCGGCGGCCTGCAAAAGGCGGAGCACGATGTTTTCGACGTCCTCGCCGACGTAACCGGCCTCGGTGATGGTGGTGGCGTCGGCGATGCAGAACGGCACGTCGAGAATGCGGGCCAGCGTACGGGCCAGCAGCGTCTTGCCGGACCCGGTGGGACCGATGAGCAGGACGTTGCTCTTCTCGATCTCCACGTCGGCCAGGGGGCCGAGGTGCTGCACGGTGCCGTCCGAGGGGGCGCTGTCCTGCAGGATGCGCTTGTAGTGGTTGTGGACGGCGACCGAGAGGATCTTCTTGGCCTGGACCTGTCCGACGACGTGCTGGTCGAGTTCCCGCATGATCTCCGCGGGCTTGGGCACACGGATGTCCGTCTTCTGCTTGCGGGCTTCGTCATTGAGCTCCTTGTCCAGGATGCCCTTGCAGACGGTGATGCAGCTGTCGCAGATGTAGACACCCGGACCGGCAATGAGTTTGCGCACCTCCGCGTGGCTTTTGCCACAGAAGGAACACATCGTGAGGTTGCTGGCCCGGGCCATTTGGGGAATTCTACTCGGCCGGCTTTTCCGAGGAAAGTTCTTTGATTTCCTTGCGGGATTTCACCACCTCGTCGACGAGGCCGTATTCCTTCGCCTCTTCCGCGGTCATGTAATAATCGCGGTCGGCGTCCTTTTCGACCTGCTCGATCGATTTGCCGGTGTGATGCGAAAGGATGCGGTTCAGGCGCTTCTTGAGCTTGAACATGAACTCGACCTGACGCTCGACGTCGCTGGCCTGACCCTGGGCGCCGCCGGAAACCTGGTGGATCATGATGTCCGAGTTGGGCAGTGCGTAGCGCTTGCCCTTCGTGCCCGCGCAAAGGAGCACGGCCCCCATGCTGGCGGCGATGCCCATGCAGTAGGTGTTCACGTCACAGGTGACGAACTGCATCGTGTCGTAGATCGCCAGGCCGGCGGTCACGGAACCGCCGGGCGTGTTGAGGTACAGGTTGATGTCCTTCTTGGGGTCCTGCATCTGCAGGAACAACAGCTGGGCGACCACCACGTTGGCGACGGTGTCATTGATCGGCGTGCCGATGAAAATGATCCGGTCGACGAGGAGTCGCGAATAGATGTCGTAACTGCGTGTTTCCCGTCCCGTCTGCTCAATGACATACGGCATGGGAATGTAGTCGGATCGTACGTTGGACATAGAATCAGGATGCTGAGGGTTCGCGCACCGTAACATTCGACGCGAGCAAATCAAGCGCCTTGCCCATGAGAATCTGTTCGCGCAGCGGACCGAAGCCGTTGCGGCGCTGAAGATCCTTGACCAGCTTCTTGACGGGGATCTCGTAGCGGGCGGACATTTCGAAGACCCGCTGGGCGATGTCCTGCTCCGTCACCTCGAGCTTCTCCTTCTCCGCGATGCGCAGGAGCAGGAAGTTGGCGCGGACACGTTCACGGGCGCTGTTCTGCGCGGCGCCGATGAGTTCGTCCTGGTGCTTGCGGATCTCCTCGTCGCTGACCCCGCGCACCTGATTTTCGTGCACGATCTCGCGGAGGATGCCGGTCATTTCCCGTTCGACCACATTGGCGGGCAGCTCGCAGGTCACCTGACCCAGGAGGTGGTTGATGGCGGCCTGTCGCTTGGCGGATTCGAACTGCTGGGCGGCGATCGCTTCGAGACGCTCGCGCACCTTGGTCCGCAGCTGTCCGGCGGTGCTGCCGGCCTCGATCTTTTCCGCGAGGGCGTCATCAAAATCGGGCAGGTGCTTGGTGTTGATGGCGTGGAGGGTGACGGTGTAGTCCACCTTCTTGCCGGCCAGATCGGTCAGCGGGAAATCCGCGGGAAACTCGATGGAAAAGGTCCGCTCCTCGCCGACCTTCATGCCTTCGACGCCCTTGGCAAAGCCGGGCGCGAGGGACTCCTCGGACATGAGCACCCAGCCGTTGCGGCGGCTCTGGAGCTGCACGGGCGCGGAGGGGATGGCCTCGCCGAGCGGTTTGCCTTCGAAGGTCGCCTGGTAGGTCACGACGGCGTAATCGCCCATGGCCACCGGCCGGTCCTCCACCGGGGTGTAGGTGGCATGCGGTTCGCGGAGCTGGTCGATCCAGCGCTGGACGTGTTCGTCGGTGACCTCCTCCTTTTTCAGTTCGACGGGGATGTTCGAATAGTCGGGCAGTTCGAATTCCGGGGCGGTGACGACCGTCGCCTTGTAGCGCATCGTCTTGTCCTCTGCGATTTCGACATTCTGCACGTCGGAGACGGAAATGACGCGGAGGTTCTTTTCCTTGATCGCTTCATTGAGGCTTTCGCGAAGAAGGCGGTTGGTGACCTCCTCCTTGATGTCCTTGGCGAAGCGGGTGTCGACGAGGGACTGCGGGGCCTTGCCGGGGCGGTATCCCGGGATGCGAACCTGACGCTGGAATTGACGGGCAACGGACTGCCATTCCTTGGAGACTTGATCCGCAGGCAGCTCGACCTGCAGGGTCACCAGGCAGTTGGGTTGGGATTCTACGAGAACGTTCATGTGTAAACGGTCGAAGTAAGCACAGCCCCGGCGGGGAGACAATAGCGAACCGAACGAAAGGAAATCCGTTCCTTGAGTCCGCCCCGCACCCGGGTATGCTGAAAACAGTGAACAAACCCCGCACCCTCTCGAGCGCCTGGCGGCATTTTGTCCGCGCGCTGCGTCTCCGCTGCCCCTCCTGCGGGATCTCGCCGATGTTTGTGCGCTGGTATCGGGTGCGCAGTCTCCGGGACTGGTTCACGCCGCTCGACGGTTGTCCGCGCTGCGGGTATCCCTACGAGCGCGAAGCGGGGTATTTTTTGATGTCCATCTGGGCACTCAACTACGGTTTCGGGGGACTGGTCGGCCTGCTGCTTTACGGGGTGCTCGAATGGTTTTACGACCTGCCGGTGGAAACATTGATCCTGGCGGTGATCCTCCCCACCCTGCTGTTCAACCTGATTTTCGCCCGGCACTCGAAATCCTTCTTCCTGGCGGCCGACCTCTTTTTTGATCCCCACGAGAAGGACGGCGGGGACGAGGGGGGCAACAAGCCGCTTTCCCCGGCGCCGCCGGACGGCGGAAATCCCGGCCGCCGGCCGGTCAAGCCTTGCGAACCCCTCGGACCGGTGCGATAACGCCCGGCCAAATGCGCTGGGGCTGCCTGATTTTATTGCTGTTTTGCCTGACCTCCGGCCTGCGGGCCGCCCCTCCGCTTGAGGAACTGGGCCGCCCGGTCGACCCCTCCCTCATCGAGGGCACCCCCGTCCGGTTCAAACTGGAGCTGGCCGGGGCGAAGGACAACGTGAAGCTGGCGCGCCTGCGGGACGGAAGCGAGGTCTTCATCATTCAGCGCCTGGGCGCCGGTAAGGACCGCATGCTGAGCCCGGAGGAATTTGCGAAGTTTTATTACGATCAGCGCCGGAGCCGCGGCTGGATCTCCACTATCTTTAATATCACCAGTCCGGCCGGCCTCGCCTGGGTGGCGCTGGGGCTCGGGGGTCAGCTTCTCTTCACCGGCCGCATGCTGGTGCAATGGCTGACCAGCGAAAAGGAACGCCGCTCGGTGATACCGGTCTCCTTTTGGTGGATGAGCCTGACCGGCGCCACGATGCTGCTGGTTTATTTCATCTGGCGTCGGGACATCGTCGGCATTCTCGGACAGGCCACCGGGTGGGTCATTTACGTCCGAAACCTGGTGTTGATCCGGCGGGCGCGGGGTTGAGACGGCAGGACGGTCCCGACGCGGATTTCCGGCCCCCGACTCTGCCTATTGCCATAACCGGCCGCTCTGCATAATATGGAGGATTGCTTCAATGGAACCGAAGGAACAACCACTCATTTACCTCGACAACAACGCAACCACCCAGGTGGACCCCGCGGTTTTCGAGGCCATGATGCCGTGGCTGCGCGATGAATACGGGAATCCTTCCAGCGTCTATTCCCTGGGAAGGCGTGCGGCCGCTGCGCTCGACGTCGCCCGCGAACAGGTTGCCGCGCTCATCGGCGCCACGCCCGCGGAGGTCGTTTTCACCAGCTGCGGTTCCGAATCGATCAATTCCGCCATCCTTTCCGCCGCCTCGCTCGATCCCGACAAGACCCACATCATCACCACCGCGGTCGAGCACAGCGCCACGATCAAACTCTGCGAACACCTCGCCCGGCGCGGTTATGAAATCACCTGGCTGCCCGTGGACAACCTCGGCCGCCTCGACCTCGGCCGTCTTGAAAAGGCCATCCGTCCCGACACCGCGCTGGTCACCCTGCTCTGGGCCAACAACGAGACCGGCGTGCTTTTCCCCGTCGAGGAGATCGCCCGCCTGACCAACGAGAAAAAGGTTCCGCTGCATGTCGACGCCGTCCAGGCCGTCGGCAAGCTGCCCATCAACGTGGCGGAACTCGGCGCCCAGTTTGTCTCCCTTTCGGGCCACAAGCTCCACTGTCCGAAAGGCGTGGGCGCGCTGTATGTGAACCGCCGCATGCGGTTCACCCCGTGGTTGCGCGGCAGCCAGGAAAACAGCCGCCGCGGCGGCACGCAAAACGTCGCCTCCATCGTGGGCCTCGGCAAGGCGGCTGAACTGGCGGCCCGGCACATCAGGGAGGAGGCCACCACCGTCCGGGCGCTGCGTGATCACTTCGAACAGACCATCCTCGCCACCGTGCCGGGAACGGATGTGAACGGCGACCGCGAAAACCGCCTGCCCAACACGACCAATCTCGCCTTCGAATCCATCGAAAGCGAGGGCGCCCTCATGCTGCTCGACGAACGCGGCATCTGCTGCTCGGCCGGCTCGGCCTGCACGAGCGGATCCGTGCATCCCTCGCATGTGCTTTCGGCCATGGGGTGCTCCGCGGACCGCGCCCGCAGCAGCCTGCGCTTCTCCTTCGGCCGGTTCAACACCTGCGAGCAAATCGACATCGCCTGCACGGTCATTCCCGAGGTCATCGAAAAACTCCGCCGCCTGTCCCCGACCCCGGGGCCGGTGGTGATGGCGGCGTAAGGCGGCGGGCGTTTCCGGACGCCCGCCCGAACGATCGGTCCGCCTCAGGTCGTCCGGCAGACCGGCGCAACCACCCGGCCGGTGGCGGCGGATTCCGCGATGGCCTCGTAGAGTACCATCGTGCGGTAGCCCTCCCCGATTTCCGACCGGGTGGACCGTCCCTCTTTGAGGGCGCGGAAAAAGTCCTCGATCTCGGAAAGGTGTCCGGTTTCGCGTCCGCTGTCGCCCTTGCTGATGTAGGTGGGCGGCTCGCGCCACTCGCGGGCCTTTTTGTTCTCGGTGATTTTCCAGACGGATGAATTGTGGATCGTCATGAAATTGCCGCCCTTCACGGTGAGTTCGATCTCCTCGGTGGGCAGTTCCCAGGTGCGGCCGTCGTTGAGATTGAGGGATCCCACCGCACCGTTTTCAAAACGCAGGGAGACCGCATAGGCATCGGGGCCTTTGGCAAAGGCAAAAACCTCCCGGACTTCGCCAAACAAATACCGCGCGAGATCAATGATGTGGATGGCAAAGTCCAGCAGGAAGCTGTGCCGCGGATCGGCGTTGGTGTAGGGACCGGAGCAATAGTCCATCGAAAGGGAGAGCCGGTCCTCGGGAGGAAACTGATCCAGCCACTGCCGCGCGCGCTCGGCCGCCACGGTGTAACGCTTCTTGAAGGCGGTGGTGCAGAGCCGTCCGGTCTGCCGGGCCACCTGCACGACCTCCCAGGCCTCGGCCGCCGTGGCCGCGGGGGGTTTTTCGGTGTAAACGGGAAAGCCCATCCGGAGAATGCGCTTGGCAAGTTCGGCGTGCGCCCCGGGTCCGACGCAAACCATGACTCCGTCCGGCTTTTCCGTCCGGAGCATTTCCTCAAAATCGTCGTAGGCCTTTCCCCCGAAGCGTCCCGCATTGCGCTCCGCCTTTTCGCGGTTCAGGTCGCAGACTCCGACCAACCGTCCACCGGCGGCACCGATGTACGGATAGATGCGCAAGCTGGCGAGCCGGCCGGCGCCGATGATGCAGATTCGCGGATCATTCATAAGGCCTGATCGTAAAGCGAGCAAAGGTGTGTTCGGGCGGCGGCGAGTCCGCGCAGAGTCTCCCCGGGCGGAGCGCCGTCGAGTTCCAGTTCGACCACGATGTTTCCCGCGTATCCCGACTCCCGGATCTTTTTCATGAGTCCGGCAAAGTCCACCTCGCCCGTTCCATAAGGCACGGAGCGGCCCTCGCGGATTTCGTTGACGTGGATCAGCGCAATGCGGCCCTCGAGCAGTTCCCATCCCTGGCGCCAGGAAATGCCGACCCGCTGGAAATGCCCGACCTCCAGGACCGCTTTCACGCGCTCATCGTGGCCCATGCGGGCAAACACATCCCGGTAATCATCCAAAGTCGTGATGGACGATCCCTTGTGGTTTTGCAAAGCGAGTTCGAGTCCGAGCCCTTCGCTCCCGATCGCATCAAGCAGACGGCGGCCGGCATCGGCAAAAAGCTCGCGCCGTCTGGCCTTGAACAGGATGACCCCCGCCCCCAGTCGGGCGGCGAACCGGGCGGCGGCCAGCGCATTTTCATAACTCTCTCCGGAATCGTCCGTAATCGGAGGCAGATGAAAGGAGGTGATTTCAAACCCGTGGCGCCGCGCCTCCTCGCGGGCGGCCCCGGCATCGCCGCGCCAGTCGTGGGCGGCGGCGGCCCAGGTGGAAAATCCTTCAAATTTTTCAAAGCCCAGTTCGCGGTAGGCGGGATACAACTCGGCGAGGGAATGGCGCGGCAGGCAGCACGGGCTGGCCACCAGGCGGGACGACAGGGACGACATGGGATCAGGCGGGGTGGAAATCCAGATAAACCCGGCTCACCGCAAAGGCCTCGTGGAGTCCCACGTCGCGCGACTCGTCATCCACGATGAGCCAGTGTCGGTAGCCGATGGCGGGAAGCACCTCGAGCACGGACCGCAGATCCAGCGTTCCCCTTCCGACGGGGCAGAACCTACCGTTTTCGTCGAGGTCCTTCAGATGCACGTTCCAAAGATGGGACTGGAGGCGCGGAATCCAGGCGGCGGCCTCGGATTCCCCCGCCTTGGCGAGATGGGCGGTGTCGAGGGTCAGGCCGCACACGTCCGGGTCGAGCAACTCCACCATGCGCAGCAGGTCGGCGGTCGTTTCAAAAATCGACCGGGCATGATTGTGGAGCGACACCTTCACGCCGCGGGATTTTCCCTCCGCGCCAAGGGCGTTCAGCCGCCGGGCCGCCTCGGCATGGGGGGCTTCGCCCGAGGCGGGACGGCGCACGCCCGCGCAAAGACAGACGTGCCCGGCGCCGATCCGGCCGGCCAGTTCCAGCACGGGCAGGACCGCCCCCTGCCAGGCGTCCATGTCCTGCGGGCAATAGACGATCAGTCCGGCGCGGGCGAGTTCGCCAAGCGGACCGTAGACTTGGAGAAAATGCTCCGCATTCGGCACGCCGTCGGCATCCACATATTGATCGGGTTTCAGCTGGACGCCGTCAAAGCCGAGCTTCTGCGCCAGGGCAAGCATGGTCCGGGTTTCCTCAAGGTCCCGGGTGGGTCGGGAGATGCCGATTTTCATAAGCAGGCCACCTCCACGGTGCGGCGCGTGGCCACAGATTCGCCGATGGCTTCGAGAATTTCCATGGTGTGCACGGCCGAATCAATCGACGAGGGTGTCGGCTGACCGGTCCGGATCGCATCCACGAACGCCTGCAGTTCGCCGACAAATCCCGTTTCGATCGACGACCGTGAGGACCCCGCAACAAACTCCGGCTTGTGGGCGGCAAAGGGGACGTCCTTTTCAAAGGCGATCATCTCCACCGAATTGTCGACCTGCACGCAGACGCCGTTGCCGCCGACGGCGGTGACCTCCTCCCAGCCGCGCGCGTAAGACATGCGGTCCGTCAGGGCCAGCGTTCCCACGGCGCCTCCGGCAAACTCCAGCGTGACGGCGAAATTCGACGGCGCACTGCGAAAGGCCGAAACCCGCGCCACGCGTCCAAAAAACCACTGGGCGAGATCGACAACATGGATGCCGGAATCGAGAAGGTACTGGGAGCGCGGATCGTCGGTGTTTTTGTAATTCCCCGACGTGCGGAAAATGCTGAGCACCGCCGCCGTGCCGAAACGTTCGCTGTCGATGATCGCCTTGGCCTTGGCATAGGCCGGCGCAAAGCGCTTTTTGAATCCCGTCAGACAAACCCGTCCGCTTTTTTTCCACGCCTCCCGCACACGGCGGGCCTGGGCGGCGTCGCGGGCCGGCGGTTTCTCGGTGAACACCGCAATCCCCCGTCCCAGCAGCTCGATGGCGGTTTGGGCGTGGAAATCCGGCCCCACGCAAAGGATCGCGCCGTTGGGCTGTTCGCGCTCCACCATCTCGCGGTAATCCGTGTAGGACGCCGGAATGCCGTGGCTGGTGGCAAGCGCCCTGGCCTTGTCGAGGTCGAGGTCCGCATTGGCCACGACGACCGCGTTTTTCAACAGCGCAAAGCAGGGATAAAGATTGCGGGTGGCGTGCCGTCCGGCACCCACCATGCACAACCTGACGGGAGACCCGCTCATGAAAGCGTCAGTCCGCAGAACGCCTCGATCTGCGCCTTGATGGCGGTCTCGGTCGGCAGACGCTCCATTGAGCTGGCGCCGTAAAATCCGTGCACACCCTTGGTCCGCTTGAGCAGATAGGCGGCGTCCTCGGGCATGGCGAGCGGACCGCCATGGCACAGCACAATGACGTCATCGCGCAGGGAGTGGCACGTGTCCGCGATGGCCTGCACCTCCGTCACGCACCGGTCGAGCGTCTTGGCGGTTTGCGCGCCGATCGTGCCGCTGGTGGTGAGTCCCATGTGGGCGACGATGATGTCCGCGCCGGCCTCGGTCATCCAGCGGGCCTCCTCCACGTTGAAGACATAGGGTGTGGTCAGGAGGTTTTTCTGACGGGCCAGGCGGATGATTTCCACCTCCTGGCGGTAACTCATGCCGGTCTCCTCGAGATTGGCCCGGAAGACTCCGTCACAAAGGCCGACGGTGGGAAAGTTCTGGATGCCCGCAAATCCAAGCGCGCGCAGTTCCTCGAGGAAGCGGTCGGGGATCATGAAGGGATCCGTACCGTTGACACCGGCGAGAACCGGCGTGTGACGGACCACCGTCAGCACCTCACGGGCCATTTCGCGGACCACGTCGTTGGCATTGCCGTAGGCCATCAGTCCGGAGAGCGATCCCCTCCCCGCCATGCGATAGCGGCCCGAGTTGTAAATGACGATCAGATCGACGCCGCCGGCTTCCTCGCATTTGGCGGAGAGGCCGGTGCCGGCTCCGGCTCCGATGATGGCTTTGCCCGCCGCGATTTTGCGGCGCAGTTTTTCCAGGATTTCCTCGCGTTTCATGAGTGGGATTCGGCCGCCACGGGACGGCCCGCCGTGATGGCATAAAAATGCTCCAGAACCTCACGGGCGAATTCCGGAGAGTTGATGTGACAAGGCACCCGCAGGAACTTTCGTTCCGGCGTCCGGTGCAAAAGGGCTTCCAGTTCGTCAAAAAGCGCGGCATCGGCCTCCGGATCAAAAAACGGTCCGCCTTCCTGATCGAGGTGGGACACGCCCTTCTCGGGAACCAGCACCACGAGCGGGCCGACCGACCGGTTGAGGCGCGGAGCCATCCAGCGGGCGAACGCGCGGTTTTCCTCCGGGGTCGTGCGCATGAGGGTGATCTGGGCGTTGTGCCGGTGCAGGCGGCGGGAACGAAAACGCTCGGGCACGGTGTCCCAGGCACCGAAATTCACCATGTCGAGGGCTCCCAGACTGAGCACGCAGGGAATCGGCCGGGAAGCCAGAACCTCAAACCGATCCGGCGCCGCCGGAAAAATTCCGCCCACCACCGCATCCGCCACCTCCGTGGTGGTGAGATCAAGCAGGGCCGAAAAGAGTCCGCTCGCGGCCATTTTTTCCATGGCGCATCCGCCCATGCCGGTGGCGTGAAAGGTCACCCCTTCCCAGCCGTTTTTCTCCAAGTCCCGCCGCACCTGCGTGACGCACGGCGTGGTTACGCCAAACATGGTCATTCCGGCCGTGCGGGCCGATCCCTGCACCTCCCGATCGCCGCCGTGCGCCGCCATGCCGGCGATGGCTCCCGCGGCATTGGCGAGGATCCGGCGCGACACGCTGTCGAGACCGGCGATGTCCACCACGGAATTGACGAGGGTAAAATCCGACACGCCGACATAAGGCGCCGTATTCCCGCTGGCCACGGTGGAAACCAGCACCTTGGGAACCCCGATGGGCAGGGCGCGGAAGGCCGGTGAAAGCAGCGACGAACCGCCCGTTCCGCCGACCCCGATGACACCCGAAACCAGTCCACGTTTCCAGGCATCCAACAGATAGCGCTCCAGCGAGACGGCCATCCGTTCGACGGCCTCTCCGCGATCGAGGGCCGCCGGATCCCACGGTCCGTCCGGATGAAAGGTCGCCACCTCGTCCCGGCCGACATCCGCTCCGGCGCCCGGCCTACGGCCCGTGGCCACATCGACCAAAAGGGCCCGGACGCCGGCCGCGCGGATCTTTTCCGCAAGATAAGCCAGCTCCGCTCCCTTGGTGTCCAGGGTTCCGATGACCAAAACCGCGGAGGCCGTTTTCATCAGGTCTTATTCGCCGATGGTCTGCCGGTCGGCCGACGAAAACGCGATCATCAACACCGCATCCTCGTCGCCCAGATTGGTGGCGCGGTGCGACAACATCGGTCAGGGCGAACGCAAACCGATGGGCCATTGGGACGTGGTGGATGTGTTTGCCTGCGGGCTCACCCTGCAGGGCCTGATTGTCATGGAAACCCTCGGCTGGCTGCATTGGCTGCGGAACGATCCGCGGTTTGATGCGCGGCGGATGGCCGCCATTGGAAACTCCGGAGGGGGCACGCTGACGATGTTTCTCGGCGCCCTCTGCGCCGGGGAGCTCGCCGCCCTCTCCTCCTCGGCCTATCCCTCGACATTCGACCATGTCGCCCGGAAGGAAAAAAAGCACTGCCACTGCAATGTCCTTCCGCACATTGTGGGCGAGTTGGAGATGTGGCAGATCCTGGGATGCGCCGCCCCCACACCGATGCTGATTTTCCAAGGCAAGCAGGATCACTTTTTTCCCGCCGATCTGTTCCGGCACCTTGCCCGGAAGGTGGCGGCGGCTTATGAATTCGTGAACGCGGGCGACCGTTTCCAGGCCCACCTCCTGGAAGGCGATCACAGCTGGGACCTGCCGCGGCGTCGGCTCCTCACACGTTTTCTTTGCGAAACGCTCGGAGTGCCCTTCCATCCGGACCGGGTGACGGAAGAAACCCCGCTTCGCGAAATCCCCCCCTGTTTTTCCGTCTGGCCCGAGGCGGCCCTGACCGCCGATGCGCTGGCCCGCAGGCTGTCCGGTCATCGCGGTCCCGTGGCCCACCACCTCTGGGAAGTGTTCCCTCCCCGGCCCCCCTGGCCCGGGATGGAGTCGTCCCCGCTGCTCGGCACCGACTTCCGCCAGATTGCCGCGCAGTTTGAGGCCTTTTTGAAATAAGGCGCCACGGGCGCGCATCGCGTTCCGTCCCTTCCTCCCCTCCCCGCCCCCGGAAGGCGCTTGCGCCGGCGGGCGACAGGCGATCGCCGTGGCGGACGTTCCCGGAGGGCTGGCTCCGGATAGCGGCTTCACGACGGCCGGACGGCGTCCTGCTTTGTTGCATATTTTTGCTTCGTGTACTTGTTGTTCTACATCTTTCTGCCATTTTTCTTGCCATGGCGCGGGATTTTTGCCTTCACTTCCCGTGCGCCAGGCGCATCCCCCCATCATGAAAACACTCGTTTGTTCCCTGTTGGGCCTGTTCGTCCTCGCGACAGGCGTTCAGGCGGCCTCGACCACCTATTACCTCACCCACACCGGCACGGGATTGAAGGACGGCAGCAGCTGGGCCCATGCGTTTTCGGGCTCCTCGCTTCCGGCTGTTGTCAATCAGCTCATGATGCCCGGCGACACCCTGCTGATCGGAGGACCGGAGACGGCCGGCGGCACCTACAATGTCCAGGGCACGCGGGTCACGATCACCAACTCGGGAAGTCCGACCCAGCGCATGACAATCCGGGGCGTCGACCGCGGGCACGGGTATCCGGTTCTGCAGATGTCCGGAACCGGCACCCGGAGCAATTCGGGCATCCGCTTCGACCCGGGCGTCGGTTATTGGACCGTGGAAAACATCGGCATCTACCGGCGGGACATCGGCTTTGAAACCGCGGGCGACAATCCCGGACTGATCTTCAACAATTGTGAAGCCATCAGTCTCAAGACGACCGGCTTTCTCTTCCGGGGCTGCACGAACCTGATCGTCAACAACTGCCGGGCCTATCTTTACGACCGGCGCGGCTTTCACTTCATCAGCGGCAACGAGAATGTGACGGTGACCGACTGCACCGCCGACTTCACCGGTCCGGATGTGGAACACGATGAAACGCGGGCCGCCCTCAGCGGCGTGGAGGATCCCGTGGGGTTCTACTTCCACATCAACACCGGAACGACCTCCCCCAACAAAAACATCGTCCTGAAGAACTGTGTCGCCCTGGACAACATCGAATCGGGAGACAGTTACAATCAGGGCGACGGATTCATGGCGGAACGGCTGAACGAGGGGTTGACCTTCCTGCGCTGCAAGGCCCTTCGGAACCGGGACGGCGGATTTGATCTCAAGGGCACCAATCAGCTGATCAAGGACTGCGTGAGCAACCACAACCGTCTGGGCTTCAAAATCTGGTATGACGGATCTCTTGTGAACTGCATTGCGGTGGGGAACACCCAGCGGGGCATTTATGTGGCTTCGCAATCCACCGCCGAGTCCTTCACCATCACCGCCACAAACTGCACCGTCCATTCCGCGACAAACAGCGGCGTCGCCAACGTGGCCATCGAGAAACCGCTCAACACCCTCAAGCTGACGGACTGCCTGCTCACCTTCGCCGGAGCCGGCGGCACCTATGTCGGCAGCACGGGCACCTTCCAGCATTTCAATGTTTCCGGAACAACGGTCGTTTCGGGCACCACGCCGCGGCACGCCTATGCCGCCAACACCGCAAACGCCCCGAAGTACAACAACCCGGTCCTTCCGTGGGAGGGAAACGGAACGAACTACGACAACCAGACCTATGGATTGACCCGCGGCTACAGCTCCACCCGGGTCGGCGTGGGCGATCCCGACACCACGCCGTCCTCGCGGGTGATCAGCGTCAACCTGTGCAATGGAACGGGCAACGCGCTCCTTCCCACCGAGGTGGTGGGCGCCGTGCCGGCGGCCAACTGGACCAACTCCTACAATGCCAGCGAGTGGCTTCCGGACGTGAAGGATGACACCGGGGCGGTCACCACGGCCGACGTGACCTTTGGCGGGGCGGCCTATGGATACGCCAACAACACGGGGGCGCTGCCTCCGCCGATGGATGACGACGTCAAGATGATGAGCAGCATGCGGGGCAACACCTCCAACGGGGTCGTGACCGCCACCGTGGAACAACTGCCCTACTCCGGCTACGATGTTTATGTCTACTGGGGCGGACGCGCGTCGGGGCAGTCCATTCCGGCGACATTGACCGTCGAATACCAGGTGGAGGTCGGCGGGGTTTGGACCACCGTCGACACCCGCTACATCCGGGACAACAACCGGGTCTGGGACGGTACGTATGACGAATCCACCGCCACGGCGGCCGGGGATGCGGTGGATGGCAATGAATACGTGACCTTCCGCAATCGTTCCGAAGGCAAGTTCCGCATTCGCACTTCGGGCAACACCCGGACGGGACTCTCCGGGTTCCAGATCGTCTCGCACTAGGCAGGGTCAAATGCGAACCGAAGGGCGGCGCTTCGGCGCCGCCCTTTTTCTTTGGGATGGCGTACGGAATATTTGAGGAATCGCCTTTCCAAGATCAGGGAAGCATCGGGCCGGCATGACCGAGAAACCCGACACCAAATCCCCAACCCAGGGTGTGATTTGTGATCTTGGCGGCAATCCGGTTGCGACCGGCGCGCAGGGACACCACCACGCGGTCGGGCAGGGTTTGCGAATAGTGGCGGGTCCCCTCCGATTCGGCGACCTTGTCCCCGTTCAGCCAGAGACGGATGCCGTCATCGGCGCTGAAGGCCAGGGTGACTTCCTGATCGACGGGCGAATCAAACTCCGCCACCGCAAAGGCAAACACCCAGTCCTTCGGCTCCAGAGCCGCGGCAAGATCGACAAATCCGTCCACACGGGCCTCCGCGGGCCGCCACGCCGACGCATCGGCGCCGAGCAACGGCAAATCGGGGTTGAAGTCAAAGGGTGGCGCGTCGTCGAGATGAACGGCCCCGCCACCCGCCACTTTCGCAGGAAGTTCGGCGCGAGTCGGGCCACCCGTTCTTCATAAGGTGCGGGTGGAGGCAGGTCGTTCTCCGGACGATCCAGATAAAACCAGCAGAGGGAGCTCCAATCATCCTCCCGCTCAAAATGGGAAAAGGAGGGTGGAGGTCCCTTTGCCGGCGGAACAAACGGCTCCCCGCTCTTGAGGCGCAGGTCGGTCCTTTTTTCCAAAACGGCCCGAAGGTCCTCGACCCGGGACCAGCTTCCGATCTGCTGGATGGTCACGCGAATCTCGCGATGAAAATCCACCGGATCCGGTCCGTGCAGCCGGTAAAAGGCATAGGCAAATTCGAGCGCGTTTTTTTCCGCGATCGGCGAACCCTGATAAAGCTGGGCGAAGCGCTGCTGTCCCCATCCGGTGCCGATGTAATCCTCCGTACCGGTTCCGCACAGCGTCGGACGCTCCCGGTCGCCATCGAGATAAATTTTGACCTCCCCCTCGCCCCACCACGTCGGTCCGTAGCGGGCGCGGTCGGGCAGCACCGAGACACAGGCTCCGACGTAGCGTCCCCTTCCGGTCACACGGGGCAGGATGGCATAATCCTGCATCATCCGCGTGCGCGGCTCCCGGCGCCAGTGGGCGTGCAGGTACCCGACGTCCGCGGGCAGGTCATCACCCACGGTGGCGTCGACCTCGTAGTACACCTTGCGGCAGAGGAACGGACTGTCGTTCACCAGCGTCATGCGCACCCCCTTGCGGAACGGCATGGGAAGACACGACACCAGACTGCGTCCCTCCGGACTGGAGAAGAAGGCGTTTTCGAAGGCGGTGGCCCGGCCCAGGCCCTGACAGAAAAAATCCCCCACGGGCGCGTTCACCGCCGGACGGGCCGCGTCGTCGTAAACCACCTCCAGCCGCAATCCCCTCAGGAAATGCGGGCAATCCTGCAGCCGCAGTCCGAAAAAGGTGAGCCAGATGCGACGGATGATGCCGGACTCCCCGTCAACACGCGCCAGCGCCAGCTCCAGCCTCCCGCCCGGCGGCAGATCCACGCTGGCCTGACGTTTGCGTCCGTCATTGCCCTCATGCGCCCCCCCCGGCCGCCCGGTCGGATTTTCGGCGGAGAACCATCGGGTTTCTCGCCGGGCATCCGAAAGACGGCAGATGGAGGGAACCATCCCGCGAGGATATCCGGAAGGTTCCATCACCGGGAAGCTTTCGTCATTCGCGAACTGTGAAAGCCCTTGGACGTGCCGAACCGGGCGCTGTCGTAGGCGGCGGGCCCGGCGTCGCGTTCCGTGGAGCGTTGCGCCGGAATTTGCGGGTCGTTGGTCGGATCGTCCCTGCTCACGATCACACAGTCGGTCAGTCGAAGGCCCGGAATCTTGCGCACCTCCCCGGCCGGGGGGACGGAAACCACCAGGCAGTTCTTCAGGGAAATGCGGGAGTCCGGTTTCTCCCCGTCAACGGAGAACGGCGGACCGTCATCATCGAAGAAGGTGCAATCCACCGCCTCCACTTCGCCCCCGGACCACAACCCCGTCGCCCCGCCCCGGCCGCCGCGCTTGCGGGCGAACGCGCTCACGCAGTTGGACAGCGTGACGTCCCTTCCCCAGAAGCGATAATTGCGTTTGTTATCCACGGCGATGCAATCGACAAGCTGCGGCCCCTCGGACTTGTCGTCCCAGCCGGCATCGGTGTGCCCCGCGGCATAACACCGCTCGTACCGCAGATGGCTCGTCCCGCGTTCCGCGCAAAATCCATCCCCGTTCCAGTAGCCGCCCGATTTCTCGTGATAGGTGTTCAGCGCCACGCAGTCGGCAAAGGTGATGTGGTGATCGTGGGCGCCGCCCTGCTTCGCCTTACGTTTGGCATCGTCCCCCACCACCTGAAAACAGATGGCAAAGGGCTCCGTAAACCACTCGCGTCCGCCGGCGTCGGCGAAACAGCGCCGGATTGTCCAATGACAATTGCCGCCCTGCAGCCGGATGGCCCGCTTGGTGAAATTCACAAACCGGCAGTCCTCCACAATCACGTTGTGACACCACTCGGACAGCGCGCCCGACGACGGACTGCTTTCGCTGCGCAGCCCCTCCCGGAACGACTCCATGCCGATGTTCGCGATGCGGATGTTTGTGTTCCTGCCGGGGAAGCGAAACCCCGTCTGGTAGTTCTCGAGTTTCAACCCCTCGATTTCAAACCAGGAAACCCCGGGGGCCGCCTGGAAAAAGACCTTGCCCGTGGAGCCCGGATTGTTCCGGTCAAAGGAACTGACAAATTTCGGCGGTCCTCCCCCGAGGTCCACCCCCTTGAGCCGGACGGGATTCCGGGCCGCGCCCCCGTGGGAAACGGCGAGCGCAATTTCCGCATACGTCCCGCTGCCGACATGCAGCGTGTCCCCGGGAGTCAACGCCTCCCAGGCCGCCTGAAAATCCCCCACCGTCCCCGGTCTCGCATTTTCCCAACTCGAACCGTCCTTCGTCCCCGCCCCCTCGGGCAAAATGTGGGCATCCGCGGCCGCCAGACGGAGGGTCGGAAGAAAAACCAGAACGACCGCGCAACCGGCAGGGCGAAGACGGGAAAGGAAATTCATCGCGGAAAAAAACTCCAGGGTTCGCGGAACAAAATTGCAGCAACTTTAATTGGTCAATCAATTTATTGCAAACATCGGCAAACCAAAATGTCCTGAGCAGGTCGGACGACCGATTGGACCACGCTTCCGGTCGCCCTGTTCCGAGGCGGCCCGGGACGGCATGGCGTGACCCGGCGGAGGAACGGCGCAATCAGCGCTTGCGTTTGGGGACGGATTTTCCGCGGCGGGGCGCGGCGGTGGTGATACCCTCCAGCATGCGGCCGCGAACGACGAGTTTGACCGAGGCGGCGGAGGGGTTTTCCAGGCGCCAGACCGCGAGGCGGGCGGCGGAACGGCCCATCTCCACAAAGTTGGGGTCAAACGAGGTGAAATGGGCGGCGCGGCGGCCGGGTTCACCGATGGCGTCGAAACCGGTCAGACTGACATCCTCCGGAATGGAAAATCCGGCGGCCTCCAGCGCCTCGCTCACCTCGAAGGCGGCGTGGTCCGACACCGCCACCACGGCGGTGGCGCCGTCCCGGATGGCCCCGATCAGCGGCTCGGGCCGGGTGAGTTTTCCCTCGGTGAAAATGTTGCCCAGCAGGACCTGCTCGGACAGGTCGAGTCCCGCGGAGACCACGCCCTCGAGAAAGCCGGCCAGGCGGACGCGCACAAAGGAACTCTGCGCATCAAAACCCGCCCAGACACAGCGGCGGTGACCGAGCTGGGCCAGGTGGGCGACCAATTGGGAAATGCCGGAAACGTCATCGGTGGCCACCAGATCGTGGGTCACTCCGGGGTAGGCGCGGACAAAACTGATCACCGGAGCCACGGACGCGAGTTTCGCCACCCGCTCGGCGCTGTGCTGTCCGCTCAGAACCCAGACATCGGTGTCGAGGTGCTCGGGCGGCACCCCGTTTTGCCCGAATTCCTCGGCGGCATGGATGTTCAGCGTCACATTCAACCGTCCCGCCTCGGCGGTCAGACCCTGCAGGTAGGACATGGTCAGCGAGTGACTCTTCACATCGCTCATGGAACTGGCGGCAAAAAGCACGCCGATGGTGCGCTGTTTGACGGACACCTGGGGGCCGCGGCGGGAGCGTCCCTGGTATCCCAGACGCATGGCCGTGGCGTTGACCTGGGCACGGGTTTCCGGGTGAACGAGCGGATCGTTGCGAAGAGCGCGCGAAACGGAACTGGTTGAAATGTTCAACGCGCGGCTGATGGTGTCCAAGGTGACTCGGTTGGAACGGGCCATGAGCGATTTTTCCCGATTTTCCCCCGGCATGCAACGCGCAAATTTCGGACGGGAACCCGAATGGGAGCCCCGGATCTAGGCGGCCAGATAAGTCGCGGAACCGGCCCAGGCCAGTCCCAATTCCGTCGGCAGGGCGCCCCGGGCCAGGCACAGCTCCAGATCGGCGGCGATCCCCCTGACCGCCAGACGGAGCTCGCCGCTTTGCGAGGAACCGTCCAGCCAGGCCGGCGCAATCTCCCGGACCTCATCCGGCAGGGCTTCGATGGCCTCCACCTGGGGAATGGCCATGGACGAGGTGCAAACCGGCGTCTGCGGGTCCCGCAGGCGCGCCAATACGGCGGCAAACATGGCGCCCACCTCGTCCTCGGACAGTTTCGTCCGCTCCAGCGTCCCCGCCCCGGACTTCCAGAGGGCCTCGCCGCGATGGGTCCAGACCATTTCCCCCTCATCCCCCAGAACCTGGATGCGAATGGGACGGTTTTCCTCGCAGCAATGGGACACCGCGGCGTGGATCAGAACGCCGTCCGCGGTGTGAAAGCGGGCCACCGCCGTGTCAAAATTCTCAATGGGATAACACCGGAAAAGCTCCGCCTCGACACTCCGCACCTGCACCGGAGTCTCCCGCCCGGCCCCGGCCCAGAAGAGGGCCAGATTCAGATAATGCGCCATGGCGTTGTTCAGCGGCGAATCGCGCACGGGCCGTCCGTCCAGGGAACGCCGTCCGGCCCAGCGATTGCGCCGATAATATTCCGCCGAGCGCGGCCAGAGTCCGAGCCAGCGCACCTCGCGGATTCTTCCGATACGCCCCGCGGCCAGCTGACGGGCAATCTCCCGCGTGGAGGGCGCGTAAAAATCCTGATACCCCACCGCCACCCACCGGCCGGTGCGGACTTCCGCCGCCTGAATTTCCCGCGCCTGGGCCAGGCTGGCGGCCAGGGGTTTTTCCACCAGTACATTCGCCCTCCAGCGCCGCCACGGCGATCTCCGCGTGCAAATGAATCGGGGTGGGAACCATGCACAAATCCAGGCACCCCGCCAGGGACTCCAGCTCGCGCCAGTCCCGGAACAACTTCACCCCCTGCGCCCGAAGCCGCTCGCACGCCTCCCGTTCCTCCTCGGGATTGATCACCACGGCCGCCTCCAAACGAAGACGCCTCCGGGCCACCATCGCCTCCAGCCACCGAAGGTACACCCGACCATATCCGGAAATCCCGACCAAGGCCACCGACGGACGCCCCCCCTCCTTGCCGGACCCGGCATGTCCCTCGGAAGACCACGAACAGGATCAATCATTTGCAATCATTTTGATTTATTTTTGCAAAAGATGCAATATTTTTCAATTTATCAAATGGACAAATCCCTGCCGCCGACCCATTGGACCCCTGTCGGTCCTCCGCCGACTGCGCGGCGCGAACCCCCTCCGCCTTTCATGAAATCCGCGCCCCGTCCTCCCCTCGCTCCCGGGCTGCGACCGTTCCGCGAACGCCGGGCGGTTGCCATCCTGACCCTCCTTGCCGCCGCGCTTCCGCTTGGGGCCCAGGACACCCCTCCGGCACCCCGGGAAATCGCCGTGCAGAAGGACCTTTCCTATGTGTCGTCCCCCGGGGATGCCTATGAAGAGGAGCAATGCCGGCTGGATGTTTATCTGCCGAAGGATGTTCATCCGGACACCCCGCTGCTCGTCTGGTTTCACGGCGGCGGGCTGAAAGGCGGCTCCCGCACCTCGGGGGGGACCGTCGCGGCGGCGAGGAGCCTGGCGGAAAGCGGCGTGGCGGTCATCGTCCCCGGCTACCGGCTGAGCCCGCGGGTCACCTTCCCGGCTTATGTTCGGGACGCCGCGCGTGCCGTACGCTGGGCGGTGGATCATGCGGACGAATGGAAAATCCGGCCGAAGGTTTATGTGGGCGGCCACTCGGCGGGGGGCTATCTGGCCGCCCTGCTGGCCATGGATCCGCGCTACCTCGCGGAGGCGGGGGTGAGCCCGGAAAGCATCGCGGGGTTTGTCTGCATGAGCGGTCAGATGACGACCCATTTCACCGTGGCCGAGGAACGGGGGATCCGTTCCCAAATCATCACCGCAGATGACGCCGCCCCCATTCACCATCTGCGCAGGGACATCGCGCCGATGCTTGTTCTCGTGGGCGAAAACGACTGGCCGGCCCGCGTGGAGGAAAACGCCTACTTCGTCGCCGCCATGCGCCGTGTCGCGGAATGTCCCCACCTCTCGTTCCAGGTCCTTCCCGAACGCACGCACGGCGGCATCCTGCAAAGCCTGGCCAAACCGGAGGATCCCACGGCCAGGGTGGTGCGGGAGTTTCTCAGGACGGGCGTCCTGCCCCCGGACCACGCCCCTTCACCGCCTCAACCGAATCCGGCGAAACCTCAGGACGGTTCCTCCTCGCCGTCGGCGTAACAGACCGGACTGGAAAAATACCGCTCCGCTCCGCCCCGCAGGGAAAACGCCGCGGTGATACCCGGACGGATTTTCTGCGCCTCGGCCCGAACCAGCTTGGCAAGCAGGCTGCGATGACACCGGGATTCGTCCTCGCAATAACAGCCGAGACTGAGGGGTTGGACGAGCGAGACCCCCGCCAGAAGCGTGATGACCTGACGGCATTCCGGCACCTTCATCCGGCGGTGGTACTGTCGCGAAAAGGCGGCAAAGGTCAGCTCTCCGCCCAGGAACTTCCTGATGGCCTCCGGTTCGGGTGCAAGCAGCGGCAGCCAGATGTCGAAATACCCCCGGGTCTGCCAGTCTTCGCGTCGCACGCCCCGGGGCACATACCGGGCCGTTCCAATGCGCAATCCCTCCCCCTCCACCCGGGGGGAGCCGTAACGATAGGTGTGAATCATCATGACATTTCGCAAGCCGCCGGTTCCGCGGGCGGATGGGACCGCCCCCCTTCCGCGGAAGCCGCCACCTTCGCAAGCAGCCCGGAAAGCACCGGCCCCACGGTTCGCAGTTCCTCGTGATGGGCCGACGCCAGTTTCTCCAGCCTGGCCCGGCCGCGGCGGGTCAGACGAACCACCACCCGGCGCCGATCCTCCGGAGCGGGTTCCCGCCTCACCAAGTCCGCCGCCTCGAGGCGGTTCACCAGGCCGACCGCACTGTGCGGGGCGATCTGCAGCCGCTCAGCCAACTCCCCCATCGAAACAAAATCCCGCCCGGGGAACCCCTCGATGGCCAGAAGCGCCAGATACTGGCGCACGGGCAGACCGCGGTCCTGCGCCACCCGCTCGCTGAAATTCAAAAACCGGCGTAACGCGTAGCGAAAGGCCGCCAGGGTCTCATAATCGGACTTGGTCACTTCCCAAGTATATCGTGTTACGATATATTTACCATTAAATTCCTCATCAAAAAGAATTTCGCAATTGCATGCCGCGTAATTCAGCACATAGTTGAACGTCTTTATCTATGGCACTCACCGCACTGGAAAAAATTCAGGAAATTCAGGCCCGCGCTGAACAGGAGATTAAGGAACTTCGTCAACAGGCGATTTCCGAGGTGGTTCGCAAACTGGCCGAAGCCAAGGCGCTCGTAAAGGAACTTGAGGCCCAGTATACCCAGCTTACCGGCAAGAATCTCAAGGGAGAGTCCGTGGACGCCTCCCGTCCTGCCCGTTCCTCCAAGCCCGACATCGGAAGCGAACGGGAATTGATCGAGCTGCTGCAGAAGGCTCCCGGCAAACGGCTCAACCGCAAGGGCATCAACGACGCCGGCTACAATCTCAAGTCCGCCCTCGCCATCGCGAAGGCGTCGCCGAAGACCTTCGGTTTTTCGCAAAACGGCCCGCAGGGCGAAGTGTGGCTGAAATAGCGGGATTCACCGCTTTTTCCCAAGGCCCCGGCTGCCTCCGCGCGCAGGATTCGCTTGCGTCGCGGAGCGTCGCCGGATGATGCTCCCTGCTCCTGTGAATTCCAATCGCCTCGCCCAACGTTTCCGGAAACTGGCCGACGAGGGCCGCAAGGGTTTTGTCGCCTACATCACGGCCGGCGATCCATCCGCGGAAGCCACCGTCGAGGTCATGCACGCCCTTGAGGAGGCGGGCACGGACGTGATCGAACTCGGCATCCCGTTCTCCGATCCCCTGGCCGACGGCCCCACCATCCAGGCGGCTTCCAATCGCGCCCTCGCCGCCGGCATGACCGTCCCCGGAGCGCTCGAGCTGGTGCGGAAGTTCCGGTCCCGGTCCGAACTGCCGCTGGTGTTGTTCACCTATCTGAATCCGATTTACGTATACGGTTTTGAACGCTTCCTCACCGACGCGGCGGCGGCCGGCGCCGACGGGCTGCTCATTCTGGATCTGCCTCCGGACGAGGCTGAGCGCAATGCCGAGCTGGTGGCGGCGGGCGGACTGGATCCGATCCGGCTGATTGCGCCCACCACCCCGCCCGAACGCATGGAAAAAATCGCCGCCACGGGCCGGGGATTCCTTTATTACGTCTCCCGGGAGGGCGTCACCGGGGAGCAGACCAGTCTTTCCGACACCATCGCCTCGCAGGTCGCCGAACTGCGCCGTCACACCACGCTCCCCATTGCGGTCGGATTCGGCATTTCCTCGCCGGAACAATCGGCGGCCGTCGCCCGCCATGCCGACGCCGTCGTGGTCGGCAGCGCCATCGTCCGCCGGATCGCGGAAAATGCCACGGCGCCCAACCTCGGCGAACACATCGCAAATTTTGTCCGTCCGCTTGTGCAGGCGGCCCGCTTGGCCTAACTTTGTTGTTTCTCCATGACTCTTTCCTTCACCAAAATGAATGGCGCCGGCAATGACTTCGTCATGCTGGACAACCGGGACGGATCGCTGGCCTTGGACCGCGCCCAGATCGCGCGCCTTTGCGACCGTCACCGCGGTGTCGGCGCCGACGGACTCCTGATGGTGGAACCCGCGCAGAACGGCACCGATTTTCGGATGCGTTATTACAATGCCGACGGCGGCGAGGCCGAGATGTGCGGCAACGGCGCCCGGTGTTTTGCGCGCTACGCGCGCCGGGTGAGCGGAACGACCGCGTCCGAAATCACCTTTGAAACCCCCGCCGGCGTGATCGGCGCGAAGTTCCTCGGCGATCTGGTGCAAATCGCCATGAGCGACCCGCATTCCCACCGCCCGACCCAGACCCTCGAGGTGGCGGGCCGTCCGCTGGAGGTCGACTTTCTCAACACGGGCGTGCCGCACGCCGTGGTTTTTGTTTCCGATCTCGAGGCGGTGGACGTGCACGGCGACGGTGCGGGCCTCCGTTACCACGAAGCCTTTGCCCCGAAGGGCACCAATGCCAATTTCGCGGCGGTGACCGGTCCGTCCGCCATCGCCATCCGCACCTACGAACGCGGCGTGGAAGGTGAAACGCTGGCCTGCGGCACCGGCGTGTGCGCCTCGGCCATCCTGCACCATCTGCGCACCGGCGACCCCGCGCCCATCTCGGTTCGGGTCCGCGGCGGCGACACCCTTCAGGTGGATTTTGTGAAGACCGACGGCGGATTCCGGAATGTGACTTTGACCGGACCCGCGGATTTTGTTTTCGAAGGCACCATTACCCTGTAAATCTCCCTCTCCATCCATGACGTTCAAAGGCACCCATACCGCGCTGGTCACCCCGTTCCGCAACGGGACGTTCGACATTCCGGCTTTTCGCGACCTCATCGAAGCCCAAATCGCCGGCGGTGTGGAGGGAATCGTTCCGGTCGGCACCACGGGCGAATCCCCGACCCTCACCCATGAAGAACATGCGGAGGTGATCAAGGTGGCGGTGGAGACCGCCCGCAAGCGCTGCCTGGTCATTGCCGGCACCGGTTCGAATTCCACCGCCGAGGCCATCGACCTGACCGTCGAGGCGGAGAAACTCGGCGCCGACGCCGCCCTGCTGGTCGCACCCTATTACAACAAGCCCTCGCAGGAAGGCCTCTACCGTCATTACAAGGCCATCGCCTCCGCGGTGAAAATCCCGCTCGTGCTTTACAGCATCCCGGGCCGTTGCGGCATCGAGATCGGCGTCGAAACCGTCGCCCGCCTCGCGAAGGACTGCCCGAACATCACGTGCATCAAGGAGGCCGGCGGCAGCGTCGAACGGGTCAGCGCCCTCCGACAGGCCGTTCCCGACGCCTTCGAAATCCTTTCCGGAGACGACTCGCTCACCCTGCCCTTCCTCGCCGCCGGCGCGGTGGGGGTCATCAGCGTCGCCTCGAACTACCTCCCGCGCGAGGTGTCCGATCTGGTGCGCGCCTGGCATGAGGGACGCCTCGCGGATGCCGCCGCCATCCATCGCCGGTTGTATCCGCTCTTCAAGGATCTCTTCATCGAGCCCAATCCCGTGCCGATCAAATTCGCCCTCTCCCTCCGCGGAGACATGACCTCCGAGGTCCGCCTGCCCCTTTGTGAAATGAGCGCCGCCAATCAGGAGCGGCTGCGCAAGACGCTGGCGGCGCTTTAGGATCCGCGCGGACCCCGGTCGTCCGCAGCGTTGCGGTTTCGAACCAATCGGCGGGAATCCCGTTCCGGGAGCGTCCGTCTTTCCGACTGCGCCCGACCCGGCCTCCGCCGGCCGGATTTCGTCCGCGGCTCGACCACGCACCGAAAACGGAGCCCGCCCCCTTCCCGGAAGGACCGCGGGCAAATTCGTCCCCAACGGCGGGAAGAATTCCCTTCGTTATATAAGACTGTCGGAGAAAGACTTTCGTAAATTTCCCACCCTAAACAGCGGTGCTCTTAGGATTTAACAACCCGTTGTCTTCCCATCCAAACCCTTATTGAAAATTAAGCATTCGACTGAGGGGCTTTTGCGACATTTGGACAAATAAACTCAGGATACACCCAGTTTAGATAAGCCGGTTCCGCGCCGATTTTGAAAGCATCATGAAAATGCTTTCGAGTGCGCTGGGAATCCTCCTGGCTTTGATGACGATCGCTTCCGCCGGGGAAAAAACCGGACACCAAAATCTTCCTTCAACTCCGCAGTGGTCCCGTTCCGAATCGCGTTCCCTCCGCGGACCCCAACGGTTTTCTTATCGTGGGGGCGTGGTGAACTACTGGCCGTCGAAAGGCTCGCAATGGACACCGACGGGAGGAAAGAATGATGGCAAAATCTTTGCCGACACCCCGACCGCCGCCGCGCTCCCCAACGGGTGTCTGGTTTACGCCTGTGCCCGCGCGGAGCAGATCCGCCTGAATTCCTCCCACCGGGAGACCAAATCCAATGTGATCACCTATCGCCGCGCGGACGGGAGCGGTCATGCCTTTGTCGTCTACAAGAAGGATCAGGCCTTCATCGCCGAGGACAATTGCGGCAACAAAACCCGGGTGCCCGCCTATGAAAACCGCTCCCGCGCGGAGGCGCTGTATCTGGCGCAAACCTTCCAGAGGCGGACCGGATCGGGAATCTCCATGCCGGTCCAGGCCGCCTTCGTGGGAAGCTTTTAGTCGACCGCCTCAACCTTCTCCGCGCCGGTGGCGGGAAGAAGTCTCAGCGTTTTGAGCGTTTCCGGCATTTTGTAGAGGCGCTTCATGTTGCTGTTGGAAAGCGCCGCGGCGGGCACGGAGGAAATGAAGTCCGCGAACCGGCGTTCCCCTGTTTCCTTGAGCAGCTTCTGTCCCGCCTTGGTGGCCCAGAATTCCTCCTCGATGGCCTCCAGCGAACGCACCGCTTCGTCCGCGGGAAAATCCTCCCGGCGGGCCAGCAGCCAGATGAGCTCGGGATCCTCGGGCAACGCGACGGGAAACGGCACATAGGGCGCCTTGGGTAGTTCCTCGGGAACCTCGTCCGGGGGAATCACCTTGACCTGACTGGTCACAACGCGGTCCGGCAGGGTGATCTCCACATCCAGCGCCCGTTGCTCCTCGTTGGGGGTGACCGTCACATTGGCCTCGCCAAAATTGGTGGCCAGCTGGCTTTTGAATTCGGCGACGGTGGGTTCCTCGAGATCGGGCAGCGAACCGCTGGCGCAGAATTTCTCGAAGGAGGCGAGATGATTGCGGAGCTGCACCTGCCGGGCCACGGCGTCATAGATGGCACTGGCCAGCGCCGGATCGGGCGTGGCTTTCGGGAGCACCTGCTGCAGCAGCGCAAGGAACTCTTTTTCGGACATGCCGGAAGTCTTTTTCATGGGAAATTCGGGCCGGTTGTTGTCGGTGTTTTCCGTCTCCGGCGCAACGGTTTTTCTCGAAGTTTTCCCTCCCGGGTGGCCTCGTGATCTTCCCTTCCCTCCCCCGCCCGAATGGTGTTAGCTCCCAGCCATCATGAGTGCCGAACAGCCATCCTCTCCCGAGGGTTCCCCTCTCGAAATCGACCTCGCCCTGAGTTTTCAACCCGCCTGGGCAAAGGAAGGCGCGGACGCATCCGCCCGGCTGGCCCGCCGGTTTTCCGATGACGCCGACCACCAGGGTGGACGTCGGGACGACCGGCGTGGTCCCCGGAGGGACCGGCGGCCTCCCCGGGAGGGAGAACGGGGCCGGAGGGAAGGACGCAAGGAGGGGCGCCGCGAGGACCGTCACGGTTCCCGCCGGAACGCACCCCATCCGCAGCCCGTGCTCACCGGCTGGGAAATCTCCCTCGCGTCCCATGCCAAAGGGATCGACGGACTGGCCCGTCAGATCCGGTCCACCGCCGTCGCCTATCCCCTTTTCGACCTCGCCCACCTCGTGCTGGAAAAGCCCGAACGCTACACTGTCACCCTCCGGCACAAGGACGGTCCGCCGTTGTTTCAACTGACCACCGACGGCAGCGTCTGGCTGACCGTGCGGGAGGCGATCTCCCATGTGCTGGCCCCCCATTTGGACGCCTTCTACCGTCGCGAAACCGTCCCCGTGGATCCCCCCAAGGGCTCCTACACCTGCGTGGCCGTCTGCGGCCTGAGTGAGACGCTGATCGGACCTCCCAATTACCATGATTATCAGGACCGGCTCCGCCAACTCCACGCCGAGCGTTTCGCCCACATGCCCTTCGAGGCCTACAAGGCCCGGGTTCGCATGGTGCGCGACGGGGAAATGATCCAGAAATGGAAGGAGGCACGGAGCCGGAGGGAGGAATTTCTGCCCCTGTCCACCCCGGAGGGAGAAGAGCCTCCCCGGCTCACCTCCCTGAGCGAGGTCGAACGGCATTTTCGGGAACACCATGCCGAAAAGGTCATCGTTCCGGTGGGGGAAAGCGTTGAAATCCCCGGACCCGCCATCCTGCATTCCTCGACTCCCGGAGCCCGGGCTCTCGCCCGCCGTACGGTGGACGAACTCCGTCGGTTTCCTCTGCCCCTGGTTCATTCCCTCAGCCAGGCCCTGGCCGCCCGCGGACTCCACATCTTCAAGGCCCACGAAAACATCACCTACGTGTCCATCGCCCGTCCGCGGTATCTGGATCGGAAATCCACCCCCGTTTCGGACACCCTCAGCGGCATTCTCACCTACCTGGAGGAACATCCCGGAACGCCCCCCGGCGAGCAGCGCAAAGCCCTCGCCGCGCTGCGTCCCCTGCCCCCGGGCGAAAACGGCGAAGCGGAACGCGAAGCCGCCGTCGCCCGCGACCTCTCCTGGCTGCTGCACGAGGGCTACGTGGTCGATTACGCCCGGCGGGGACTGGAAGTCGTGCGACGCCCCAAATCCCGCCCCGAACAGGAACAATAGCCCCCGGCAGAACCGCCCCTTGGGGACGGACCCAGCAAAACCGAATTGCCCGCGAGTCCGGGGCAATTCGGTTTTTTTGCGACATCCCGCCAANCGGACGCGCTCCAGGATTTCGAATNTCCTCCAATCCCTGGAACGCAAAACGCGTGGATTGAATCCCTCTGGAATTCCATCGAGGCGCCAGAGTGCGCCAAATTGTCTCGAAACCTTTNGCCGGCGCGAGAGGACAAAATGTCACAAGACAAGAAAACCGCGAACCATCCGTCCCGCGGCAAAAGTCGCGGCACCCCGATCCCCTCCTCACAACTTCCGACAATCTGCCCTTATCCTCTGCGCCCCCGGACCGATCCCCTCGACGAAATTCGGGCGGAACCTCCGCCGATAAGCGGGAAGAATCGTGGCCGATCTCCGAGGAACGAGGCCTCACTCAGAGCCGGAAATTCGACGTCATCCACGGTCATCCCTTCCGAAAATTTCGCATACACGCGGAATCGCATTATTTGCATCTCAGCGATTCCGCAGACACAGAAGTCAGCAGGACCCGGCTCGACCACGGAACAAGAACACCTCCCACCGGCCTGGCACATCCCCTCTGTCGACCCCGTGTCACAGGGACGACTTGTGAACAAATGCGAGCGTTCGTACGGACAGCCCCTGCGCNATGTTTCGTCCGCGAGGGGAAAAAATCCCCGAAGATTGGTTTTACTCTTTTTGAGTAAATTTATAGTTAATTGGATTATTATGAATTATTTATACAGATTNTTGTATAAAATATTCCAATCCATACCCCGTGCGAGAACCCTCCCGTCTCTCCCGGAGAACGGAGGGATTTCCTCCTCCAAAGTCCGGTTCACAAGTTATTCACAACACCCGATCCCAAAACTGTTCTTTTTGTTCGCGTAAGAGCGAATAACAAAACACCCTGACATGACCCAGATCCTCACTTCCCCTTCTGCCCGCATGTCCCCGGCGATTCCTTTCATTTCCGCATGAATGCATGCATGCGAACGAACTAAATATTTCCTCACCTTTCGCGATCGATGAGGGGAACTGAAGGATGCCTTACGCGGCCGCAGTGGGGGCGGTCATTCGTTCAAGGGCGAGAGTGACCATCCCATCAGTTCGGACAGATATTCGGCCAGTTCCTCCCCGTTGACTTCAGCCTGCGCGCGAGAGGGATGGTAGTCGGCTCCGTGGCCGCGGGCTCCCTGCGCCGAGAGTTCAAAGAAGGTCACCTTGCCCGGGTGTTCGGCATTTACCGTGTCCACCACCTGATTGAGGAGGTCCTTGAGCGTCCGGGTATTGTTCATCGGGCCGGCCAGGACGACGATGCGGGCTTCGGGGTGGAGCCCAATCAATTTTTTGATGAATTCCACGTAGTTCCCGGTGAAAAGCTCCAAATTGGGTCCCTTGCCGCTGAAGTCGTTGGTTCCCAAATTGATACAAATAACATTCGGCACGAACCGCGAAAAATCCCAAGGGGTCTTGTTGTGGAAAAGCGCCCGGTCATAAATGGCCGGCATGTTGTCGGGATTGCCGTCGGTTGGACCGCCGTAATTGCGCAGCATTCCGATGCCCGACCGGGCGACGACGGCATATTCGGCATTGAGGGCCCGGGCGGTCCGCCAGGCGTAGGTGTCGCAAAAATTTTCCGTGTCGGGGGTGAAGTGCACCTTCGGGTCATCCACCTCGATGCCGTATCCACAGGTGATGGAATCCCCGATGAACTCGATCCTGCGTGTCTCGGGGTTTGGGTATTCGACCACCTTGCCCCCTTCGGGGAGTTCAAAACCGCGGAAGGTGACAGGTCCGACCATGCCTTCGGTCGCCTTCACGATCTCGACGGTATGCACCCCCGCTCCGAGTCCGGAGGCCACGGGGTAGGCGGTTTCTTCGCCGTCGACCTTGAGCTTTTCGGTTCGGCGTCCATCCACGTAAATGTTCACCCAGTTGGGCTTGGCACTCTCCAGCTTCACGACGAGGGCCGGTCCCTCGAAGGCCATGCGCACCCGGGCTCCCGAATATCCCAATTGCACCTCACCCGGTTTGCTGTCGTCGCGACGTCCGCTGTAAAGCAGATGCGGGTCGTCGGGCGCCACGGTCACCGGCGCCGCGGAAAGGGGCAGAGTCCAGGTCAGAAGAACAACAGCAAAGGCGGGGAGGTTTCTCACGGCGGCAAGCTATTTAGGCCACCGGATCCTGTCGAGTCACGGATTTCCGGGCACCGGCCCCCCAAAGCATTCCGCCACCGCCTACGCTCCGGAAAAAACCGGAGGAGCAGGGAAAAATGTTCCTGGCGTGACCGGACGAACGGGCGCAGGTCAGGGCGGGTCGCCGCTCCCGGTTCCTTTCCGCAGCGTCCCGCGGGAAGACTCAGAATTGATAGGAAAACAACTTCGCCCCCGCCGGAGACCGGAAATCGCGCGGCGTCAGGTCCGAATTGCTCCCGGTGTCCACGGTCCTTTTTGCGAAGTCGAGAAAGCGGTCCGTGGATGCGGCCTTGGTGATTTCCGCAATTGTCAGCATGTTGTTGCGGTCGGAATCGATCTTCCGGAAACTTTTTTCCGACCCTCCCGCCGCCACCCATTCCTCGCGGCTGATGGTCCGGTTTCCATCACGGTCGGCCACTTCCACGGAATAAGCGGCGAAGGCGGGACCGACCGTCGACGCATTCAGCGCAGTCCGGTTCACGGTGTCACGCGAGGCACAGCCGGCCAGGACAATCAAAACAACGAGCGCAGCGGATTTCATGAGCGCTTTATACGTGCCCCCCTTTCCGCTGAACAGCCCGGAATCCGGGGGGAAGCTCCCCGTCGAGGGAGCCCGGCCCCTTCCCTGCTTCGTTGGCCCTCTACGCCTTCCCGCCGGACTTCACGCCGCCAGTTCCTCGCCCTGGGAATCGATCAACTCGGCGAAGGGAGAGGATTTCCGTTTCAGGCCGGGAAGGATGGTCGGCAGGATGTCCTCCAGGTCCTCTGCGACGGCAAAATCCCCCGGCCGGCACAGGCCGTTGAGCATCCCGATGAGGGGATCCCAGAACCGCTCGCCGGAGGCCGTGCGGCGGTTGAAGATCACCACCGGTTTGCCCTCCATGATGGGATGCCTCTGGTGTTTGAAAATCATCAGGGCCAGCAGTTCCTGCACGGTGCCGGCGCCTCCGGGGAAAATCACAAAGGCGTCGGAATTCTCAATCATCACCTCCATGCGGGTGTAGATGTCGGGACGCAGCCAGAAGCTGGAGAGCCCATCGGGCAGGCCCTCGAGTTCGATGATGTGCGGCACGTTCGATCCGGCCGCCCAGCCGCCGGCATCGACGGATCCTTTCACCACGGCCCCCATGATGCCGGAGCGGCCCGCCCCGGACACACAGCCGATTTTGTTTTCCGCCAGGAGACGGCCGAGCCGCCGGCCGTCGGCCAGATATTCCGGATCCTCAAGCGACGCGGAACAGAACACGCAGGCGCTGCCAAGGTAGTCGGCGGGAATGGGCGTCTCGATCACTTCCGGCTGACGTCCCCCGATCCTGTGCCGGCCGGGATCGGGAATGCCCCGGGCCTGGACAAGCGCCAGGGTGTCCAGAACCTCTTCGGGCGTGGACACCTCCAGGAGGAAATCCTTGTGATTCTGCCGGACGGTGCCCATTTTCCGCAGGTGTTCGAGCACCCGGAAGAACGGATCCCAGGAATGATCCTCATTTAAAATGATCGTCGGCTTGCCGGCCAGATTGCGGTCGAGGGTTTGAAAACCCACAAAAATCGACACCGCCTTGAACATGTCCTCCAGGGTGGCCCCGGGGGTGAAAACGAAGGCATCCGATTCGATGATCTTCTTTTCAATGTTGGCCAGCGTGATGCGCTGATCGCCGTTGGAATTGTAAATGTCCCATCCCGCCGCAAAGAGCAGGTAAAGAAGCCTGGCGCGAATGGCGCGGTTGGGATCGTCGGAGCCTGAAACCGTCCCGGAAAGTCTGATTTTTGCCATACAACCTGATTGCAAAGCCTTTTATAGCATCAATCGTGCCGAATTTCGCCTTTTTAATGTTTCCCGGCCTGTTCCTGTCCCTCCCTGCGGCCATCCATCGTTCCGGCGGACGCAAGGTACATTTTTCCCGCAGTCGGCGGCCGTCCACCGTATAATCGGACCGTGGACACCGTCACCCTCCAGCAATTGGCCGTTTCGCTCGGACTCGGGCTTCTTCTTGGACTGGAACGCGAACGCAAGGAACCGGCCATCGCGGGAATCCGCACCTTTCCGCTCATCGCCCTTTTTGGCACCGTGTGCGCCCAACTGGCAGAGACCCTGGGGGGATGGATCATCGCCGCCGGGCTTCTGGCGCTCGCGGCTCTGATGATTTTTGCCAATCACGTCAAAGTCCAGAGCGGGGATATCGACCCGGGAATGACCACGGAAATCGCGGCTCTGTTGCTGTATGTCGTCGGCGCCCTGCTGGTGGTGGGACACATGAGCGCGGCCCTCGTGATGGGCGGCGTCATGGCGGTCATCCTGCATCTGAAGGAGCCGATGCACCGGTTTGCCGCCGCGGTGGGCGAGCGGGACATGCGGGCGATCATGCAATTTGTCGTGCTCACGCTCATCGTCCTGCCCGTGCTGCCCAACCGCGACTTCGGACCCTACGGCGTCTGGAATCCGTTCAAGATCTGGCTGATGGTCGTGCTGATCGTCGGCATCAGCCTCGGCGGTTATGTCGCCTACAAGCTTCTGGGCGCACGGGCGGGAGCCCTGCTGGGCGGTGTGCTCGGCGGAATGATTTCCAGCACGGCGACGACGGTCAGCTACGCGCGGCGCTGCGCCTCAAAAACCTCCCTCGCCCCGCTGGCCGCCCTGGTCATCATGATTGCGTCCTGCCTGTCGCTGGCGCGCGTCCTGGTGGAAATCGCCGCCGTGGCCCCGAAGTCCCTGCCGCAAATGGCGCCGCCCATCGCCACACTGCTGGCCGTGTGCGTCCTGATTTCCGCCGTCCTTTTCCTCCTGGCCCCGCGCAATGGCACTCAGATGCCCGAGCAAAAAAACCCCGCCGAAATGCGATCGGCGTTTCTTTTCACCGGAGTCTACGCGGCGGTGCTGCTGGCGGTGGCGGCGGCGAAGGATGCGTTCGGCACGGCCGGTCTCTATGGGGTCGGCGTGATCTCCGGCCTCACCGACATGGATGCGATCACCCTTTCCACCGCGCGACTCGCGGAAACCGGCGGGGTCGACACCGGCACCGCCTGGCGGGCCATCGTGGTGGCGGCCATGGCGAACTTTGTCTTCAAGCTCGGTGTGGTGGCCAGCCTGGCGAAGGGCGCTTTGACGGCGCGGGTGGCGCTGGCGTTCGGTGGGGCGGTGGCCGCGGGCGCAGCGCTGTTTTTTCTCTGGCCGCGGTGACGGTTCAGGGTTGAGCGCGACGCGGGTCGCGTTCAACGTGGGGTTTGAACGTGCGCGACTCCACACCTTCCGACGGAATTTCCGGACTCATCGAGCGGGTCACCTTTCACAACGAGGAGACCGGCTTTGCCGTGCTCCGGGTGAAGGTGCAGGGACGCCGCGACCTGGTGACCGTTGTGGGTTCGCTCCCCACGGTCACCGCCGGCGAATGGCTGACCGCCGAAGGCCGCTGGGTGCGCGACCGCGATCACGGCCTGCAGCTCAAGGCCGACTACCTCAAATGCAGCGAGCCCACCTCGCTCGAAGGGATCGAAAAGTACCTTGGCAGCGGACTCATCAAGGGCATCGGTCCGGTGTATGCCAAAAAACTCGTCGCACGTTTCGGCGAAAAGGTCTTTGACGTCATCGAACACACCTCGGCGCGCCTCGAGGAGATCGACGGCATCGGTCCCGCCCGGCGCCGAAAAATCCGCGAAGCCTGGGCCGAACAGCGGGTCGTGCGCGAGATCATGATTTTTCTGCACGCCCAAGGCGTGGGCACCAGCCGGGCGACGCGCATTTACAAAACCTACGGGGAAAAGGCCATCGAGACGGTGCGCTCCAACCCCTATCTGCTGGCGCAGGACATCGCCGGCATCGGCTTTGCCACGGCGGACCAGGTGGCGCGCCGTCTGGGCATTCCCCCGGACTCCCTCATCCGCGCCCGGGCCGGTCTGCGGCATGCGCTTCTGGAGGCGACCGGATCCGGTCATTGCGCCCTGCCGCGTGAGCTCCTCCTGGACCAGACGGCCACAACCCTCGAGGTGGACCGCTCCCTCGTGGAGGATGCCCTTGCCCGCCTTCTGCTCGACGGCGAGGTGGCGGAGGACACCGTCGCGGGCGAACCCCTCATCTTTCTTCCCGCCCTTCAGGCGGCCGAGGAGGGCATTGCGCGGCGCATTCGCGAACTGGCCGCCCAGCCGTCGACGCATCCCCCCATCGACGTCGAAAAAGCCGTCGCCTGGTGCGAGCAAAAAACGGGCACCGTCCTCTCGGACTCCCAACGCTCGGCCATCGTCGAAGCCCTCACCCGCCGCGTGCTCGTCATCACCGGCGGACCCGGCGTCGGAAAAACGACCCTGGTTCGGTCGCTCCTCGCCATCCTCCGGGCCAAGAAGGTGACCTGCCTGCTCTGCGCCCCCACCGGCCGGGCGGCGAGGCGTCTCACCGAAACCACCGGACTGGAGGCCCGAACCATCCACCGCCTGCTGGAATACCAGCCCTCCGGATTTGCCCGGAACGAAACCCGGCCCCTCGAATGCGACCTCCTCGTCGTCGATGAAGTGTCGATGGTGGACGTCCTGCTGTTCCACAAACTGCTGCGCGCGCTGCCCGCGCGGGCCCATCTGCTGCTGGTCGGTGACGTCGACCAATTGCCTTCGGTCGGACCCGGATCGGTGCTGGCGGACCTCATCACCAGCGGCGCGGTGCCGGTCGTGCGGCTCACGGAAATTTTCCGCCAGGCGGCCACCAGCCGCATTGTCGTGAACGCCCATCGCATCAACGCCGGACAGATGCCGGAGGAGGCGCCGGGCGAGTCGGATTTTTATTTCGTCGAACGTGACACACCCGAGAGCATCACCGCGGTCCTCGTCCAGATGACCCGCGAACGCATCCCCGCGCGGCTCGGCTGCGATCCCCTGCGGGACATCCAGGTGCTCTGTCCGATGAACCGCGGCACGCTCGGCGCCCGCGCCCTCAACACCCTTCTGCAAAACACCCTCAATCCGCTCCGCCCCGGGGAAACCCCGGTGCAAAAATTCGGCTGGGAGTTTCGCCTGCGGGACAAGGTCATCCAGACCGCCAACAATTACGACAGGGAGGTGTTCAACGGCGACATCGGCCAGGTGACCGGCATCGACCCCGAAGCGCGGGAGCTCCTCGTACGCTTCGACGGCCGCGACGTGGTCTACGACTTTGGCGAACTCGACGAACTTTCGCTCGCCTACGCCATCACCATCCACAAATCCCAGGGCTCGGAATTCCCCGTCGTGCTGCTGCCCCTGGCCATGCAGCATTACCTCCTGCTGCAGCGCAATCTCGTCTATACCGGACTGACCCGGGGCAAAAAGCTCGTCGTGCTTGTGGGCGAAAAAAAGGCGCTCGCCACCGCCGTGCAGTCGGCCCGCACGGGCATCCGATACTCCGGATTGCTGGCGCGCCTGAAACACTCGGATCCGGTCCGCCTCAGGCATCCCCTCTCCTAAGAATCAGGGATTTCCCCATTTCCGGACAAAGGGCAACCCACTATATATACTGCTCTTAGGGCGCACCCACGGTGCCTAAACCAAAAGAAAAGCCCACGGGCCCCCATCATGAAATCGTCGCTCTTCCCGTTAATGCCCATGGGGGAATCCGTCCATGAAAACACCCCTCCTGCTGGCCGATGATCACACCCTCACCCGCACGGGACTGAAACTGCTCCTCGAACTCGTGGCGGACTTCGAAGTCGTCGGAGAGGCGCAGAATGGGCGTGAAGCGGTGACCATGGCACTGGAACTGAAGCCCCAAGTTGTTTTGATGGACCTGGCCATGCCGGAATTGAACGGCCTCGAAGCCATGCGTCACATCCTCCATGAATGTCCCGCCATCAAGGTGTTGGTACTGTCCGCCCATCTGGAGGAAAACCGGGTGCGTGAAGCCCTGCGCACCGGCGCGACCGGCTATCTGGTGAAAAGCGCCTCCCCCGGCGAACTGGAAATCGCCATCCGCGCCGCCCTCAAGGGTAACACCTATCTCAGTCCGGAAATCTCCCACTTTCTGGTCCGCACCCTCGAAACCGATCCTCTTTGCGAACCGGCCGATCCGCTCACCGGACGGCAGCGGGAAATCCTGCAAATGCTGGCGGAAGGCAAAACCACCAAGGAAATCGCCTTTGCCTTGAATCTTAGCATCAAGACCGCCGAAGCCCATCGCTGTCAGATCATGAACCGGCTCGACATTCACGACCTGCCCGGACTTGTCCGTTACGCTTTGCGCGCCGGCCTCATCTCAGCCTAGAGGCTATCCCAAAACCCTGATTTTGGCATGATGTCTGCTAATTGGTTAGGATGCTTACACTTAGTGACGAACAACTCGATATTCTCGAAGACTTGGTTCCGGATTTTGAGCCCAGCCCAAAGGGC
>Ga0065721_10048812_pt1 | contig 78889 bp, 65 predicted proteins | sample Mesricmetagenome_FD_59108 | JGI IMG/M metagenome (GOLD analysis project Ga0065721, IMG submission 59108) | Mesophilic microbial community from rice straw/compost enrichment Sample: eDNA_1 v2 (version 2) | ecosystem: Engineered > Solid waste > Grass > Composting > Bioreactor | place: USA: Davis...
AATAACCAGACTTTTTCATCCAACTCGGCCATATCCTCGGTATGGATCGGCAACACCTGCTATGTAGCTTTTCAGGATGCTGCCACCAAAAGTATTACCCTGATAGCAACAGATATGAGTACCAGTCATACGATCGGTGTACCCAATCTTCCATCTGGCCCGGGTACGCCCAGTTTAGCTGCGTCTGGTAGCAGTTTGTATCTTTTCTACCGGTACGACGATAGCCATTCAAGCTATATATACTGGCAGATCTATAATACCTCATCGGGTACATGGACCAATAAAGGTTGTGTTACGAACGACGGTATCAGGCACAGTGTGGGTACGCCAAAATCAACCAGCTCGGTTGCAGCCATTGTAGAAGCGAATGGAGACATTACCATATTTTACGGTGCACATGATGTAAATGATCAAAAAACAGTTAACTGGGCAACCTATAGCATCGAACATCATGTATGGTCGGGTGGGGTATCGCTTCCCCGGATGAAAAAGGATAGTAAGCCGCCTTTTATGCAAAAATCCCCGGCCGCCATTGCACTTCCCGGCGGCGGCGCCTACGTGGCATTCATCAGCCGCTCAGATAATACCGTAAGATGGGCGGCGCGTACCTGATTTCCATGAACATAATAGGTTGTCACCTAAATGCGCACGCGCAAGCCGGGTGGCAGCCTTTCCTAATCATTTCACCTCGCTGCCATACTCGGCAAACAAACGCTTTGCTGTCTCCACGGCATCTCCCACCGGTACGGTCCTGTATCCGCCCCGCTTATTCACCCATTTCCATTCCCATACCTTCATCTTCTCTTCAAATGCTTTCTGATCAAAAACCTGATTATTATCTAACGCGGCAATAGCCGCTTTGTAGAACTGCTGCCAGCGCGGCAAATAAAAATCTTTCAGCATGCCCGACCATTGTTTGCAGGCATATTCATGTAGACCGCTGTTTTGATCGCCCCAAAGCGTGATCAGGTTACGGGCATTTTTTTCATACAGTTTTTTTTCGGCAGGGGTGGCGCCCCATTGAACGGCATCGTTCAGCCAGCGGCCCAACAAAAAATCAGGTTGGGTGCCCAGCAGCACATCCATGTCGTTGATCACTTTGATAAAGCGGTTGAATATACGCGTAAACTGCGCCCTGTTTTTTTCCTGATAGGCCCTGGCAAAATCACGCTGCAGGGTGTCGGCATAATTGGCCAGCACCTGACGGGTGATATCTACCAGGTCGTAACGGAACCCTTCACTGGCTTTGAGTTGTGCGGATGCTTTTACCATCCGTTCCCAGGCAGGAACCAGGTCGGCAGGACGGTATCCCTTTGTTGGGTTGGTACAGGTGGTTTTGGGTGCAAAAGTGGGGCGGCCGGTGATGATACTCTCGGGCCCTCCATTGGATACGCCGGCATTGTACACGGTATTCTTTAAAATCATCCAGGCCTGTTCTGCATCGGTATTATGAGCGCCATACCTGCGGCGTACATAATGTTTGAGCCAGCTGTCCAGGTCAATTGGTTGATCGCGCCATACATTCTCCAGCATAAGCGCATACATCACCGGATTCTGCTCAATGGCTTCGGGCGTAAGACCAATGCCGCTTAATTGCCCGGCCTGCGGCTGACCAAGCAAGGATGCGGGTGTGCCGGCCACTTCATTCATACGGCCATACATACTGATATTGCCGCCAAAATTATGCAGCATGCACCAGATCCAGGGCTTGCCGTAATAAGCCTCGGTTTTATTCCATACGGGGTTGTTTTCGCTCCACAAATCGAGTATGATCATGCGATCGTCGGGTACGGCATGCAGCAAAGCTTTTATTTGTGTGGGCTTCCAGAAACTACGCTGAAAATGGAACAACCATCCCTGCATGATCCACTTTGCCTGCGGGTCACCGGCGGTCATGGCCTGGTACACCTGTTTGCTCATCTTGCTCAGGTAAGTGCTGTCATTGGTGGGTGGTTTGTTTTCATTGAATGTATCGGCCGAATACAAATGATCGGTGCCATAGGTTTTGGTTTGCTCTTCTATAAACCGTTTACCTATTTCAATGAACAAGGGGTCTTCGGGATCGAGGATATATACATACGGAAAACCTGACCATTTGGTTTGTTTCAACAGCGCATTGGGATACCTTTCTTTGAAGGCCGGCGGTACATGACCGGTAAATGCAGGTAGTATGGGCGTCATGCCCAGTTCCCGTTGTCTGGCGAGTATCTTTTTTTGCAGCGCCTCATGACTTTGCATCCACGACAAGGGCAGGGGACCACCCCAGCCATCGAGATTGCCCATCCAGAACCAGTTGAAATAAGCAGGTCCGCTGAAAAAGCTCTCCAGTTCCTTATCGGTAAAACCAAGGCTTTTGTACACGCGGCGCCAGACGCTGTTCTGACCGGTCAATGCCAGCGGCATATTGATGCCATTGAGCGCCATCCAGTCGATCTCTTTCTCCCAACGCTCCCAGTTCCACCAGCTCATGGTATAATTAAAAGTGCAATAATTGAGATAGTAGCGGTACGTATACGGTGTAATTTGCCTGATCTTAACCGGCACAACAGGCATGGGATCGGGAATGGCCAGGTTGCTGCCATTCCAGCTGATATCACAATGCGCATAGTTTTTCAGGTAATGGTTCAGCGCGCTGGCAACAGACACGCCATTGGAGCCTGCCAATACAATTTTGTCGCCTGCTGAATACAGTTCAAATACGTCTTTATTATTTTCTGCCGGGATAAATTTTACTTCAAATTTATTGTGCACATGGGCAGGCAGTACCCGTTTTATCAAAGCATAAACGGCCTCCTTTTTGGCATTTGCGGTATCTGTAGCTTTTGCCGTGAATACAGTGGCCAGCAATGCCACCACCAAAATTTGTATGGGCATAGTTTTCATTCTGTAAAAATTAGTTCTCATTCACCAATTGCTTGGCTTTCTGTACAGGATCGGCATAAGGTTGTATGCGGCTTACGCCGGGCTTTTTCAGCCATTGTTCTTCCCAGCTCTTCCTGTTAAAGCCGGCTTTGAACAAGCTTTGCCGCACCCTGGGCACATAATAATCGCGGATAAGTCCGCTCCATATCCTGGCGGCATAATCGTCGATGGTGCCGCCCCAACTGGTGATGAGCCTTTTGGCATTGGATTCATAATAATTTTTCAGCTTTTTGCCCGAACCGTGCAGTCGTGCAAAATCTACCCAGTTCTGCAGGCGATAGGTGGCATGTGATTCCAGCAGGCTATCGGCCTGCAGCAATAAACGAATGGCTGTTTCACCGGCTATTTTTTTCCGGGCGGCATCGTTGGCTGAATCTGCTTTCAGCGCCTGTTTGTATTGTTCATCGGCTTTTATACCAAGATACATGGCGGCCAGTTCAATGGCATCTTCTTTATACAGTTTATTGCCTTTCATTTTATCGGCGGCCGACAAAAAGGTTTTGATGCCCTGTAAAAAGGTAGAATCGCTGTACACACTTCCTTTCCTGCGATTATCATACCGCACGGTTTGCCATACAAATCTTGGATAGGAACCAAAAGAATTATAACAGGAAGCCAATAAAGCAGTATAGGCCGAAAGTACTTCCGGCGGTGTATGGCCATAACGTGCCTGGCAATATGCCTCCGCCCATTGGTGGATGTCGATGGTTTTACTGCTCCATCCCATATCACAAATCAATTCATAGATCAGTTCATTGTTCTCGATACCCTCGGGGGCGGAACCAAATCCTATCATGCTTTTAGCGAATGGACTATTCAATGCCTCAACAGAAGCCGAAGCGTAAAACGATGCCACACCGGTCAAAGCTGTTTTACCCCCGAAATTGGGCACATAACTATAGATCCATTGTTTGCCATAAAAACCTTCATGCGTTTTCCATACGGGATCGATATGCCAAACGTAGGGCGGATAATCGTTACCCAAATCGATGATCAGCATTTTATCATCGGGCACTTTTGAAAACAGCGATTGCAGGGTGGGCTTATCCCAGAACTTATGCTGATAACCGAATGTCCAGCCCTGTGTTACCCAAACGGCATCGGGATTGCCGGCGGTGATGGATTCATAAACCGATTTGCCATAATTGGCCAGGTAATCGTATTTCTTTTGCGGATTGTTATTGTCTACAGGCACATCCATTTCATTAAAAGCATCGGCCAGATAGAACGTGTTCTTGCCAAATTCTTTCTCCCATTCTTCTATGAACAGTTTACCAATGGTTTTGAACCAACTGGTTTCGGGCGACAGTACATACCCATTATTTTCCGGCGCAAATCCTCCCCAGCTCAGTGGACTCAGATTTAATTCAGGATGCAGGCGGGCAAAGGCCTCGGGCACAAAACCGGCAAAGGCAGGCGTGATGGGCGTAAAACCCATTTCTTTCATCCTGTCCAGTATTTTGTGCTGTAAGGTAAGTTGGTCTGCATGCCATTCTTTAGGAAGAGGACCATCCCATTTATTCAGGTTGCCCATGCGGTGCCAGGGCAAGTGTGCCGGCCCGGTAAAAAAATTGTCCAGGTCTTTCTGTTTTAAACCCAGCTTCAACCAAACCCGTTGTGCAATGGCTTCGCTGGCTACGGTAGCCAGGGGCATATTAATACCATGCAAGGCCATCCAATCCAGTTCTTTTTCCCAGCGATTCCAATCCCAATAGGCTGTAGTATACCCAAAAGTGACCACGTTCAGGTAATAGCGGTAACGGAAGGGTGTGCCCCCGGTAAGTTGGTTACAGTTGGGCCATGTTGCCGGCGCTTTCAATATTCCGCTGCTCCAGCTATACAGCTGATGGCAATACTTTTTGAGGTATTGATGAAACCCAAAGCAGATTGCCGATACACTGCTGCCGCTGACGGAGAGTACGCCGTTGGCGGCCTGCACCTGGAAGCTGTCTGGCATAGATGGCCGAACAGATATCTGTATATTGATTGTTGTATCGCCCATCACCCTTTGTATCACACCCCTGGCCGCGGCAATGATCTGTTGCTCATCCAGGTTTTTCGTTGGCAAATCATAGGAATAAGACGGATGAACTGCAATTATACAAGTAAACAGAACGACTATTCGGGACGCCAATTTCATGGGTTAGCTGTTTTAAATACTGCAATAATGGGCCGGTGATCCGAAGCATAGGTTTCCGGTATCACCTCATAGCTCAATAAAGGCCATGGTAAATTCCGGGTGGCAATATAATCTATTGTACGGATGGGTTTATTGACTGGTATTGTACCGGGACAATCATTGATACAGGTGCGCCTGAACTGTGTATCCAGCAGGTTGATGGGTTCCGAGCCTGCCATACTATTCAGATCACCACAAAGGATGACTGGTTTTTTTTCGGCTTCCAGCTTTTTCAGGATGGCCTGCATTTGCACCACGCGGTTATCATGCTCTCTTGATGCATCGAGATGCGTATTGGCAAACAGCAATTCCTGTGCATTGACCGTTATCGTTACATACGACAATATCCTGTTTTCAGCCTCAACTACCTGGGGAAGCGGGAGATGTCCCGGATCTTTCATTGGCAGTTGGCTGAGGATGGCCAATCCATAATCGCCGCCATCATGATCGATGGCTTTAAAAAAATGATATTGCAAACCTGTTTTTTCTGCTAACATCCTGGCTTCATCTATATTTCCGCTACGCCCAGTGTTCTTGTCTACTTCCTGTAAAGCCACCACATCGGGCTTTGCCTCCCTGATCACCCGGGCTATGGCATCTATGTCTATGAAATCTGCTTTGGACGGCGGATTGGCATGGTGGATATTATAACACAATACACGTAGTTCCTGCTGCGTGGAGGAACCGGTTGTTTGGCCCTGGCTGACTGATTTCCTTTGACAGGAAAACACTATTAAAAGCAGGGAGGCAAAAGCTATCTTCTTCATGAAATCTCTGTTACTTTATATTATATGTCGTTTATGACGCATTAATCAATCACCTTGGTGGCGGCGCGTGTTTCCGTTCCGCCATCTGCCAACACTACTGTTCCTTCTCCTTCCAGGTCGTTCAGCGTAGATGTTTTTTCCAGGTCTACCGTTCCCTGTGATCTTGCTTTTACCCAACGGCCGAGGCTCACATTATACACGCCGCCCAGTTTGTAAAACCAGCCTACATTGGCGGGAGAGGGGCGTAACAGGCAAATGGTATTGGTGCCCTGTTTGTAGAAGGGTTGTTCTTCCAGCGTAACGGGGTTTACTATGTCGTACCAGTCGGTATTGGCAATGCGAAGACCGGCCTCTTGAGCAATATTCAGTATGGCGCCGTTATAACCCGTAATGATCACGTCTATTGGTATACTGAACTTATCAACGGTAGTGCCTTCAAACACCGCAATGCCGTCGGTATACAAACTTACACCATTGAGCAGAAGATCGGCATTGGCGTCTCCAATGCCATCGCCCGGGGTGGTTTGTGTATTCCTGGATACAATCCAGTTTGCATCGGCAATACTGGTTGAATTTTCGCCGTTGATAAGTTTAACAGAGTTGCCTACATAAAAATATTCTCCCTTCTTCACAGTTCCGCTGGTGAGGTCGAATTTATAGGAACGCTTTCCGCCCGTAGCCCAGCCATTCAACGGAACACCGGTAGGCTGATAGCCCGAGTTGGTATTATGTGTTACCACACAGTAGGGCGTTTCGGAGAAATCGATATCCTGGGTGGCGAGGAATTGAATGTATTCGCCATTGGGGTCGGGTGTGCCTTCTACATCGGCCATAAAACCTGAAATAACGATGGCTGCGCGGGAAATGGTAGAACTCAATACGCGGATATCTCCGGAATTGCGGATGCGGAAATGGGGCATGTAATTCCCGTTGTTATCACGTGTATAATCAATCACACCAAAAAAATTGGCCATGGCCGGTAAGTGGTCGTTGGCAAAAACCGCAGATGATTCAGTGTGAAAGCTGATATTATCAAACCCATCATTCACTGTCTTACTGCCGCTGAATGTATCATCGGGACCCGGCGCCGGCGAAAAACTGCCTTTTACAATCACGATCTCTGTGCTTTCATATTTATCAGGGTCGGCCAGTATAGCTGAACTGGCCACCCGGTTGACCGGGATGGTAACATTCGAGGCCAGCTTCACGATGGCGGAGGGATTGATACCGGATATCTGCAGCAACCCATCCACACGTTTCATGACACCGCCCACCAGGTTGATGCTTACTGAATCGCCTGGCACATATTGTTCGGCGGCTGCGCCAATGTCGATGGCAATACCGCGCAATTCATTTAAACGCAATTTGTCCTGTACCATCAGGAGTCCTGGTCTCATATTTTTACCCCTGTGATCGGATACCACTACGCCGCTGATGCCGGAATAACCCTGCATCACCTCTTTTGTGAGTGTTAACTCGCCGCCCTTATAGTAGCTGCGCAAGTCGAAAATAGCTACATAAGGGCTCACCGTGGCGCCCGGGAAATTACCGGTTTTGTCACATCCTCCCAATATGAGTATTGCAAAGGAAAGCAATAAACTGAGTTGGATAAATTTTTTCATATATACCTTTTTGAGATATTTTTTACAATTAGATGTTCGGCATTGAATGTTCAGGGCTTTTGCCACCATACCTGTGTATTGATAGCATCGCCGCCCATACTTTCAACGGCTTTTCTGTAATTGGTAGGGTTGGCTGCCTGCACATAAATGGGATAATTCATACGTGCGGGCATGATGCCGCCATTCTTCAATCCGTTGCCCTTCGGTAATATCGGGTGGCCTGTACGTCGGTATTCAAACCATTGCTGAAAATCGGTCATAAACAGGGCATAATATTTTTGCAGCAGTATCCGCTCCATCTTGCTGTCGCCGGTGGCGGCATCGAGGGGCAGGTTGTTATCCCATTCCGCGCCATTGGCGCCTGCGATGTAGGTGGTAAAAGCCGGATCGGTAATATCTTCCGGAAAATCGGGCACCCAATAATTAATACCGGCGGCAATGCCTTTATAGTAATGATCTTCAGCAGTACCCGTTATCCAGCCTTTTGCGGCTGCTTCGGCCAAAATAAATTGCAATTCGGCATAACTCATGATCATACCACCGGCCAAAGGATTTTTTTGCAGGGAGAAATCGGAGTTGCTGTAAGAGTAAAAATAGGCTTGTTTGGTTTCACCGCCGCTACCGGGTGCATAACCGCTTTCTATACCAATAAAACCGCCGGGGCCGGGTGCTATGCCCAACCGGTTGCGTGTACCATTGCCATAAGTAGCGCTTATATCCAGTCGTGGGTCGTTCCAGCCATTCAACTTCAGGATAAAGAAATTACACAGGGTGGGAATACCGAAATCCAGCTCACGCAGTGATACCACAAAAGGATTGGTGAAGGGATCGGTGGTAACGGTGGTTCCGTTCCATTTCAGGGCAGCCGTTTCTGCGTTGGATGCAAATACAGGATAGATAGAAGGATTTTCTGCAATCTGTTTGATCTTTGCAATGGCATCGGCCGATACTTCGGATTTACCGGAGATGCGCAGCAACAAACGAAGATGCAGGCTATTAGCCAGCTTGCGCCAAAGGCTGATATCGCCCTTATATACCGGGTCGCTGGTGCCCACGATGGGTGTACCGGCCGATAATAAGGTATTTGCTTCTTCCAGTTTCTGCAACAGGTCCAGGTAAATGTCTTTTTGCTTGTCGAAAACCGGTTCTACCAATCCTTCTTTTCCCTGGTTGGCTTCCTGGTAAGGTACATCGCCATAGGTATCTGTTAGCATCTGGAAAACCCAGGCCTGCAGTACCAGTGAAATGCCTTTATAGGAATCGTTTTCATATTCCGGCATGGTGGCTATATCATATATATCCCGGATATTCGTGAGTTCGGTAAACCAGGTATTCCAGGTTAGATCGGCTACAGAAGGGCGGAAGTCGTAGCGAAACACGGCAAACTCATCCTCACTTTGTGTAACCGTTACCTGCATCAATTCGTTATTGAAGCTGCGGTTGCGGCTCATATTCGAGGAAAAAATATTTACCAGTGCGGGGGATAATAATTTATCAGGCGATGTGCTTATAATATTGATGGGATCTGTATTAACTTCTTCAAATCCTTTATCACAGGCTGTAAAACTTACAGCCAGCATAATGACAGATATAATTGCGATAGACTGTTTCATCTGAATTTGTTTTTGTTTTTAGCCAGGTGTTTGGATTTAGTTGATACCTATAACCAGGTTAAAACCATAGGTGCGTGTAGAAGGGAACTGGCCCACCTCAAAACCCTGCACGATATCGGTACCGGCAAAGGTGCCAAATTCGGGATCGAAGACCGGCCAGGTAGACCAGATGAACAGGTTACGTCCATACACACCCAACGCCAGTTTCGAAAGTTTCAGATTCTTCAGCAATCTGGGAGGGAAAGCATATTCGAGTCTCAATTCCCTGAGTTTAATGAAATCGGTTTTATAAGTGGCGCCCTCGGCATTGGGTGTACCCATCATATTTGGATAGAATGCAGTGCGCAGTAATTCGCCGCCTATCACTACCACGTCATTGGGTCGGTATGTACCATCGCCGTTGGCAATAACGCCGTGACCTGTGATGCCGCTGTATCTTCCCGGCAATGTGGCTTCCAGCTTGCCGAAATCGGCCAGGCGGGCGTGGGTATAGGAATGCGCCACGGCGCCATACTGTCCGTCGAACAGGATATTCATACGGAGTCGTTTATAGGTAAATTCATTACCAAAGCCGGCCCTAAATTTCGGCATGGTATTGCCTAAATAAACGGGGGTGGTAGTAAGTTGCGGAATGCCAGCTTCGGAATAGATCACCTGTCCATCCGGTGCGCGCTGGAAGCCTATGCCATACATATCACCCATACTGCCACCTATTTTAGCAACGATTTGGGTACCGCCAACCGGTCCGGTTCTTAATACCACCACAGAATCGTCGCCGGATAATTTCACCACTTTGTTTCTGTTGGAGGAATAGGTGATATAGGAGTTCCATTTAAAGTTCTTCAATTTAACCGGGGTAACATTGAGGGATATTTCAATGCCCTTGTTATCGATCTGTCCGGCATTGATCAACTGGCGTGTGAAGCCTGCTGAGCGGTCAATGATCCGTTCGAGAATTTGATTGGTAGTTTTACCCTGGTATACCGCAACATCCAATCCCACTCGGTTATTGAACAGTTTGAGGTCAACACCCGCTTCATAGGTGGTGGTCTTCAGCGGTTTCAGGTCGGGGTTAGGGATGATAGAGGGGTTGGTAAGTGAACTGTCCGGATAAGTACCATTGGCCGCCAGGTTATACAGGAAGGCCGTGCGGTAGGGGGTAGTACCGCCACTACCTACCTGCGCTACCGATAAACGGAATTTGAGGTTATTGATGGTTTCAGGCAGTTTAAAATAATCCGAAGCAATAAAGCTCAAACTGGCCGAAGGATAAAAGAACCCTACATTGTCTTTGCGGTAGGGTGTAGCCAGTACACTGCTCCAGTCCTGTCTTCCTGTAATATCGAGGAAAAGAAAGTCTTTGTAAGAAGCAGATATCAGTCCGTACAAACTATTGATCTCGAAGCGGCTGGTATCGGGTATGGTTACAATGCCGTTGGCCGCGTTCTCGAAGCTGTATACATTCGGTGTAACCAGGCCATCGGCTCTTTTTTCATTTTTATAATAATGATTCTTCAGCCGGCTGCCACCTAAAGAAGTAGTCAGTTGAAAGTCTTCACTGAATTTCTTATCGTATTTCGCCATAAAATCGGCGGTCACTTCATGGGCAATGATATCCTGTGTACGGTACGATCCGTTTACCAATCGGTAGGCCGACCAGGGGCGGTGTTGCCAGCGGTCGTCGTTGGTATGGTCCATCGTGCCTCTTACCATCAGGCTGAGTTCTTTGGTAAACTGGTAATTCAACTGTACGTTACCGGTGATGCCATTGCGTTTTGAACCGTTGATGAACTCATAGGAGATGGCATAAGGATTTTCAGGCGCTGTAGTGAAAATATCATGTAATTCCTCGTATTCTTTACCTTTTACCCAATAGTTCTTTGCCCATTCCAGGTTGGCATTTGGCACCCAAAAAACAAACCAGTACATCACCGATTGGTTGCCGTATCCCATACCGGGCAGGTTATCGCTCGTTCTGTTGGCATAATTGGCTTTTAATGAGGCCGTGAGTTTTGAGGTGATCTTTGAATTCAAAGAAAGTGTGGCATTCGTGCGTTTATAGCCCGTATTGGGAATGATCCAGGTATTATTGCCATGCGAACCTGACAGCCTCCAGGTGGTGTGGTTCTTTATTTTTCCGTCGATGCTGATGGAATTGGTAAGTGTATGGCCTGGTTCAAAAAAGTCTTTGATGCCGTTCTTATAAGGTACCCAGGGCGTGCGTTCCGTGCCGGTGGTTTGTGTAACCGGGTCGTACTGGAAAAAGCTTTGTCCATTGAAACGGGCTCCCCAGGCCACGCTGGTGTTGCCGTTGTTGATGCCATCGGCCGTATTGCCATAGGAGTAGTAGGCTTCGCCGTTCAGGCCTTGTCCGTATTCATATTGCAATGCAGGCCAGCGGTTGGGGCTTTCTATGGAACCGTTCGATGTTGCCGTAATGCCAATTTTTTTGCGTTTGGCCGAGCCGGATTTGGTGGTGATGATGATGGCACCGTTGGCACCGCGCTGGCCGTACAGGGCAGCGGCAGCCGGGCCTTTTAATACCGTTACGCTTTCGATGTCTTCCGGGTTAAGATCGTTTACGCCGCTGCCAAAATCTGTGGGTTGTACACCATCAGTGGGGCCTGATACATTGCCACCCGTGGCCGTTCTGCGGCCGCTGCCGCTGCTTACAATCACGCCGTCTATCACTATCAGTGCTTCGTTTTCACCGGTGAGGTTATTTTCTCCCCGCAGGATGATTTTGTTGGAACCTGCCGGACCTCCATTGGACCGGATCATGTTCAAACCCGCCACTTTTCCTGACAGGGCATCGATCCAGTTGCCCGATACAGCGTCGGTGAGTTGTTTATTATCGATCTTTGTTACCGCATAACCAAGTGCTTTTTCTTCCCGTTTCATACCCAGCGCAGTAACAACCACTTCACCCATTTCGCCGGTGGAGGGTTTTAAACGTATGATCAGGTTGTTACCGCTTTGGGGGAACCGTTGTGTCCTTTTTTCATATCCGACAGATGAAAATTCGATAAGGGCATTTGGGGTGACCGTGATCGTGAAACGGCCATTACCGTCGCTCATACCGATGACTTTTTTCTTATCGTCGGTAATGGTGACATTGACCACCGCAGAGCCATCCTGTTCATTCAGGATTTGGCCGCTCACCGTAATGGTGGTGGGTGTTTGAGCTACCGTATCAGGGGAAGGGCAGCACATCAGGAATAACAAAGCAGTTATGAACTGCCGCGCTATACTGCCTATGGAGGGCGCATCTTTTTTCAAGAGCGCGCAGGCGAACTGAGTCCTCATGCTGTTAAGTTTTGGTTGATGAATAGTTTCAACGAAATACCAATTTATCGGTAAAATTTAATCAAACATATAATCTTTAATAAATACATGGACAAATTTTTCTAAAAAAAATAAATAAATAACATATTTTGATCTACTTTAGTAAAATATTTATTAAAGTTGTAAGTATTCAGCCCTCCACCAATTTGTTTTATCGAATATATCTTGCGACATGAAAAAGATCGAGCTTCATAAGATCAGGATCAGGAAAGCTTTATTGAACGGGCGTAAAAGCATTGCGGAATTATGTACTCATTTGAATGTGAGTACCCCCACCTGTTTACATTTGATCAACTGCCTGGTAGAGGAGGGGATGATAATGAAAGACGGGTTGGGCCAGTCTATCGGCGGCAGAAAGCCCGACCTGTATGCCCTGGTGCCGGGAAAACTGTTTGTACTGTGCATAGAGATGGAACGGTACCAGACAAGGATCGCCATACTGGACAACAACTTCAATTATATTGTACCAATTACAACATACAACATGCATGTGGCACAGGAGCCCCATCCTGAATTGCGTTTGTATGAATTAGCTACACAATTGATCAAAGAATCGGGAATTGACATCAACGCTTTGGTGGCCATTGGCATCACCATGCCCGGGTTGTTGACTACCAAGCAGGATAAAAATTATACATTTATTCTTCCTACCGACCACCTTCACAATTTGAAAAGGCAGCTGGAGCAAACATTCAGGAAGCCCGTCTATATTCAAAACGACGTGAAATGTTATGCCGCCGCAGAAAAAAGATTTGGAATTGCCAAAGACAAAAAGGATGTGCTGGTTTTATTAATGGACTGGGGCATTGGTTTGGGTATTATCATGGATGGCGAGTTGCGCGGAGGTACTGCCGGCTTCTCGGGTGAAATAGGGCATATCCCTTTTATTGATGATGGTGCACTCTGTTATTGCGGCAAACGCGGCTGCCTGGAAACTGTAGCCTCTGGTATTGCGCTGGCGCAAATGGCCAAACAAGGAATACAATCCGGCCAGTATTCGTTATTGAACAGATTGTCGAGCAGTGAAATTGATAAGATAGAGCCCCATGTAGTGATTGAAGCCGCCAACCAGGGCGATCAGTATGCGATCAAAATACTGGCAGATGTAGGCGCCAAGATGGGAAAAGGCATTGCCATTGTTATGCAATTATTCAATCCTGAATTGGTGATACTGGAAGGCAAGATGGCCGATGCCGGGGAATATATTACCATTCCTATGCAACAGGCTATTAATACATATTGCATGACGCAGATCAGGGAAAAGGCGAGCGTGCAGGTATCGGAACTGGGGGTGAATGCGGGTATATTGGGTATTGCGAGTAATGTGTTGAATGCGTATTTTGAGGAGTTGATGAAGGAAAATACTTCCACAACTGTAGCTGGTTAACCGATGTTGCCATTACCGAAATAAGCAGGCAGCTACTTTTCTGATTACCGCCCTTGATGCAGACGCTGAATGCAGGCGTCCATTGCGTACAAACCAATCTCCTCAATTTTATCTTTATTTTTTATTTTAGTAGCGCCTGCTGGCTTCAATATTGATTAGGTGTATATATGAAAAGCTTCACTTTACTATCATTGATGGCATTACTGCTATCAGCCTCCCTACAGGCTCAGCAGCATACAGGCCGGTTAGATATACAACTGAACAAAATCATCTTTAAACCCGGCGATTCATTACAAGTAAACGCCGAGTATAAAAATGGCGATAGTCAATTGCAGAAACTGGCCACACTGGAACTGGTAATTGAAAACGAAGAAGGCCGTCGCACCCGCCTTCGCTGGCCGGTGATTGAAGGGCGGGCTTCCGGCAACATATTTTTACCCGATTCCCTGCCGCTCGGCAAATACACCTTGCTGGCAGGTTTGCAGCAACGTTTTTTTGAAGTGATTGGCCAGATAAAAGATGCCCGGAATATCGGAAGCATACAAGCCATGCTGCTCACCAAAACCGGCGACTGGGACGAGCAGGAAGTATCTGTAGCGCCGGATGGGACCTTTGCTATCCGTAACTGGCTGTTTGAAGACAATGCCTTGCTGGCTTTCAATAGAACAACAAACGATAACCGGCCGCTGAACATCAGCATCCGCAGTCAGCTGGATTCCAGCTTTGAGCCTGTGGCCGTTGCAGGAAGGACCTTTTATATTGGTAACCCACCGGCATCGGTACGGCCTACCCTGAACCAACCTGTTGAAACGCCGGAAACGCTTTTTGCCGATCGGGGCACAACACTGCCTGCGGTGATTGTAAGGCATACTGCCAGAACCAGGGCGCAGCAGTTTAATGAAGAATATGTGAGTGGTTTGTTCAAGTCGGGCAATGAGCGATTGATCAGTATTCTGGATGATCCCAGTGCCATTGGTTTTACCAATGTTTTCAGCTACCTGCAGGGCAGGGTGGCCGGTTTGCAAATAACGCCATCAGGTGCTGCCCGGTGGCGTGGCAGCCGGGTAACGTTTTTTCTGGATGAAGTAAGAACGTCTGCCCAGCAGATTGCCAATATTCCCATGGCGGATATTGCCATTGTAAAAGCATTTCCGCCGCCTTTCCTGGGCGCGCCGGGTGGTGGTGCGGCGATTGCCGTTTATACCCGCAGGGGAGGGATGGCCAATGAGCTGCCCCCTAACAGGCAGGTGTTTAAGGTGCGGGGGTATACGCCGTCTGTGGTGGCGTTGGATATGAGCAGGCAGAGGTTGTAGGTGTAGAGTTGTGCTTATTCCTTGTGGTACTAAAATAACTGGCTGGAGCCAATCAGGGTCCTGGCAGACAACTTTTTTAGGAAGAGACCGATATCATTATCTTCCGAAATTGCAAGTTTTTGGCCTAAAACTGCACACAACTGCATCGGCTGACAAAACAGAAAAATATCGTTCATTGAAAACACGCCAAAATGGAAAGCATAGGCACCCAAAAGTTGTCTGCAGACAGCCATTTCCACAAAATGTCGATAGGGAAATACAACCTATACTATCAATGGTCCCGATAAAATCAATAAGTACAAAGAGCAATATAAAAGCTTAGGTTTAAATAGGGTAAGCGTTTATGACTAAACAGCGACCAGGCGGGTGCATGCAGTTTACAGGTTATTTTATATAATTCACTATATTGTTGATTTTCTATTGTAAAACGATTTGCAAATGAAAGGAGTTTTCCTGCTATCCGTAATGTTGGTAATATTTGTATCCTTTAATCGCGCCCAGAAATACACCGCATTCAACTTGCCCGATTCATTCTCCACCGGCAATCAGGGCGCCTTCCACGTTCAAGGTATGGCCGTAGACAAAGCAAATGGTTTTATTTATTTTTCCTTTACAGACAAGCTGATCAAAATGGATCTATCCGGAAAACTGATTGGCAGTGTTACCGGACTGGTAGGCCACCTGGGCGACCTGGCTTTCGATGCTGAAACCAATACCATATATGGCTCATTGGAATATAAGAATGATGCTATCGGCAAAGGCATCAGTAAAAGTCTTGGCGTGAAAAACAGGGAAGAGGCGAATTTCTATATAGCTATATTCGATGCGTCGCGTATTGTACAACCCGATATGAGAGCAGGTGAGGGGGATGTGTTGAAAACGGTTTATTTGAAAGAGGTGGTGGATGATTACAATGCCCGGATAAGCGAGGGGGATAGAACAGTTCAGCATAGATTCGCCTGTTCCGGTATCGATGGGGTTACATTGGGGCCTTCATTTGGTAACGTAAACGACCGTAAAAAGTATCTGTATGTAGCCTATGGAATTTATGGCGATACTACCAGGAATGACAATGATCATCAGGTGCTACTCAAATATGATATTGCCAATTGGGATAAGCTGGGACAAAAACTGGAACAGGATAATCCGCATCATTCGGGGCCCGAAAAACCTATGGACAAATATTTCGTTAAAACGGGTAATACAAGGTATGGTATTCAAAACCTGGCATTCGACCCCTATACCGGAAACTTTTTTGCAGCAGTGTATACAGGAACGAAGTCACGCTTCCCCAATTATGGCCTGTTTGTAATTGACGGTAATAAGAAGCCAGGTAAAACCACCATCGCATCAGATAATAAAAAGATGAAAGTAAAATCGGTATCATTGCTAAATGCCGGTTTGCGCCATGCGGAAACGGGCATCAGGGGATGGCATTTTGAATGGGGGTCAACGGGGATGTTTCCGTTGGGAGATGGTTTTTTTTATATCTCGCATAATAAGAAAACTAGTGATGGTCAGCAGGCCACTACTATTTATAAATATAAGTGGATAGGTAACGACGATCAGGCGTTTGTTTTGGCGAAATAGTTCCTGCTTCAGCTGCACGCTTTTCCCTCAAAACGACGCGTTTTTGGGCTAAAACTGCGCGAATACAAATCCAATTGTCAATTTTGTTTCCAATATATGAATCCCGATATATTTGGCTAAGCTAAGCTTTACCATAACCTAAACCGGCGCGGCAGCCGGTAAAGTAATTACCAGCGATGCCAATGCGAATGCCAGCTGGCAAACTGTTTCAGGGGCTTCGGCTGGTTGGGCATTTGATGGAAATACCACAGGCGCCCATAAATCTATTGGTGTAATTGATAATTACGATTTACGCATCATCACCAACAACCTGGAAGGAATCCGGGTGCTGGCCGATGGAAGAGTGGCGGAAGTGCCGTCTGCGGCAGAGGTGGAACACAACGGGCTGGACCTGGGTGACAACCGGGCTACATTATTGAAGAAAATTGAAGAGCTTACGTTAAATGTGATAGAACAGAACCAAATGCTGAATGAACAAATCAGGAAGAACGAAGAACAATCGGAAAAAAATGAAAGGCAACAGGCAGAAATTGATCAACTAAAAAAAGAAGTTGCTGTAAAAATTAAATAAGAAAACGATCGATCAGGAGGATATTCCTGACCGACCGTTGTTTACTAATCTTATACATCAGCACTTTCCGAGTATTCATCTCTATCCATAAATAGTTTGGCGTGCGTGGCTAAATAGGGAAGCAGCAAGGATATCAAAAGTCCGTTAATTATTATAAGTCCAGCCACAAAGCCTTCCATGGCTCCCTCGTACATGTTCAAAACTATCATGGTGGCCAGGGCAGTCAGCAATAGAAACAGGATTGAAAAAATGAATCGGCCTTTTTTAATGTATTCAACCATTTCAAAAAAAATAAATCCGGCTGCGAGAAAAAGGATAGGTACTCCTATGAAAAACGTAACGGGAGATAACAGCATACCGTGCGATAGATTTGTTGCGTTCCCATAAATATAGGTATAAACAGCATTGAGAACGGCGGCCAGAATACCACAGGCCAGCCCTGCCATCAGGCACCTGGAGGTGCTGGTATTCAGTGAGCGAGATAAGTGTAACATATTGAATGATTTTGGTTGGTACCTATACAAAAAGCCGCAAAACCTATGCCCATGGCGCATTCGGGAGATAAGCCATGGCATGTTTTTTGACGCAACGCGTCACCTCTAAAGATGATAACGGTTCGGAAGCAGATTGACATATAATTTGACCAAAACCTTAAATCATCATATTATGCGTAAGAGAACAGCATTGATTTGTTCCGTTCTAATGGCCGCTTCACAAGTGCTTTTTGCACAATCATGCACACCCGGCAGTCCTGATATTTACTTTAATGGCGGTTCAGCCGGCATTGGTACCAGCTCGCCAATATATAGATTTCATGATATGGATCCGGCTTCGGTGCCTGGAATATTCCTGTAACAATATATTCTGCAACACCGGCGTTTGCCGGAAGTGCTTACTATGGCTGAAGTGCTATATTCATGTATATCATTATTCATCGCAGCAAGTTCCCACGGGGATACGCCCTCTTAACTATAGCCAGTTTCACTGGCGCCCTTGTTCTCTGCTTTTTCAAAGATGGCCATGCGCCGGCTTTGTTGCTGGGTGGCCTTGTGCCAATTTTCATACATAGAAAAAAGCAGCCGATTACAGAAAAATAAGGAACCACCAGCCTGTTAGGCTCATACCAATCAATAAAATTCTATTTTTGATGATCAATACCCTTTTCCAATCCTGTCTGTCCTTTTTCTATGATCCCATAATTGTAAAATTCAGCATCACAAAATTTGCCTGTAAATCAATCATATAATGAGCGGGAAATGCTGCAGAAGGCAGCCAGTGGCGACCAGCATGCCTTTGCATGCATCTTTGAAGCGCACCGGCAGCGCTTGTTCAATTACCTGACAGGCATCACCAAATCGCCGGAGGTGGCGGAAGATATACTGGTAGATGTGTTTATGAAATTGTGGCTAGGGCGCGAAATGCTGGTTCAAATAGAGCACCTGGAAGCTTTTCTGCATAAAGTAGCCTACAACAAGGCCATGGATTTTTTCAAGACCACGGCCCGTCATGCCCGCCTGCAGGAAGTGTATGCACAGCGCATGGAATTGTTTGAACAAAATCCCGAAGACTGGCTGATAGACGAAGAGGCACGCCGCATATTACGGGAAGCCATCAACCAACTGCCGCCACAACGCAAACTCATTTATACCCTCAGTCGTGAACAGGGTCTCACATACGACGAAATTGCAAAAGCCCTCGGCCTCTCCCGCAATACGGTAAAAGCCACGTTGACGGCCGCCACCCGCTCCATCGGCGAATACCTGCAGAAAAAATACCCGGGCAACGCGGCCTTTTCTGCGCTCTTTTTCCTGGCCTGACCATTTTCAAAAAAAATTTATCGGACCGATAACCCTTTTTTCGTTTTCGTGCCGTCATCCTGTACAACCCATTGCCATGAGCATACCAAACGACCGGTTACAATACCTGGTTCAGCAATACCTGCATGACAAAAGTACAGCCGAAGAACTGGACGAGCTCTGGCAGCTGATGCGCCAGTTGAAGGACGAATCTGTTGTGCAGACGGAACTGGAAGCGTATTGGCGGCATGCTGATGCGAGCCATCGTGTACCTCCCTCCGGATGGGAACAGGTGCTGCAGCAGGTGTATAGCAAGGCCGAATCCCATACGCAGGAACCAAAGGCCGTTCCGATTTGGCGTGGTTCCTTTATTCGTTGGGCGGCAGCCGTGGTGGTATTGTTGCTGGGGGTAGCGGCCTGGTGGTTGTTGCACAAAAATGAAAAAGCCGGTGAGCAGCCACCAGTAGTCAGTACAACGGTGCAGGATGTACAGGCGCCGCAACACAACCGGGCTACCATTACATTAAGCAATGGGCAAACCGTTTACCTGGATAGTGCGGGCAATGGCGCCCTCGCCAGTCAGGGTAATGTGCAATTGATCAAACTGGCCGATGGACAAATTGCCTATAAAGGCAGTTCCACTGAACTGGTGTACAATACACTTATCAACCCAAGAGGCAGCCGGATAATAGATATAACGCTTGCCGATGGAAGCCGTATATGGCTCAATGCCGGTTCGTCAATAACTTATCCCATAGCGTTTATAGGCCATGAACGACAAGTGGAGATAAAAGGAGAGGTATATTTTGAAGTAGCGCATAACCCATCCATACCTTTTAAAGTGGCTGTTCGCGCGCAACCTGGCCGGCCGGGTGGGAGCCATGTAGAAGTATTGGGCACCCATTTCAATATTAATGCGTATGATGATGAATCCGACGTTAGAGTGACTTTACTGGAGGGTTCGGTGCGCGTGAGTTCGGAAAAGGTGGTGGTTTTGCATCCCGGCGAGCAGGCTGTTTTAGCGGCCAATGCATCTATAACGGTTGATCGCTCCCCGGATATTCAACAGGTAATGGCCTGGAAAAACGGATTGTTCAGCTTTAAAGGAAGCGACCTTTATACGGTAATGCGCCGGCTTTCCCGCTGGTACGATATCGATGTACAATACGAAGGACAAATACCGGCCCGTACATTCAGTGGTGAAATCACCCGGGATCTGACCTTATCACAACTTATGAATGGATTACAGTCATTGGGCATCAAATTCTCTATACAGGGCCGCACCATGACGGTACAACAAAAATGAATGATTACTGATTGCATTGCCTGAACGAAAGTTCGAAGCGCTGCCAAATAAAAGCCGAAAGTGTCGTAACCACCTTCGGCCGGTGTTTGGATTACTTCAGCGCGTCGTGGAAGACTGCTTATTACATAATAAAAACAAAGCAAAACTATGAAAATTGCTGCGCTTTTCCGTCCAGGAAAGAGGCGGAAGCCGTTTACCAAAACTATGTTCATCATGAAGCTCACGGTAATCATTTTATTGGCTGCCTGCCTGCAGGTTTCGGCAAAGGTTTTTTCCCAGCCGGTTACTTATTCGGGCGCCAACGTTCCATTAAGAACGGTGTTCAATGTGGTGAAAAAACAAACCGGTTATGTTTTCTTTTTCGACGAAGCATTGTTGCAGAAAACCAAACCGGTTACCATTACTGCAAAGAACATGCAGTTGACCGCCTTCCTCAATGAGTTGCTGAAAACACAACCGCTGAAATATCATATACAGGGGAGGACGGTTTTTTTATCTGAAGCGCCTGCGCCTGTGCAAGCAGAACTGCGGGCAAAACTAAAAGTATCGGGTTTTGTGTTTTCAACCGACAGGGCGCCCCTGGCCGGCGCCAACATCCAGATCAAAGGCACAAATATGGGTACGGCCGCGGGTGATGGCGGATCCTTTGAACTGGAGCAGGTAGATGATAATGCCATTTTACAAATCACGTCGGTGGGCTTCCTGGTAAAAGAAATACCCCTGGCCCGTTTGAAAGCCGGTAACGACCTACAAAACGTAAAACGCCTTTTTGTAGATGAATCTGCCATTCATTTTGAAGTGTTGCTCACCCGTTCTGCAGACTCGCTGGATGCTATTGTAGTGAACAGCTATACTACCGGTTATCAAACCCTCAGCAAAGAACGCTCTACAGGCGCATTTGCCACAGTTACTGCCGGTTCGTTCAAACAGCAACGCCTGAGCTCCCTGAACGCATTGCTGGAAGGCCGCGTGGCGGGTTATAACAGTGGACTTATTCGTGGCACCACATCCATGAACGGTATTACCAGCCCCCTGTATGTAATTGACGGATTCCCTGTAGAGAATTCTTCTTTATCGGGTGGTTCGGTTATTGAAAACCTGCCGGGATTGAACCTGGAAGATATTGAAAAGATCACGGTATTGAAAGATGCGGCCGCCGCTTCCATTTACGGCGCTCGTGCAGCCAATGGCGTAGTGGTGATCGTTACCAAAAGAGCGAAACAGGGAAAACCGCAGGTGAATGCGTCCAGCACATTTACTTTTCAACCTTATAACTATTACACAGGCCGTTTGGCCAGCGCTGCCGATATGGTGGAAATTGAAAAAGAATGGGCTGCCAATAACCCGAACTTTCAAACGCCCAATGCTGCCGACTATGCCAGGTCCATGCTTGCCAATAATATTTATTATAACCAGGGCGTAAAGGCATACCTGGATTATTACGCAGGTAATATATCGCAGCAGCAGCTGGATACCAAACTGGATCAACTGGCGCAAAGCAGCTATCATTTTTATGACGACCTGGCGCAATATGCCAAACGAAATGTTTTTTTACAGCAACATAATATAAGTGTGGCCAATGCCAACAACAAAAACGCATTTTATGCTTCTACTACCTATCGGCACAATGCCTTGGAAGATAAATATTCAGCCGATAAAATACTGGGTGTAAACCTGCGCAATTCAGCACATATCACCAACTGGCTGAATCTGGAAGTGAGTACATACCTGCAATATACCGATAAGCAGGAGCAGACCTTCAACGCCCTTTCGCCCGGTTACAATTACCTGCCTTATGATGGATTGATGAATGAAGATGGCAGTGCGTATACTTCTTTCGCTGCATCGCGTTTGAGCGCCAATACCATCAACATCATTAACCAGTACAATTTGTACAGCATGGATATTACGCCGCTGGATGAACTGGGGTTGAACCTGGGTAATACCTACAGTTTTATGAGCCGCAGTTATGCCAAACTTCAAGTGAAGTTTTCAAAATGGCTCAATTACCAGGTATCGTTCCAGTACGAGAACAACAACGAGCGTTTCAGCAGATTGTATGACAAGAACAGTTATTATGTGCGTAACCGCGTAAATAGTTTTGCCCAGTATACAGCTGCCAATGGGTTTCAGTACCTGCTGCCGTATGGAAATATTTTCAACCGGCAAACACAACTGGGCAATGCATACAATGTCCGTCAGCAATTGAATTTCGACAAGACCTTTAACAGGCATCACAATATCACCGCCATTCTTGGTTCAGAAACCAGGAATATGAAAATCGAATATAACAGTCAAACCCAATACAATTACGATCCCGATGTGCTGAGTTACAGTATGGTGAATGGCGCCACCCTGGCCAGTGCTACGGGGCTGTTGCTGGGCGGTACTTTTTCCGCCAGCGACCTGGGATCGGATAATGAAGTGATCAATCGTTTTGTATCGTTTTATGGTAATGTGGGTTATTCGTACGACGATAAATACCTGTTAACCGGCAGTCTTCGCTGGGATCGAAGTAACCTGTGGGGCACCGATTCAAAATACCAGGATAAACCATTATGGTCGGTAGGCGCCGGATGGAATATTTATAAAGAAGACTTTTTTGTTCCGGGACTGGTAACGTATCTGAAACTGCGCAGCTCTTATGGTATTGGTGGCAATATTGCCAAGAATTCTGCGCCCTATATGACCGCTTACTACAATCCAAATTTTCAACTGGGTGGTATGCAGGGCACCATCAGCTCAAGGCCCAACCCGCTGTTGTCGTGGGAGCGTACCTTCACCGGTAATATCGGAGTTGATTTTGTTTTATACAACAACCGGATCAGTGGTTCGGCAGATTATTATAACAAACGTGGAAAAGACCTGCTGGCCAGTACCCAGGGCGTACCCACCGAGGGTTGGGGATATTCTACCTATACCATTAATAATGGCGAAATGACCAACCATGGTATAGAGACCACAATCAGCGCCGATATCATTCGCTCAAAAGACTGGAAATGGAACCTGACCGGCACCTTTGCTTTGAATAAAAATAAAGTGACCTATGTAAATGTGGAAGCCCCGGTATATTATCTGCAACTCGATTACCCGAATGCATTCCCTCGTGTAGGTGATCCCTTCAACTCTATTTATAGTTTTCGGTGGGCCGGTTTAAGCGAACAGGGACTGGCGCAGGTATATGATGAAAAAGGCGCCAAAGTTTCTAATACACCTTCAACATTGGAAGCGGTGGTATATAGTGGTTCCAAAATTCCTGCCTACAGCGGCTCATTCAGCAGTTCGCTCGACTTCAAAAATTTTACATTGGCTTTCCTGCTTACTTATGAAGGTGGCCATAAAATAAGAAATACCGATTTGCCCATACTGGGCAGCCAGTACAACAGCCTGGCTGGTGGATATGTTACCGCGTTTATGCCGGTGAACAAGTGTATTACAGAACGGTGGCGTAAGGCCGGCGATGAAGCCATTACCAACGTGCCCAAAGCTTCGTTTGCCGAAACACCAGGTTTCAGCTCGGCCCTTGCCACCATTTATAACTATGCCGATGTAAATGTGCTGGATGCCGGCAATATTCGCCTGCGCAATATTTCACTGACCTATAACCTTCCCGCTTTTATCATAAAAAGAGCCTTTATTGAAAGCGCCCGTTTGCAGTTCAACGTGGAAAATGCCTTTACCATTGCTGCCGACAAAAACGCCAAATATCTGCTGGGTGGTTATAACAAGCCTTATTATGTATGGGGCATATACCTCAGTTTTTAAACTGTACTTATTAAAAAATTGGCTATGAAGTTGATCATAAAATATACATTACATATTACATTGTTACTGTTGGTGGCCGGTTTGCCATCCTGCAAAAAATATCTTGATGTAATTCCAAAAGGAAGAAAAATACCTACCACCCTGGCCGATTTCGAAGCCCTGGTACGAGATGAATACACCAACCACCGGGCACCGGTAACACAAACGATACTGCTGTTGAACGATCGGTGGGAGAGCCAGGCCAACCTGAATTATTACCCGTTGTGGATGGCCAATTACTACTGGGATGTTAATGCCAACCGGATCAGTTTGAATACTACCGACGAAAGCGCTTATTATACAGCTTATGCTGCTATTTCCACATTCAACCTGATACTGGAACATGCTCCCACCGCAACAGATGCAACAGATGCGGAAAAAAGCACACTGATGGCGCAGGCCAAACTGGGCCGGGCCATGCACTATTTTGTGCTGGTGAATTATTATGCAGATACCTATGAGGCTTCGAACGCGGCATCGAAACTATCTGTACCTCTTATTGAAAGCGCTGATATAGACGCGCCGTACCGCCAGGTAACCATACAGGAAATGTATGATTATATCATCAACAACGTTACCGAAGCCATTCCCCACCTGCCCGAGGAAGGCGCTACTATTGTGCATGGTACAAAAGGCGCTGCCTATGCTTTCCTGGCCAGGGTTTACCTGCAAATGAGCAACTATGAACAGGCGCTCACATACGCCAATGAAGCGCTTGCCCGTAACGATAAGCTGTTTGATTATGTGGCATATTATAATTCTTACAAAGACGAGATTGATCAGCCGGATAATTATCCCAGTTTGCCCAGCCCCAGAGGATATGATTTTGTAGAGAATTATATTATGATGCATGGCGAATCTAACTATAGCAGGCGAGAAAGTCATTTGCGGGTTGACAGAGCGGCTCGTTTCGAAACAGGCGATGCCATGTTGTTATCGCGATGGAAGTTGCGCGTGGTAGGTTCGGAAACCTATTATTACGCCATCAATACAGGCTTTTACAATGAAGGAGGCATTACAACATCTGAAGTGTATTTGATAAAAGCGGAATGCCTGGCCCGCAAGGGTGGCCTGAACGGCGCCATGAACGCGTTGAATGCCGTGCGGAAAAAACGTATACTGCCTGCTTATTTTACGCCATTAACGGCCGGCACCACCCAGCAGGCCGTCGGGTACATTCGCCGTACCAAGGAGAATGAAACTTTGTTCAGCATTGTGGCTTTTGGCGATATGCGCCGATTCAACAATGATCCGCTGTATGCAAGAACACTAACAAAAACCGAGAATGGTGAATCGTTCACGCTGTCACCCGATTCGCATATGTGGACCATGCCCATTCCATTGGGCGCTGTTAAAAACCCGGGTAATGGCACCATTCAGCAGAATGTAAACCAATAAATAACTTTCGATGAAAAATACAGTGATCAAAAGAATAGTATATACCCTTGCTGCCTTTATAGTATTGGGCGGCCTGTGTTCATTTCAACAGGCAGAACAATACACACTTACCGGCGAGTTCAGGGAACTGGCCGATGGTACAAAAATGGAACTGGTGCCTGCCGGTACGCACAGAAAGGAAAAGCCGGTTGCTGAATCGATCGTCAAGAACGGAAAATTTGTATTTACCGGTAGTGTGGCCAGTCCGCGGATGTTTGCCGTGAAAATTGCCGGTGAAGATTACAGCATGTTCCGAATAATGGTAGAGAATGCTGATATCAAGGTAACCGGTACCGTACAGGCAACCGAGATAAGAGGCGAACCAGCCCACCAGTTCAATACTCTGAAAGTTACCGGTAGCAAGGCGTATGAAGAATATCTAAGCAAAACTTCCCTGCGCGAACGGCTGGGCGAACTATATGAAGCGTATCATATCAATAATAAGGACATCCTGGACCAATTGCGGGCTGCCGATGAAAAGAAGGATACCGTTCTCAGGAAGCAGCTGGTAGCATCGGATGCGTATAAAAAGTTTGCAAAGGAAGAAACTGCGTTTTTTGAAACAGTACGGGATTCCATAAACGGGTTGATACTGGCACATAAAGACAGTTGGTGGGGGCCTTTCCTGATGCTGGATCAAATGAGTTATTTTACGCCTAATGAAAAAAAGCTGTTTGAGCAGTTCTCAAAAGAAGCAAAAGAAAGTTACTATGGCAAAATAGTGGAAGCCGATATATCCCAAAAGTTATGTAGGGCAGCAGGCACCCTCACTGGCTTTTGTAGACTCGCTGCAAAAACCGGTTTCCTTTGAAAAACTGGCCAAAGGGAAAAAATACGTAGTGATTGATTTTTGGGCATCGTGGTGTGTGCCCTGCCGTAAAGCCATTCCTGCTTTGAAGTCGTTTTATGGCGAGGCCGCCGGTAAGGGCGTGGAGATCATCAGTGTATCAATTGACAGTAAGGAAGCAGATTGGGTGAAAGCCAATTCGCAGGAAGCATTTCCCTGGCCTAGTTTTCTGGACCGGGCGGGGCTGGCCGATGCCTATAATGTAAAGGCCATACCGGCTATGTATTTGCTGGACGGGCAGGGGAAAGTGGTGGCGGAGCATATTACGCTTGAAGAAATAAAAGAAAAGATTAAATAGGGAACCATGCAGCGGTAATATCCGTTAACGAAAGAGGTGACTGTTTCAGGTAATTGTTCCAACACGAAACAGCAAGATAAGTCATTCATTTAAATAACTGGCATTGAAGGGTGAATAAACGTGCTGATTTGACAGATAACCGGGCAGGTTGCTCATCGTTCATTGGTAAATACGGCTTACCGGTAGAAAAAAATACTGAATTTTCGGTATTGTACCTCCTTCCGGCAGTCCCTAATTTTGGGCCATTTGCTGAACCACAAATTTTCCCATTATGTATGTAACTGGTAGACGCAACTTGAAATGCTTCTTTATCGCCACCCTGGTGTTGCTGGCAGGTGGCTTTCATTCAAACGCACAATATGTGGAGCCCGAACGGGACGATACCATCAGGATGATGCCCAAAACTCCATTTGATACTACCTTTGCCAAAAATGCGCTCGCCAAAGGCCATGCAACCATTAAAGGTGTAGCATTTACCAAACCAAAAACAAGGCTGGGCTATAAAGCGCCTTTGGAGAAACGCATCTATGCCAATAAGATCAAGGTAATCTTATATCCCTACACACCCTATTTGGAAGAATACATTCAGTTGAAAAAGAAACAAAACCCCAAAAAACTGAAATTCGTCTATATTCACCCCGAAGCCTGGAAGTACCGTCTGGAGGCTGTAACCAACAGTAACGGCGAGTTTACCTTCCCAGATATGAAGCCCGGAAAGTATTATCTTGAAGGGGTATTAAACTGGAATACCAGATCTTATTACAACCAGTACAGGGGCAGCGGGTATAGTGGTTATGGAACCACGAATTATTATGAGCGTAAATATTATACCGTTCAGCATTCTGACCTGTTGCAGGAGATTGTGGAGGTGAAATCGGATAATGAGGTGGTGCGGGTGAAATTAAGGTGATAAGAAAATCGACGAAAAGCGGGCGGCAAAACGAAGGAATTGCCGGTGGTGATGATATTAGCTTCACCCGATATTTACCTGCGGTGGTTTATACCTGCCCGGCGGGAAGATGCCAGTAATGCCTGGGCGCCTTTTTCCCCGGGCTCCATTTTTTTTGTATGGGATAAGTGCTATTGGAACCAGGTTGCTCAACGCGGCACAGTTAAGGCAGCAGGGGCAGCGGAATATATTCAGGGATAATGGGCATATTGCGAAGTTGTTGCGTGCTACGATATATTTCTGTATTGGGCAACCTTCATAAAAAGAATCTACTGATTTAATAGTTCTCGAATAAGTTCTGGTAAGAAAAAAGCAGTACCATCAGATTCCATCGAAAATTTATCAGAACCGGAATAAACTACAAAACGTTTGTGTGGTTTAATATCTTCACACCCTATGTAAAATCCCTTTGATATAGATGGCGTTGAATTTCGTTTTATTTCTACAGCCCATTTTTTACCACCGGGAATTCCAGTATCAAATCTATTTTTGCTCCACGTGGAGTACCATAATAGTATGGTTGTACCCTGGGAGGAGCAACGGCCATTATATTTTTAATGGCAAATCCTTCCCAACTTCCTCCTACAACCGGATGAACAAGCAAACTGTTGTTATCGGGAATGTTCAATAATGCGTGAACGATGCCACTATCCCGTACATAAATTTTGGGTGATTTGATGAGACGTTTGCCTACATTAACAGTCCAGGGCTTGAGGCGTTGCACTAGCATTAGATCGGTCATCAAATCAAGGTACCGCCCGATAGTGGTACCGGAAACGTCGAAGTTTCTGGCAAGATGCGCTGCATTTATAACAGTGCCTTGACAAAGCGCCAGCATGGTCCAGAAACGCTCCAGTGTTTCGGCGGGAATGCGTGGTCTAAGTTGTGGAATATCGCGTTCCAGGTAGGTTTGGATGAAATCAAGGCGCCATTCGAGGCTGTTCAGATCTGAATTTGACAACAGGCTTTCTGAAAAGCCACCTCTTAGCCACAATGCGTTTAATTTATCAGGACGGTCGGCTGTGTATTCAAGTGCGTCAATGGGATGTAGTTCAAGATAAGCAATCCGACCAGCCAGGGACTCGGTGGATTGTTGCAGAAGGTCAATAGGCGCCGAATCCAGGAACAGAAACTGTCCAGCCTTGTTCCCCTTAAGGCGTTCCTTATCAATAATACCCCTCAGGCGTGCAAACAACTCCGGTAAGCGTTGAAATTCGTCCAGTATAATAAGCTGGTCGCTATATTCGGCATGAAAGCTTTCTATATCCCGTACCTTCTGTAAGTCGGTGCAATTTTCCAGATACAGATAAATGGACGGTATTGTTTCAAATATGTTTAATGCACTAGTTGTTTTGCCTACTTGACGCGGTCCCATCAGGGCTACAGAAGGACTTCGCTGCAAGGCGTCTTTAATGCGTGCTTCAAGTTTGCGCAATAATTATCATTCACTATATCCTTTTTGCTTCAAATATTTGAATATCAAAAATCATAAAACCGTCATTAAAGTTAAATAGTTCTTATTATAAGTATCAATAACAAAAAATCAAAAAGGATAAAGAATAGTTATTTTCACTATGTTTATTGCCTTTCTGTAACTGTAGATTTGAGGTGAAAATTGCCAGTATGAAAAAAACCACTAACTGCTTTCCATTGCGGTTGTTCCTGTTTACCGCAATGGCAATAGGGTGCAATATGATTGCACTTTCTCAAAATTTATCCACCATCACAGGGATCGTTAAAGATGCACGAAACGGCGATCCATTACCTGGTGTTTCCATTATGGTAAGAGGCTCAACCAAAGGTACCAGCACCGATGATGCCGGCCGGTATTCCATTACTGTTCCCGGAAATGCCGTGCTCATTTTCCAATCTGTTGGCTATATACAAAAACAGGTAGGTGTTGATGGAAGATCAACGATTGATGTCAGTCTCACTGTAGCTGCGGGAAATCTAGGTGAAGTAGTTGTAATGGGGTATGGAGAAGTAAGGAAAAGCGATTTAACAGGTGCTGTAGGTCAGTTTAAAAACGTTGATGTGGCGGAGCGACCTGCGCTTTCTGCTTCGCAAATGTTACAGGGTAGGTTGGCTGGAGTACAAATTGCTCAAAACAGTGGTGCGCCTGGCGCAGCATCGACATTTTCGATTCGTGGGGCAAGCACGCTTGGCTCGGGCCAACCATTGTTTGTAATTGATGGTTTCCCGATAGATAACTCATATGTTAACCCCACCAATGTAGAACAAGGTACCAGCTATGACGCGGCAGCGGTGCCGCCCACTGATGTATTATCTACTCTCAATCCCAATGAAATTGAATCAATTGAAGTACTGAAAGATGCGTCTGCAACTGCCATTTATGGCAGCCGTGGCGCGAATGGGGTAGTATTGATCACCACTAAATCGGGTAAACTGGGGCGCACGCAGGTTGAATATAACTACAGAACTGATTTCAGCCGCATACCAAAACAAATTGAAGTTTTGAAAGCCAGAGATTTCATCAGCTTTAGCAATGAAGGATCGGTGAATGATAATATTGACTCTATATATACACAGGAAGAAATTGCCGAGCTGAACCAGAACGATTGGAACTGGCAGGATGCCATTTACCAAACCGGCGTTACGCTGGATCACCAGCTTACCCTTTCCGGTGGCAACCAGCAATCGAAATATGCTTTGATAGGAGGCTATACCAAATTTGATGGTATTGTAAAGAACACCAATTATACTCGTGGTAGCTTGCGCTTTAACTTCAGCAGGCAAATCACAAAACATTTTGATATTAAATTCAACGTTACCGGATCGATCAGCAAAAATTCCCGTCTTCCAAACGGACATCACAGCTCTATTGTTTCCGGCAGTGTTGTAGGGGGAGCCTTGTACAAGCGTCCGTTTGACAGGCCTTATAATGACAAGGATGAAGTGAACGAGGCATTGGTAGATAACCCATTAACTATCGTTAACAAAAGGACCGACTTGTTGAATATGACCCAGCTTTTACCCAACCTCACCTTTGAATATAAATTTACGGATGCCTTACGTGTAAGATATAATGCAGGTATGAACTGGCGTACTACCACCCGGGATATGTATTTCCCGCGTGGCACCAATGCGGGCAATGCTTACGGCGGTAAGGCGTATTACGATTATGGCGACTCCAAAAGCTTTTTATCTGACCTCACCATTAGTTTTAAAAAAGCTTTTGGTAAACATGAAAAGCACTATGTTGATATTACGGCAGGTTACAATTGGCAGGAGTGGACTAACAGGGATTTTAGCATCGCCGCCGTTGGGTTCCCCAACGACCTGCTGCAGGGCAATAACCTGGGGCTTGCAGGCGCCAACCTGGGTCCGAGAAGCAGACGAAACAAATCAGCACTGGCTTCTTTCATTACCAGGGCTGTTTACTCTTATGATAACCGGTACGTGCTAACGCTTACAGGCCGCGCCGACGGTTCAACCCGCCTGGCTGAAGGACATAAGTGGGCTTCTTTTCCCGCTGTAGGTGCCGCATGGAATATGCACAACGAACATTTCTTTTCATCCAACGATTTGCTCTCTGAATTAAAAATCAGAGGAAGCTATGGTGTTTCGGGCAGACAGTCGGTACCCATTGGTGCATCGCAGGAAAGGCTGGGCATTGGCCTGGGCACATTTGGTGAAGAATGGATTACCGCCATCAACTATGCTTCTATCAGCAACCCGGGCCTGGGCTGGGAATCTACCAGACAGTTAAACGTGGGGTTAGATGTAGGCATTAAATCCCGTTATACAATCAGCGTGGATATGTACAAAAAAAATACCACCAACCTGCTCACTAGTCTGCCCATAGCCATGTCTACCGGCTTTGAATCCTACAGCGCCAATGGGGGTGAAATAGAAAATAAAGGCATGGAAATTTCGGCCACAGCCAAATTATTGCGGGGCCGATTTAGCTGGGATGTTGCAGGTAATTTTTCGTTCAATCGCAATAAAGTAGTGAGCCTGAAAGGATCTCAAACCATGTATGGACAATCGTACTTTGTAAATGATGAGATCAATCAGCCGATAAGTATTGTAACACCCGGTCATGCCATCGGTGAATTTTACGGTTATATTATTGATGGTATTTATCAAAATGAAGAAGAAGTGGCCAGGGGTGCAGAACCAACCGCCCGGCCTGGTGATTTCCGTTTTGTTGATATAAGTGGCCCCGATGGAAAACCGGATGGAATCATAAATTCCTTCGACAGAACCTTTATTGGTAATCCGTACCCTGATTATACTTTCGGTTTATCTAATAACTTCTTTTACAAAAATATTGGCCTCTCTATTTTTATACAGGGAAATATCGGGCAGGATGTAGCTAATTTAAACAGGGTTTTCCTGGATGCATTGTCCAATTCTACTAAGGCTAATGTACGGAAAGAAGCATACGATAACAGGTGGACCGGTGAAGGCACCAGTAATTACTTTCCACGTTCCAGTGCGCAAAAACCATTGTACAGGGGGCGGCTAAGTAATTTTCTGATTGAGGATGCTTCGTTTATACGATTGAAAACGGTAATACTTTCGTACAATTTCAAGTTCAAGAGATATATAAAGTCTGTAAAGGTATTTGGCGCAGCTAATAATCTGCTTACGATTACCGATTACTCAGGGTACGATCCCGAAGTAAATATCTACGGTAATTCAGCCATCGACCAGGGTATTGATCTTACTACCATGCCCAATAACAGAACTTTCTCCGTTGGTTGTAACATAAGTTTTTAATGATCCCAAAAACCATTGTTATGAATACATTAAGAAAATGGCTGTTAATATATATTGCCGTCCTTCCTTTTTGGGGTGGGTGTTCATTGAAAGAACAATTACTGGATACGCCCACGCCTTCCAATTTTATAAAATCAGAAAGTGAAGTGGAAACCATGATAGCGGGTGCATTCAATAGTATGGAAGACCCTGTATACAGAGGCCATCTTTATCGCTTTCTTTTCTTTTTGCCCGACAACTTGTATAATACACAGTACAGGACACAATCAGAAAAGATCAACATGAACTCGTCAGATGCATCTGCGTGGCTCTTATGGCGGAATTTTTACTGGGGCATTCGCGATGTAAACCACCTCTTGCGGGATATGGAAGGTATCCCTCTCTCTGACCAATACCGAAAAAAGGCACTCGGCCAATGTATGTTTCTGCGTGGCTGGACCTATTATGAATTGGTGCGTTTGTTTGGTGGTGTGCCTCTGAGAACTGAGGCCGTGGACCTTAACTCGGACCTAAATGTACCCAGGGCTACTGTAAAGCAGGTATATGAGCGAATTTTTGAGGATCTGAAAATGGCGTCGGCCTTGCTGCCTTTAAAAAATCAACTGTCGGCAAAAGATCGTTACAAGGCCAATAAGGGCGCTGCCCAGGCTATGCTGGCTTCGGCATATCTTACTTACGGTGTTGAACAGGACGATCCGAATGCGCTTGATTCAGCCATAGTATATGCAGATAGTGTAATAAACTCAGGTCAGTATAAGCTGGCCCCTAATTTTGCTGATCTTTGGCACATTGCCAATGAAAATTCTCCTGTGGTGAACGACGAAGTAATATGGAGGGTGCCCATCATTGGCGATGCAAGCAATAGGGGAACCGCGTTGCCTAAATTTTTTACACCTAGTACTATCAATGGTAAATCTTATAATGGAGGAAACGGAGACTTCAGGGTGCAGCCCTGGTTTTATGATCTTATCAGCACTGGAGATTATGAAGGCGATTACAGAACAGAAGTCAGCTTCTACACCCGATGGACACGCCCTAATGGAAGAGAAGCCGTATGCTATCCGTTTTTACCGTTGACCAACAATCCCCAAAACCTGGAACCAGCCCCCTATGTGGCCAAGTACGTAGACCCGAATGGTGTGGGATTTTATCAGCATGGTAACGACTGGTTTTGGATACGTTTGGCGGAAGTATACCTGATAAAAGCTGAAGCCGAGAATGAGTTGCATGGCCCCACTCAAATAGCATATGATGCTTTTAATAAATTAAGAGAGCGCGCGCGTTTTGCCAATGGCACAGCCAGAACAGTTCCCATGAATCTCGCTGCCGGTTTAACAAAGGAAGAATTCAGAAAAAAGATACTGGATGAAAGAGCCCTGGAATTCGTTGCGGAAGGACAGCGCTGGTATGATCTCAAAAGAATTAGACACACCGATGGAAGAACCATGTACGAATACATGTTTGAAGACTATCTGCCATCTTTACCACAGGGCCTGCCAACATACAATAAGCAACAAAACAAATGGTTGGGCGGCGTTACTTATCCTATGTCATTATTAATGGATAAAGATGGTAATAAACTACCGGTAGACGCAAAAACTTATTTGCTGCTACCCATACCATTCGAAGAAATAAATAACAACGAAAGGATAGGTACGGAAGATCAAAACCCTGGCTATTAAAACAGCGAAGAATGACTTTGACCAGAAGACAGTTTATCAAATTAGGATCTGCTACCACATTGTGTATGTCGTTTAAAGGTAGGCTGCCGGCAACACATGAACCGGCAGGAATCGATTCATTGTATAAAGCTTTTAAAGATCCTGCCAATACAGCCAGGCCATTTGTACGCTGGTGGTGGAACGGGAATATGATCAATGAAAAGGAATTGCTGCGTGAGCTGGACCTGTTGAAAGAAGCTGGCATTGGCGGCGTAGAGATCAATCCTATTAAGATACCAGCCGAAGATGATACCATGGGTTTGAGAGCGTATGACTGGTTAAGCAGTGATTGGAACGCGTTGTTGAAAAAAGTGCTGGAAGGTGCCAAAGAAAGAGGCATCACATGTGATACCATAGTGGGTTCAGGCTGGCCTTTTGGCGGCGAGTTTCTTAACAGGGACGAACAAATACAAATGATTGCCGTTGGCATGCGCGAACTGGAAGGACCGCTGCAATATTCCATACATAAAGCTGAACTGGTGAATGAAGTAGAACCAGACATTCATTCCAGGTACGAGAACAAAGAAAAGCAGTTGTTCATGCTGCGGCTGGCACCGGGCTATATGGAGAATTTTGATCCGGGCATTGATCTGAACGGAAAAATCACCGACGATATCATCACTTTCGATGTGCCGAGAGGAAAACATGTACTGTATTACCTGGTGAAATTTACGGGCTACATGGCAGTTATCAACGGAGCACCCGGTGCCAAAGGTCCGGTATTAAATCACTACGATAAAAAAGCTGTTGAAAAATACCTGAACAGGATGTCGGATACCCTGAACAGGGAAAAGATACCGCTGAATAAATTTTTCAGGTCAATGTTTGTTGACAGCTTTGAACTGGAAGGTGCCAACTGGTGTCATGACCTGTTTGAGCAATTTGAAAAAAGAAGATCGTATTCTTTGGTGCCTTATTTCCCATTTATTCTATTCAAGATCGGTAAAATGGGAAATCCGGTGCCAGGCAAATATGGTTCGGAATATGCTGCGCGTGTTGCCGAAATTATACAAAGAGTACGTTATGACTTTGAAGTAACGCTTGTTGAGTTGTTCCATGAACGTTTTATAGTAACCTTCCAGGAATGGTGTAACAAATGGGGTGTAAAATCAAGAATGCAGGCTTATGGTCGTGGGTGCCATCCTTTGGAATCCAGTATGCATGTGGATATCCCTGAATGCGAAACCTGGCTGGGGCCCAGCCTGGGCAAACCCATGCCTGAATTTGATCACAGGCAGGGCAGGGCCTATACTATGGTGAATAAATTTGTTTCGTCAGGTGCCAGGCTGGCTGGGAAAAAACTGATCAGTTGTGAAGAACTCACCAATGTAGGAATGGTATTTAATGAATCTTTGAACCATTTTAAAATAGCCGGTGATCTTAGTAACATATCAGGGGTTACACATTCTATACTACACGGCTTTAATTACAGTCCTGAAGAGGCGCCTTTCCCGGGTTGGATACGATATGGTATCTTTTTGAATGAGCGTAACACCTGGTGGCCCTATTTCAAAAGATGGAGTGATTACAAGTCGAGGCTGTCTGCACTGTTTCAACAAGCCGATTTTTATGCCCATATAGCTGTGCTTCATCCCTTATCGGATATGTGGATGAAAATGGGCTCGCAGCGCGATCCGTTTCCAACACAAGTGTATCCTAAATATGCACATGCATTATGGGAAGCCATTCATCAGAACGGAAATAGTTGCGATTACGTCAGCGAAAATATCATACAGACTGCTACGGCCGGGCAGGGCTTTTTTAAATATGGTTCCAGGAGTTATAAGGTACTTATGTTGATGGAGGTGGAAAGTTTGCAACCCCAAACTGCTTTGGCCCTGGAGCGATTTGTAAGAACCGGCGGCAGGATTTTGTTTATTGGGAAAGTGCCTTTTCGGTCGCCGGGTTTTTACAATCATGCCGAATATGACAGGCAGGTCGCAAACACAATGAATATCATTACACAGAAATATCCGGATAAGGCCGCATGGGTGCCTGCACCTCAGGAAAATATTCTGGGCTGGTTTACCAGCCTGCAAAGCCGGTTCAAGTTAGACGAATATGTCAGTTTTGATAAACCGGTAACATTTGTAAGCCAGGTGCATTATAAATATGGAGATGCGGATATTTTCTTTATTGTTAACTCAAGCAATGAAAGATCATGCCGCTTGAAAGCTACCTTTCATCATGTACATGGTAAGCGTGCATATTTATGGAACCCTGAAGATGGCAGCCAATCAGTTTATCCTTTTTCAAAAGCATTTAACGAATTGGTTGTTGAACTGGGACCGGCTGATTCCAGGCTTATTGTCTTCGCTGCCCCCGGTATTACCAACAGGAAATTTGTTGCTGAAAGAAAATTATCAGAATCACCTGTTTCGCTGTCGGGCGCCTGGGAAGTGAGTCTGCATGCTGTGAACGGCGAAAAAACAACTGTGAAATTCCAGGAACTAAAAGATTTTAAGGATGATAGTAAGCTGCGGTCCTTTGCCGGCACTGCTATATATCGTAAGGAAATTGCTGTTGTTAACCCGATGGCATTCAATTACCTTGATCTGGGTTTGATAAACGGCGTGTCGGAACTTACCGTGAATAATGTGTCTTTAGGCAAAAAATGGTATGGTAAGCATATCTATGATCTTAACGGTTCCCTGCAGGAAGGAAAAAACCAGATAGAAATAAAGGTGATAACATTGTTGGGTAACTACGCCAAATCGTTATCAGATAATAAGGTTACGCAGGTATGGACAAGAAATCAACCCTATTATTCAGCCGGACTTATTGGGCCGGTAAAACTGCTGTGATCACAAAAATCAATGTAAAAACAACATGAAGAAAATAATTACCTGCATAGTATTGTGTCTGGTTGCTGTTACAGCCATGTGCCAGCGTAAAAAACCAAACGTTATCATTATATTGGTCGATGATATGGGCTATGGCGATCTTGGATGTTATGGCAATAAGCTTATTAAGACTCCCAATATTGATCAGCTGGCCCGGGAAGGATGCCTTTTTACCCAGGCTTATGCTTCTGCTGCGGTATGCACACCCTCACGTTATGGACTATTAACAGGTAGATATCCCTGGCGCAGTTCGCTTAAAAAAGGCGTGGTGGCAGAATCGCCATCATTGATCTCGCCTTCACAATATACATTGCCGAAATTATTCAAGGATGCAGGATATGCTACTGCAGCCATTGGTAAATGGCACCTGGGTTTTGGCGAAAAAAGAGGACCAATAGACTTTAACAAGCCTGTTGTACCCGGACCCAATGAGGTAGGTTTTGATTATTTCTTTGGCCTGCCTGTAGGCCATTTTTACCCGCCTTATGTTTATATGCGTAATCACCTGGTATTAGGGTTGGAAAAAAATGACCCTATTTCAAGAAATAAGCTGGAACAGATTGGTGGAAAAAAGGCAATGATTAAAAGAGACAGTGTGAATTATACATTGTTTGAGGAGGCAAATAATTTCATCAGGGAGCACCGGGATAAACCGTTTTTTCTTTATCTGGCAACAACCATACCGCATCTGCCCTTCGATGTGAGAAAGGATTTTGCCGGCTCGGGGCCGGTTGGACGGTATGGAGATGTGATCAGGGAACTGGATATGGAAGTAGGCCGCCTGATGAAAGGTCTGAAACAGCTTAACCTGGATAAAAATACCATTGTGATATTTACCAGTGATAATGGTGGTGAAGCCATCAGCCCCGCGCAGGCAAAAAAATTTGGTATGGAAGGTTATAATCCCAACGCCCCTTTTCGTGGTAAAAAAGGTGATGTATTTGAAGGCGGAGTGCGTGAGCCCTTTATCATTCATTATTCAGGAACTAACAAGCCTGGCAGTCAATCTGATGAAATCATTTGTACTACAGACCTGTTGGCTTCCTTTGCTTCCTTACTTGATATTGAGCTTCCGGCCCAGGCAGGCGAAGATAGTTATGACATTCTTCCTGTTCTTCTGAACCAGCAAAAGCTGAATGAAAGACCCCTGGTGCTGCAGGGTAGGGGTGGTTTCCTTGCCCTGCGCCTGGGTGACTGGAAATATATTGCATGCCCTGGTAGCGGCGACCGGGAAGCACTGGAGAAACTGCCGGCTGATGCTCCTCCCGTACAATTGTACAATATCAAAGACGACCCAGGCGAAAAAAACAATCTTTATAAAGTACAGGAAGAAAGGGTGAAAGAAATGAATGCTCTTCTTGAAAAAATAAAAACTAAAACGCCATGAACAGAAGGAAATTTCTAAGTGCGCTGGCCTCCATTTCGGCCATGATGCCCTTCAAGGGAGTGGCCGGGACACTCTTTTCCGGAACAAAAAAGGGATTTAACATATTGTTGTTGGGAGATATACATTTCGACAAACCGGAGCACCATGATGTGGAGTATGTGAAAACGCATTCCAGGGCTGGGGTAGGGGAGTTTTCCCGTTATTGTAAATTTACCCGTGACAACTTCCCGGCATTGATGCAGGTAGTAAAGGAGCAGGCCAATACCTTTAAGGCCGAATTTATTCTACAGTTGGGCGATTTTGTGCAGGGTTTATGTGGGTCAAAGGAATTGGCTACGCGTCAGGTAAATGATTTTATCAGTGCAGTAAAGGAGAAAAATTTCGATAGGCCTTTTATTGTTGTCAAAGGCAACCACGACATCAACGGTGAAGGCGCTCCGGAAATGTATATCGATACCATACTTCCGTGGCAGGCAAAAGAATTGAAGCGTCCGGTTGAATCGGCCAACCTTAGTTTTGTGCAGCAGAACACTCGTTTTGTTTTGTTTGACTGTTACAGTGACGACAGCCTGGAATGGCTGCAGCAGGTTTTAAAAGGTCATAAAGAGCAAAACCTGGTGTTTTGCTGCCATGTGCCCATTGTGCCTTTCGATGAACGGTCTAACCTGATACAATATTATGGTGATGCACAAAAGCGCAATACCCTGCTTAACCTGTTGGGGAAACATAAAGCGATTGTTGTTTGCGGGCATTTGCATAAAACCTGTATTCTCACCAGGCAAACTGCGCAGGGTAATTTTGTGCAGGTGAGCATTTGCAGCATCATTCGTGCTCTGGATGCGCCTGTAAAAGATGTCCTGAAAGGCCTTGATGCATATAATGGCGACCTGGTAAATTTGCTGCCGAAATTCTCGGTGAACTCTATGCCGCACAGGAGAGCGCTATTGATGCAGGAAAAACCTTTTATTCGCTACTATGAATACGCCAACTTTTCGGGTTATAGCACCATGCAAATAAAAAGCAATGGTGAAATTACCATGTCTATTTTCCAGAATACGTCGAAAAAGCCATGGCAAACGGTTAATTTGTCGGCCTTGCTAAAGGTTTAAGTGAAAGCTGAATATACTTCTGATCGATATTGTTTGGGAGATTTCCCATACTTCTGTTTAAACAGACGTGAGAAATGAAATACCGATTCAAAACCGGTTAAATAAGCCACTTCATTTACAGTAAGTGCAGTGGAAGCAAGCAATTCTTTGGCTCTGTTGAGACGGAGATTAAGATAATATTGCTTGGGCGAAAACCCTGTAGATTCTTTAAACGCTTTTCTGAACTTCGAGTATCCGATAGGCAGGTCCTTCACCAGTTCTTCTATTTTAACCGCTTTTTCCAGCGATTGCTGCATTAAATACTTGGCCTCGGAGATGAGTTTGTTGGTGGGATCGTTTTTACATTCCTTTAGCCGGGAAATAGCGCTTACCAAACCTAACATTTGCAAAATGATACCAGGAATTACCTGTTGTAATTCCGGATTGGGCGATTTCATCGTATCAAGTAGTTTCCTGAACAGCTCAAGCAGTTCGCCATTCAGTCCCACATGTACAAAAGGCGATTCCCTGCGAAAAAAATCTTTGTTCATGAGTTCATTGGGGTAGGAGCCTTTGTAACCAACCCAATATTCTTCCCAACCCGAATTAGGATCGGGTTTATAGCGGTGCCATTCATCGGGAAAAAGAAAAAAGCAGGTGCCGGTTGTAATAGTGGTTAATCCTGTATGGGCCGATTCAAAAACGCCCTGCCCTTTAGTAATGTATACCAGGTAATAACCATCCAGTATGCGTCCTGTGTTCCAGGTAAAAGTGTGATTGGCGGGATGTTCATTATTGTTAGGGTAAGCTTGTTTGGGATCTATCCTGGAATAACCAGCAGTTGTGGCATAAAAACCCCATTGATCGTCCCTACCACCAATACTAAGGTATTTGTGATAATTTTCCATGTTCTGCGGTGTTTGGGTTTGCTTATAAAGATATCAAAAAGATCAAAGAAAAGGCATTTTGCCTATTGTTGTTTATTCATGACAAGGGTACTTTTGAATTGGCAATAAACTAATTGACATATGAAAAATGAACTTTCAAAAGCACAGATTGAATCTTATAGAAATAATGGCTTCCTGATCATTGAAGACTTTTTAACTCCCGGGGAGTTGGAAGAATGGCGCGCGGCTCTGGATCAATCGCTGAAAATCAGAAAGGGTAACAAATTGCCCGATCGTGCCTCAGTATATGGCAAAGGTGATGATGCGGATAAAAGCTACTACGATAATGTGTTCGATCAGTTGATCAACCTTTGGCAGGATAACGAAAGCATGCGTAGAATTATGCTCGACGAACGGCTTGGAAAAATGGCTGCTACTTTGTCGGGTGCAGAAGGTATTCGTATCTGGCACGATCAGGCACTTATAAAAAAACCCTGGGCTAATCCTACATCATGGCATCTCGATACGCCTTACTGGTCTTTTACCGATCGTAGGGCGCTTTCAATCTGGGTTGCACTGGATGATGCAACATTAATGAACGGCTGCCTCTTCTTTATTCCCGGCTCACATCTCAAAACTACTTTTGAGAATCCCGGGATTGGCAAGAATATGGGAGCCATTTTTGACTACTATCCTGAGTTCAAAAATGCAGCCTCTGTACCGGCAGTAATGAAGGCAGGAAGTTGTTCTTTTCATTGCGGCCTCACCATTCATGGCGCCCACGCTAATATGACACCGGGATACCGAAGGGCAATGACTTGTGCTTATATGCCCGACGGAAATACGTATAATGGCATACAGAATATACTGAGTGATGAGCAGGTGGCCAAACTAAAAATAGGTGACCTGCTGAACGATGACAAACAAAATCCCTTATTGTACAGCAGTGTAACCGCTACAGTTTAAATAAATCTGGTAATAGCATTTGTCTATGTTTTCAAAAATTGTAACGGTTGTATTTTTTTTCTTTTTGCTGTTCCATGTTGCCAAAGGGAATCCTCATGGCAAAAAGGTTAAAAAATTTCTTGTAATTAATGGGGTGCCTGCCACACCGGAAGCCTTTGAGAAAGTCAGGGAAGAATTTAAAGACAACAATAATCTGCGTATTGGCGTAGGTTTCATCATTTCCTATTTGAGAGATACACGGGAGAAGACGGAAGAAACTTTGCGTCAATACTTACGTCTTTCTCAACAGTTTGATATGCCCCTGGTTATTCAACTGGATGGCGAACAGTGGTGGCAGGGGCGCCCCGACCTGTGGAACTGGTGGGATGAAACAAAACCTGGCTACAATCCTGAGAACAAAAAAAATGTTGAGTGGACAGATTGGACGCCCGATTCTGCAGTTAAAATAGGATGGCGTAACTGGGGCAAACAAATACGGGTACTGCCCATGCCTAACCTGATGAGCCCTGTATACAGGGAGGCGTGTCATATTGAAATGGCCCGGCTGGTGCGTATTGTGGTGCAGTGGTATAAACAATTACCCGCACGCCGGAAAGACCTGTTAATAGCATTGAAAGTAGGCTGGGAGAGTGCCATTGGCGTTAACAATTACTATTACCCCGGGGGCAACAGTTACAAAGAACAACCGGTGGAAAACGATCCGAAAGGCCCTCTTAAACCTGATGTGCTTCCGGGAAGGGGTGTAGCGGCAATAGGATATGCAGCTGTGAGCACTTTAGGTCTGGCCAAATCGGGTGCACTGAACCCCGCAGATATAGCCGAAGTGATAAAGGTGCATTTAACAGATTTATCTAAGCTGGCCCATGATATGGGTGTACCCAGGAAGAAGCTGTTTACACATTGCGGCGGATGGAGCCAGGGAGAACAATTGTACTTGTCTGCGCTGAACAAATATTCATGTCCGGGCTGGAGCTTTTATAAGTACGCATCCAATCCTGCCATGGATAGTACTGCTATGAAAGCGGTTCGTGCAAGTAACGCTCCCTATTGGGGCATTGTAGAATGGGCTCTTTTAGGTAAAAAAACAAGGGAACAGTGGTTGCTGGCATTAAAAAACTCATTGGCCGTACCCGGTGTGAGATATATGTGCATTTATAATTGGAAGGGTTTGCAGAAAAACGAACCCGGAAAAGCAGCTATTAAAGAATATCTAAGTACTCAATAGACATGAACAAACATCGCATTGCCTTTTTGACCGCCGGCACCGCCCTTTTTTTGTTGTTAAGTACCTGTTTGTTGGCCCAGCAGGTTGTTGTAAAACAACGAAACGGATCTTTGCAACTGCAAAAGCTGTCGAATATAAAGCCTCGAAATATCGTTTTTATATTAACCGATGATCACCGTTATGATGCGTTTGGCTTTTTGAAATCGCAAACATTTATAAAAACCCCTCATCTGGATCGAATGGCAGCGGGCGGGGCTTACCTGCCCAATGCCTTTGCCACCACATCTCTATGTTCACCATCCAGAGCCTCCATCCTGACGGGTTTGTATACGCATAAACATCGGGTTGTGGATAATAATAATGCTGTATCTCCGGAGCTCATATTCTTTCCGCAGTACCTGCAACAGATAGGATATCAAACGGCTATGATCGGTAAGTGGCATATAGGCGGAGAATACGACGGGCCACAACGCGGGTTCGATTATTGGGTTTCTTTCAAAGGCCAGGGTACTTACCTGCCTACAGAAAACGGTCTTAATGTAAATGGTAAGCGTGTTGCCCAGAAAGGATATATTACCGATGAGTTAACGGATTACGCTATTGATTTTTTGGACAAGCGGGACAAAAACAAGCCTTTTATGCTCTATCTCTCGCATAAAGGTGTGCATGCCGATTTTGTACCTGCAGAACGGGATAGGCATATGGCCGATGGGCATAGTTTTAAAAAACCAGCCAGTATGGATACCGGTGTTCATAAAGGGGCGCCCATGTGGGTATATAATCAACGAAACTCGTGGCATGGTGTGGAATATCCCTATCATAGTAACCTTGATATTGGTGAATACTATAAAAGGTATGCAGCCACTTTACTTAGTGTAGATTCATCGGTGGGCAGGGTAATGCGTTATTTGGAAGATGAAAACCTGCTTGAAAATACACTTATCATTTATATGGGCGATAATGGTTTCCAGTTTGGCGAGCATGGCATCATAGATAAGCGCACTGCCTACGAAGCATCTATGCGTGTACCTATGCTGGCCTACTGTTCGGCACTGATAAAACCTGGTACCGTGGTAAAAGAAGTAGTGGCCAATATTGACATTGCCCCCACACTGCTGGCTGCAGCGGGTTTGAAAGCTCCTGCATACATGGACGGTAAAAACTTTTTGCCTTTGCTGGAAGGCAAAAAGGCGCCATGGCGAAGGGAATTGTTGTATGAATACTACTGGGAACGTAATTTCCCGCAAACACCTACCATGCATGCCCTGCGTGGCGACCGGTATAAATATATTCACTATAATGGTATTTGGGATACCGATGAATTGTATGATTTACAGGAAGACCCGGACGAGACCAATAACCTCATAAGAAGCCCGGCTCACCAGGCCATTGTTAAACAAATGAACAAAGAGTTGTATGAACAACTGGCCAATACGGGCGGCATGTATATTCCATTAAATCCCGATGTGGGTAACCAACTTAATCGCCGTAATGCATCCGGCTCAGGGGCAGCGGAGTTTCCTGATTATTTGAACGATACAATCAATGAAATTAACAAATAGGTATTTAATTTTATTGGCGCTTTTATTTTTCTCCCAATTTGTAAATGCGCAAGTTAATCTTGTACAATATGTAGACCCTTTTATTGGCGCCACGGGAGAAGGACATGTTTTTCCCGGCGCCTCTTTACCCTATGGCATGGTTAAACTGGGGCCCGATTGCCTGCCCTTACGAACCAATTCAGGTTATCACCCTCAAAACAAAATATATGGCTTTAGTCATGTGCATGTGAGCGGTACAGGAGGCCCCCCTAAATATGGGAATGTACTGGTAGCAGCTACATCAGGAGAATTAAATATTGCAGATCATGCCACAGGCCGGGCAAATGAAAAAGCAAGTCCTGGATATTATGCAGTGGAGCTACCGGAGTACCGCATAGCTGCTGAATTTACCGTAACACATAGCGTGGCGTTTCACAAATATACCAGCAATGCAGCGAGTAATTTCAACCTGTTATTCGACATGGGTAGTTTTTTAAGTTGGGGAGGTTATAAAGAAAAAGGAGAGCTTGATCAGCAATTGGTAGGTTCTGAAATAAAGATCATATCACCCACAGAGATAGAAGGATACACGCGGGTAAGGGGAGGCTGGAATATAGGCGAGGCATATACAGTTTATTTTTATGCTGTGGTAGATAAGCCTGCCGCCTCATTTGGTACCTCGAAGTCGGGCAGAATGCGAAAGAATTCCAGTGCTGAGTTTGATTCTCATGAACCTACCGGCGCCTGGTTCAGCTTTAACAGCAAAGCGGACGAAGTAATCAACATGAAGCTGGGGATTTCATTTTTAAGTACCGGTAAAGCACAGGAAAATATAAATGCAGAAATACCACATTGGAATTTTGATCGTATAAAAAAAGAAGCCTCAGATATTTGGAATTCAAAGTTGAATACAATCATTGCACATACCAACCATGAAGACCTTAAAAAGATATTTTATTCCGCATTGTACAGGACTATGCTCATGCCGGTAAACCGAAGCACTGAAAATCCCAAATGGGCGTCCAAAGTTCCTTACTACGATGACTATTATTGTATATGGGATACTTACAGGGCTACACATCCGCTGTTAACGTTAATTCAAAGGAAGGAACAGATAGACATGATCAATTCCCTGCTGGATATATACAAACAGGAAGGCTATATGCCCGATGCCCGCAGCGGAAACTATACCGGCAGAACACAAGGCGGCAGTAATTCAGATGTGTTGTTGGCAGACGCTTACATGAAAGGTCTGGAGGGTATAGATTTCAATGAGGGATTGAACGCCATGATCCAAAATGCGGAAGTTCCACCGGGAGGCGATGAACGTAAGCAAGGCCGCGGTGGGCTAAGGGATTACAATACCATTGGCTACGTTTCTACGGATTTTGAACGGGCTGGCAGCCGCACTATGGAGTATGCCTATAATGATTATTGTATTGCCATGGTGGCTAAAGGATTGGGTAAGGATAGTCTCTATAAAAAATACCTGCAACGTTCCGGTAATTGGGAAAACCTATGGAATGATACGGTACAAAGTGATGGGTTTACCGGTTTTATTTGGCCCCGGAAAAAAGATGGAAGCTGGGAAGTCAACTGGAATGTGCACCGCAGTGCAAGCTGGAGGGGATGGCTGTATGAAGGTAATTCGTGGGAGTATTCATTATATGTGCCGCATAATGTCAGCAGGCTTATTCAGCGATCGGGTGGTAAAAAAACATTTGTTGCGCGGCTGGATACTTTTTTTTCCAAAGATACCAGGTCGTTTCATCCCTGGTTGAATGATTATTACAATGTTAACAATGAGCCCTGTTTTCTGGCGCCAACATTATATTCCTATGCCGGGTTGCCGCATAAAACAAATAGCACCATCAGAAAAATCATTGCTAAGCATTACAGTTCCAGGCCCGATGGCTTGCCGGGTAATGATGATGCAGGCAGCATGAGCGCCTGGTATGTATTTAATGCAATGGGCTTTTTCCCGGTGGCCGGTCAGGATCTTTACCTGATAACCGCCCCCATGTTTGATGAAGTAAGTATTCATTTAGGTAATGGTAAAGTATTGACAATTCTAGCAAAAGGGCTAAATGATAAAAATATTTACATCAGATCGGCCAGGTTCAATGGAAAGCCATTCAACAGAAGTTGGTTCAGGCATACAGAAATAAAGGAGGGAGGAATACTTGAATTTAATATGGGTGATGCTCCATCTGATTGGGGGCAGAGGGATTTACCAGGTTAACAGAGTGCAACTTTGCATGAGGTTCAAACATATTTATTTCCATTGGCATATTTCCCCTCAAAACTCCACGCTTTTCGTTACTGTTTCTTAAAATGCAGCTTCCCTTCACGTAATTGATACGCCACTTCCCCGCTTTTTACAAGTTCCTCCAGAAACATTCAATGGGTTTCTCCTTCTCGATAACGCCGGTAAAAACCTGTTGGAAAAGGGGCGATACAAGCATTGACCAAACAGAATTGAATTAATATATATTTGCAAGATGGATATGTTAAACGGCGCCAACGCCCTTACCCTCGTATTTGCTGCCCTGCTATTGTTTGCCATTGCCTACCGGTTTTATGGAATTTTCATTGCCCACAAAGTACTTCGGGTAAATGCCAAAAATAAAACACCCGCTGTTGAGTTTGCCGATGGCAAGGATTATGTAGCCACCAACAAGAATGTGCTCTTTGGTCATCATTTCGCAGCTATTGCGGCTGCCGGACCTTTGGTAGGCCCCGTACTGGCCGCACAGTTCGGGTATTTGCCGGGTACTTTATGGATATTGATCGGTTGTGTGCTGGCCGGTGGCGTTCACGATATGATTGTGTTGTTTGCCTCTGTAAGGCATAAGGGGCAGAGCCTGGCCACCATCGCATCTAAGGAAATAGGCAAGGGCACAGGTACCATTGCGGGCTTTGCCGTTCTGTTTATCTTAATTCTCACCCTGGCCGGCCTTTCCCTGGCCTGCATCAGCGCCATGCATGAAGCACCCTGGTCGTTATTTACGGTGATAGCCACTATGCCTATTGCCATTCTGATGGGATTGATCATGCGTTACAGGAAAAACAGTGTGTTATTGGCCAGTATTCTGGGTGGCATTTTATTGCTGGTGGCCATCATTGGCGGTCATGAACTGATGCAGGTGAATGCGATAGCCAATATTTTTCACTGGAAAGTAGAAACCATTTCCATTGCCATTACCGCCTACGGTTTCCTGGCTTCTGTGCTGCCGGTTTGGTTATTGCTGGTGCCGAGGGATTACCTGTCTACTTATCTGAAGATCGGTACGGTGATCATGTTAACTGTTGGGGTCATATTTGTTCATCCCCATTTGCAAATGCCGGCTTTTACCGAGTTCATCCATGGCGGCGGTCCGGTAATAGGTGGTCCCGTATTGCCGTTTATTTTCATCGTAATAGCCTGTGGCGCTATTTCAGGTTTTCATGCAGTAATTGCCACCGGTACCACACCTAAAATGCTGGCCAACGAAAAAGAGATACTGTTTGTAGGCTATGGGGCTATGCTGGTAGAGGGGTTTGTGGCATTGATGGCATTGATAGCCGCCTGTACGTTGATACCCGGCGATTATTTTGCCATCAATACGCCTAAAGAAGTGTATGATGGTTTTCTGGCGGCGCATCCCAATTTGAACGCGGTAGAACTTGATCATTACAGCGAGAAGATTGGTATAGATCTGCACGGCAGAACCGGTGGGGCCGTTTCACTGGCCGTAGGCATGGCGCATATATTTAACAAAATCCCGTTTATGGACGAGCTGACGGCCTACTGGTACAATTTTGCCATCATGTTTGAAGCGGTGTTTATTTTAACGGCTATAGATGCCGGTACCAGGGTTGGACGTTTTTTTCTACAGGAAATGTTGGGTACCGTAATGCCAAAGTTTAACGACAAGAACTGGATTCCCGGAATTGTGATCTGCAGCCTCTTGTTTACGTTTTCCTGGGGTTATCTGGTATATACTGGTAATGTAAGCACCATCTGGCCCCTTTTTGGCATAAGCAACCAGTTGCTGGCTGCCTGCGGACTGATTGTTTGTACAACCATGCTTATCAGGATGAACAGGAAAAAATATGCATTGTGTTCTGCCATTCCCGGCATCTTTATGACGGTGATCACCTGCTGGGCAGGATATGAGCAGATAATGAATATTTACTTACCTAAAAAGCAATACCTGTTGGCTGTGCTGGCTTTACTGGCCATGGTACTGATGCTGATTGTGTTTATCAATACTTTTATAAAGTGGAGGGACTTGTTAAGCCTGAAAGCAACAAAAATTGATTTTTATGGAGATACCGTGAAGGAACTGGTGGAGAGGTGAGTGATCGCCGTCGTTTAATGAATTTTTTTTAACTTACTTCCCATGCCACTTATCCAACTCCGCCATACCATTCCTACCGACCTGGAACATTTCTTCCGGTTCCAGCTCGATCCCGATGCCTGCCACCAGGCGGCATTCATGTCAAAAGACCATGCCGACAGGGAAGCTTATATGAAAAAATGGGACCGGTTGTTAAAAGACGAAACCATCAGTATTCGCACCATCCTCGTAGATGGCGTCATTGCAGGAAGCATATCCAAATACGTGATGGAAGGTGATGCGGAAATAACGTATTGGATAGACAAACAATTCTGGCACAAAGGCGTTGCCTCCACTGCCCTGAAAGAATCTCTCACCATTGAAAAAACACGGCCCATTTTTGGCCGGGTGGCTTTCGATAACACAGCGTCACAACGTGTGCTGGAAAAATGCGGTTTTGTAAAAACAGGTACCGACAAAGGTTTCGCCCATGCCCGGAACTGTGAAATAGAAGAGTATATTTATAAACTCAGTACATAAAAGAACCCCGGAGTGGTACGCTCCGGGGTCATTGTTATATTCAATTTCCTTACACCTTAATAGCCGTCGTTCTGGGTTAAATAACCGGGTATATTCGATGCCCCATCGATGGCGGTTTGCGGTATGGGGAATACCCGTTTCTTTGGATCGGCATTGGTTTTTTCGGTCCAGGTGCCTTCATATTTTCCAAAGCGTATCATATCGGTACGGCGCACGCATTCCCAATACAGTTCAAAACCTCTTTCGCGGAACAACAGGTCCAGATCGATGCTGGCCAGTGGCGGCGCCACAATACGGGCGGTTCTGGCGGCGCGAATGGTATTAACGTCGTCCAGCGCTGTAGAAGCGGCATCGCCTCTCCTCAGTTTGGCCTCCGCACGCATCAGGTATACATCGGCCAAACGCAGGATCACGATATCATGCTCACCAAAATCCCTGCCATTCACAGTGGTTTTGCTGAACTCATATTTCGATATACGATAACCGGTATTGTAGTTGCTGCCGGCCACGCTGAAGTCTACCTGCAGCGTAAAGTTCACGGGCAGGTCGGGCTTGCTGCGACTGTCATGAACCAATTTATCAACCTTGTATTTGCCGCTGGCGCATTTCACAAACACACCGCCCACCTTGCGTACACCATATTGCTGGCCGCGCAGGATGCCGCGGTTAATCTCGTATTCATCGGCATCCACACAGCTATCGGCGGGATTGCTGTAAATGCTCATATTCTGTTTAAAGAAACGCGGGTCGGCATCGGCGGGATCAACAGGTGCATACGCGCCAGCCCAGGTTTGATAAAAATCGGGTGTGATGGCCGGACCATCGGTGCCATTGGCATTGGTATTGGTAGCCAGGGGCCATTGGTCGCCACTAAGTGTAAAATAAGCCATGCGGTTATGACCGGCCAGGTCGGCACGCTGGTCAACAGCAAAGATCAGTTCCTTGTTGGTATGGTTATCGTCGTCGAAGATGGAGAAATATTCAGCAGCCAGTTGGTAATTGCCCGAACTGATGATCTTGTCACAATATTCTACTACCTTATCCATATCTTCTTTTTTGAAATCGAAACTGCCATAACGGTTTCGGTAAACGGCAGCATTCAAATGCAAACGTGCCAGCAACCCCCATACCCCAGGCCTGGTTAAACGGCCGGGACCGGCAGCAGCCGGCTCCAGTACCGGTTCAACGGCCTCCAGTTCAGACTGGATGTATGCTACCGCTTCCTCGCCACGTAATACTTTGGACATTTCATTGGGATCTTCTTTCTGGAACGCCAGACCAAACAAATCCAGCAACATCATGTTATAATACGCCCGCATAGCCCTGGCCTCTGCAATAAACAGAGGCGCGCTGGGGTCTTTATTGTCTTTCAAACCTGTTATGGCTGTAAGCGCTCTTGAAATGGCCACGGTGATATGGTTCCAGGTATTGCGCACATTGGGATCGGTGCTGGTGGTTTCGTGTTGATGCAGCGATATATAAATACCATTATCACCCCAGTCGGTACCGCCGCGATAGGGCAATATGCCTTCATCGGTTGATATTTCCTGTAAGGCCAGGTAATTGGTGTGCAGGAAAATGTCTTCCAGTTTGGCATATACGGGAGCAATCAATCCTTCGGCCACTTGTTTATCGGTGAGTCCGGAAGGCGAGTACTCATCCAGTACTGTTTCATTCAATTTGGTACAACTGTTTATGGTGGCTGTAGCAAAAACCATGAACAGTATCAATATTTTCTTTTGCATAGTTCAATGTCTTAGAAGGTAACGTTTAAACTGAAAATAACTGTTCGTGCTTTGGGATAGCTGAGATAATCTACACCATACGAATACACGTTGTCGATCTGTCGATCGATATTCACTTCGGGATCAAATCCATCATAATCGGTGATCACAAATAAATTCTGACCGGTTACTGCCAGGCGCAATCCCTTTACCCATTTGCCGATGCCCAGCTGACCGGGATTGAACTGGTAACCAAGCGTGGCATTGTTCAAACGCAGGTAGCTGGCATTTTTCAGGTAGCGACTACTCACGCGGGCGGGATTGTTGATGGATTCATTGGGGAATTCATTGGCAGCGGCTGTAGTATTCACGTTCTTCGCAATTTTTGCTTTATAAAAGAATGAGTTGGCGGTATTGTCGTATACCTTGTTGCCGCCTGTACCATTGAAGTTCACATTCAGATCAAAGCCTTTCCACGAGGCGCCGCCGTAAAAACTGTATAATACTTTGGGCAGGGCAGTTCCCATGGGCATCCTGTCTTTATCGGTGATGATGCCATCCTTGTCCCTGTCGAAAAAGGTGCTTAGGCCGTTATCGTCTATGCCTGTCCATTGCAACAGGTAAAAGGTGCCAATTGGTTCGCCATTCAGGTAACCATTGATAGTGGCCGATGTAAGACCCGAACCCTGTGCCGACCCGGATGGAATGATGGAATAGGGAGAATTCCTTACCTCGTTCCTGATATAAGTGAAGTTGCCGCCTACATTGAAGGTAACGCCAAAGTTGGATCTTTTGCGATAGTCGATATCGAACTCGAGGCCTTTGTTCACGATCTCCATATCTTTTACATTGGTATAACCCGTAACGGCCGGTTGAATGGGATCGGCGGGATTTACCAGCATCAGGATATTGGTGGAGGTTTTGCTGAACACATCTATAGAACCTGATAGCTCGCCGTTCCATAAAGAGTAATCCAAACCGATATCGGTTTGTCTGCTTTCCTCCCATTGCAAATTGGGGTTGGCCAGCCTGTTGTACACAATACCGGAAGGGTAGACGCCCGTAGGGTACAGGGGATAACTAAAGCCCGCACCGGTTGATGATACGAACAATTCCTGTGTTTGGCGCGGTGGTATTTCCTGGTTACCGGTTATGCCCCAGCCGGCTCTTAATTTCAGCGTGTTGAAAATGGAGTTCGCCATAAACGCTTCTTCAGATATCTTCCAGCCCAGCGAGAAGGAGGGAAAATAACCATACTTGTTATTGCCGCCAAACTTGGTGGAGCCGTCGGCCCTGAAGTTGACGGTTAACAGGTACTTGTCATCGTACTGATAAGTAACCCTGCCGAAATACGATTGCAATTCGCTGTTTACGGCATAGCCGCCGGGCCTGTTATTGGCCAGCGTGAGTTCGGTACCCACGCCGGGATTATAAATGGGATCGATGGGGATGATGGGCAGTTTGTTGATACTGTAGTTTCTGCCCTGCAGGAAAATTTTCTGGTAGCTGTGACCAGCCAGTGCAGATATATTGTGTTTACTCCAAGCCGTATTGTAGGTAAGGTAATTTTCAATCAACGTATTCCTGTTATACGTATTGAAAGTTTCCAGTCTGCCATCCCGTGCCGGTTGTACAAAAGGCAGGGCTTCCACATCACGATGGCCATCTGACCGGTCTATACCAAAGTTCAATTTATATACGAGTCCTTTAATAATAGTAACCGAGGGGGTGATATTCCCTATCACCCTGGTGATGGTGGTAATATCCTTATCGAGCTCCAGGTTCAGAAGCGGGTTATTCATTGATGTAAAGGTGGCCGGTGCACCATTGGCATCGCGGGGCGCATAGGTAGGGTTGTTGGCCAGCGCATCGCCGATCAATGTGGTGATGGGCGGGCGTTCATTGCGGGTATTAGTGACATTGAGGTTGGCCTCTATCACCAGCCGGTCGTCCAGCAGTTTTTGGGTGGCATTGAAACGGCCGGAATAACGGTCCATGGAATTTTTCTTCAATATGCCCTGCTGTTTTTGTGCACCAAACGACGCATAATAGGTGAGTTTATTGGAACCGCCCCGTAACCCCAGGTTATAATTTTCTGTACGGGCGGTGCGGGTAACTTCTTTCATCCAGTCGGTATCAGCGCCTTTGTCGTCCAGCGTGCCGCCCGATTCCACTACCTTGGTGCGGAACTCATCGGCCGAATACACATCGATTGGCCGGGCGATGGTTGAAAAACCAACACTGGCGCCAAACTCGGCCATGGAGGTGCCGGCTTTTCCTTTTTTTGTGGTGATGATCACCACACCGTTGGCGCCACGGGCGCCATAGATGGCGGTGGCCGATGCATCTTTCAATACGTCGAAGGTTTCTATATCGGCCGGGTTAATGAATGCCAGCGGATCGCCGGTGCCCCCGGTACCGGAATTGTCGAGCGGCAAACCGTCTACCACGAACAGCGGAGTACTGTTGGTTCTGATACCGCCGGGGCCGCGAATGGTGATAGACTGGGCGCCGCCGGGCTCACCGGTTGCCGAAGTAACGTTTACCCCCGACACTTTTCCCTGCAGTAACTCTTGCGGTGAATTGATGATGCCCTTGTTTAACTCTTCGCTTTTTAATGTTTTTACCGAACCGGTAATATCTCTTTTTCTTTGAGTTCCATAACCAACTACCGATACCTGCGCCAGCTCGGTTTGATCGGGGGAGAGCACGATCTCAACAAAACTGGTATTGGCATCCAGCGGCACTTCCTTGGTGAGATAACCCACGGAGCTCACCACCAGTATGGGATTGGCGCCGGTAACGTTCAGTTTGAAATTGCCGTTGGCATCGGTGCTGGTTGCCTGCGGACCATGTTTTGATTTGACTGTAGCACCTGCCAGGGGCTGCCCGTTGGTATCTTTAACGGTGCCTGTGATCTCCACTCTTTTCATACCGGCCGTGGTACCGGCCACATGCCTTGCCAGCGCACGACCCGGGCCAATCAGGCAAATACTGCTGAAAAGCAATATGCATAGAATCTGCATGCAGTACCTTGATAGATGAAGTCTGTTCATTGGAAGCAGTTGTGTTTTATAATAGAAATAATAAGGCGTGCAAAAAAAAACGATCGAGGATTAACGGATAGTTATCCAGAAGTAAGCAGATTATGAATTTAACAGGATTTGGTTAAGGTAATAAATGGTTCAAGCCGGGGCGAACGGATGGCCCTTTGAAAATTTCATATTTATGAAGATGCATAGATACATGGCCGATGGAAGGTATATGGAGCTGTTAAGCAGTGATGCTCTTGTATGTAAAACATGGCAAGCTGTTTTAAATTGAAATACAGTCAATCTTAGTACTAATATAGACTTTTTTAAATTTCATTATTGGAATTCTACGAAACCGGTTTCGTAACTCCTATATGCATCGTCGTAGGTAAACACCCGGGCATAACCGTTATTGCCTGCATGGCGGTGTATGCACATAATAGAAATTGTAGTAACTTGAACAAGGTTAATAAATAATGCATGCTTCGTTTGTATGGCATGGTCTGAACCGGGCTACATTTATAAATCATCAAAATTGTTTGTCATGAATCATCTCCAGCTCTCCACTGTCCAAAAGGCTCAATACCAACAAGACGGATACCTGATCGTGAAAAACTTTGTTACTCCCGATGAAGCCCGACTCCTTTATAATATAGCCACAGGCGATGAAGTGATGAAAGGCAAAGCATACGATTTCAACGACCAGTCCGGCAGGGCCACGCGGCTCACCCTCTGGTTCACACCCGGCGACGATACCTATGGTTTGCTTACGCGCAGCAAAGCCATGGTGCAGGCCGTTCAGGACCTGCTGGGTGAAGGCGAGGTATGCCATTTTCATTCCAAACTCATGCAAAAAGAACCGCAGGTGGGCGGTGCCTAGGAATGGCACCAGGATTATGGGTACTGGTACAAGAACGGCTTCCTGTTTCCCGATGCCATGATTAGTGTGATGCTGGCATTGACCGAAGCCACAAAAGCCAATGGATGCCTGCAGGTATTAAAAGGCAGCCATAAAATGGGGAGGGTAGAACATCATTTTGCCGGAGAACAACAGGGGGCTGATATGGAATTTGTGAAAGAGGCGCTGGGTCGTTTTGAAAGAGTGTATGTGGAACTGGAGCCGGGTGATATACTGTTTTTTCATAGCAATATCCTGCATATGTCGGAGGCCAATACATCTGATAAGCCGCGCTGGTCAATGATATCGGCCTATAACCTGAGCTATAACAAACCATTCCGCGAAAAGAACCTTTCCTGTATCACGCCGGTTAAAACGGTGCCGAACGATGCCATACTGGCCAGTGGAGGAAAAGGCCTTTCCGCGGACAGGGATTTTTTGTTGAAAGAAAATGAAATTACACTGAGGGTGAAGTAAACCCAGCCGACGAAAACTATAATTAATTTTTCAAACAACGAACGGCCAGGCCAGCCGTTTTGGCATAGCTGATTATCTCGCATCCAAATTTCTCCAGGGTAAAAATCGAGAATGCGTAAACATACTTTCCTTTGTCGGCTGTTGAACTCCAAATGTAAACGCCATCTGCTCCATTAAAACCACCGTAACTACCGGCAATGCAGTTGGGGAGCGCATTGAACCCGAACCGGTCGTTACCATTGTATTCTTTGAAACCAGACTTGCTTTTCAAATTTTTCGCTGCCTGTGTGTTGGACCCATCTCCGGTATAGTTGATCAATTTCAACCAATCTTCTTTTGTAGGTATTCTAAATCCTTTCGGAGCCAGGCCGCGGGGATCGATTACAGCAGCCCAATTATACAAAAGACCCAGTTTAGCTCCATTTTCCTTGTTGTCTTTCCAATAACGACAAGCCGGTTTCCCTGCTTTCGTAGCCGCAGCCCATTCATCGTCGTTCCTGGCCAGGAATATGGTATCGCCGTTTCTGAATGTTCGCGAATTTAAATTTCTATCCATCCACCATTGATTGCCAATCTTCACTACGGCAGATATTTCGTTGGTGGCGTTATAGATCTCCTTCAATGGTGCCGTACCAGACGAATTACAACTCCATACATAGTTGGTTGCCGGTTGTCCATTGCTTCTTTTTAAACATTCGCTGGTAGCCAGGGCATCTGCAGCTTCCTTTGTTTTGGCTACTGCCCATCCAAAGGCTGTACCTACCTTTCCATCGATGGTTCTGTACACAGCACAGCCGGTTCCTGAATAGGTAAGTACCACAGAACAATTACCCCCCCTTTTATTACATTCTTCCAGGGCTCTTTGCTCTGCTGCACCCAGGCTTGGCTGATCAGCAGACCATCCATAGTAAAACCCGTTGCTTCTGTCAATGGCCAATGCGCCAAACTTTACCGGCGAAGAACTGGTATTAGATGTAGTATTGCGCTTTACAGTTTGTTGTGATTGTGCAATCAATGCAAATACCAGGCAGCAAAAAAATAAGGGTAGTTTTTTCATACCGTTGCAGTTTAGGTTAAAACAGGGGGTGACTAATAAAAGCGTTATTTGAAATCATATATCTGTTTGTTGTGCCAGCCTGCTGGTTTTATTTACCTATTCTTTTACCCGTTTTATCAATATAAAATTGCTCTCCATTCTTTTCCACCAGCGATTTGCCATCTTTAAAATCTTTGACGTCACTGTAAATAAAGGGAATTACCTCATTGCCCCTGGTGTCGATGAAACCCCATAATTTAACCTGGCGCACGGCAGCTACTTGCTCTGAGAATGAAGAATAGGAATCGTATTTGGGGGGAATGACTATCTTTTCCTTGAAATTTACAAAGCCAACTTTGTTATTACTTATCACTACAACGATACCGTCTTCGATCTGCATGCCTACCTGGTCGAATTGCGGGTAAATCAATAATTCCTGCGATACCATGTCTGCAAAGCCGTATTGATGGCGCCCTCCTTCCATAGTGGCCACCCAGGCAATTTGTTCATTCAAAGCGGCACATAGAGGAAAGATGAAGGGCAGCATTTCATTTCCCTTTTTATCTATAATGCCACAAAGTCCCTTGACTTTGGCGGTGGCAAATCCATTCATGAAGTCTCCGCAGGCATCGTACCGGAAGGAAATAATTTCCCGGCCATTTTTGTCTATATAACCCCATTTACCGTCAGTCTTTGCAGCTGCAAGTCCATCTGAAAACCTATGCAAATCATCGTATTGAACAGGAATTACCTCTACACCATGTTTGTTTGCGTAACCATATTTGCGATCGAGCATTACCCTGGCAAGTCCTTCCTTATCGAAATCTTCAATCTCATGATATTTCGGCTGCATCACTTCCTTACCCCGTATGTCTATAACCCCCCCAATGTTTTTCTATCATCACCATAGCAAGCCCATTTTTAAATGACTGCACATTGTTATACACCAGTGGCGTAACCTGCTTGCCGCTCTTGTCTATAAAGCCCCATTTTTTTTCGCCTGTGGCATGATTGTCCGCAACTGCATAAACAGCGGCCCTGCCTTCGGAAAAAGGCTTAAAACTCTCGTAGCGTCCCTTAAAAGCCTGTTTGCCGTTCTTATCGATAAATACACATTCATTATTCATCTTCACAACACCAATCCCTTCGGAAAAAACATAGGTTTTCTCATACTGGATGGGAATAACTACGTTTCCACGCGTATCAATATAGCCCCATTTATTGTTCAGTTGAACGGGCGCAAGTCCATCGGCAAACCAGCCTCTGTTATCGTATTTGCCGCTGAAGATTACACGGCCATGCTGATTTTTAAGTCCGAATTTGCGGTTTTTATCCAGGAAAAATTCCTGTGCCTGTGCAAGGTGAAAGCCTGTTGCAAAGAGTACAAGGACTAATTTTTTCATTGCTTGTGTTTATTGTGCTATCCGCTTACCCGTTTTGTCAATGTAGAACTGCTCGCCGTTTTTTTCAACCAGCGATCGGCCATTTTGAAAAGGTTGCGCGTTGTTGTATATAAAAGGAATGACTTCTTTTCCCTGTACATCTACAAAACCCCAGTTACTGCCTTTTAGTACAGCGGCCAACTGTTCGGAAAACGGAAAACCCTTTTCGTATTGCATAGGTATGGCTATTTTTTTGGCTGCCATATTCACATAACCCACTTTCCCGTTTTTGGCAACTGCCACCATACCATCCTGCATTGTCATATCTACACCGTCAAATTGCAACGGAAAAACTTCTTCACCCGATCCCATTTTCACAAAACCACATTTGTAGCCTGCACCTTCGGCCATGGCTACCCAGGCAAATTGTTCATTGAGGGCGCCACAAAGTTTGTACTTAAATGGTAGCCTTTTTTGTCCATTTTTGTCTAAAATGCCCCAAAGTCCATTCAACATAGCAACACCAAAACCGTTTTTAAAAGGCATGCATTGTTCGTATTGGAGTGGAACTATGACTTTGCCGTTTCTGTCTACATAGCCCCATTTACCACCGGCAAAAGCTGCTGTAACTCCGTCGGAAAAACCTTTCAGGGCATCGTATTGAGCGGGAATCACTTCCACACCACGTTTGTCGATATAACCATATTTACGTCGCAACAATACCATAGCCAGTCCTTCGTTATTGAAACTGCGAATGGCCTGATATTTAGGCTTTAGAATTTCCCGGCCGTTTTTATCTATGAGTCCCCAGTAGTCATCGATGGCTACCCGGGCAATTCCACCACTGAATGGCTGTGTCTTGTCATATTTCGGCGGGATAACCACCTTACCGGTTTTGTCGATAAATGCCCATTTTTCTTCAACGTAATGGTCTTTTTCAAAAATTTCTTCTGAAACCATGTAAACCGCAGCCAGTCCCTCAGAAAAAGGTTCACAATCCGGGTAGCGCCCGGAAAATGCCTGCCTGCCGGTTTTGTCAATGAAAATCCAGTTGCGATCTGATTTCACCATAGCCAAACCTTCGGAAAAATAGCGGCAGTCCTCATACCTGGCGGGAATAACCAGTTTCCCCCGGGAATCTATAAAACCCCATTTTTGATTTTTTTGAACGGCTGCGAATCCGTTCTCGAATACGCGTTTATCGTCGTATGTACCACTCACAATTACCCGGCCATCACGATCCTTAAGCCCGTATTTATCATTCTTATCAAGGAAAAATTCCTGGGCCAGTACAAAATGGCAACACAGAACAGGGAGTAGCTGGATTAATTTTTTCATAATTTGTGGTTGTAGTGTTTGGGGGGCGGCAAATATAAACGGATATTTGAGCGAAGTCAATTACCCTTTAGCGTCATTTTAATGGGAGTCCCCATGCGTTTCTGAAGTTGAAACAGTGTGTGGAGGTGCCAGGCTATCGGTTAAGAATGTAGAAATCTAATAATAAATCGGTCATTTATGACCATATATACCTCATGAAACCCGAAATCAACAAAATGCTGCAGGTTTGGGATATGTTGCAGAATGAAATTGTTCAACCCGTTCCCAAAACAAAGGTACAGTTCGATGAGATCGTTAGTGCCATCTTTGCTGCCGGACCATTCTACTACTACTTCGTGGATTTACCCGAAATGCATATTTCCAACATCAGTTCCGGATTCGAGGAATTACATGGCATACCTGTCAGTGAAATACACTCCATTCGCGATGTGCTGGCCCTGATACACCCCGACGATATGGACCTTGTAGCCAAAGCCGAGGAAAAAGCGCATTTGTTTATTTATCAAAAAGGCATTGAAAATTTAACCCGCTACAAGGTATCGTACAATTTTCGATTTAGAACGGCAGACGGCGGCTATCGTTTGTTCAATCACCAGTCGCTGGTTTTGTCGGTAGACCAGGATAATAATGCCGTACGCTCAATCAATATCCATACAGATATCAGCCATATGACCAATATCAACAACCACAGGTGGTCGGCCATTGGCCTGGCAGGCGAACCAAGTTATTTGAATATGGATGTATGGAACGACGGCGACACGGGCAGCCCGGCCAGGATGTTATCTAAACGTGAGCTCAATGTACTGGATCTGATTGTGAAAGGACATAGTTCACGGGAAATTGCCGGCCGGCTTGGCATAAGCCCTGAAACGGTAAAGGCCCACCGAAAAAATATTTTGCAGAAGAGCGGCTGTAACAATATGGCCGAACTGGCAGCACGCAGTATTAGTGAGGGCTGGGTATAAGTTACCTGTATATGCATCTGAAAAGCACAAATAGAAAAGGCCCACCATCGTGGACCTTTTTCTGTTTTGAACACTAAACGTAACCAAAGTTAGTTGATGGATGCAATACGGCACGATACCCGGCGGTTAAGCGCACGGCCTTCGCGCGTATTGTTATCGCCTATGGGGTGCAGCGAACCAAAACCTTTCGCCTGAATGATCTGTTCACCAACACCCATATTGGAAAGATCCTGTTTTACTTTTTCGGCTCGTTGTTGCGAGATGAGAGCATTCACCTCATCGGTGCCGGTGTTATCGGTATAACCGCCTATCCTGATGGCAACAGAAGGATAGGCTTTTAAAATAGCCGCCACATTGGCCAATTGTTCCCGGGCGCCATCCCGATACTTGGTACCTTCGGTAAATTGTACATCGTACAGGTCTACCCATCCGGTATGGTTACCATCTTCACCGGTATCAACGCCATGTTGTATGGCCTCCTGTATACGCGCGATCAATAACGTTTCTGCGCTGTTAGCGGCAATGATCAGTTCCTGGCCGTTGGGTAATTTAAGTGTTGTTTTTTCACCATAGCTGAAAGTAAGGGTACTGTCTTCATCCTGTGTATGATCGGGTACCTGTAACACAGCATTGGTATGCAGGGCCTGTACCGCAGCATTGCTCAAATGCACAGGCTGTTGCATATCTGTTTTAAACAGCCAAATTACCAGGGCCAGCAGACTAAATAACAACAGCAACGGCCATAACACCACTGCCTGTCTTTTGCGGGGCTCAGGTGGACTATAGGAATTGTATTCCAATTCGGTGGTAAGGCCAACCCGTTGCATACCGCCTGCAATACCGTCCTTATCTACTTCAATGGGTTCTTTGGCCAGCAGGTTGGCTATATCAGATGCATCATAATTATTTTGAATGGCTTTTTTGCCCAAAGTGGCCAGGCACATGGGCGCAGCCCATTGCATCAGCTTTACGGCGCTGCTGGTTCTCACCTGTGTTTTTTGTGCAATGGTCAGGCCAACAGGGTCTATATTATAGACGCCGAACAATTGTTGCAATATTTCATGTCCTTTTTGTGCTCTTTCTTCGTCGCCAATCCAGTCCAGCACTTTGGGCCACCAATTGTCATTGGCTTCAATGGCAAGTTGCAACAGGTTATCAGCGCTTTCAGGGCCTTCCTTCAGTTTGGAGGCAAATTTGTGCAGGATGGTAGGTATGATGTGTTCCAGCGCATTGATCACATTGGTGTGGCGTTCAGCCAGTTTACCGGCTATGACCTGGGTAGTTTTTTCATTGAATAATGAAAGAATATGTATAAGGATAAATGGTCTCATGATTGTTCAGTGGTTGAGGTTGATAATTGAACCATCCTAAATTACCAATGTTGAACAATTTATAAAGTGTAAATGAGTGGAGCGGGATGTATAATGAGTAAAGGTGGGGATTTCAAATGCCGGGCCGCCAATAAAACGAATGACCGGCCATGCCGGTCATTCGTTTTTCAGGATACTGCAGGATCTTACCCCAGCATCTCCTTATGTTTTTGATCGGCCATATTGTGTACAAACCAATGCGGGTAAATAGCCGTTGGTTGTGTAAGATCGTCGAGTCTTTTAGTTTCGGCATCGCTTAGTTGTACATCGATGGCTTTTAAATTATTTTCCAGCTGGCTGATTTTGCTGGCGCCCACGATGATGCTCGATATCACGGGTTTGGTGAGCAGCCAGGCCAGCGCCACCTGGGCGGCAGAAGCATTATGCCCTTCTGCAATTTTCTTTACCTCATCTACCACCTGGAAGCCTGTTTCTTTGTCAAAGGGAAGAATATCGAATCCTGAAAGCCGGTTATCCTGATCTTTCAGGCTTTCGCGCGTATACTTGCCGCTCAGGAAACCGCCTGCCAACGGGCTCCATACGGTCATGCCCATACCGGCATGTTGCATAAAGGGAACGATGTCGTGTTCCACATCGCGGCCCAGCAGGGAATAATAGAACTGCCCGTTACAGAAGGTGGTCCAGCCGCGTTCCTTTTGCATCTGGTAGGCAACGGCGGCCTTCCATACCGACCAGTTGGAGATACCAATATACCGCACCTTGCCGGTACGTACCAGCATGTCCAGCGCAGCCAGTGTTTCTTCCAGCGGCGTATAAGGGTCTTCTTTGTGCAGGATGTAGAGGTCGATATAGTCGGTGCCCAATCTTTTAAGACTTTGTTCGCAGGAGAACAGGATATGCCGCCTGGAAAGTCCGGCCTGTGTAATGGGGCTGCCGGTTCTGAATCCCACCTTGGTAGCAATCACCACATCCTGGCGGCGTTTGGCCAGTGCCTTTCCAAGCATGATCTCCGACTGGCCGCCGGAATAACCGTCTGCCGTATCGAAAAAATTAATGCCCGCATCAAGGGCCATATTCACCATGGTATGGGCATCGTCCTGTGTTACTTTGTATACGGCGGCCACCGAGGGGTCGTTGCCAAAGGTCATGGCGCCAAATGAAAGCCGGGACACTACGAGGCCGGTATTGCCGAGTCGGTTGTATTGCATGATCATGAAAATTTTAGGATGAGCGAAAAAGTGAGGTCAAATATATGACATAAGGACGCTTAATCGCCCTCCGGATCAATTACCTCTGTTTCCGCCACCCGGCCTACCTGTCCATCTTCCAGCCTTACCTTGATGCCTCTTGAATGATAGGCTGCCGATGTGAGAATATCTTTCACCACACCATAGGTGAGTTTACCTGTGCGCTGGTCTTTTTTAAGTATAATGGCCACTTCCTGACCGGGGTAAATATCTTTCCTGTATTGGCCGCTCATAAACCACTTGATTTTGCTGTAAAAATAAAAAGGTCCCACATATGTGAGGATAGGCGCGAAAGAATACATAACAATAGCCACAGGGTTTTTTATGACGCGATTCAATGGCTTCCTTAACGGTGACGCTCACTATCTCGTGTGTGCATTTGCGCAGGCCCTGGCACATTTTGGCATGATAGGCATAGCTGGCAGATGATTTGCAGATGTACACCTTTTGCTGCGTGGTTATGAGCAGGGGTACAAGTAAGAGGGTGATAAACAATTTCATGACAGATGCGGATTATTTGTATGGAAACGGGTTATCAGCCGCTGGTATTGTGGGTTCAGCCGCTTATTGACGGGGCTCAATAATGTAATGAACCCTTTATAACCTTCGCCTTCCAAACACCGCGCCTCTTAGCAAAGCAATCACCAGCGTAAACAACGCTGAACCAATGACTGCCCAAATGATCGGAAAAGTTTTGCCACCCACAGTAATGGTAAATAACTCAGGCAACCCCAATTTGTCCGAAAGCCACATGCCAATGTAGGCGCCAATAAAACCCACCACAATGGAAACGAAACAGCCCCCCAGGTCGTAACCGGCCAGCGACTGACCTACACCACCGCAAATGGCGGCAATCACCAATAGTATAATGAATTCGGTTAACGTCATATAAATGGATTTGGGTAATGCTTCTAAATATACAAAAAAAGCAGGGCAGTATGCACTGCCTGCTGCCTTGCTACAAAACAAATCCAGTCTATACTACGTGTGCAGGTGTAAAACCATCCTCAGACACCGCCGGCACAAAATCTGCGGTCATCTGCTCTTCTATGGTTGATTGTCCTTTCTTTTTGCATTTGGCGCGTCTATCCAACGGTCGAATATGGCGTAAATGACGGGTACAATGATAAGGGTAAGAAACAGGGAACTGATCAAACCGCCTATAATCACCCAGGCCAGCCCGTTCTTCCTTTCGGCGCCGGGGCCCGAGGCAATGGCCATAGGCAGCATACCAAATACCATGGCAATGGTGGTCATTAAAATGGGACGCAGCCTGGCATGGTTGGACAGCAACGTAGCAATGATCACCGTTACGCAAAACTGTTTGATGATATGTCAAAGAAACCTGAACTGCTGTACATGGCCAGCTCCCAGCTGGCAAAGCCGGGTACCTGCAGGTTACCTTCGGCCAGCGATTTGTTCATATCGATAAAGGATTCGGTCATAACACCCATCTTCTTTCCCAAACCACCGCATTCAGGACACATACCCTGCGGATCGTTAAACGAAAACGCATTGGAATAACCTCCATAAGTTTTGCCCACGCGCGAATACAGGAGGCATAATACCGGGGCGATATCGGTGATGGTACCCATGGTAGAAGTGGAGCCACCGCCCAACCTTTTTTTGATCTACCACAATAGGCATGCTCAGGTTTTCAATGGCATCGACATGTGGCAGTGCATAACGCGGCAGAAAATTGCGTACAAACATGGTGAAGTTTTCATATAACTGCCTTTGTGCTTCGGTGGCAATGGTATCGAAAACAATGGATGACTTACCTGAACCCGATACACCAGTAAAAATGGTGATGGCCCTTTTGGGTATTTTCAATGTTACATCCTTGAGGTTGTTCCCGCGCGCACCCCTGATCTCGATAAATTCCTGGTACATGTTGTGGTTTTGATGAGCTGCGAATTTCGGAAAAACCCGATTGCGGCTATAGGCCAAACCTATAAAATACGGTGACGGTTTTGTTCTATTTACCGGCGCCGGTGGCTATTAGTTTTGATAAAAAATTACAATCATGAACACTACATCCAATCAACCATTAAAGACTCTGGTGCTGGGTAGCACCGGCAAAACAGGATCGCGCGTAGCCACCCGTTTAATAGCCCTCAATTGGCCTGTTCGCCTGGGTTCGCGTAATGCCGATATTCCTTTCAATTGGTACGATGAAACTACCTGGGATGCCGCCCTCCACGGTATGGAGGCCATATACATATCATTTGTGCCCGACCTGTGCGTACCGGGCTCGGTGGAAAAGGTAGGCAAGCTGGCCAGGAAGGCCGTGGAAAAAGGTATCCGCAAAATGGTAATGTTGTCGGGTCGTGGCGAACCAGAGGCACTGGAATGCGAACAGCAGGTGATGCACTCAGGCGTAGCCGAATGGACTATTGTACGCGCCAGCTGGTTTTGCCAGAACTTCAGCGAAGGCAATTTCCTGGATAATATACTGGCCGGTCACCTGGCATTGCCCGCCGGTGATATGGCAGAACCCTTTGTAGATGCTGATGATATTGCCGATGTGGCGGTGGCCGCCTTCACGCAGCAGGGGCATGCCGGTAAAGTATATGAAGTAACCGGTCTGCGGGCACTCACCTTTCAACAGGCAGTTGATGAAATTGCAAAGGCAACCGGCCGCAGCATTCGATTTGAAACCATATCACTGGATGCGTATACCGACCTGCTGCGCAGCTACCAGGTGCCTGAGGAATATGTTGGGCTATTGCGGTATTTGTTTGGGGAAGTTTTTGACGGCCGTAATGCGCACCCCCAGGATGGCGTTGAGCGCGCATTGGGACGTAAACCCACCGATTTCAGCGATTATGTGCAAAAAACAGTAAAGTCCGGTGCCTGGAATACCGAACTGGCCAGCCGGTAAAGCCTGGCATAAGTTTTCCGGATATCATTCCGTATTTTTAGTATCCTAAAAATGAATGATATGAAAAGATTGTTGCCTGCCATCTTCTTATTGCTTACGGCTGTTGAAACCAGTGCGCAATTATTAATCAATGGCGCCTGGAAGCAAATCGATAACCAATCGGTTGCTGAAACCGTATGTATTGTACAGGACAATTATTTTATGCAAACGAATTACGATAAGTCTACCAAACGCTTCCATGGCACTATGGGTGGTACCTGTGTGCTGAACGGCGATGGCCGGTTGAAAGTGACCATCGAATTCAATACTATGGACCAAAGCCAGATTGGCAATACCTACGATGTAAATTATAAAATGGAAAACGGCAACCTGGTGATCGATGTGGAAGGGCAGGGCAGCACCTGGCAACGCATCGACGATGGATCGGGACCATTGGCCGGCAACTGGCGCATAACAGAAAGGGAGCAGAATGGAGAAATGACCGCCATGCGGCCCGGCCCACGCAAAACATTAAAGATTCTGTCGGGCACCCGTTTTCAATGGGCTGCTATCAACCCGCAAACAAAGGAGTTTTTTGGCACCGGTGGCGGCACCTATACATTTAATAATGGCAAATACACCGAGACTATTGAATTTTTCTCAAGGGATAGCAGCAGGGTAGGCATGTCGCTGAGTTTCGACGGGCAGGTGGAAGGCACCAAATGGCATCACAGCGGCAAAAGCTCCAAAGGCGATCGCATTGCAGAGATATGGACCAGGCAAACGCCTTAATAAAAAAAACAGGGTGTATCATTTCGATACACCCTGTTTAATATAAAGGCAATATGTTTTTACCATTTGCTTTTTTTGTAACCGCCGCCATAATCACTACGGAAAGGGCTGGCTGCACGGGCAGGCCTGGCTTCCCTGGGCTTGGCTTCAGAAACCTTGATCATCCTGCCTTCAACAGTTGCCTGGTCTAAACCGGCAATAGCCTTTTGAGCAGCCTCATCATCCGGCATTTCCACAAAACCAAAACCCCTTGACTGGCCGGTAAACTTGTCGTTGATCACTTTGGCAGATGATACTTCACCGTAAGAAGTGAAAAACTCTTTTAAGTCTTCATCCTGTACGTTGAAGCTTAAATTTGAAACATAAATGTTCATTCTAAAAAATTATAAATTAAAAAATATCTGAGAGGCAGCAAGTGAGCGTGAAATAAAAATGCAGATTACTTAGCAGATTATCAACGTTTACTATTATGCAAAGCTCAAATTGAAAAACGAAGGTAAGCTTATTTATTGGTAAAAACCTATTATTTTCCTTAATTAAATCATAATAGTTTGCTTTGAGTTGAAATAAACGCCACATCTGGCAAAAGTTTTACCTTGGCCTTGATATTCGTTTTTAGGGATTATCGTACCGGTCCTGTCATCAGAATCTTCGAGTGCATGAAAATCAGTAATTATTACGCCACGCATGAAGAGAAATTGTTTTCCGGAGAAAAACAACAGATCACTTATAGTTATAACGAAAAAGAACAAACGATCATAGGAGTTATGGAAGAAAAAGGAGATTTTATTTACCTGTATGAATACCGCGGCAAGTTTGTGGGGTTTGAATTTTTTATCTCTTTTTCGAAGCAGTCCAATACTTACAAACTGATCAATATTAGTGATATGCCTGGTTAACCATCAAGAAACCTGCGCATCTGTTATTTTCTGTTTCACCGCCATGGAAGAACTTTCCCTGATCATGATCCTGCTTTCGATGATCTGCACCGAAGGTTTTTCATTCATCTTTTTATCCAGCAGTTTGGTAAAATACAGGTTGGCCGCACAACGCCCCAGTTCCCTGCTTTTTTGATCTACTGTAGACAATGCCGGCTGTATCAGCTCGGTAAATTCTTCATTGGCAAATCCAATCAGGCCTAGTTGTTCGGGCATTTTAATATTCATTGCCCTTGCAACCTGCATGGCACCCAGTGCACCATAATCGGAAGCTGCAAAAACAGCCTGCGGCGGTTCTTTCAATGCCAGCAACTGCGTAGCCGCCCGTGCGCCTGCTTCTTTCGAAAGGGCATTTTCCACCACAAAATCATAGGGTACTGCCAGTCCGGCTTCGCGCATGGCATCCAGGAAACCTTCCTTGCGGTTTTTGAATACCGTAATATGATCGGGACCGCCAAAAAAAGCGATGCGCCGGTATCCCTGTTTAATCAGGTGTCGGGTAGCGTTATAGGCAGTTTGGCGGTTATCGTTGGTAATAATAAAACTATCTATATCGCCCAGGTAGCGGTCGAACTGTACCAGGCGAATATGGTGTTGCAGTATTTCCTGCAGGTGGGCCGATGTGGTGGTTTCCAGCGAAACAGAGATGAGAATACAATCTACATTCTTTCTGATGAGCGTTTCTACGGCTATCTGTTCTTTTTTGAACGATTCGTCAGACTGGCAAATGATGAGGCTATGGTCGTTGGCAAAACAAATTTCTTCGATGCCTGCGATGGCCTGGGCAAAAAAGTTCTCATTGATCTTGGGAACAATTACGCCGATGGTGCGCGACGAACCCCTTCTCAGGTTGGCGGCATGTGAATTGTGTTTATAGTTCAGCTCGGTGGCCTTGGCTTTTACCAGGCTTTTCATTTTGTCGCTGATTGAAGGATGGTTGTTCAGTGCCCTTGATACATAGGATGCCGAAATGCCCAATGCGCTGGCCAGATCGTAAATGGTGACTCGTTTTCCCTTCATGGGATAATCCGTTTGAAACGTAAACTTAGGAAGGATTTCACGGAAATAAAGCAATCAAATCCTGAAATCGATTTAAAGATTTACAATAGTTAAATAAAAATTGATATACAATTAATTGTAGGAAATTTGTGGATAACGGGGCACGAATATTGCAATTATTGAAATCGATTGCAAAGATTATTTATAAATTCATTTCACCAAGTCTTATCCCGACCGTAAATAAGTTTATATATACGTACTCTCCACCCGGCTTATTTACAGATGATCGTTGCCCCGGTTAATCTTTTGCTAACCAAATAAATGAAGCCATATGAAGCTCCCTGTATTCCCCAAGGGTTTTGGCGCACTGCTGTTTTTTGTACTGCTGTCAGCCGGTTTGTGTGCGCAACAGCGCACCATTACCGGAAGGGTCAACGATGAGAACAATATGCCTCTGCCCGGAGTAAGCATTACCCTGAAAGGTACCAACCAAACCAGTATTACCGACACAAGTGGCTATTTCAGCGTTACTGTGCCTTCCACGGGCGCGGTGCTGGTATTTTCTTATGTAGGCTATCAACCCCAGGAAATCACGGTAGGCGAGAGCAGTACGCTGAACGTGACCCTGCTGTCGGCCAGCTCCAAAATGGATGAAGTGGTGGTAGTGGGTTACGGCAGCCAGTCGCGCCGCAATGTCACCGGTTCTGTAGCCAAAATTGATATGTCGCAAACCGAGAACACACCCATTGCCTCCTTTACACAGGCATTAAGAGGCCGTGTGGCCGGTGTACAGTTTGCCGATAATGGCCGGCCGGGGCAGGGTGGCAGCATTATTATACGTGGCGACCGCTCTCTGAGCGGCAGCGATGCACCCCTGATCATCCTGGATGGCGTTTTCTTTTACGGAGAATATTCCGATATCAATCCCAACGACATTGAATCGATGCAGGTATTAAAAGACGCCAGTGCCACGGCCATTTATGGTACCAGGGCTGCCAATGGGGTGATTATCATCACCACTAAAAAAGGCGCAGGCACCAAACCCACCATTCGTTTTAATGCCTTTTATGGCGCCAGCGGATGGAGCAAAAAAATGAATTTGTATGGCCCCGAAGCTTACCTGCAACGCATTCTGGATTACCGCCGCCAGAATAATCAGCCTTCCAATCCGGATAGCATCAGGTTCTATCTGCAAACTACCGAGCAGGAAATCTACGATGCCGGCCAAACGGTTGATCCCTGGGATGTGGTGTCGCAGGATGCCTCTATACAGAGTTATGATATGAGTGTATCTGGCCGCACCGACAGAACATCCTATTTTCTCTCGGCCAATTACGTAAACGACAAGGGGCTGATATTAAACGACAATGCCAAACGCATCACGGTGCGCATGAACCTCGATAACAAGATCACCAACTGGCTCACCATTGGCTTGAACAGCCAGTTCACCCGCCGCGACCTGAGCGGTATTCGGGCCCCGCTGGATATGGCCTATTGGTTGAGCCCCTATGCCAAACTGTATTTCGATGACGGCGAGCTGGTGCCTTATCCTGTTGTGGACAATCTGGAGTTCAATCCATTGTTTGCGCCCACCTATTATAAGAACAAGGCGTTAAACTATAGCATCTTTGGAACGGCCTATGCCCTTGTTTCCATTCCACAAATAAAAGGGCTGAGCTACCGCTTTAATTACAATCCCCGTTTCACCTGGGACCAGAATTACCTGGCGCAGCCTGTGTACGATCGCGCCGATGCCGGTTATCAAAATACCGGATTGGCCCGGCGCGTGAACCAGCAAAACGCCAGCTGGCAATATGAGAACATACTTACCTATTCAAAAAGCCTGGGCGATCATGATTTTGATGTGACCCTGCTATATGGCCAGGACCACCAGGAATTCGATATCACCCGTGCCGAATCGAGGAATCTGTTCAACGATGCACTGGGCTATAACAACCTGAACATAGGCACTACGCAAACCACGCCCAACGAACCGGAAGATGTGGAGATCAGCAACAGTGTTTCTTCCATGGCACGGTTGAACTATCGTTTCAGGAACCGGTACCTGCTTACCCTTACTGCACGCCGGGATGGTTCATCGCGGTTTGGCGTGGATAAAAAATACGGCACTTTTCCTTCGGCAGCCGTAGCCTGGATCATATCCGATGAAGCCTTCATGGACAAACTAACTGTATTCAATATGTTAAAGCTGCGCCTTTCCTATGGTAAGGTGGGTAATATAGCAGGTGGTCCCTATCAGTCGTTGGGCCGTTTCATTACTACCCAATATGTATTTGGCGATGGCAGTCCCACATATACCGGCGTTTACCCCGACCAGAGTTATATGCCGCAACCCAACCTGGGATGGGAAACCACCACGGCCGCTAATGCCGGTATTGATTTTGAAATACTGAAGAACCGTATCGGCGGCACCATCGAATATTATTACACCAAAACCACCGATATGTTGCAAAGGCAATCGGTGAGCACGCTTACCGGTTTTTCAAACCAGTACATCAATATCGGCCAGGTAGATAACAGGGGTATAGAGATTACCCTGAATACAGTGAACATCAAAACCAAACAATTCAGCTGGACATCCAATATCATCTTTGCCGCCAATAAAAACAAGATTGTTCATATCAAACACCAGGATACCGATAAGGACGGCGTGGAAGATGACGACCTCTCCAACAACTGGTTTATTGGCTCGCCCATATCGGTGAACTTCGATTATGAATTTGATGGCATTTACCAGGAAGGCGATCCCATGCCTGCGGGTTACAAACCAGGTTGGGTACGTGTAAAAGATCAGAATAAAGACGGCAGGATCACCGCCGAGGACCGTGTAATACTGGGCCAACGCGATCCCAAATACCGCTGGGGTATTACCAATACCCTCAGTTATGGCAATATCACCCTGTCGTTCTTCATCAATGCCATGCAGGATTTTATGGCTCCCTTTAATATGTTATCGATAGAAAATGCCAGGGGCGGTGGCAGTTTCCCCGGCCGGCCGGTGAATATGCTCAATGCCGGTTACTGGACACCGGAAAACAGATCGAATACCAGGCCAGGTCTAACATGGACCAACCCGCTGAACATGCAGTTTTATGCCAAACGCGATTTTGTGCGTTTGCAGGATGTATCGCTGGCCTACGATTTTCCCAAAAGCATCACCGAACGATACAAACTTACCAATCTGCGATTGTTTGTAAACGGCAGGAATCTGGCTACCTGGACCGATTGGCCCGGGCCCGATCCCGAAAGCGGCAACAATACCATTACCAACCTGTATCCCACACCGCGTACGGTGACCCTGGGTTTAAACCTGGGTTTCTAATCTATTCACGAACATTCAACTTTTGTTTTTATGCAAAGGATCAATAAAATTATTACAGCCATGCTGGTGTTCACCCTGCTATACGGAACAGCCTGTAAAAAAGATGTGCTGGACGAAACGCCACAGGCATTCATGAACATTGAAGCCACCCTTACCAATAAGGCTGGCTTTGAAAGCGCCGTGATTGCGCTGCATGCCGGCGCCCGCGAGCAATTGTTTGGCCAGGATGGATCGCGTATGTGGGCTCTGCACCTGGGTACCGATGAGTTCATGACCGGCGATCCTTCACTGGCCGATTTCAACGATTATATTACCTGGCTTACACCACAACAACAATCGGTGACCATGAACTGGAACTGGGCCTATTTAACCATGATACCCCGCGCCAACCTGATCATTGAGTATGCTGAAAAGCCAACGGTTACCTGGGCCAGTGAAGAAGAGAAAAATGCACTGGTGGCCGAAGCCCGTTTTATGCGTGCCTTCACCTATAATTTCCTGGCCAACCTGTATGGCGGCGTTCCCATAGTAGACCGGGTGTATATGGAAGATAAAAGAGATTTTGTACGCGCCAGCCGCCAGGAAGTATATGATTTTGCCCGGCAGGATCTTGAATTCGCCTCGCAATGGCTGCCCGTGGAAGCGCCGGCCAAAGGCCGTATTGCTAAAGGCGCAGCCGACCACCTGCTGGCCGAAGTGTATATCAGTTTGGGTGACTACGATAAGGCCATTGAGGCCGCTACACGCGTAATAGATGGTCCCTACAAACTGGTGACCGAACGTTTTGGCAACTACCTCAACCGACCTGGCGATCCCTTCTCCGACCTGTTTCGCGATGGCGGCCAAAACCACGTTGCCAATACCGAAACCATCTGGGCTGTACAAATGGAATATTTAACACCCGGTGGTATTGCTTTGCGTAACCAGGGCAATACTACATTGCGGGCTTTTGGCAACCGGTACTGGAACCTGAAAGATCCCGATGGCAATGCAGGCATGGTAGTAGCAGATAGTTTAGGCCGTGGCGTGGGTTGGGTACGCGGTACCAATTATTTGTTTTACAATATCTGGGACGATCCCAACGATATGCGCAATTCGCGCAATAATATCCGCCGCGATTTTTATTATAATAACCCCGAATCGCCTTATGTGGGCCAGAAAGTAGATCGTAATAACCCGGTGCACGACACTGCCTGGGATTATTATCCCACCATTCGTAAAATTGAAGGCGAATCACTGGCGGGCGCTTCCTACGGACGCACCTTCAAAGATCATTATATGATGCGCCTGGCCGAAACTTATTTGCTGCGTGCCGAAGCCTGGCTGCGCAAAAATGATCCTGTCATGGCGGCCAATGATATCAATGTAGTTCGCGGCCGCGCCCATGCAGCACCTATATCGCCCGATGATGTGGATCTGGATTATATCCTGGATGAACGTGCGCGTGAACTGATGATAGAAGAATTGCGGCGCCTGACCCTGAACCGTGTGGGTAAACTGGTGGAAAGGGTGAGAGCCTATAATCCCAAGAGCGGAAACAGTATACAGGATTATCATGGATTGTTCCCGATACCGCAGGATGTGATTGATGCCAATAGCGGCACGGAGTTGGGCCAGAATGACGGGTACGATTGATATATTAGAGGTATGGACCGATTTCACCAGGCAGCCAGCCTCATGAACATACAGCCCCACTCCCACATACTGGAAATAGGATGTGGGGTGGGGCTTGCCGTTGAACAAATAGTACTCTTATTAAAAACAGGTACAATCACGGCCATCGACCACTCAAGGCCAATGATTGAGAAGGCTAAAAAACGATCCGCAAAAAGCTGAATTGATTGCGGAGGACCTGTAATAATTTTCAGGTAACAGCTATGATAATATTTTCTGCTTTAACATCAATTTATTCTGGACCCAAAAGAACATCACCAAAGAAATGGCCATCATCAAAAAACATCTTTCCAAAAAACGGTTCACCAAAACCTGTCGGCAGAGCATTTTTCAGTAAAGGAGGTGATCCACAACAAAGCACTACGTTGTTGCTGTTTTGTAGCATCAGCCGATTAAAAAATCCAGCTTATGTTGTTTTACATTAATATCCACTTCGGTGCCTTTTTTTAGTTTGATGATCTGGTCATCCACATGCACATGTTTTCCATCCCAGCTAATTTGAATACTGCCGGCTTTGATAGAAGGGAAGGGGTAAGCAATTTCATGATCATTGATCTTGTTCTCGATATATTCGGCAAATTTTTTCTTATCGTCTTTGGAAATAAGAATGATATCGAACAGCCCGTCACCGGGATCGCCATCGGGCGAGAGAAACAGGTTGGGTCCTATTGACCGTATGTTCATGATCTCTGCCAGCAGAAACACCCCGGAATGGTCCTGCCCATCAATCACCAGCTGGCATTCCCGCGGTTCGTAGGTTTGGGCAATATCCTGCAGTATCTGCAAAGCGGCCTTGATTTTGATCTCCTTGTCTTCAATGGCATCCTTCCCGTTTTTTTTCATTTCCGCCATCAGGTAGGGAAATACTCCGTAGCCGAAACTTTCCAGTATATAATGCGCTTCTTCTGCGCCCTTTAATACACCCACATCGAAATGTTGCCGGTGGTTATGATGCCAGGATTGAATGATATCTTCGGGTTGGCCATTGATGTTCAGCGATTGGGATATATTATTGGCCGTGCCAAAAGGCAGCAGGGCAATGGGTATACGGGCTGCCACCTCCTTATTGTTCAGCAGGGCGGTGGCTACCTTACGTACTGTGCCATCGCCGCCGGCTACTACTATGAAATCTGTTTTATCGTCAAAATCTTTCCATCCGTCTTCCTTCACCGATCGGTACCTGCAACTAAAGCCGCCCTCTTCAATGAGTTGGATCAACGATCGCCGGGTATGTTCTTCATTCCCGGCTGTTGGGTTGTGTATCAGTAAAGCGTTTTTCATATAATTCAATAGTGTAGATATTATTCACCGTATTAAAAACATATACCACACATGCTGGCATGATAATGTTATATATACGATTGGAAAAGAACTCCGTAGCAGCCGCCGCGGGGATTGTTTGTCACATATTAAAATGTAAGCGTATGCGAATACTGGTTACCAACGACGATGGCATTTACAGCCCCGGTATTGAGGCGCTGGCCAAAGCGGCCACCCATTTTGGCGATGTAACCGTGATAGCACCCGATGTGGAACAATCATCCATGGGGCATGCGGTGACCCATTCGCGGCCATTATCGCTGAAAAAATCACCCATCAATTTTGAAGGTATGGAGGCCTTTCGTGTAAATGGTACGCCGGCCGATTGTGTGGCATTAGGTACTCACCTGTACACGCATATCGATGTGGTGCTGTCGGGTATTAATATGGGACCCAACCTGGGTAATGGCATGTGGCATTCCGGTACCCTGGCCGCGGCCAAACAGGCGGTATTGCTGGGTGTAAAGGGCATAGCACTGAGCACACCGGTGGGAAAATCGGAACCGGATTTCGATAAACTGGAACCTTATGTATTGAACACCCTGAAGCTATTATTGCAAAATTCGGAACTGGGTTTGTACAATGTGAACTTTCCGCCCGAACCCACCGACATACGCTGGACACGCCAGAGCGTACGGTTTTACGATGGCAAAATTGTTCCCGGTGTTGACCCGATGGGCAGAAAACATTATTGGTTTACCGTAACACCCCTTGAACCTGCCGAAGAGGATACCGACAGGTGGGCGGTGGAAAACGGTTTTGTATCCGTAACCCCGCTGCGATTAGACCTGACCGATGAAAAACAATTGAAGAAACTCATGAAGGAGCAACCTGTAAACGGATGACATGCCAGATGGTATGCATTCCGATTTTTAAATCTTTAAAAAATGTGTGTTATGAAAGAGAGAAAGAGAAACAGGAACATTTTCAACCAGCGGGATGAAGATATGGAGCATTATGGCAGATACAGCGGACATATTTACCGCGGACAGGAACAAGAAAGCCAGGGCATTTATAACGCGGGCGGCCAGGGCCAGTATAATACCGGCAACCGCGGATATGATAACCGCGTAAATTATTTTCCCGATAACGATGATAACCGCAACTATCGCGACCGCGATTACGACAATAGCCAGTACGGTACATCCGGCACCGCTGGTTACCTAGGTAACCGCAATTATGAGCAGGGATACAACAACCAGGGCAATTATGATAATGACTACAACGATCCCTATATAAAAAGGGGCCGTGGCAATATGGGTTATAAAAGCAATTTTGAAAAACGCTATTACGACCAGCACGGCCAAACAGACGAAGACTATAACCGTTATGGGGGCGATACCCGCAATTATGGTAATGCCAACCAGGGTGGTTTCGACCGCGACTGGTGGGATCGTACCAGGGATGAAGTAGCCGCCTGGTTTGGAGATGACGATGCAGAGCGCCGCCGTAAAATGGACAAACACGCTATGGGCGGTTTCAAAGGCAAGGGGCCTAAAAACTACCGTCGTTCAGAACAAAGAATACTGGAAGATGTATGCGACCGGCTTACCTACGACGATATGCTCGATGCTACCGATATGGAAGTGCAGGTGATGGGATCGGAAGTGGTCCTTACCGGTTTTGTGCAAACCCGCGATCAGAAACGCCGGGCAGAGTACCTGGTGGAAACGGTGAATGGCGTAGAGAATGTGGAGAACCGCTTAAAGATAGGACAGGCAGAAACAAGCGTAAACATTAAATAATATAAAACCCCGGCCGGCAGCCGGGGTTTTTCTTGTCATAGAAAAAATACGATGAACAGTGAAAGTATAACCCCAAAGCATAAGCGGTGGGGAGGATAAAAAAATTATGGCTGCGTACATTTACTCTGGCTGCGGTGGAAATCAACATCAAAATCGCGTAGAATTGGTTGATTTAAAAATATATTCACATTAAAGCAAGTGTGGAATATAATTTGCTTCTAACAGCGCAGTGGTTATTCATAGGATATTGGATTTAACCGGGGGTGATATTTTTATCTGGCCCCCTTTTTTATTGCTTCTTTCCGGGATATGCTTCCAGTGCCTTCTCCAGGCAATCCATGGCCTTGTTCAGTTCGTCTACATTCAGCACATAAGCCAACCGCACTTCGTTTGTACCCAGGCCTTTGGTGCCATAAAAACCACTGGCAGGCGCCAGCATGATGGTTTGGTTGTTATATGAAAAGGATTCCAGCAACCACTGGCAGAATGTATCGGTTTCATCAACTGGCAGTTGCGCCATGGCATAAAAGGCGCCACCGGGGTTGGGACATAGCACACCGGGTATGGCGTTCAACCGTTTTACCAGCACGTCGCGGCGTTTCTGGTATTCGGCTTTGGTAGCCTGGAAATAATTATCGGGCAGGTCAACAGCCGCTTCACCCAGTATTTGTGCAAAGCCGGGCGGACTGAGGCGGGCCTGAGCAAATTTCAGCGCCGTATCCAGCACCTGTTTGTTACGGGTAACCAGGGCGCCAATGCGGCCGCCGCAGGCGCTGTACCTTTTAGATATGGTATCCATTACAACCACATGCTCGTCTACCCCTTTCAGCTGCAGGGCGCTGAGCGCCTTGCCCTCATAACAAAACTCACGGTAGGCCTCGTCGGAGAAAAGGTACAGGTTATGTTTTTGTACAATTTGTTTCAGCGTCTCCATTTCTTCGGGGCTGTATAAATAGCCCGTAGGATTATTGGGATTGCAAATAACAATGGCCTTTGTTTTGGGGGTGATCAGTTTTTCAAAATCGGAGATGGGGGGCAGGGCAAAGCCGTTTTCAATGTTTGAGGTTACGGGTACTACCTGTACACCGGCCGCCACGGCAAATCCATTGTAGTTGGCGTAAAAGGGTTCGGGTATGATCACTTCATCGCCCGGGTCGAGGCAACCCATAAAACCAAACAGTATGGCTTCCGATCCACCGGTGGTAATAATGATCTGGCTATGATCTACCTCTATACCCGCTTTTTTATAATACTGCACCAGCTTGCGGCGGTAACTTTCATTGCCGGCGCTGTGGCTGTATTCAAGTACTTTGAAATCGATATTCCGTACGGCATCTAAAATAGAGGGTGGGGTTTCAATATCGGGCTGCCCGATATTCAGGTGATATACTTTGATACCTTTCTTTTTGGCAGCCTCTGCATAGGGCACCAGTTTACGAATGGGGGAGGGCGGCATAAGCTGTCCCCGCTTGCTGATTGTTAACATAATACAAATATAAGAGGGTAGGGGAAATTGGTCGTGATGAATGACGAATGCGTGTTGTACAGGGATAAAGATTTTTGATGCATGGACGACAGGTGTATGCCCAAAACAAGAATCCCCACAGTACCTGCGGGGATCCTTCATATTTTATTTATTACAAGTTATCCCTTTTTGGCACCTTTTTCTTTCTCATACTTTGCGTAATCATCGGCATTCAATACTTCACCGGTGATCCTTAATTCCAGCGGCTGATCAACACCCGCCACCTTTACATAAATGGTCTTATTGAAAGGTCCGGCTGCTGCGGCATTAAAACCGGCAGTGATCTTGTCGCTTTTACCTTTGGCTACGGGCGCCTCGGGTTTGATGGGTGTAGTGCAACCGCAACTGGCAGTAGCCGATTCAATTACTACGGGTTTATCACTGATGTTGGAGAATGCAAAATCATAAGTTACAGGAGCGCCCTGTTTTATTTTACCAAAATCGTGGGTGGTTTCCTTGAATTTAACAAATTTGTCAGCCTTTACTACCTGGGCTCCGGTCTGTGCATACACGCCTGCTGTTACAATCAGGGCGGCTATTGCCAATACAATTCGTTTCATGTTTATCGATTTATTAGTTTTAATTAATTGTTTGTGGTCCAATTTACGATTTTAATAGTGATATAGACGCATTCAGGGGCGCAGACGTTGCCGGCGCTTTATAAACGGTTCCCGTAATGGTCAATACTTTTGTTTTGTCGTTATCGTATTGAATAGTGATCGTTTTGTTAAAAGATCCTTCCACCGCTGCGTTATAACCCACTTTTATGCTGGATGTGGCGCCGGGTTGAATGGGTTCTTTGCTCCATTCGGGCGTGGTACATCCGCAACTGGCCTGAACATTCGTAAGCAGTAACGGTGCAGTACCGGTATTTGTAATTTCAAAAGTATGGGTAACCGGGCGGCCTTGTTGTATTTTGCCAAAATCGTAAGTGGTTTCTTTTACTGTAAGGGTTTCCGTTACAGGTTGAGGGTTTGCGGTGTTCTGGGCGTTCACCGGGAAAATCAGCACGGCGAGGATGAGGAATAGTAATGATCTTTTCATAGTTGCTGTTATAAATATGAATTCGGTAACTTGTTCAAAATTACATTTTTAACGGTCTATTTGCCAATAAATTTTCGCACTGGTGACATTTTTTTAACATCTGCCCGAAAGGGTCTGAAAATGGGTATATAATTGATATTTTTGTCCGATGGAAAATACCACTCACAATCAATCGCTTGCCAGCGAAAAGCTCTCTTTCGATAA
>Ga0065721_10048813_pt1 | contig 78688 bp, 76 predicted proteins | sample Mesricmetagenome_FD_59108 | JGI IMG/M metagenome (GOLD analysis project Ga0065721, IMG submission 59108) | Mesophilic microbial community from rice straw/compost enrichment Sample: eDNA_1 v2 (version 2) | ecosystem: Engineered > Solid waste > Grass > Composting > Bioreactor | place: USA: Davis...
GCCTGGCCGGGGCCTTCGCCGACTCGCTGCTCGGCGCCGCGGGCCAGGCCATGTTCCGCTGCCGGGTATGCGGCAGCGAGACGGAGCGCGCCGCGCACTGCGGCCGCGCGGCGGAGCATGTGCGCGGCTTCGCCGCGCTGAACAACGACAGGGTCAACCTCCTGTCGTCGCTGTTCGCCGGCCTGCTGGCATGGGCCATCGGCCGGCTGCTCCTCTCGATCTAGCCTTCCAAAGGCTGCAGTCAGGACGGAAGGGAAGCTGAGACGATGAACAGGTATACATTTTATATCGCGATGAGCGTCTTTTGCATCGTATTTCCCGCTGTCGCATGGCTTGCGGCCATCTGGCACGAGCAGCAGCCCAAGCTTGGAGCTGTGGGGAACGGACCGCAAGGCATGCGATGGTATGAATGGTTTCCGCTTGTCAGTACGATGCTGCTAGGCGTCTTGAATTTGCCGTTTGCGATTCGAAATTATCGAAACTACAAGAAAAGCCGGCCGGGCCCGAACCCCGATCCACGCGATTCGGAACCGGCGGACGAAGGCTCGAACAACAAACCCGGCTGCACACGGCAATCCGATGACTGCGGGGATGGGTAATTCTACGGACAGCTTCGCCGACTTTCGCCGGCACTTAGCCGAATCTTTGAATGGCAGCCAAAGGATAAAACCGTCCTCACAAAACACAGCACAACACAAAACAAAGCTCTGGCGCATACGCTCCGCCAGAGCTTTGTTGTTGCCCGCAGGTTCGAGTTTTTATTTGCTGCCGGTCAGCTCTTCCATTTGCGAGATTAAGTCCTCGAAGACGCTCATCGCCTGCTCGATCGGCTCCGGCGTGGACATGTCGACGCCGGCCTTCTTCAAAATGTTGATCGAGAAGTCGCTGCCGCCGCTTTTCAGGAAGCCGAGGTAACGGTCCACGGCCGGCTCGCCTTCCTCCAAAATTTGCTTCGAAAAGCTGGTCGCCGCGGAAAAGCCCGTCGCGTATTTGTACACGTAGAAGCTCGTGTAGAAATGCGGGATGCGCGCCCATTCCATTTCGATATCCTGGTCGACGGTCATGCCCGGGCCGTAATATTTGACGTTCAGGTCATAATAAATTTTGCTGAGCTCTTGCGGCGTAAGCGATTCGCCGTTTTCCGCGCGCTCGTGAATGATCTTTTCGAATTCCGCGAACATCGTCTGACGGAATACCGTTGTGCGGAATTGGTCCGCGTAATAGGTAAGCAAGTACATTTTTTCTTTCGGATCGGTCGATTTGCCCAGCAAATAATCCATCAGAAGCGCCTCGTTCAGCGTGGAGGCCACCTCCGCGAGGAATATTGTATATTGCGCGTCCCTGTAGTTCTGGGTCGTGTCGGAATAGTAGGAATGCAAAGCATGGCCCATTTCATGCGTCAGCGTAAACATGCTGTTCAAATTGTCCTTATGGTTCAGCAGCACGTAAGGATGGGTGCCGTACGCGCCCCAGCTGTAAGCGCCGCTGCGCTTGCCTTCGTTCTCGTAGACGTCGATCCAGCCGTTGTCGAAGCCTTCCTGCAGCACGTTCAAGTAATCGTCGCCAAGCGGCTTCAAGCTTTCCTTGATCGTCTTTTTGGCATCCTCGTAGCTGATTTCCATATCGAATTCCTCGACAAGCGGGGCAAAAAGATCGTACATATGCAGCTCGTCGACGCCCAGCAGCTTTTTGCGCAGCTCCATGTAACGGTGCATAAGCGGCAGATGCTTATGGATGGTGGCGATCAGATTATCGTATACCGCTACCGGAATGTTGTCGCCGTACAGCGACATGCCGAGGGCCGAATCGTATTTGCGGGCGCGGGAATAAAAGATGTTTTTCGTGACGTTTGCGTTCAGCGTCGAGGCGAGCGTGTTTTTGAGCTTGCCGTATGTATCGTACATCGCCTTGAACGCTTCGCGGCGCACCTCGCGGTTTTTGCTTTCCATAAACTGAATGTAGCGTCCGTGCGACAGCTCGACCTCTTCGCCCTTTTCGTTTTTGACTTTCGGGAATTTCAGGTCGGCATTGTTCAGCATGCCGAAGATGGTGCCCGGAGCCGAGCTGACGTTGCCGACTTGCGCCAGCAGCGCTTCCTCGCTTTTGGACAGGACGTGAGCTTTTTGACGGCGCATTTCTTCCAGCGTATGGCGATATTTGGCCAGCGATTCGTTGGCGATCATCGCATTCAGCTCGGCGTCCGACAAGCTGAGCACTTCCGGCGTAATGAAGCTCAGCGCTTCTCCGGTTTCCACGCTCAGCTTCTTGGACTTATCCGACAGCGCCTGATAGGCCGGCTCGGCGGTATCCTCATGATGGCGCATGTTGGCATAGACATAAAGGCGCTCGACGTGAAGCGACAGCTCATCCTCCAGCTCGAAGCACGCTTTCAACTGCGCGGGGTCGGACAGCTTGCCCTGATATTCCCCAATCTTCTTCATCAGAGCCTTGGCTTCCTTGTATTCGTTGTCCCAGGCCGCCTGCGACTCGAACAGATCCTCCAGCTTCCATCTGTGCTCCGGCGCGGTTTCCGACCGTTTCGGTACGTTGCTCATTGGCGTATTCCTCCTTGGTATCGTTAAAATGGATTGCAGTTGCGTTGCGCTTTCCGGCCCGCGCAGCGGCGGCACGGGAAACAATTGATGCATAGCCAGCGCCGCGGCAAGGAGCAGGGAAATTCCGTTCATCCAACTTTCACCTCTGTACGCAGTTTGCCGTTAAGATGTACGGTGCGAGGCGAAAATATGCGGTTTCACGGAAATCGTCCTTGTCGGCGTTGTGCCGTTTAAGCCGGGTCGCCGGTTCCCATCGAGAAAAACGAATAGACGATGAGAAAAAAGGCAAACGCGATCAGGACGATAGCGATGAGGGCCAGGCCTCTTCTCATCCGTTCCGGCAACGAATCGCGTTTCATGATCAGAATGGCGCCCAGCGAAAAAGCGGCGATAATAAAAATAATGATAGTCGTCGGATCCACTTTGGTAGCAAGCCTCCTATTAACTATGCTGCCAGACGCGCCGTTATGTCCGGCGGCGTGCGGCGGCCAAGCTTCGTCAAACCTCGCGGAAAGCGGCCATAATCGCTTCCCGTTCCTCTTCTCTTCCGGCGAATTGTTCGGGGCGAAAGCGGTTTTGCGCCCAGTGCAGCATTTCCTGGCGGCTGACGAACGTATGGCTCTCTTCGCCCCACTGGTCGGAAATTTCCCGGACGATCAGCGTCTTGCCTTGAACTTCCACCGTCAGCATGTTGTATTTATCCGTTTTGTAAATTTGGTGCTTTTTGAACATTACATTTCCACCTTTTGCATTGATCAAATATGGTATTATGTACATCATAGCCATAATGAAGACGGTAATCAATATGCCGGGGCAGCAATGGCGGTTTCGGCCGGGCGTTTCCCGGGTGCGGCCGGGACGAGATGAGACGGGATAGAATGGGAAGAGACGAGATGAGACGAGAAGAGGAGAGGATGCCGATGAACGCATCGCACTATGAGCAGATCGGGATAGCCATGACCTGCCGAGGATTTGAGGAATACCGGCTTATGTTCGACTTGTCGGACGGGGATTTGAAGGCGGGGCCGGTGCTGGATGTCGCCGCAGGCGGATCGTCCTTTACGGCCGATGCGAGAGCGCGGGGCTTGGAAGCCTTCGCCGTCGATCCGCGTTACGTCGGAGACGCCGCGGGCTGGGTGCGCGAGGCCAGGGAAGAGATCGCCGTATCGACGGCCAAGCTGGAAGTACTGCGCGAGAAATTCGATTGGAGTTATTACGGCAATGTGAACCGACATCGGCAAGGGCGGGAGCAATCGCTGGACCGTTTTGCCGCCCACATGGCCGACCCGTCGGGGAGGCAGGCTTATATCGCCGGGCAATTGCCCGAGCTGCCGTTCGGGGATCGTCAGTTTGCTTTGGTTTTAAGCAGTCATTTTTTATTTTTGTATGCCGAGCAGTTCGGGTTCGACTTTCACCGGGCGTCCTTGTTGGAGCTGATACGAATATGCAAGCCCGGGGGTCAAATCCGGATCTATCCGCTGTTGTCGCTGCGCTGGGATCCTTATCCGCGGCTCGAGGAGCTGCTTGAAACGGTGCGGGAAGCCGGTTGCCGGGCGGAGCTTCGGCCGTCGCGCCTGCCGTTTATTCCGGGCTCGCACCGGTTTGTGCAAATCGTTCGGATGGCTTGACATTAGCGGTTTTTGCGCCTCCTAGATCGTTACATTTTTATCGAAAATTGCTTTTTGTGGCGGTTGCCGGTATAATAAGATCATTCGTTGCCTTGAGCAACGGTTAATTTCTAGGAGGTCATGAACGTTGAAAGGTACAGTGAAATGGTTTAATGCAGAGAAGGGCTACGGCTTTATTCAAGTGGAGAACGGCGAGGACGTATTCGTCCACTATTCCGCGATTCAAGGCGACGGCTTCAGATCATTGGACGAAGGCCAAGAGGTCGAGTTCGACATTACCGAAGGCAATCGCGGAGCGCAGGCAGCCAACGTCCACAAACTATAAATGCACCGCGCATGAGAAGGGGGGACTCTCGAATTCGAGGGTCCCTTTTTGTTTGAGTCATGGGTATAACCATACAAACCATACGAAACAATTCGGTTCTGGTTGACGGAAAGTCGTTCTTACAGGTCAACTTGTAACGAAGCTGCGCCTCCTAGTAGTCGCCGGCCGTTATGGTTGTACGGCTTGTATGGACAGTTGCTGCGGATTTTAGAATTATCGCATTCAAGTGTCGGTCATTCGCAAGAGCGACGATGGCTCACGGTTCACGAATTAGGTCAAGGCGGTGATCCGTATCATAAGCAACGGCGATATTTTTTGCCGGCACCGCTTACTGGCCGCGGAAAGCTGCCTTTGTGAAGGTGGGTGCGGAAGAGCACGCCTCGGGCAAAAAGTAGTTTTGAGTGCCTCGGCTGAACTAGGTGGAGTAGAACATTTTCATGCGCGGCAGTCTATATAATCCCACAAAATTACGCATTTTAGATGAAGTATAATCCCTCCGATCTAATGGTGATATAATAAAACCACCATAGGCTGGGGGGATTTGTGCATGCTGAGATGGCTGGGATATTTCGTTCCCCATAGACTCAAGTACCGGCTGTTTGCCGTTTTTGTCATCGTGATTATACTTCCTTTCAGCATTTTGAACATTTACAATTACCAGAAAATCGAGACGCTCGTCCAAAGCAAGATCAGCGAGCAGAGCCACGAGCAGCTTGAGAACCTGCACCGTTCGCTGGAGGATCAGCTAAGTATCGCCTTTAAGACCCTCATCTTCCTCGAACAGGATTTGGACGTGCGCGAGATTTTGGGGAACCCTAGCGAACGAACGGTACTTGAAAATAAAGAGATGATCGAGAACAAGTTCAAAAATTTGAATAATAGCTTCTTTCTCTACAATCCATCCGTGTATTTTACGGTGCTCGACGATGCTGGCAATGCGTACACCTCCTACCAGCCGAAGGTGAAGCTCGATTATGACGAGATTGCAGCGACGCCGTCGTTCGTCTCGATGCGGGAAACCGGCGCGACGTATTTCTGGGTGCCGGACGATGAGAATTACGTCTCGCGGGATATTTCAAAAAGCCCGACGCTGCTTTCCCTTTATTCGGGGCTGAGGGATAACCGGAACCGGACGTACGGATGGGCGAGGGTGAGCATCGATTTCTCTTTCTGGTTCCAATCGGTGCTGCAGAAGCCGTCCAGCGATCAGACTTATTTTATCGTTTCCCGCAAGGGGGACGTTATCGCGAGCTCCTCAGCTGACGCGGCCTTGACGCCGGAGGCTGTGGGGCAAGTGACGCAGGCGCCGGACAATGGCTATTGGACGGACAAGACAAACGACGTGCTTATCAATTACAGCTATTTGCCTTCGCTCGACTGGTACATGGTGAACAAGATCCCGATCAGCGTTTTGTTTAAAGAAATCGAGAGCTTGAAGCAGCAATATTTCGTGACGTTCTTTATGATCACGGGAGCTTTTATCGTACTAGCGTTTATGATCGCTTACGCTTTCACGAGACCGCTCTCCCACATGCAGGCTAAGATGAAGGAAGCGGTACGCAAGGATTTAAAAATCCGGTTGCCGGAAAAGAAATATAAAGGCGAAGTGCTCGAGCTGACGCGAACCTTCAACCAGATGATGGTCGACATGAATGGGCTGATCCATCGGCTGAAGGCGGAGGAGCGGCAGCGGGACGCCGTGCATTTTCAAATGCTGCTTGCCCAGGTGAATCCGCATTTTCTGCTGAACACGCTGAACACGATGAAATGGATCGGGCTGCGCAGCAAGAACGAAGAGATCGTCGAGATTTGCCTGTCGCTTGGCAAGCTGCTGGAGACAAGCCTGAACTCCGACGTCGATCTGATTCATCTGCGGGAGGAAATCGAGCTGACGAAGGCGTTCATCTACATTCAGCAAGTAAGGTACAGCAACATCTTCGAGGTGGAATTCAGCTACGACGAGGAGATCCAGTTCGCGCTAGTGCCGAAGCTTAGCATGCAGCCGCTGGTGGACAATGCGATTCGTCACGGTATCGCGCCGATGGGCGGCGGGGGCCGCATCCGTATTCGAATGGGCCTGTCCGACTCGAATCCGAATCAGCTGGTACTGGAGGTTGAAGATAACGGCATTGGCGTGGAGCAGTCGCTGCAGACACGGAAGACTAGCCGCAAGAGGCCGGGAATCGGGCTGGAAAACATCAAGGAGAGGCTTAGACTGCTATTCAAGGAACAGGCCTCGCTGGAGAGGGTGCCGCTTAATCAGGGCACGCTGTTCCGAATGACGATGCCGTTTTTATTGTCAGCGCCATACGAGAATCGTAACCGCGCTGCAACAACCCGAAGACGGAAGTGAGGGATGACCGATGTGGAAGGTTTTGCTTGTTGAAGACGAGACGTTCGTCCGGGAATCGGTGAAGGAAATTATTCGGTGGGAAGAGATGGGCTTTACGCTGACGGGGGAAGCGAGCAACGGGGAAGAAGCGCTCGAGATGATCCGCCGGGACCCGCCCGATCTGGTCTTATGCGATATCGTCATGCCGAAGATGGACGGAATTCATCTGCTCAAGGAGACGCGCCGTGCCGGCATTGCTTCCAAGTTTGTCATGCTGACATGTATCGGCGATTTCGAGTCGATGCGGCAGGCGATGGAGTTTGGCGCCTCTAACTACATCTTGAAGCTGTCGATGAGCGTTAAGGATCTAAGGGAGACCCTGGAGAAGATCAGCGCAGAGCTAAGCGCCGCGAAGCCGGCCTTGTCCGCCGGGCAGGGATTGGCCAGCGAGCTGCGGCAGCAGGAGGAGCCGGGTTCCGCGATCGATAAAGTTAAGCATCCCGAGGTGAAGAAGATCATTCAATATATCGAGCAGCATTACGACCAAGAGATTACGCTGGCTTCCTTGGCGCGCCATGTCATGATGGGCGAGAATTACGTCAGCGCCTTATTCAAAAAGAAAACCGGCGAGACGCTTATTCATTATTTGCACCGTATCCGCATTGAGAAGGCGATCGAGTACTTGCTCAACACCGACTTGCCGGTGAATCAGATCGGCCAGAACGTCGGATTTATGAACGATAACTATTTTATCAAAATATTTAAGAGGATGACGGGGACGACGCCGAGCCAATACCGGCTTACGAGATAGAACGATTTGGTTCGCGGGCGGCATCGGTAACGCTTACAAATTGCGAAGTTCTGTTCCATCCGAAACGTGATTTTGTTACTTATAACGCTCCCTCCGATCTTGCTATCCTTGATTTGCAACATCATAACTAGACATTCAAGGAGGTCGCAAGCTAATGAAAAAGAAACGTTGGTTCACAGGCTTGGCATCGCTTGTGCTTGTCACGGGCGTTCTGGCAGGCTGTTCAGGCAATGGCGGCAATGGCAACGTCAACACGAATACGGGATCGGAGGCGTCGCCGTCCGCAAGCGCGCCGGCAGCGTCCGGGGATCCGATCACATTAACGATGTGGGGAGGCGTACCGCCGGAATCCGGACCGCAAGCGGTTGTCGACGCATGGAACGCGGAGCATCCCGACATTCAAGTGGAATATGTCCGTTTCGTGAATGACGATGAAGGCAACCTGAAGCTGGATACGGCCATGATGACAGGCCAACACGTGGACTTGTTCGTCAACTATACGATTTCCCAGGTGTCCAAACGGGTAGAAGCCGGTCTAGCGCTTGACCTGAGCAAGTTCACCGACTACAACATCGACGAGAAGATGGGGCCAGACGCCAAGAGCTTCCTGATCGACGGCAAGTACTACGGCGTGCCGACGACAAAAAGCCCGTTCTTCGTGGCGTTAAACAAGGACGCTCTCGATGCGGCGGGTCTCGAGGTGCCGAAGGACTGGACTTGGGACGAGCTGCGCGAGTACGCCAATAAGCTGAAGCAAGACGGCGGCTATGGCTTTATCCAGCATATGGAGCCGTATGTCGATCCGATCGACTCGGTTCTGGCGAAGGAAGGCTATACGAAGGCTGACGGTATGTCCAACCTGGATCATCCGCTTGTGAAGAAATGGCTGGAGACGCTGAACGCGATGATGACGGAAGACAAATCGACGCCGCCGCTCGGCGAGCAGCTTACGTCGAAGATGCCGGTCGAGCAGGAGTTCCTAAGCGGCAAAGTGCCGATGCTGAACATCGGGGCTTGGCTGCTGCGCAGCTCGAACAACTTCACGGACTTCCCGCGCGATTTCAAAATCGCATTCGCGCCGGTGCCTCGTCTTGCCGACAACGCGGCTGATTATGTCACGCGCGGCGGACTGGGCGACTATATCTCGATCAACGCGAAATCGAAGCATCAGGAAGCCGCTTGGGAGTTCCTGAAATGGTATGCAGACGGCGGTATGGCGCCGATGGCTGCCGGCGGGCGTCTGCCTGCGTCTAAGGACGCGGATCAGGATGCGGCGCTGGAGAGCTTGCTCGGAGACAAGGCCGACACATATGACGTCGACTCCTTGATGTATGTCATGTTCAACAACCCGGCTCCGACCTATGTCAGGAGCCTGCCTCAAGAAGTGATGGATGCGCGAGCTCAGGAATATGAGAAGTATTTCCTCGGTACGCAGTCCGCAGACGACACGATTGCCGCTATGGTTAAGCGACATAACGAATATATCGCGCAAAACAAATAGGGCGATTGCCCGACAGCAGGAGGGGACGGCCGCGTGAGGGTCCGTCCTCTTTTCATGGGAGGAGAAACGATGATTTACAGACAGATGGAACTGCATAACGTAGAGGAATTAGTGCAGGTAGAGGGGCGGCCTGGCTTGCTTCTTCAGCGTGTGCCCGAATCGGTGCGAGATGGTCTCGTGGAGCTCGGAAGACAGCAAATTCGCCGCGCGGCGGGTGTAGAAATTCGCTTCTCCGCTCCGACAGGCAGCGAATCTTCCGTCACGCTTGCCAGCTACGGAGGTACTAGCAAAGTTCAAGTGTTTTACGGCGATTACTGGGTAGAAGATCAGGAGCTGGGCGAGGAGCCGAAGACGATTGCGGTGAAGGAGCCCGAACCTGGCTTTCAGTTTCAATCCCCGTGGAAGGAACAGGTGCCGAGACGATCATACGGGCCGGTGTGGCGGATCGTTCTTCAAGGCTTTGAAGTGCATCTGCTGGATATCCGCGGAGAAGGTCTCAGGCCGCCGGAGGCCAAGGAGAAGCCGGCGTTCACTTACCTCGCTTACGGCACGTCGATCACGTTCGGCATCTCGGCGGCGACGCCGGACATGACCTACGTCGGCCAAGCGGCTTGGCGGCTCGGGCTCGATACGGTCAATCTCGGAATGCCGGGCTCCGCGTATTGCGAGACGGCGATGGCGGAGCATATTGCGGGCCGAAACGACTGGGATATTGCTTCTTTATGCATCTCCGTCAATATGCTGAACCAGGGCGTAACGGTGCTCGAATTCGCGGAGAAGGCGGAGGCCATGGTTCGGAGGATCGCGTCCGCGCATCCAACCAAGCCGCTGGTATGCATAAGCCTGTTCCCGAGCTTCGCAGACCTTGGCTGGACCTGGCCGGGCCGCGACGTGCAGGCCAGCAGCGAGGAGTACCGCCAGACGCTGAAGCGGATCGCCGAAGGCTGCGGCTATCCGAACGTCCATTACGCGGACGGCCGCGGCCTGCTGGACGACTGGCGCGGATTGTCCCATGATCTGCTCCATCCCGGCAACGCCGGCATGATCCGGATCGGCGAGCGCCTTGCCGAGTTTATGCGCCCGCTTGTCGGCGAATAGAACATTTTGATGCATGCGATCGTCGTGACCGCCCTTCCGGGGCGGTTTTTTACGTAAAAACGTGGGATAAATCCGGTAAGATTGTTCATTACCGTTTGGGGGGGCCGTTGATACACTTGACGTATTCCATGAAGAAACGAGGATCAGACGCATGACTAACAACTGGATGAAAAGACAACGGCTGCTCGGCTACATTTTTATCGGCCCCAGTATGCTCGGGGTACTGCTATTTTTCCTGATTCCGGCGCTGTATTCGTTCGGGCTCATGTTTACGAATTACAAGTTCATGAATCCGAATGTCGAATTTGTCGGTCTGGACAATATCATCCGCCTGTTCAAGGACCCGATGTTCTACCTGTCGCTGAAAAATACGGCTGTGTTCCTGCTCGCCGTACCTGTATCGATCGCGTTTGGCTTTGTCGTGGCGGTCGTGCTTAATCAGAAAATTTACCTCAAAAAGCTGCTGCGCGGCCTTTACTTTATGCCGTACATTACGAGCGGCGTCGCCGTAGCGTTTGTCTGGATGCTTCTGTTCCATCCCACGCAAGGGCCGATCAACGGTCTGCTGCGCAGCATCGGGTTTGACAATCCGCCCGGCTGGCTGTCCACGACAACTTCGTCGATGTTCGCGATCGACATCATCTGGGTGTGGTTTCTGCTTGGCTACAACATGATCATTTACCTGGCCGCGCTGCAGGAGGTATCGCCGGAGCTGCTCGAGGCCGCGAAGATCGACGGGGCGAAGCGGGGGCAGATTTTGCGCAAAATCATTTGGCCTCTCGTCAGTCCCACAACGTTCCTGTTGCTTATAACCGGGTTAATTATGACGATCAAGACGTTCGGCATCATTCAGGCGATCACGCATGGCGGACCGGGAAACAGTACAACGATATTGTCGCTCTACGTCTACCAGAACGCCTTCCGCTACTATGATATGGGATACGCGTCGACGCTTTCTTGGGCGCTGTTCATCGTGATCCTGCTCATTACGCTGGTGCAATGGATCGGTCAGAAACGCTGGGTTCACTACTAAGACGAAGAGAGGAAGACACAAGACGATGGAAATCAAAACAAGACTGTCCTCGGACGTGCCGAAACGGCTGGGCTTAACGCTTCTTATGCTGCTGCTGGCGGTCGTGATGGTCATCCCGTTCCTATGGATGATCAGCACATCGCTCAAAACCCCGGCGCAAGTGTTCGAATATCCAATCAAGTGGATTCCGGCCAATCCGACCTGGGAGCATCATGTAAAGGTGTGGACAGGCCCGAAGAGTTTCGGCGTCTACTACTGGAACTCGCTCAAAATCTCGATCATCGGCATGGTCGGCGCGACCTTCCTGTCCGCTTTCGCCGCCTACGGCTTCGCGCGCATCCAATTCAAGGGGCGCAACGCGTTGTTCATGCTGTACCTTTCGATGATGATGGTGCCGCCTCAGGTGCTGTTCGTGCCAAAGTTCCTCATGTTCGAATGGGCGGGCATCTATAACACGCATCTGGCGCTGATTCTGCCTGGATTATTTACGATATTCGGGGTGTTCATGCTCCGTCAGTTTTTCTTATCCATTCCGAACGAAATTACCGAATCGGCGTTCATCGACGGAGCGGGTCACTTCCGAATCTTCTTCCGGCTCATCTTGCCGCTGGCGAAGCCGGCGCTCGCGACGCTTGCGATCATCGACTTCTCGTGGCAGTGGAATGATTACGAGAACGCTCTCGTCTTTTTAATCGACGAGAAGCTGTACACCGTTCCGCTCGGTCTGCAAAATTTCATTCTAGAGAATACGGTTGATTACAACGGGATGATGGCCGCCGCGTCAGCGGGCATTCTGCCGATGATTGCGGTATTCGCGATCGGGCAGCGTTACATTATTCAAGGTTTAACCAATTCAGCGGTGAAAGGGTAGGGTGAGAGGGATGCGCAGTGAAATCGTGGTGTCCGATATTACGGTTATCGGTGGAGGCCTGGCGGGCGTGTGCGCGGCTGTTGCGGCGGCAAGGCTCGGCAAGAAGGTTGCTCTTGTTACGAATCGCCCCGTCCTCGGCGGCAATTCCAGCAGCGAGGTTCGCGTCTGGGTGTGCGGAGCGACCGCGCATGGCACGAACCGATATGCCCGGGAGACGGGCATTATGGGCGAAATGTTCGTGGAGAACCAATTCCGCAATCCGGAAGGCAATCCGTATCTATGGGATTTGGTCGTGCTGGAGACGGTGAAGGCTGAGCCGAATATTCAATTGTTCCTGAATACCGACGTTCACGAGGTGGAGGCGGACGGCGGGGAGGAACACCGGATGATTCGCTCGGTGACAGGCTGGATGATGGGCTCCGAGCGCCGGATTCGGTACGAAAGCCCGTACTTTCTCGACTGCACAGGCGACGGGCTGATCGGGTTCCTTGCAGGAGCGCGTCATCGGATCGGCCGAGAGGCGGCGCACGAATACGGCGAAGCATGGGCGCCGGAGATCGCAGACGATATTACGCTTGGCAGCACGCTGCTGTTCTATACGAAGGACGCGGGCCGTCCGGTTAAGTTCGTGCCGCCAAGCTTCGCCAAGGATATTACGCAGACGCCGATTCCGATGAAGCGGGTCATCCGGAGCGGAGACTCCGGCTGCCATTACTGGTGGATCGAGTGGGGCGGAGAGCTGGATACCGTGCATGATAACGAGCGAATCCGCGACGAGCTGTGGTCGGTTATTTACGGAATATGGGATTATATCAAAAATTCCGGGCAATTCGACGCCGACCAGATGACGCTGGAGTGGGTCGGCTCGATTCCCGGCAAGCGCGAGTACCGCCGTTTTGTCGGAGACTATGTGCTGAACCAGAACGATGTTATCGAGCAGCGGCAGTTCGATGACCGGATCGCCTTCGGCGGCTGGTCGATCGATCTGCATCCGCCGCAAGGGATGTACGCAACGGAAAGCGGCTCGAAGCATATGCATGCGGACGGCATCTATCATATCCCTTACCGCTCGCTCTACTCGGCGAACGTGACGAACCTGCTGTTCGCGGGACGCAATATTAGCGCGACGCATGTCGCCTTCGGAACGACGCGCGTGATGGCGACCTGCGCGGTGATGGGCGAAGCGGCGGGAACGGCTGCGGCGCTTTGCGTGGAGAAGGGCGTGACGCCTCGCGGTCTGTACGAACACGAGCTGAAGGCGCTTCAGCAGACGCTGCTGCGGCAGGACGCTTCGATAATCGGGATTGCGAACGAGGACGCGAAGGATTTGGCGCGCCTGGCGAAGGTGTCGGCATCGTCCACGCGCACAAGAATCGCGGTGGAGGAGAGCCGCGCGAAGTATCCTCTCGCGCATGACGCGGGCATCTTGTTCCCGGTCGAGCCTTCCTTGCAAGGTTTGGAGCTGCTCGTTGATGCTTTGGCAGACACGACGCTGACGGTGGAGCTATGGGACACGGGACTTGCGGAAAATTATGTGCCGGGCTCGCTCATTGCGAGCGCAATGGTTGAAGTGCCGGCTGGCGAAGGCTTGTGGGTCCCCGTAAGCGGCCTGAGCTGGGAGCCGGATCGCGCCTGCAATGCATTCGTCGTTATTCGCGCGAATGAGAAGATTGCGCTGCATCTGTCGGACGAACCGCTGACCGGCGTGCTGTCCTTCGAGAGGGGGGCGGCGCCGCACGCCGTAGCGGAGTTGGAGGATCACGACGCATCGCAGCCAATCGTCGATTGGAGCATGAAGAAGCTCGTGCGCCGTCCGTTCTGCTTCCGCATGCGGTCAGCGACCGATGCGTTCTCGCCGCAGAAGGCGGTTGGCGGCTACAAGCGCCCGTATGGCGGCCCGAACCTGTGGGCGTCCGAACGGATGGCTGCAGGCGCGACGCAATGGCTGGAGCTCTGCTGGGACAGTCCCGTCGCGGCTCACGAAATTATCGTGACATGGAACGACGACGTGAACGAGGATCTCATCAATCTTCACCATCACCGCACGCCTTTCGACGTGATCCCCGAGCTCGCGAAGCATTACCGTCTGGAAGCGCGCATTGACGGAACTTGGGCGATCTTGTCCGAGGTACGCGACAACCGCCGCCGTACGAACCGGTTTCGGTTCGATCAGCCCGTTGCCGCAGACGCTATTCGCATCGTCATTGAGGAAACAAACGGCGCTCCATACGCGGAGCTGGTGGAAGTGCGGGTGTATGAGTAACAGAGTGCGGGAAGCAAGCTTCCTATTCCGAAAGGGCTGCCATTTGGCAGCTCTTTTGACTGTGGGGGAGTTGGGGAGACGAGATTGTTCTATAAGGTCATAAGAATGTATGGTCTCGCCAATGGAACCGTAATTTCGTTCTATGAATGAGGGATATTGTTCATCGTTTACCCGCATTCGGATGTCTACAATAAAAGAGCAGCTGCAAAAAGCTAACTAGCATCCATCGTTGTTGCGATGCATGGCGGGTTCGGCAAAATGTAAGCGCTTCTTATTTTGCACGGCAAAATGAAACGGAGGGAATGAGTTTGATGCGATCAACGGCAATGCGCAGGTATGTCATCTTATTTTTATGTCTGGCGGTCATCTGGGCGGGTTTTCCGATTGCAGGGAAGGTTCATGCGGCGGACCCTGGCGACGAGTATGACGGGCTGAGGCAGCGGTGGTACGAGATGCTGACTGGCGGGAATTACGACCCTGCCGATCCGGACATTGCAAACGCCATTCAGGTTATCACGGACAAAGCGGAATCGAACTGGAATACAATGAACGCCGGACCGGGAAGCAGAACGTATCTATGGAGCGATCTTGCGAACGGGGCGACGAACCCGACGCATATTCGTTTGTCTTATCAAAGGCTGTACGAAATGGCGCTTGCTTATCGGACGACCGGCTCTTCCTTGGAAGGCAGCAGCGCAGTCAGGGACAGCGTGCTTGACGGACTGCAATTTCTGAACGAGACGTATTATAACGACGCCGTTACGCCGTACGGCAACTGGTGGGAGTGGCAAATCGGAGCGCCGCTCGCGCTGAACGATACCGTCGTGCTGATGTACGACGAGCTGCCGGCTTCGGCAATCGCTGCGTATACGGGCGCAATTGAGCACTTCGTGGCCGGCCCGAGAGATACCGGCGCTAACCGGGTATGGTCTTGCGCGGTGGCGGTGGGCAGGGGAATTCTGACCAAGGACGGCGCCACGATTCAGCGGGGGGTCGCCGGTCTGAGTCCGGTATTCGACTATGTAACGTCAGGCGACGGGTTTTACGAGGACGGTTCCTTCATCCAGCATGTGAAATTCGCATATAACGGATCGTACGGCTTAAGCTTGATCGAAAACTTGAGCACGGTATTCTATTTCGTAACCGGCTCCAGCTGGGATGTTACCGACCCCAAATCCGCAAACGCTTATCGATGGGTGGACGACTCGTTTATCCCGTTCGTGTACAAGGGCGCATTAATGGATATGGTACGGGGAAGGGATATATCCGTATTTAGCCGGGAGGATCACGATATGGGCCACCGGATGGCGGCGGCGGTGCTTCGAATGGCGCAGTCTGCAGCTCCGGTGGATGCCGCTCGTTACAAAAGCGTGATCAAATATTGGCTGCTAAACGATACTAGCCATAATTTCTACGAAGGGTTGTCCCTTGATTTTATACGTCAAGCCAAAGCCCTGTTGAACGATTCTACGGTCACGCCGGCGCCGGAACCGGTTGCCTCCAAAGTTTATCCGGCGATGGACCGCGCTCTTCACCTGCGGCCAGGCTTCGGGGTGGGCATCAGTATGTTCTCCAAGCGCATCGCCAACTACGAGACGACGAATGGCCAGAACCTGAAGGGCTGGTATACGGGAGCCGGCATGACCTACCTCTATAACGGGGATTCCGATCAGTACGGCGGCAACTTCTGGCCGACTGTCAACTCGTACCGCCTTCCGGGAACGACGGCTGTCGCAGGGAAAAACATGCAAGCCGAATCGCTGAACAATCAAACATGGGTCGGCGGCACGAGCCTCGGGGACGACTATAGCGTCGTCGGCATGTCGCTTGAGCATATAGACGCGGATATAACGGCGGACATGAACGCGAAGAAGTCCTGGTTCCTGTTCGACGACGAGGTCGTGGCGCTGGGGTCCGGCATCACCTCCACGTACCCGTCGAACGATGTGGAGACCATTGTCGAGAACCGGAGGCTGAACGCCGCAGGCGACAACGCGCTGACGGTTAACGGCGTGCTTAAATCATCCGCAATCGGTTGGTCGGAGACAATGACGGGCGTGAAATGGGCGCATCTCGCGGGCAGCGCCGCGGGATCGGATATCGGGTACTATTTCCCCGGCGTGGCGACCTTGGAAGGCTTGCGCGAGGAACGAAGCGGCAAATGGTTCGACATCTCGAAATATACGGGAGTCCTCGAGCCTGGGGATCCTGCGCATACGAACCGATTCCTGAATTTGTACTTCAATCATGGCACCGCACCGACAGACGCCTCGTACGCTTACGCGCTGCTTCCGGGCAAGACGGCATCCGCGGTTAACAGCTATGCGGGGAATCCCGACTTTATCGTTCTTGCGAACAATTCGAGCGTGCAGGCGGTGAAGGAGAAGACGCTTGGCGTTATTGGGGCCAACTTCTGGACGAATTCGGAGCAATCGGTCGATATGATTACAAGCTCCGGCAAGGCTGCCGTTATGTTGCGGGAGGACGGCGGAGGCAGCTTGTCGCTGTCCGTATCCGACCCGAATCAGCCTGCGTCCGCGCGGTAACTCTAAAGCTGGCCAAAAGCGCCAAAAGCGTAATTGCCGCGGATCCCCGCATCACGGTGAACAGGCTCAGCCCTTATATTCAATTGACAGTCGACGTAGGCGGCTCGCTGGGCCGCAAGCTCGAAGCAAGCTTCGAGCTTGCGACGTCGTCCGAGACGGTCATCGAAGCGGAAAATTATAATGCCGCGAACAAGCCGACAAGAACGGTTACGACCGATGTCAGCGGGAACTATCATATTTCCGGGGCGGATGGAACGTGGATGGCTTACAACGGATTGGACTTTGGCGACGGAACGGACAGTATGACTCTCCGCATGGCTACCGCGAATATAGGCGGCCATATCGAGCTTCGTTTGGACAGTACGACGGGGCCGCTTATCGGCTCGCATCCCGTTACGAGCACCGGGGGCTGGTCGGCTTGGACAAATGTTGAGGTGCCGCTCACGGGCGCAAGCGGCGTTCATGATCTGTATATCTTATACGTTAAGAAGACGAATACGCTCGGCGTCGCGGCTCTTAACTGGTTCAGCTTCCGGGCCGGACATGACACATCCGATAAGACGCCGCCCGTTATCGCTCTAACAGCCGATCGGCTCGATCTGGCCGATCAGGACGTAACGATTGCGGCGGATATTCAGGACGATGTCGGCATCGGGGTGAAGAAGTGGGCCTACGGCAATCATCCGGCAAGCTATTTTGCCGAGGGCGGAACGCCCCTCGACAATCAATTCACCGCAACGATAAATGGCGTCTATACCGTATACGCCCAGGATTTGTCCGGCAATGAAACGGTACAGACGATCGAGGTGTGGAACATCACCAAAGATGTGCCAACGATTCTGTTGGTGCCGTATCCGGTCACTCCGACAAATGGAATCGTAAACGTCCTTGCCGCGGTTAGCGTCACAAGCGGATTGCAGGAAATGAAATACGACTGGGGACAGTTTGAAGCGGACTATTTTAAATCGGGGGGCCTCACGCAAGCTGACTCGGCCGCTCCCATCGAGGTGTCGGCGAACGGCTGGCTTACCGTGTATGTGAAGGACGGTATAGGCAACGAACGGACGAGACAAATCGAAATATCGAATATCGACCGCGATAAGCCGGTCATTACGCTAAGAGGAGACGCTGCTATTGAGGTCGCGTACGAAAGCGTGTACAACGATGCGGGTGCTGACGCGACGGACGCGTTCGACGGGGATCTGTCCGCGAACGTATTGATCTCTGGAGATACCGTCGATACAAGCGTGCCGGGCTCTTATGTTATTCATTATGACGTGACGGACAGAGCGGGCAACGCGGCCGAACGGGCGACACGCACCGTCACTGTTCTTGAAAGCTCCGACACGCTGCCGCCCGCGTGGCCGGCCGGCAGCTCCGTAACAGTCTCGGAAGTTGCGCCGACAAGCGTTAAGCTAAGCTGGCCATATGCGGAGGATGCTGCTGGCGTAGCCGGTTACCGGATTTACGAAGGGGGCGCGGAGCTTGCGGCCGTCGGTGAGGAAACCACATCTTATACGGTAACGGGGCTCGCGCCGGACAACAGATATGATTTTAAAGTGACGGCTTTCGATGCAAACGGCAATGAAAGTTCGGGGATGGCGGTAGCGGTATACACGCTGAAGGTATCGGGAGGATGCGGAACCTGCGGAGGCGGGAGCGTTGTTTTTCCGGCGCCGTCAAGCAATGCCGGATTGAATCAGGCAGTGCTGCGAATCGGCGGGGAGTCGCTTCCACTTGTGATCGTTGATCAGAACGGCAAACAGGTGTACTGGGCGGAGACGAATGCCGAATGGGCGATGTTTGAGGCAATTCTTGCCGACAGCGGAGCTGCCTATAAATTAAAAAGTATCGCGATCGACGCGCAGGGGCGAGTACAGCTGCGCGAAGGAAACAACGCGTTCGAGCTGGAGGTGAGAGCTGCTGACGGGTCAGTCCAAACGTATGCAATGGTCATCCGCCGGACGGCCGCGGAGCTGCCTGATCAACCGGAGGAGCCGGGATTGCCGGAAGAGCATGTCTCCTCGCTAACCGATATAGCCGGACATTGGGCTCAGGCAGCGATTCAGAGAGCCCGCCAATTAGGTATAGTAGACGGTTATACGAACGGAACCTTCCTTCCGAATGCCTCTGTTACGCGTGCCCAGTTTGCGGTGATGTTGACCAGGGCGCTTGGGCTGGATGGCGGCGAATCCCATCTGGCATTTACGGATCGCGATGCCATTGGCGGTTGGGCTGTAGACGCAGTGTCGGCGGCCGTTCAGGCAGGCGTCATTTCGGGTTATGAAGACGGCAGCTTCCGGCCAGGCGATAGTCTGACCCGCGCGGAGATGGTGACGATGATCATTAGAGCATTGGGACTTTCTAACGGCATAGCCGCCGACTCGAGCGGCTTCTCGGACGCCGCCGGAATTCCAGACTGGGCGAAAGCGGCGGTAGCGGTCGCCAGCGAGCTTGGTATCGTAAATGGGCGAGAGGGCAATCGGTTTGCTCCGAACGATGCGGCTACTCGCGCGGAGGCCGTCGTCATCCTGCTAAGGGTGCTGGATTAACAAAGGAAATAACGGAATAGCAGTACAGTAGGGAAGCCGCCTACCCCACCATCATAAATCGACTGGCAGCTTGGGAGAGCGGCACACGATGTCGAGCGACATGAACGTTTGATTGAGGGTTATCCTAATCAACCTTACCGTGAGGGCAGGGTTCGCAATCATGCATATATGATGAATCCTTCGGCGAGCGGAGCTTTGTTCGAGAGTTTGCGGTAGGCTGAATGCAGTGCTGATGGTGCACTGCAGCAACGCAGACGGTCCCGGCGGAGCGCTGTAAGTAACAAAATATACATTTCAGCAGCGAAAAGGGCCCCTCCGGAGCAGTGGCAGAGGAGACGATGAGGCAAGCTGCCATTTACAGCCTATCGCTCTCGCAACGGACATTTTCATGGTATACTGGTTTACATCTTATTCATATTTGCGATACGGAGTGAACAGCATCCATGAACGATTCAGACCGACAAGCCGCGACATCATCCGTTCCAACCTCCGCCGCTCCGGCCGGCGGGGCGGCAGCCCGTTCCGCGCGGGGAACCCAGACCGCCGGCAGTCCGATCTCGGCGACCGCCAGGCAAGAAACGTGGGCGCTTCGCTCCTTCAGCTTTTCCGCTTATGCGACGCAAGCGCTGGTCGTCTCCTTTTTTCCGCTTTACTTTTTGGAGAGAGGATTTTCGGAAGGGCAAATCGGCATCATCTATTCGACCGGCCCCTTCATTTCGATATTCGCCAACATTTTGCTCGGCATGGCAAGCGATAAGTTCCGCACCATTCGAAAGTTGCTCATGCTGCTGTTGTTGGGACAATTGGCAACGATCGCCGTCCTGTATCCCGTCAACCATTTTGGACTCATTTGCGTGGTCATGACCGCGTTTTATTTTTTCCAGACGCCGATCAATCCGTTGAGCGACAGTCTGATTCTGCTGTCCAGCCGCTACACGGGCACGCCTTATGCGCTCATTCGCATATTCGGGTCGCTTGGCTTTGCCGCGGGAGCTTATATTTTCGGCCTGGTTTTGAAGGAGATCGGCACGAGCTGGACGCTGGCGCTCACTCTGGGCACCGTTGCGGCCACTTTGCTTTTGTCATTTTTCATAAAGGATTATCAAGAGGCTTCCCGAAAAATTCAATTCTCCGGATTTTTCAAGCTGCTCCGGCAGCGAAGCGTGGTCCTGTTTTTTGTCCTGATCTTGCTTATATCGGTGTCCCATCGGATGTACGAAGGTTTCCTTACGGTAACGCTGCGCCATTTGGGCGCCAGCGATTCCTTGATCGGCACCGCCTGGCTGACTTCGGCCGTAAGCGAAATCCCGATCCTGTTTCTGCTCGGAAAATACGGGCACAAAATAAAAGAGCTGCCGCTCTTGATGTTCGCTTCCCTTATGTACGCCGTACGGATGTGGCTGCTCGGACATTTGGACAGTCCCGGCTGGATCGTCGTCACGCAGGTGATGCACAGCGTTTCGTTCGGAATCTACTTTTCGACGGCGCTTCGATATATCTCCCATCTTATACCCGACGAATACCGGGCTTCCGGCCAGGCCGTTTATGCCGTCATCTGGACGGGGCTCGCCGGCTTGATCAGCGGCGTGCTCGGCGGAATGTTGTACGAGGAGCTGGGCCGCCTGGCGTTCTACCAAACCGCATCGGCCATCGCTGTCATCGCCGCCGCCGGCTTCATCGGCTTCCACTTCAGCCGGTTAAACCGGTAGTGGCCCGGCGTTGGCATTGTCCAAGTCCGTCAATGATAACGTTGCAACAACGAATCGGCGTTTGCAGCGTTCTTTTTTGCGCTGGACCGATGGGCCATGCAGCATGGATCGGCTGCAGCCCCGCCCGCGGCGCGCTCGACGGCCGCAACGTCGTTTTTTGCTCCTGGCAGCACCGCTTTCGGATCATTTTGCGGCTGGATTATTGTCGGTTGAAATGGTACATTATTGAGTGGAGGTTGACGATGAAGAACGGCGTTTTTCGGTGGGATGACCGATTGAGCATACATATCCCTTGCCTGGACCGGGAGTGGGACCAGTACGGGTATGACGAGCAATCGGCAATTATTGCCGGATGGGAAAGAACGAGAGGTTCCATTCCGGATCGGATCAAGCAATTCGAGCATCGGATCAAGGAGCTGCTTGCCAGATTGGGAGAGGAAGACAGCTTTGAACGATCGTGCCGGATAAACGATGAAATATCGGACTATGCGAGCCGGATTAACGATCTGCAAATCTGGTACCGCATGGATCAGGACGTCGTTGCCGATTCGCGCAGGCATTTATAGATTTGGAGGAGGTGCATCGTGAGATTAACGACTTTAAGCGGCAGAAGCGCGCCTCGGGGCCCAATCAAGCTTATGCACCGCGTATATAAGTATGTGCTGCCGGAAGTGGAACGCGAGTTGGACAAGCTTCGCGCCATCGCCGAACGGATTCCGGACCCGGAGCTCAGAACGCAAGCGCTGAACAGCATGTCCGACAAGAAGTTTCATTGCCAAGGCGGCGGCGTATATGCGGCGGCCAATTTGGAATACCGTCATGTGCTGACCCCGCTCATCGTCGCATTGCAGACGATCAGCGACTATTTGGACAATTTGTGCGACCGCAGCACCTCGCTGGATGCCGACGACTTCAGGCTGCTCCACCGTTCGATGCAGGACGCCGTAAATCCGGCGGCGAAGCCGGTCAATTATTACGAGCTTCGAGCCGAAAACGACGACGGCGGTTATTTGCACCATTTGGTCCGAACCTGTCAAACTCAAGTCGCTCTGCTGCCATCGTACGACAAGGTTCAGCGGCATGTGGAAGAGCTGGTCGGCCTGTACAGCGATCTGCAGGTGTACAAGCATATCCGCAAGGATTTGCGCGAGCCTCAGCTGCTGGCCTGGTGGGAGGGGCACAAGGAGCGGCATCCGCATTTGAGATGGAACGAATTTGCCGCGGCGACGGGGTCGACGCTCGGCATGTTTATGCTGTTTCTGGCGGCGGCGGAAGAAGGCCTGTCCGGGGATGACGCAGAGGCGGTGCGCCAGTTGTATTTTCCTCATGTATGCGGCCTGCACATTTTGCTCGATTATTTGATCGACCAAGAGGAGGACCGCGCCGGGGGAGACTTGAACTTTTGCAATTATTACGAGGACAAAAGTATGCTTGTGGAGCGCATCGGCACCATTGCGAGCCGAGCGCGCGAGGATGTCGGGAAGCTGCCGGCCTCCGGCTTTCACAGGCTTATTATAGAAGGGCTGCTGGCTTTGTATTTGTCAGACCCGAAGGTGTCCAGCCAGACGGAAGTGCGCAGAGTGTCCAGGCAGCTCATGAAAAAAAGCCCGTTAACGAGATTGTTTTTTTTCGTGAACAGCGTTTGGATACGCAGGCAGCAGGCCTAGTCAATTAATAGGGTGGAGGAATAACAATGAATCAAGTTAAATCGATCGCGGTATTGACAAGCGGGGGAGATTCGCAAGGGATGAACGCAGCCGTTCGGGCCGTCGTCCGCAGCGCATTGTTTCACGGATTGGAAGTTTACGGCGTTCAGCGCGGCTATCAAGGGCTGCTGAACAACGATCTGCGTCCGATGGACCTTCGCAGCGTAGGCGATATTATACAGCGCGGGGGCACGATCTTGCAAACCGCCCGCTGCAAGGAGTTTGTGACGGCCGAGGGACAGCAGCGCGGAGCCGAGGTGCTTCGCTCGAGAGGGATCGACGGCCTTGTCGTCATCGGAGGCGACGGTTCTTATCAAGGCGCCAACAAACTGAGCAAGCTGGGCATCAAGACGATGGGCTTGCCGGGAACAATCGACAACGACATTCCGTTTACGGACGTGACGATCGGCTTTGACACGGCCGTAAGCATCGTTGTCGACGCGATCAACAAAATTCGCGACACGATGAGCTCGCATGAGCGTTCGTCGATCGTGGAGGTTATGGGCCGCCATTGCGGAGACATCGCCCTGTACGCCGGTTTGGCGAGCGGCGCCGAGACGATTCTCGTCCCTGAAGTTCCGTTCGATCTGAACGAGGTGGCCGACCGGATGAAAAACAACTTCGCGAAAGGCAAACGCCACAGTATTATCGTAGTGGCGGAAGGCGCGGCCAAAGGGGAAGAAGTGTCGCAAAAAATAACCGAAATCAGCGGCATCGAAGCGCGGGTCACGGTGCTTGGCCATATTCAGCGCGGAGGAACGCCGACGGCGGCGGACCGGATTTTGGCGAGCAGGCTCGGGGACTTTGCGGTGCGCCAGCTGATGGAAGGCGACTCGGGCAAAGCGTGCGGCGTCGTCAAGGGCGAGCTGGTTACGACCGATATCGATTTGGTCGCCAGCACCAAAAAGCCGTTTGACATGAATTTATACGAGCTGGCGCTTCGCTTGTCGCAATAAGAACGGGCGTCCGCTTCGGACGCAACAACAAGAGCGTCGCCGGACGGGTTCCGGCGCGCGCGATCGAACGTAAAGCCCCGATTCCGTTGCGGCATTGCCGTAACGATATCGGGGCTTGCTTGTATGGCCGACGTTAATCGTTTATTCGTAATTGACGCCCGGCGAATATTTGTTGCCGGCGTTCCATAACAAATATTCCTGTACGCCGGTATCGCGCAGCGCCTTGATTTGCGCTTCCACTTCGGCTTTGCCATATTTGATGTAGTTGCCCTTGCCGAGCCAGCTTGCCGTAAAATCCTGAATCCACGGACGCACGATCGGCTTCAGGTTTCCGGTCTCCTCCAGCTTCTTGTTCGTATCCTCCATCGCGCCTTTAATCGTTTCGTACGGATTGCGGTCCGGCGCTTTCAAATTAAACCAGCCGGTGCTGTAATGGCTTGGATAAATCATCGGCGAAATAATATGGACGTCATTCGATATTTTGACAAAATCTTGACCGATCCCTTCCGCCGCGGGAACCGAAGCGGCATAACCGAAAATATCGACGGATACTCTCACGCCGAGAGGCTCCAGCTGCTCGCGGGCGTATTTGACGAAGCCGGTAACGGCGTCGACGCGGGACATATTATCGGTCTTGGAATACGTTAAGGAATCGGCCCGGTTCTCGAATCCTTCGGGAAAGCGGACGTAATCGAATTGGATTTCTTTAAATCCGAGACGGGCGGCTTCTTTGGCGACGGCGATGTTGTAATCCCATACTTCCTTGCGGTACGGGTTGACGAAGCTTTCGCCGCGGCCGTTTTTCCAGATGGTGCCGTCGGCTTGAAGAAAGCTCAGCTCCGGCTGTTTGACGGCCAGTACGGTATCTTTGAACACGACGATCCGCGCGATCGGATAAATGTCGTGTTTTTTCAGCTTGGCCATCAGCTGGTCGATGTCGCCGATGAACTTTTTGGCGGTGCCGGTCTCGAGCAGCTCGGGCGTCGTGGTCGGATATGTTATGTACCCATTGTCGTCCTTGACGTCGATCACCATACTGTTCAGCTCGGTTTCGTCCACCAGCTTCAGCAGCGACTCCATTCGCGCTCCGCCCGCGCTGTGCGCGGTGACGTAAATCCCCTTGACGACAGGGGCGTCAGGCTGGGGATCCTTCTTCGGCAAAGCGCCGTTCTCCGAACCGGCGCCGTTCCCCGCAATGGCCGGCCACACCGGCTGCAGGATCGTTTCGCCTGCGGATGCGTTAAGGTAAGCGACAGCCAGCTGCTTGGCCGCTGCGCTGTCTTCGCCGCTTCCGGTCAGCAGCCCGTATAATAGCATAAATGCGGTAATGATTACGTCCATTATGCACTCTCCCTGTTAGCTGGTCTGATCAAATTATAAAGCAAGCCAACCTTGCCGGTCACCATTTTTTTGCGGGACGGCGTCGGAAGACTGCGAAGCTTGCCGTAAACAAAACAGCCAGCCGAACGATCAGGTCGGCTGGCGCATGCGATTCAAGTATACCCGAAACATAACTTGCATGGTCGTATTCAGTGCAGCAAGGCGGAGTTTTGCCCGTTGCATATGCTGATCTGCACAATTTCCATCGCGTCGGCCGGTTCCAGTACGGCCAGGCCGTCCCTCAAGACGATCCGCATGTCCATTTCGCGCGAGGTGAGAAAAGGACCGAGCTCCGGGGCAAGCAATTCCACGATACGAGACAATTTGACTGTTTCCATATCCACTGAGCATCACCCTTTCATCCTGATCATTGGCATGACACAACGCAAGGGATTTCAAATGGCATGAAACAATAATACCGCGGGGATATGCTTATTATAACAGGAATCGTTGCAAAAACATAGCGGACGCGGGCAAATTCCGCCTTCGCCGGAGCTTATGCGGGATCTTCCTTCCGGAAGTCGCCGACGATGCCCGCCGTCTCCACTATGTTAATAAAGGCGTGAGGATCGACGGAAACAATCATTTTGCACAGGTCGGCCAGCTCGTATTTCGTTCTTACGGTCATGAGCATGTCTCTTTCGGCGGAAGAATAAGCTCCCTTTGTCTTGACGATCGTAATGCCTCTCGGATGAGACAACAGCTTGGCGAGAAGCTCCTCCGTCTTCGTCGTAATAATGAAGGCCGTTACCTTAAGATGGCGCACATGGATCAAATCGACGATCTTGCCCGCCGAAAAGATGGCGATCAGCGAATACAAAGCCAAATCCCAATTCCGAAGGATGATGACCAGCAAGCCGATGACGAGTCCATTGAGCAAAAAAATGATCATGCCCACCGGCAAGTCCCGCCTGCGCGTCACGATGGAAGCGACAACGTCAAAGCCGCCCGAAGAGCCGCCGTAGCGAAGCGCCAGACCGCTTCCGAAGCCGATCAATATGCCTCCGAACACCGCGCCGAGAAGAATGTCGTCCGCCAGATGGTTGATCGGAATCAGCTGCAGGAACAAAGCGGCCGTCACGACGGAAACCGCGCTCAGAATGACGAAGCGGCGCCCGAGCGCGTACCAGCCCCATACGAGAACGGGAATGTTCAACGCCAGATACAGCCAGCCGATATTGAAGCCGGTCACATAACCGATCATCATCGAGACGCCTGACAGTCCGCCGCTCAGAAGCTGGTGGGGAATAAGAAACAGATTGAAGCCGGCGGCCACGAGCAGGGAGCCGACCGCCATAACCGGCATATTGATGACGTAACGTTTCAAGCCGTTATGCAAATCAATCCCTCCAATGCTATGCCCATTAGTATGTCTTTTGTCGGCCAACTGGTATTCATGGATGCAACTGTGCTATAATGATTTGGATATTCTTTAGTAGGCTGAAGATAGAAGGAGTTTGAGACCAGTTTGAAAACATTTGCAGAATTTGGCTTGGAACCAAAAGTGTTGCAAGCAATTACGGAGTTAGGATTTGAGGAGTCGACCCCGATTCAAGACAAAGCGATCCCAATCGCGCTGACGGGACGGGATTTGATTGGCCAAGCCCAGACGGGCACGGGCAAGACGGCGGCATTCGGCATTCCGCTCATCAACAAGATACCGACAACCGAGGAGCGGATCGTGGCTTTGATTATGACCCCGACCCGCGAGCTTGCGATTCAGGTGGCGGACGAGATTGGAAAGCTGACGCGATACAAGGGACTTCGTTCCTTGCCGATCTACGGCGGCCAGGAAATCGGCCGGCAAATTCGCGCGCTGAAGAAAAAACCTCAAATTATTATCGGAACGCCGGGACGTCTTCTTGACCATATTAACCGCAAGACGATCCGTTTGGAGGACGTGCAGACGGTGGTGCTGGACGAGGCGGACGAGATGCTCGATATGGGCTTCATGGACGATATCCAGTCCATCCTGAAGCTCGTTCCGGAAGAAAGGCAAACGATGCTGTTCTCCGCCACGATGCCGGAAAACATCAAGAAGCTTGCCCAGCAATTTTTGAAGGATCCCGAGCATGTATCCGTCATTCCGAAGCAGGTGACGGCGCCGTCGATCGAGCAGGCTTACCTGGAAGTGCACGAACGCCAGAAATTCGAGGCGCTCAGCCGCTTGCTGGATATGGAATCGCCGGAGCTCGCCATCATCTTCGGGCGCACGAAGCGCCGGGTCGACGAACTGAGCGAAGCGCTCCAGAAGCGCGGCTACTCCGCCGACGGACTTCATGGCGACTTGTCGCAAAATCAGCGCGACAACGTCATGAGGAAGTTCCGCGACGGCAGCATCGACGTGCTTGTCGCTACGGACGTGGCGGCTCGCGGCCTCGACGTATCGGGCGTAACGCATGTCATTAACTTCGACCTTCCGCAAGACCCGGAAAGCTACGTGCACCGGATCGGCCGGACGGGACGCGCGGGCAAGGAAGGCAAAGCCTGGAGTTTCGTCACGCCGCGGGAGATCGACCATCTTCACTTTATCGAACGGATTACGCGCCAGCGGATGACCCGCAAGCCGCTTCCAACGATTGCGGAAGCGATCGAAGGCAAGCAGCGCATTACGGCGGAACGCGTGCTCGATCTTGTCCAGAACGGCGAGTTCTCGGAGTACAAGGCGCTCTCGATCCAATTGCTGGAGCAATACGATTCCGTTCAACTGCTGGCGGCGGCGCTCAAGCTGCTGACCGGAGACAAGAAGGAAGTCGATATCGAGCTGACGCCGGAGGAGCCGTTGCGCGCCAAGAAACGCAGACCCGATATCCGCTCCCAGGGACGTCCGTTCAACCGCGGAGGCGGCGGTTATCGCGGAGGCGGCGGCCGCGACGACAGACGCGGGAACTATCGCGGAGGCTATGAAGGACGCGGCGGAAGCGGCTCCGGCTACAAGCGGAGCGGCGACGGCCGCCGGCCAAGAACCGACGGCGATTCCTCCTACAGCAAATAGCAAACCGGGGAAGTCCGTGATGCCTTGCGGGCATCCGGCCTTCCCTTTTTTTCATTCTTTATAACGGGTCATGGAGGCGGAATAAATGGAACCTAGAGGGCTGATGGGCGGCTTTTATCGAATATCCGAATGGATTATGCGGCTGTCCGTCATTAATTTGCTGTGGCTGATTTGCTCGATTCCGTTTGTGCTTGTCGCGCTGGTGATGCTGTTTCCGGGCGTCGAGCTGCCGGAGGAGCAAGTGCTCAGCCATTTGACGACATCGCTCATATTGATGGGAATCGTCGCTCCGTTCACTTTGTTTCCGGCCACGGCGGCTATGTTTGCCGTTGCGCGCAAGTGGGTGATGGGCGAGGTTGACGTGCCGCTGTTCAAAACGTTTTTCCGCAACTACAAGGAAAACTACAAACAAGCGATGCTGGGCGGCATTTTGTATACGATTTTGTTTATTGTGCTGATTGTCGACTTTTTTGTCTATCGGGAACAGCTTAATGTGCTGTCCTACATCTTTATCGCGTTTCTCATCTTGCTCGGGGTATCGGTGTTCAACTTCTTTTCGATGCTTGTACACTATCATATGAAAACGTTTCAACTGCTGAAAAACGCGGTGCTCATTACGATCGGCAAGCCGTTTCGCTCCTTGTCGACCGCGATCATGTGCGGCGTTGTCGTTTATGTCAGCTTTTTTGTCTTTACGTTCCTCATTCCGTTTTTTATGGGAAGCATCATCGCTTACTTGTCGTTCTGGAACTTCAACATTATTTACATGAAGCTTCAGGAGCAGGCTGAAAAGTTGAGGCAATCGGAAGAGGAGCAGGCCGAGGAAGCGGCCGAGATGGACCGGGAAGACCTGGTCAAGGACGACTACAAGGAAACCAACAAATAACAAGGCGGCGGCGTTTACTTTTGCCTTCGTTCAGTCTATAATAACTATACATCCTGCGATGTTCGTTAAGGCTCTTCGTTGTTTTGAACCAATGGCTGTTTCTTGGGAGACCTACATTGCCGCGCGGCTGACATGCCCTCGAAAAGGGACTTCAAAAGCGTTGCTGCGGACACCCACCTGCGAGAGCGGGTTCAGAAACATGTGAGCCCAACGGCATAGGCGGGTTTTCTTTTTTCAACGAGGGCGTTTGCGGGGCAATCCGGCGAAAGCCCTTTTTTCATGGGCCAAAACGTGGTATCATTATTAGTAATGTACATAGACGCTGGAGGGGGAGATTCTTGTTGTTGAAGCGGACCTTGATCGGGCTGTTGCGCAGTTTCGAGCAAACGGGCGACAAAGCCAAGGACCCATTGTTGAAATCGCATTTCTACAAGCTGTCTAAAGATAAGGCTTGGGAGGAAGTGGTCTCAACTCTCAAGAAAATGCAGGGATACAAGGTGCTTCACGAGGTGCAATCGGTGGGCGAGATTGTGCTGGAGAAGCGTACGGCTTTCGGAAGAACGATGGATATTACGGTGTCGGTTATCGGCGTAGATCCGATCAGATCGGCTGTCGATATCTATTCCGCTTCGCGCGGCTCTCTAGGGGATCTGGGCTCCAATTATCGCGTCATTCTGGAGCTGTACCGGGCATTGGACAAGAAGCTGGCGGCTTATAAAGTAAATAACTGATTGTATGCACAAAGCGAGGAAGGATTGTCCTTCTCTCGCTTTGTTTGCGAAGCTTCGGTTTGTGCGTCCCATTACGGTACGCTGTCCGCTTACACCAGCGTTTTGGCGGCGGCAATCGCTTTGTCGTAATCCGGATGCTCCGTCATTTCCTTTAAGTATTCCACGTATTGGATATTGTCGTTCGCATCGATGACGAAGATGGCGCGCATATCCAGGGCAAACTCTTTAATAAGTACGCCGTAGGCTTCGCCGAAGCTGTTGTTTTTGTAGTCGGACAGCATCACGACCTTGTCGACGCCCGCAGCGCCGCACCAGCGGGATTGCGCAAACGGGGTGTCTACGCTCACCGTCAGAATGACGACATTGTCGCCAAGTGCGGCCGCAGCTTCGTTGAAGCGGCGGGTTTGCGCGTCGCATACGCCCGTATCGATGGAAGGGACGACGCTGATCAATTTCACTTTGCCGGCAAAATCTTGAAGCGATGCGGTTTCCGTCAGCGATTTGTTCAACGCGAAATCCGGAGCCTTGTCTCCGGCCTTCAGCTCGGGTCCGATTAACGTGATCGGGTTGCCCTTCAGAGTGGCAACGCCAGTGCGCTCTTGTGCCATGTAATAGTTTCCTCCTTGAATGATGTGGGATACGAACTTATTATAAGCGTATTGAAACGGACTTGTCCAATAAACGGAAACGATGAAAGGCGGCGGCAGCATGATATTTCTTCGTTACGAAAGCTTCCGGTCGTATCTGAAAAGTTATCCGGTTACAACGGGGATCATCGCATTGAATTTGATTTATTTTATCGTTGTTGCCGTGAACGGAGATCCGAATAACGGGCTTCATGCCTACAAGTACGGAGCGTTTTATACGGAGCCGGGAGCCGATCCTTACGGCATGAGGGAGCCGTGGCGGTATATCACCTCCATGTTTATGCATGCGGGGATCGAGCACTTGCTGTTCAACATGTTTGCGCTGCTCGTATTTGCTCCGCCTCTCGAACGGCTGCTAAAGCCGCTTCGGTATGTGCCGCTGTACCTCGCCAGCGGCATTGGAGGCCACTTGCTGGCGGCTCTCATGACGATTGCGGCAGGAGAGGACAGCCATTTGGCCGTAGGCGCTTCAGGAGCCATCTACGGCGTTTACGGAGCTTACCTCTATATCGCCCTTGTCCGCAAGAACGCGCTGGACGCCGCGTCCCGCAAAACGATTTACTTGATCCTCGGATTCGGAATCGTATATTCCTTGTTTGTTCCGTCCGTCGATCTATGGGGCCACGCGGGTGGCGCACTGACGGGGTTCGTCTTGTTTCGGCTGCTGGAGCGGGCGGCCATGTGGAAACGCCGCTTCGATTCATAATAACCAACGAATAAGCTACGGGAGAGAGATTAGCCGCTATGGAACTGCGACAGCTGTATTACTTCGTGAAAGTTGCAAGGAAAGAGCATGTAACGCAAGCTGCGGAAGAGCTTCATGTCGCGCAGTCCGCTGTGAGCCGCCAAATCCATCAGCTGGAGGAGGAGCTGGGCGCCAAGCTGTTTGTGCAGAAAGGAAGGAATTTGCAGCTGACGCCGGTTGGAAGCCTGTTTCTGAAGCGGGCCGAAGTCATATTGGCCGATCTTGAACGCGCCGTTATCGAAATTCAGGAATTTCTCGATCCCGACAGGGGAGAAATCCGCATCGGGTTTCCTCACAGCCTGGGCATATCGTTGGTGCCGCTTGTCGTTGCGGCGTTCCGCAAGCTTCATCCCAATGTGAAATTCAGGTTTAAGCAAGGGATGTACCCGACGCTTATTCGGGATTTGACCAAAGGGGAGATCGACCTTGCGTTCATTTCTCCGTTTCCGGACGAGAATGAGCAGGTTTGCGGCGAAGTGCTGCTGACGGAAGAATTATATGCGATCGTCCCGCCCGGCCATCCGCTCGCAAAGCGGGAATCCATTGAACTGAGCGAGCTGAAGGACGAGACGTTCGTCTTGTTCAGCGAAGGCTATTCCTTGCGGCCTATCGTATGGGAAGCGTGCGAGCAGGCAGGGTTCAAGCCCAAGATCGGCTTCGAGGGCGAGGAGACGGACACGATTCGGGGTCTGGTGGCGGCCGGCATGGGCGTGAGCCTGCTGCCGGAGATGGCCTTGCATCATCAGGGGCAGCTTCAGCCTGCGAAAGTAAGAATCAGCGAACCGCGCGTCACCAGAACGATCGGCCTCATTCGCCGCTCCAACGAGAAGCTGCCGCTGGTCGCTAAAGTGTTCCACGGTTTTCTGGTCAGATATTTCCACGATCAAATCAAATAACCGGTGCCGCAGTGCAATAAAAAGAGGTTGTCGCCAAGGTCTTGGGTAATGAAGACCTTGGCGGACAACCTCTTTACTGTTCGCTTCGAAGAAATGCTCGCTCTACTCGCGGCTCTGTACAAACATCAGAATGAACCGGATCAGCTCGAGGACGGACAGCAGCGCAGCGGCTACATACGTCAAAGCGGCAGCGTTAAGCACCTTTGCGACGCCGCGCTCTTCATCGTTCGAGATAAAGCCTTCCGCCACCATCAGATCGCGGGCGCGGCTGCTGGCGTTGAATTCGACCGGCAGCGTAATCAGTTGAAACGCGACGGCGATCGCAAAGAAAACGATGCCGATGCCGATCAGACCCGTGAACTGCAGCAAGAAACCGGCGAGCAGCAGAAACGGCGCGATGCCGGATGCGAAGTTGACGACCGGAAAGATGCGGTGGCGCGCGACGAGAAACGGATAGTGAACCTTATGCTGAATGGCATGGCCGACCTCGTGACAGGCGACGGAGATGGCCGAGATCGAGCTTTCGTAATAGACGGGCTCGGACAGCCTGACGACCCGGTTGATGGGATCGTAGTGGTCCGTCAGCGCGCCTGGCACGGGTTCGATCGGCACGTCGTGCAGGCCGTTGTTGTCCAGCATGCGGCGGGCCGCCTGGTATCCGGTCAGTCCGCTGCCGGCTTGCACTTCCTTCCATTTGTTGAACGTTCCCTTCACCCTGAACTGCGCCCAAATCGTCAAGGCGAAAGCGGCAAGAATGAGAATAAACATGTGCCTCAACCTCCATTGAAGTTATTGCTTAAGTTTTTACATTAAGGAGCCTTTATTCATCAGCAGCATAAGCGCCTCGATGCAAGCGGCCGTTTGCGGCATAAGCCGCGTGTATAAACGGCGGGCTTGCTTCGGCTTCATTTGCTTGATGACGGGCTCCAGCTCTTTGACCTCGCGCTCCAGCTTCGCCAAATGCTCTTGTATTTCCGTCAGCTTCAGCGTCAACTGCTCTTCGGGCGTGATCTTGCTCCAGCTTTCCAGCGTCGACCTTATCTCATCAAGCGAATATTTGGCGCGTTTCATCTCTTCAATACGTTCCAGTCTAAGCAAAGTTTCATGTCCGTACAGCCTGTAATTTTTGGCCGAGCGCTGCGCGGGCGCAATCAATCCGATCGAGGTGTAATAATCGATGGTGCGCGGGCTTACTTGCGCCAGCTTCGAAAGCTCTCCGATACGATATAAGGGTTGCTCCTGCATCCTATCACCGCCTTCATTATTGTATCCTTTGCTCTATATAGTTAATGATAATGCGTTGCAACCGTACAGTCAAACGTATTACATGAAGACGCGCATTGACGGGTTGCCCTTTCCGCTATATAGGCGGACAGGACTACGAGCAAGCCGCAAGCACCGCCGGAAAATGCGAAGGATAACCGATGCCGCGGCACCAAATCCGGGTGAAAGCGGCGTAAATCTTAACATTCGTGTCAGCTTTTATGCCGAACGTTTGATTTTTTTTAAAAAATAATCATTTCCTTATTGTCAAAACAGCTGTCACTGACTATAATGACATTAAGTCTTTCGTCATGTGTTATGTAATATTACATTGAGGAGTGGTCGGATTGATGAAAAAAACGTTACTCGCGCTAGGTTTGATGACAATGCTGTTCCCGGTTGTCGCCTTTGCAGCAGGACCTGACACAGCAACGCTTGACACGGGGCTTAATTCATTGTGGGTGATGCTGGCCTTCATTCTTGTATTGCTGATGCAAGGCGGATTTATTCTTCTCGAAGCGGGCTCCACGCGGATGAAAAACGCCGGGCACGTAGCGGGCAAGACGATCTTTACGGTAGGACTGGCGGCGCTCATCTATTGGGCCATCGGCTACGGAATCGCGTTTGGCGGAGTCACGGCCGATACGACGTTGGGCAAGTTTATCGGCTGGGGCGACTTCCTTTACTCGCCCGCAACGCAAGCGGCGGAAGGAGAAAGCATTACGACGGGGGTATTCTTCCTGTTCCAGCTCGCTTTTGCCGCCATATCGCTGTCGATCGCTTGGGGCGGCTTTGCGGAACGCGCCAAATTGTCTTCCTACATTATCTTTACGATTTTCTTTATCGGCTTTATTTATCCGGTAGTCGCCCATTGGATTTGGGGCGGCGGCTGGCTCGCCAACGACGGCGCGCAAGACTTTGCCGGTTCCACGGTCGTTCACTTGACGGGCGCCGTAGCCGCCTTTGTGGCGACGGTATTGCTGAAGCCGCGGATTGGCAAGTTCAACAAGGACGGCACGGCCAACGAAATTTTGGGTCACAACCAAGTGTTTACCGCGCTTTCCGTGCTTCTGCTGTGGGTAGGCTGGTTCGGCTTTAACGCCGGTTCGACGGTAGCCATCGGCGACGGATTCTTTACTTACGTAGCGTTCACGACGATGCTGGGCGCCGGTGCCGGCGGCGTGGCGGCGCTGCTCATTTCCTGGGCGGTGCTGGGCAAAGCGGACATTACGGCTATGTTGAACGGTACGCTTGGCGGCCTGGTCGCCATTACCGCTTCCTGCGCGTTCGTCGAACCTTGGGCGGCGGTTGTCATCGGTCTGGTGGCAGGCGTACTCGTGTTCTACAGCGTAAAAATGTTTGAAAAATTCAAAGTCGACGATCCGATTTACGCCCTTTCCGTTCACGGCATGGCCGGTATCTGGGGAACGCTGGCGAACGGCATCTTCGCAACGGAAGAGCTCGCGACGAAGGTTGGCGTAGGTCAAGGCGGTCTGATCGACACGGGCAGCTGGAAACAGCTGTGGGTGCAATTCGAATCCGTTGTCGTCTGCGGCGCGTTCGTGCTGGTAGCATCGTTTATCGTCCTTGGCATTATGAAGAAAGTGATGGGCTTCCGCGTAACGGAGGAGCAAGAAATTATCGGTCTTGACTTGAGCGAGCACGGCGCGTACGGTTATCCTGAACAAATGAAGAAGCCTGGCCAAAGCATTCAAGGCTGATCGTTAATTTAAGGGATTACCGAAGGGAGAGAGCGGCGCATGGTGGATTCCATGAGGTCGCAGCTGTTGAAAAATATCGGCGCTGCCGGTCACATACAAGAGCTGCGTCGCTTGCGGGACCGGTTTCACGAAGACATGAACGCACAGCTCCCTCTCCGCCCGGTCGAACAGTTCAATGAATATTTAAACGAGATGCACGATGCGTTTATCGTCAGAACGATTGAGCTCTCGGAAATGGAAATGGCACGGCTGGGGCATGGACCTCCCCCCGTGCCATACGCCTATTTGCTGTTCGGCAGCGGAGGCAGGAGCGAGCAGACGTTATCCAGCGATCAGGACAGCGGGATTGTATACGCGGATTCGGAGCTGGACCCCGAAATAACCAAACGGTATTTCGGCATCTTAAGCCAGCAGATCGTGTCCCGGCTGGAGGAAGCGGGTTATCCGCCTTGCGAAGGCAACGTGCTGAGCGCCAATCCGGAATGGTGCATGTCGCTGAGCGATTGGGGCCGCAAGCTGGACCATTGGTTTCACGACCCGGTTTGGGAGGCGGTGCGGTATTTGCTTATTATCGCCGACGGACGGTGCGTGTACGGGGAGGAAGCTTTGCTTCGCCAACTGAAAGATTTCTTTTATACCGACACGCTGAATCATCCGGTCATCCTGAAACGGATGACGGAAAATACGATGCGCCATAAAGTGCTCGTCGGGGTCTTCGGGCAGCTTCTGAAGGAACGGTACGGCGAGGATGCGGGAAGTCTCGATATTAAATACGGAGCCTATATCCCGATGGTCAATTCGATCCGGCTGCTGGCGATTCAGTCGAATATCCGCGAAACGTCGACGCTCGACCGGATTCGAAAGCTGGAAGAAGCGGGAAAGCTGTCGGCCGAGGATGCCCGCGCCTGCGATGCGGCGTTTCGTTTTTTCCTGCGGCTGCGGCTGATGACGACCGAGCAGGCGGAAGGCGGTCTGTATGCAAACAACGGCAAGCTGCACAGCAGCAAGCTGACGAAGGAAATGACGGATGAATTGAAAAGCAGCCTGCGGCAGGGCAAAAAATTGCAGCGTTCCGTGTTGAAGACGACGTTGGGCAGGCTGATGTAAGGCGGTGGTGGAAAGTTGAAGGAACAAAAAGGCGTCGGGCGCATGTGGTCGCTGTACAAGATGGGCGGAGTTACGCCAGCCATCGCTTCCATGCTCGGATCGCAAAACGCGCAATTGATGGCGTTTATTCGCAACGCCAACCGCGAGCAGCGCAAGCAATCGATTCTGGATACCCAGCTGACGGAGCTGGAAGCGGTCGTCTTCGATTTGGAGACGACCGGCTTCAATCCGAATACGGGCGACGAAATCATCTCGTTCGGCGCCGTCGTCGTGCGAGGCGGGGAACTGGTCGAGGAAGAATCGTTCTACAGCCTCGTCAATCCGAAACGTCCGGTGCCGAAGGCGATTACGGAGCTTACGGGCATTACGAACGCCATGGTCGAGGCTGCGCCGGATCTGATGAACGTGCTCCACGATTTTATGGCCTTTATCGGCCGCAGGCTGCTTATTGCCCATGCGGCCGGGCATGACAAGCAATTTCTGAATGCCGCGCTGTGGCGGACATCGAAGGTGAACTTGAATCACCGCGTTCTCGATACGATGATGATCGCGAAGTGGCTGGAGCCGAAGCGGGAAGGGTACGGGCTGGACGAGTTGCTGGAAGGCAGCGGAATTCCAATGCTTAACCGGCATCACGCCTTGGACGATTCGATTATGACGGCAAAGCTGTGGCTTCATTATTTGAAACGGATTCACGCAAGAAATATTAATACGCTGGGCGATTTGTACGCTTATTTAAGCAAGCACTAAATCGACCGGCTTCAGCGCGCCGCCGGATACCGTATAAGGCTGCACTCGGGGCGGCTGACCGGGCGGCAGGGAGACGATCCAATACGTGACGCCGGATGCCGGCAGGAAGCCTGCCCGGTCCCGAACGGAGGGAACCGCATCCTGGCTCGGATGGGAATGGTAGAGACCGACAAGCGATTGTCGGTTTTTTTGCATGGCAAAAAAAACGGCCGTCCACTCCTCGGGATCGAAGGCAAACGAGTCGGCGGGCCGGTTATGCGCATTCCGGACGGGAATGACCATATCCGGCGCCGCCGCATGCTCCGACCGGGCCAGCACGCCGCAAGCCTCCAGCGGCAGGGCTTCGCGGCATATTCTCAGCAGCTCATTGAAGGCGTCGTGGCCGATCATGCCGGGTTCGCGGTTTTCGCTCAATCCATCCCCTCCCTTGCGTATTCCTTTAGTATACGCGACGTCCCTGCGCTTTGTTAAGCGTTCTTTTGAACCTTTGGCGGATGGACGAACCGGATGACGGTAAACAGCGATAGGGCGCTTAAAACGGCCAGCGAGGCAAACAGCCAAGGCTCGTAGCGGCCCGTGATCCAGCTGAACAGCGGAGGGCCTGCCGCCACGCCCAGAAAGCGGAGGCTGTTGTACAACGAGGTAACCATTCCCCGATGGGAACGGTCTACGGCGCCGGTAATGAGCGTATTGAGACACGGCAGCAGAAGTCCGGTGCCGACGCTGCTTGCGGTAATGAAGCAGATCAGCGCGACGAAGCTGCCGTGCCATATGGCCGCGGCCGTCAGCGACAGCACAATGCCGCTAATGCCGGTAATCATAAAAATCCGCATCCGGTAGCTTTTTTTCTTGATAATCCGTCCGGTGGTGTAAGCCGTCACGACAAGGCCGAGGAGCGGAATGGCGAGCAGGCCGCCCTTGGCGACTCCCGTGATGGAATACGGCGGCTTCTCGGCGAGGTCGGACAAGTAAACGAGCATGCCGAACAGAATGAACAAGCCGAGCGCCCCGGCGCAATAAGCGGTAATCAGCCATTTGCCGTGTTTGCCGAATATTTTTTTCATGTGGGCGAGATAAGTTTTGAGCGGCATCGCCTTGTCGGTATGATCCTTTTCTTTAATAAGAAAAATAACGGCGGCCAGCGCGGCGGCGCAAAAAAACGGAAACGCAAAAAAAGGAGCGTACCAGACCCACAGCCCGAGCAGCGAGCCGAGGATGGGGCTGATCACCTTGCCCGTGCCGTTGGAGGCTTCAATCAAGCCGAGCACTTCGCTTTCTTCGCCGTCCGTGTACATGTCTCCGACCAAAGCCATCGCAATAGGGGAAGTGCCCGCCGCTGCGATGCCTTGGATAATGCGCGCGGCGATCAACACGGGATAGGAGTGCCATAAAGCCCCCATGCCCGCCAGAATGCCCGCCGCACCGTAAACCGCCAGGGCGGTGACGATAATGATTTTGCGCTTCATGCGGTCGGACAAATAGCCGATCAAGGGTATGAACACCGCCGCCGATACCGAGAATAACGTTATGACCATGCTGGATTGCAGCTCGGACAGCTTCATGCGCTCCGATAATTCCGGCAGGATTGGAACGAGCATGGAATTGCCAAGAACGAATACGAGCGGAATGGTGGCGAAAGCTGCGGACGGGAGCCATTTGGACTGCGCCATTGTCGGATGATCCTCCTGTTCGAAAGTGACGGTTTAATGGCTAATCTGCCCTGCGGCTTGAGCTTCCATACTCCGCATGGTACGATGAAAGCAATTTATTATGGTCTTGAAGGAAGGGACAGCATGAGAAACGTTGCCGCTTTGTTTATTATAGGAATCGCAATGGCCGGATTTGCGGTGTTTGAACATTTCCAGCCTCAAGCGGCCTCGTCGGTCGTGTCGGCCGACGCCGAGTTCAAGCCGAAGGCCGGATTTGTTGCGGCTCCGTTCAAATTGCCGGATTTGGAGGACGAGAGCGTCACCGTCGGAAGCCGGGACGGCAAGCTGCAGCTGGTCAACTTCTGGGCATCCTGGTGCGGACCTTGCGAGCTTGAGGCTCCCGATTTGCAAAAGCTTCATGAGAAATACGGGGATGTGATGACGTTATACGGCGTCAATTCCACCAAATACGACCGGGAAAGGTCGGCCCGGGAATTTGTACAGGACTATGGCTTTACGTTTCCGGTTCTGATGGACCGCGACGGCGATGTAACGGAAGCTTACAAGGTCAAATCGTACCCGACGAGCTTTCTGATCGATGCCGAAGGCGTCATCCGGGAACGGATTGACGGTGTCATCACATACGAGGCATGGGAAGGCTTAATCGAGAAGTATTTGTAGGCAGACATCAATAAACCAGGACGAGGCGGCAGCTTGACTGCGCCTCGTCCTGGTTTTTTATTAACATATGAGAAAGTAGAAGTTATACCTTATACCGGCTTGCGCGCCGCCAAATGCCGGCGTCAGCCGTTTGCGTGTGTGAGTGAAGCTCCACACCACCGAACTAAAGTGACGTTCAGTGGTTGACCAGACCGAGCCGTTCCGTCGGTTCGGCATGATCCGAGCCGGACGATAGAGGCTGTGCGGAATGCAGGAGCGCATAACGGAAGCTGTCGATCAGCGCTTCGCAGCTCGCTTCGATGACGTTGCTCGATACGCCGACGGTGCTCCATTTGTTGTCGAGTCCGGTCGATTCCACCAGCACGCGGACTTTCGCGGCGGTCGCATCCTTTTCGTCGATGACGCGAACCTTATAGTCGGACAAATGAATGTTCTCGATTTGCGGATAGAACTGAACCAGCGACTTGCGAAGCGCATTGTCCAAAGCGTTGACGGGACCGTTGCCTTCCGCGGCGGTATGCACCTGCTGGCCGCCTACCGTAATTTTGACAATTGCCTCGGAAATCATCTGGCCGCCCGACGTTTCCGCATGGATCTTGAACGAATCCAGCCGGAAGCTTTCTTTCGTTTCCCCGAACGCTTCGCGCAGCATTAGCTCCAGGGAGGCGTCGGCCCCTTCGAATTGGTAGCCCTGATGCTCCAGTTCTTTAATCCGGTTCATAATTTGTTTCGTTTTTTCGTTGTTGGCGTTGACGTCCAGACCTAGCTCGACCGCCTTGGACACGATATTGCTTTGGCCTGCGAGCTCGGAAACGAGAATCCGCTGTTTGTTGCCTACCAGCTCGGGCTGGATGTGCTCGTACGTCTTGGAGTCCTTCATAATGGCGGATACATGGATGCCGCCCTTATGCGCGAATGCGGCGTTGCCTACGTAAGGCTGGCCGACCGGCATGTTGACGTTGGCGATTTCGCTGACGTACCGCGCGGTGCTGGTCAGCGCCCGAAGCTTGTCATCCGGCAAACAGCTGTAATTCAGCTTCAGCTGCAAATTCGGAATGATGGAGCACAGGTTGGCGTTGCCGCAGCGTTCCCCGTAGCCGTTGATCGTTCCTTGGACCTGACGGGCTCCGGCTTGTACCGCCGCCAGCGTATTGGCAACCGCCAGCTCGCAGTCGTTGTGCGTATGGATGCCGATCGGAACGGTCAGCTCGGCTTTGACGCGCGAGACGATTTCATGGATTTCGCCGGGCAGCGTACCGCCGTTCGTATCGCACAGCACGAGCCAGTCGGCGCCGCCTTCCTGCGCTTTGCGCAACGCGGCCAGCGCGTAATCGGGGTTATGCTTGTACCCGTCAAAAAAGTGCTCGGCGTCGTACATCGCCTCCATGCCGTTCCGCTTCAGGAACGAAAAGGAGTCGAAAATCATGGCCAAGTTTTCTTCCAGCGTCGTTTGCAAAGCGGTATGGACGTGGAAGTCCCATGCTTTGCCGACAAGGGTAGCGGCCGGCACGCCGGATTCGACGATCCGGACGAGGCTGGCATCCTTGTCCGCTTCGCTGTTTTTGCGGCGGGTGCTGCCGAATGCCGTAATTTTGGCGTTCAGGCTCATGCTTTTGACCCTTTGGAAAAATTCGATGTCCTTGCTGTTGCTGCCGGGATTTCCGCCTTCGATATAATGAACTCCCAAAGCGTCGAGCTTCAGGGCGATTTTGAGCTTATCGTCTGCCGACAGGCTGATGCCTTCGCCTTGCGTACCGTCGCGCAGCGTCGTGTCAAAGATCGAAATGGATGCGGACATGGGTTGAGGCCTCCTTCAGTAAAAACCCTCTATCGAGTCATAATTCATTATTATAACACTCTATCGGCTCAAAGTAGAGGGGCAATATCGCAGCAAGCCGGAACAATTGTGATCATTTCGGAACAGTTGCCCGTCTTGGCCTGCGGTTGACTTGCTCTATACGCCATAATATGCTGATGAGGAAGGCATTATCCGAAAAAATGTACGAAAGGCGGCAGTCAAGTGGGCGACGGAACGAACGGGCATTATCCGGCCAAAGGCAGAGTCATTATTCATCTGGATATGAACGCGTTTTACTGCTCGGTTCACGAAGCGGAGCAGCCTGAATATTATAAAGGGAAGCCGACGGCCGTGTCGGGCAGCGTCGAGCAGCGCAAAGGCATCGTCGTCACGTGCTCCTATGCGGCCCGGGCCAAGGGCGTCAAGACGGGCATGACGGTGAAGCAGGCGATGCGCGCCTGCCCGGAGCTGATGCTGATCAAGCCCGACTTCGATTTGTACCGCAAATATTCGCGCGGCTTTATGTCGATCGCACGGCAATTTACGCCGCTTGTCGAAGCCGTTTCCATTGACGAGTGCTATATGGACATCACCGGCTCGAAGCTGTTCGGCACGCCGCTGCAAATCGCCGAGACGCTGCAGAGACGCATTGCCGAAGAATGGTCGCTTCCATGCTCGATCGGCCTTGCTCCGAACAAGCTTCTTGCCAAGATGGCGTCCGATATGCAGAAGCCGAACGGGCTGACCGTCCTCCGGATCCGGGATGTGCCTAAGCTGCTCTGGCATAAGCCCTGCGGCACGTTGTTCGGCATCGGCGGCAAGACGGCGGCCAAGCTGGAAAAGCTGAATATTCGAACGATCGGCGAACTGGCGGCCTCGGACGAAGGACTGCTGACGAGACATTTCGGCGTCATGGGAGCATGGATGAAATCGGCCGCAAACGGCATCGACCATTCACCCGTCAATCCGGTCCGCGAGCGGAACAAGTCGATCGGCCATACGACGACGCTGCCGGCCGATTTGACGGAAACGGACGATATTCATCGGGTGCTGCTGAATTTGTCGGATCAGACGGGACGGCGGCTGCGCAAGCAGAAGCTGGTCGCGTCCACCGTCCAGATTACGATTCGCAGGCCGGACATGACGACGATCACCCGGTCGCAGACGCTGCCGGCTCCGACGAACGAGCTGGACGTTATCTACCGGACGGCCTGCAGTTTGCTGCAACGGCATTGGAAATCGGGCGATCCGATCCGGCTGCTAGGCGTTACGCTGCAAAATTTGGCTCCGCTTGAACAATCGGCGCTGCAGCTCGATTTGTTCAGCTATGAGCGGCAGCCGCGCAAGGAAGCCTTGACGAAGGCGATGGACAGTCTGCGGGACAAGTTCGGAGAAGACGCCGTATTGACGGCGGGTATGCTGGGCGACGATCCTTCGGCGCTCATTCGGAACAAACGAATTCGGGGGACATCCTTGCAAACGGATGACGGTTTGTTATATATTGATGATTGAGGTATCAGCCATTATACATTCGGACATGATATGCACGGAGTTATTTCCGTATACAATAAGGAGGGAATTGCCATGGCCAAGTTTACTTGGGTAGAGAAAGACACTTGCATCGCTTGCGGCGCATGCGGAGCTACGGCCCCGGACATTTACGATTACGACGACGAAGGAATCGCCGAAGTCATTTATAACGGCGACGCTAATAGAGGCATTACGGAAATTCCGGAAGATATGTACGACGATCTGCAGGATGCTTGCGACGGATGCCCGACCGATTCGATCAAGATCGCGGACGAACCGTTCAACGCGGAAGGGTAAGCCCCCGCTTCGACGATGCGGACTCCCCGCCCCGGCCCACTGGCCGGGGCGGGGAGTTTTTCTTTTTCGATGAAAGTCCGGTCCCGATATGCCGATATAGTGGATAAAAGGTAAAGAATGGGGGGGGGCATTATGGATCGGCCGGAAGATATCCTGTATTTGAAGCAATTTGTGAAAGAGCATCCCGACAACCGTATGGGCTGGTATTTGCTGGGGAAGCATTACCGTGATGCCGGCAAGGAAGGAAAAGCCAACTATTGCTTTATTCGTGCAGGAGATATCTATGAGGCGTATGAGCAGGAAAGCCATCCGCTTGCCGAGCAGCAGCTGGAGCAATTAAGGGAATGGGGGGCGCGGCACAAGAAAAAAAGGCTTGTCCGAAAGCTTCTATTCATTGCGGTGCCTTTGCTCCTGCTGGCGCTTCTCGTTCCGCTTAACTTTACGCTGCGCGATTCGGACGAGAAGAACTCTGTTCCGCCGGAAGCGAAGGCGGACACGGATACCGGAGTGCTGATTGTGCCGGCGAAGGAATTGAAACCGATCGGTTATGCCATGAACCGGGTGGCGGGAGCGGGAAACTATGCGCCGGAGCTGTCGCTTGCGGTTCGGATGGAGGAGGACGGCGGCTGGCAGCAATGGAACGGGAAGGTTCGCCATTTGTTGTCGATACGGCGTCTCGAAGACGGCAAAAAGCTGGAGACGGTCATGTATGACCGAAATGCCTGTATTTGCGAGCCCGCAAGCGCGAAGGAGGCCGAGAACCGCTACAACGATTGGAAGAGCAAGCAGGAGCTTCACTGGACGCTGGCCAGCGGCATCTTGCAATATGAGAAGATGTACGGCAAGTGGCCGGAGCGGCTCGAGGATTTGATTCGCCCGTATCCGAACAACGTATTGTCCGGAGAAACGGACGGCATGAAGGAGTCGTTTCCTTATATATTGAAGAAACTGAAGGAGCAAGCGGCAGCCGGCGGGGCTAATTTATCGGGGTCGTCCGGAACGGCGGATTCTCCGGCCGAATCGCCGGAATTGCGCGGTCTTCATATCGGCACAAACGGATTTTACGAGCAGGCTTGGAGCAAGCCGCTGGAAATTATAGTGGATGTCGAGAGCCGCCAGCTGATTGTCGTGCAGAACAAGCTGGTGATCCGCAGCTATCGGGTCGGTCTCGGCGGCGACCGCACGCCGCACGGCAATTTCTATATCAGCGAGAAGGTGAGAGATCCTAACGGCACCGACGACGGCATCTTCGGCAGCCGCGGCATGACGTTGTCCAATACGCTGTACGCCATTCACGGAACGAACGAGCCGGACAGCATCGGGAAAGACGATTCCCTCGGCTGCATTCGGATGAGCAAGGCGGATGTCGAGGAATTGTTCGATCTGGTGCCGCTGGGAACGGCTGTAACGATCAAGAACGGGGCGTTTCCGTTCGAGCCGAAGCCGCCGGCCGAGCGGTTCAAGCTGCAGCCGAAGGAGAACGAAACCAACCCCGCCAAAGTATATAAGTGGCTGACTTGATCAGGATGTAAAAATAAGCAGCAAAGCAATGGCGACGACCAGTACTCCAAAGATGGAGCCGATCCAGACCAACGCTTTTTTGTTTATTTCTTCCTTGGGCTTGACTTTCATCGTTGCCGGTTTTCGTTTGGCAGCGCTCATAACCATCAACCTTTCTCTATTCTATTAAAAGTGCATTTGCCTATATTGTAATCGGTTTCCCGAACGACCGCAACAATCGAACCCCGAAAGCTGGCGCTTCTTGACGGCCGTTAGCTTTTCGGGGTTTGTCAGTTAATCTTACATAATGCAAGGGGTGGGGTGAAAGTTGGATGCGGCGGCCCTTTTCTTTTGCCCTCAAAAGGGATAAACTGTTCGATAGAGCATAGTAGAGAGAACGGAGTGAATGGCGTTGTTGTATAAGTCGTTGCTTAAACCTGTATTTTTTCGGATGGATCCCGAAAAGGCCCATCATATCGTCGTGGACGGATTGGCTGCCGGACGCAGCGTCCCCGGCCTTTATCCTTTAATGAACGCCATGTACGGCGTCAAACGGGCGCCCGAGCTCGAAATGGAGCTGTTCGGCCTGAAGTTTCCGCATCCTGTCGGCCTGGCCGCCGGCCTGGACAAAAACGGGAAAGCGCCGGACGGCTTCTCGAGCATCGGACTCGGCTTTGCCGAAGTCGGAACGGTTACGCCGCTTGGTCAGCCCGGCAATGAGCTGCCGCGTTTGTTCCGGCTGCCTCCGGACGAGGCGCTGATCAACCGGATGGGCTTCAACAACGAAGGGGCGGACGCGATGGCGTCGTATTTGGACCGCCGCCGAATCCGCCGGATCCCGATCGCGGTCAATATCGGCAAAAATAAGCTGACGCCCAACGAACAAGCCCATGAGGATTACGAGACATGCATCCGGAAGCTGTACGATTACGGCGATTTTTTTGTCGTCAACATCAGCTCTCCGAATACGCAAGGCTTGCGCGATCTGCAGCACGGCGACGAGCTTCGCAAGCTGCTGGCGGCGGTGACGAAGGAGATGGCGCATCAGGCCGAGTCCAGAGGGGCGGCGGTCAAATCCGTTCTCGTCAAAATTGCGCCCGATATGTCGGAAGAGCAGCTGGAGCATACGGTAGCGACCATCCGGGAAAGCGGCGTGTCGGGCATTATCGCGACCAATACGACGTTGTCCCGAGACGGGCTTACCCATGCGCACCGTTCCGAAACGGGCGGCTTGAGCGGCAAGCCGCTTACGGAGCGCTCGACGGAGGTGATCCGGTCCGTATATCGGCTCACGGGCGGGCAGCTGCCGATTATTGGATCGGGAGGCATTTTTACCGCACAGGATGCATACGATAAAATTCGCGCGGGAGCTTCGCTGGTTGAAATTTATACCGCACTGATCTATAAAGGCCCTGGATTGCTGCGCGAGCTGACGGAAGGTTTGAAGACATGCTTGCGCAAGGACGGTTATCGCCATATCGTCGAAGCAATAGGCGCAGATCATCGTTAGTAGCAGGGAGGCGGCCGGATGGACGGCAGAGACTGGAACATGTTTTTGCAGCCGTATGAGCAAGCGGTTGAAGAGTTGAAAGTGAAATTCAAGACGATGAGATCGGAACTGAAGCTGAGAGAGGCCTACGCGCCGATCGAATTCGTAACGGGAAGGGTTAAGCGGATCTCCAGCATATTGGAAAAGGCGAAGCGGCTCGGCGTAGCGGCCGACCAGCTCGATACCGGCATTGAGGATATCGCGGGCATTCGGATTATGTGCCAGTTTGTGGACGATATTCATCGCGTGGCGGATCTGATCCGCAACCGGAAGGACCTGAGTCTCGTGTACGAAAAGGACTATATTACAAATTATAAGGACAGCGGCTACCGCAGCTTCCATATGATTGTGGAATATCCCGTGCAAACGGCGCTCGGGTACAAGAAGGTGCTCGCCGAAATCCAGATCCGAACGTTGGCGATGAACTTTTGGGCGACGATCGAACATTCGCTCAATTATAAATATAAGGAAAGCTTGCCGGAGGAAGTGCGCCTGAGGCTGCGGAAAGCGGCCGAAGCGGCTTTCCTGCTGGACACGGAGATGACAAGCATCCGGCAGGAAATATTGGACGCCCAGACGGAATTCGAGGAACAGTCCAACGTCGTGTCGCGGGTGCTGTCCGGCATTCAAGACTTGTACTTCTACCATCGGGTTAGAGAAGCGGCCCAATACCAGATGAAGTTCAACGAGCTGTTCGAGCTGCAGGATTACCAAGGCTTGAACCAGCTTAGCGCGGATATCGGCGCCTCCATCGCCAGAGCCAAGAAGGGCGGCCAATCGTAGCCGGCATAGTCGGCTGCTGGCACGTAAAAACCTCCGTAACGGCTATGTAAGGCCGCATCGGAGGTTTTTTGGCGTGAATAGAGACACTCAGTTTTTTTGAAGTTGTAACGAGAAAAGTAACGAACATGAGCAAGCTTATTCGCCTCAAAATAGACGATTTGAAATTGTGACGAACTCCAGTGAGCTTAATTGCGCCAAAATGGCTGACTATAGCCCAAGATCGGAGAAATAGTGCTGCTGCGGTTCGTTGCATTTTCAAAGCAGCGATTTTGGCGTAAATAGTGACGTTAAGGTTCGTTAAAGCTGAGCACGTTTATCGTGTAGCGGTATCGATAAGGAGTTGAGACGATGGTTAATAGCCGATTAATGTTCGATGGCATGATAGGCCAAACTTTCAAAAGCCGCTGCTTGCGGCCATGGCGCCATAACAGGAACGGACGTCAGCCGGCCGAAGGCATTTTCGGTTTGTATTTCGCATCAATGGCTTCCCGGATTTCATCGGCTGACTTGCCCTGCTTGCTTAAGGCGATCACTTCCTCCATTTCCTTCTTGCACAGTCCGCAGGTCGTACTGTGATCGGTCCAGGTGACGGCGCCGTCGTCCGCGGGATGCTCCGCCCAATAACAGCGCAGGAGCGAGTCGTGAGGATCGTCCGTTTCGGTGCCTTCCATGCAGCCGCAATAACAGGAGATGCCGCTCATAATATGCGCATGGGCGGAAACTTGTCCGTACAGCTCTTTCGTCAAGCTCGTATGCTCGTTCAGAAAGCTCGGCAATTGATCCGCCGCCGCCGTCGTTTCCCACAATTCGGAGCCGTGCAGATGCGCGCCGCCGCCGTCATCCGCCAAAGAGCAGGCGGCGAGCAGCGTGACGAACGCAAAGCCGAACAGCAGGGCATAAAAAATCGACTTGACCGTCCCTTCGCCGCCGTTGCCTGCCGGGGAGGCGGCGGAGGAGAGGGATGCATCGGATGAAAGGCTGCGGGAGTCGTCCGGCATCAAGCGGTCTTCCGTCATTGCGCATCAGCTCCCGCGTGCGTCGTCAGAAACGTGCGGTAGTCTTCGATGGTGTTGCCTTCCGTCGTCCCCTCCGCCTGAATGCCGCCTTCCAAGCGCGCCGCTTCGACGCCGTCCTTGAAGTACAGCAGCGTAGGGGTATAATTGATATTGTATTGCCGCAAACCGGACTCAAACTCTTTCAGGTTGAACATCGGCAGATCGATGCCCAGCTCCTGGGCAAGCGGCACGAGATGAGGCGTCGTATCCTTGCAGTAAGGGCATGTGGACGAATACATATAGACGAAGAAGTCTTCCTTGTTTTTGATTTTGTCCTCCAGCGCATCCGGCAGTATAATATTTTGGTAAAGCGGGTCGTCCAGTTGGGCGCGGGTGGCCGGATTCAAGTCGGAACTGGGCATGCCGTACAGAGGGTTGTCCTTTTCCAAATTGCCGAGCACGAAGATGGAGCCGAACAGAATGGCAACGATCCCGAGGTAAACATAGATCATTTTCGATTTGGATTTTTTCTTTTTCATAATGGATAAATAACCTCCGAATTGGAATAATGATTGCCGTTCTCGCTTGTTTTTTATTATACACTATAATAACGTAAGGTTGTAAATGAGCAGCAGGTACCCATATTTGGCAGGAGGATTCGTTTATGGACAGCGGTTTGCCCGCGATTTTCCTTGAAAAAATGGAAAAGCTTCTCGGCGGGGAATTTGACGATTTTATGGCATCTTACCGCCAGTCCCGCGCGTACGGCTTAAGAGTCAACCCGCTTAAGCTGACGGTCGGCGAGTGGCTGGACATAAGCCCGATGAGGGACAGGGTGAGGCCGATTCCTTGGACGAAGGACGGCTTTTATTACGAGGAGGAGGATCGCCCGGGCAGACATCCTCATTATAACGCGGGGTTGTATTACATTCAGGAGCCCAGCGCGATGTCGCCCGCCGAGCTTCTCGACGTAAAGCCCGGTCATCGGGTGCTTGACCTGTGCGCGGCGCCCGGAGGCAAATCGACGCAGTTGGCCGGCAAGCTGCAAGGGCGGGGCGTGCTGGTGACCAACGACAACGCGTTCGAGCGGACGAAGGCGCTGGCCAAAAACATCGAGCTGGCCGGCGTGCGGAACGCCGTGATTATGAACGAAGAACCCGCGGCGCTGGCCGAAGCGTTCGGGGCATGGTTCGACCGGATCTTGGTGGATGCGCCGTGCTCCGGCGAAGGGATGTTCCGCAAGGACGAATCGATGGCCGCGGAGTGGGAAAAGCATTCCGTCGACCGATGCTCGGCCATGCAGCGCGACATTTTGAGTTACGCGGCGGAAATGGTTGCGCCCGGAGGGAAGCTGGTGTATTCGACATGCACCTTCAATCCGGAGGAAAACGAGATTCAAATCGCGGAGTTTCTGGCGAAGCGCCCCGACTTTGCCATTGAGCCGATCCGGCACGAATGGGGATGGAGTGCTGGTCGTCCCGACTGGATCGACGGCGATACCGGGCTGTCCGAGGAGCGGAAAGCGAGCCTGGCGGGCGCGGCGAGGCTGTGGCCGCACAAGCTGGAAGGTGAGGGCCATTTCGCGGTTGTGCTGAAGCGCGAGGGCGAACCGCGGCCGTTCGGTGACGAGGGCAGCGGGGAAGCGGCCGGGTTATCGGATTCGGCTTCGACTGCATCGGGCACGCTGCGGGCTGCGGCGGAGCCGGAAGCGAAGGCCGGCATCCATGCGGCCGCAAGCGCCGGATCGAAGCGCCAGGATGCCAGGCCGGGAAGACCGGGCAAACGGGGCGGCGCTTCGGGCGCAAGCAAGGCGGCGGCGGAAACCGATCCCGTTGAAGCTTGGCTGGCTTTCGCCGCCGCGCAGCTCAGGCTGTCCCCGCCTTATCCCGGCAAGCCCATCGCGTTTGGCACCCGGGTTTACTTGCAGCCCGACGACGTTCCTCCGCTCGACGGATTGCGCGTCGTCAGAGCCGGATGGCTGGTAGGCGACGCCAAGAAGGGCGGCCGGTTCGAGCCTTCCCAGCCGCTCGCCATGGGACTTTCGCGCGGCGAGACGCTTCGCTCTATCAGCTGGCCGGCGGATTCGGATGATGTCGCGCGGTACTTAAGAGGCGAAACGCTGTTTGTGGACGAAAGCGAGCTGTCCGTAACCGAAGGCGCCGATCCGAAAGGTTACGTGCTCGTCTGCGTGGACGGGTATCCGCTCGGCTGGGGCAAATATGCCGGTGGCATGCTCAAGAACGAACTGTCTGCAGGCTGGAGGAGATTGTTTTGACGGAAAGGCTGAGAATGGACAAGCTGCTGGCCCATATGGGGTACGGAACCCGCAGCGAAATAAAAAAAGCGGTAAAGGCCGGCAAGGTGGCCGTTAACGGCAAGACGGTCAAGGACAGCGGCCTGATCGTCGATCCGGCGTCCGAGACGGTGACCTACGAAGGGGAGATGGTCGTCTACCGCAGCGAAGTTTATTTGATGCTGAATAAACCTCAAGGCGTCATTTCGGCGACGGAAGACGGGCGGGAACGCACGGTTCTTGACTTGCTGAAGCCGGAGGACCGGCTGCTGAAGCCTTTTCCCGTCGGGCGTCTCGACAAGGATACCGTCGGCTTGCTGCTGCTGACGAACGACGGCGCGCTGGCGCACGAGCTGCTGTCGCCCCGCAAGCATGTGGACAAGACGTACGAGGCGCTTGTCCGGGGCCGGGTGGGCGACGCGGACAAGGACGCATTTGCTAGAGGGGTCGAGCTTGACGACGGGTATGTGACGCTGCCGGCGGAGCTGAACATCTTGGCTTGCGACGAAGCTGCGGATGAGGTGCGGACGCGGATTCGGCTGACGATCCGGGAAGGGAAGTTTCATCAGGTTAAGCGCATGTTCGAGGCGGTCGGCAAAAAAGTGCTGACGCTGAAGCGGGTTTCGATGGGACCGCTCGCGCTCGATCCGGAGCTGGGCGAAGGAGAATACCGCGAATTGACAGAAGAAGAAATCGGCAGGCTTCGCGCGCATCGAGGCGCAGCAAGATAACGCATTCGGTACATTACGGTTCGCTAACGAATGCGGGAACAGGAGAGGAGAGCGCGATATGAAGCTTCAATACGATTTGATTGCTTTGGATGTGGACGGAACGCTGTTGACGGACGGCCATCAGCTGCTGCCGGAGGTCAAGGAAGCGGTGCGCGAGGCGGCCGAAGGCGGGGCGGAAATTGTCCTGTGTACGGGGCGCGGTCCGCTTGGCGCGCTGCCCGTGCTGGAATCGCTGGAATTGCAAGGAACGATGATCGTGCATAACGGGGCGGCTGCCGTCCGCTCCGAAGACCGGGGCGTGCTGTTTCAATACGAGATGGATCCGGAGCCGCTGCTCGCTTTTGTTCAATATTCGAGGGAGCACGGCATTCATTTCGACTTGAATACCGCCTTCGAAATGCTGCTCGAAAGCATGTCGGAGGAAGCGCGCAGTATGTATGCCCATCACGGGGTTGAACCGGTTGTGAAATCGTTCGGCGGCAAGCTGCCGGAGGGACTGGTCAAAATGTCGGTATTCGGGACGATGGAGACGATCGACCGCGTGCAGGCGGATTGGGAGGCTTGGCCGTCTCGACTGGCGATTATCCGCAGCGGCGATTTGTTTATCGACGTGCAGCATCCCGAATCGAGCAAGGGCAACGCGCTGCGCCGGCTGGCGGAGAAGCGCGGCATCGACCGCTCCCGCATTCTGGCGGTCGGCAATTATTACAACGACGTTACGATGCTGCAATATGCGGGCTTTGGCATTGCGATGAGCAATTCGCCCGATCCGGTGAAGAAGGAAGCAAATGCCGTATCGGAACATAGCAACAATGAGGGCGGCGTCGCCGAGGCGCTGCGCCGTTATGGTTGGAGATAGCCGTGCCAGAAGCGTCGGCCAACAAGATAACCGCCAGAGCTAGCGCTCTGGCGGACGGGTTGCGGCGTAAATCGGTTATTGTTTAATACAGAAACGTTCTCGTTACTATAACAAGAAGGATAAACAACACAAGGATTACGCCAGCTGTCGAGTAGTAGCCTCCATGCACTCCGGACATGCCCAAACCTCCTAAACCAATATTTTCCGAAGGAGCAGGGTCCGCTGACAAGCGTACCTTCCAACATTCGGCATATGACAGGATATGCAATTCGTCCCATTCGGTATGGACATCTGTCACGGTTGGCTCGGAAATGGGCGCATCCGAATGCGGAAGAAGGAGAGGGCCGGGGATTATCTGCCTCGGCTCTTCGAGCGGTTGCCGGAGGCGTTTCGACCTCCGGAACGTCCTCCACCGGAACGTCCCCCGGAACGTCCCCCGGAGCGGCCGCCGCCCGCAGATTTGCCGCTGCCTGAAGGTCCGCCCCCGGTACGTCCTTTGCCGCTGCGGGGGCCGCCCGCGTTCCCTTGGTCATGCTTGCGGCCCGGCTGCCGTCCTGTCCGGCCATGGGCAGGACGGTCTTCTGGCGCCCTTGCGGCGAAGCTTTCGGCTTCCCACGGATTGCCGCTTTCAGAGACAGCGGCTCCCTTGCCGCGCCCGGACCGCTCCTGCGGCCCTCGATTGCTGCGGCTGCTGCCGGCGTTTCCGCCGCCGGAGCGCCCGGATCGTCCGGAAGGGCCGGATGGGCCGCGTCCAAATCCGGCGCGTTCCGAACGGTTGCGCTGCCCGTCCCGGCTGCCGGCGTCCCGACCGCTCGTTTTTTTGGCGCCGCCTACTTCGGAGAGCGCACCTTCGCGGTCGATCGCGAAGACGCGTATCCGCTGGCCGATGCCCCGCTCAATCGCCGCGACCGCCTGGCGGTCGGCAGGAGAGGCGAGCGTAACGGCCATGCCGGATTCGCCCGCCCTGCCGGTCCGTCCGATGCGGTGAATGTACAACTCGGCGTCTTGCGGCACATCGTAGTTGTACACATGCGTCACGCCCTCGACATCGAGGCCTCGCGCGGCGACGTCGGTCGCGACAAGCACTTGCAGCCGCGCGGCGCGGAATCGCTTCATCACTTGCTCCCTCTTGGCCTGGGTCAAGTCTCCGTGAAGCTCATCCGATTCGATGCCGGCTTCCTGAAGGGCGTCGTTCAGCTTTTTGGCGCGAATTTTCGTGCGGCAGAAAATGACGGCCAAGTACGGCCGATGGCGTTCGAGCAAATGGATGAGCGCGCGCTGCCGGCCCCTGTCGGTCGTTTCGACGACCCATTGCTCGATCGCGTCGAGCGTCACCCGTTCGCTGCGAATCGTCACGTCGGCCGGATCGTTCATATAGTTGGCCGCCAGCCTCCGAACCGCATCCGGCATCGTCGCCGAAAACAGCATCGTTTGGCGGGAGGACGGCGTTTGGGCTATAATATGTTCGACCTCGGGGAGAAAGCCCATATGAAGCATTTGATCGGCTTCGTCCAGCACCAGCATATCGAGCTGGCCCAGCCGGACATTGCCGCGGCTCAAATGGTCGATCAGCCGGCCGGGGGTTGCGACGATGACATGCGGCGCGCGCTTCAGCTTGCGCACCTGCGCTTCGACGTCCTGACCGCCGTAAGCGGCCAGCACGTTGGTTCCGACGGCCGGCGCCAGCTTGCCGAGCTCGTTCGTAATTTGCAGCGCAAGCTCCCGCGTTGGGGTGAGAATGAGCGCTTGCACCTGATCTTTGTCGGTCCGGATGCGCTGCAAGATCGGCAGAGCAAACGCCAGCGTCTTGCCCGTGCCGGTTTGGGCCTGGGCGATCGTATCTCCGGACCGAAGCAGCAGCGGTATCGCTTCGCGCTGTACCGGCGTGGGCTCCGAAATGCCGTTCCGGGCCAGCGCTTCGCACAACTCTTGATTTAATCCAAGCTTGGAAAATGCGGTAGACATGGATGTTCCTCTTTTCGTCATGATGGGTATGGAGAATAGTATAGCAGTTGTTGGGTGTCATCACCAGAAAGGATAATCGAATACGATGGAAGGCAATCAACGGGAACGGATCAAGCCGGGGCAAACGGTGCAAATCGTGCTGAAGGCGGATCAGCGGACGGGCAAGCTGACCCAAGGCGTCGTGCGGGATATCTTGACCAAGTCTCCCCAACATCCGCACGGCATCAAGGTGAGGCTGACGGACGGGCAAGTCGGCAGGGTGAAACGCATAATGACGGATGGCGGGGCCGACCGGCAGCCATAAACGGTAAAGGAGGCGGCAGCGTGGCTTTCGGCATCACGCGAATAGAATTGAAGGCATGGCAGGCGGCCGTGGCCAAAGGGGAAATTGCGTTTTTGACCCATTATTGGCTCGATCCCCGCTTTCCGGACGCGAAAACCGTCACGAAAGTCGGCTGCGCCGACCTGGACAAGCTGGCGGCGTGGTGCAGGGCGAACGGATTGCCGCCGAACCATATTCATGCGCGCTCGGAATATCCGCACTTCGATCTGCTGGGGCGCAAGCAAGCCGAAGTTTTGGCGAAGGAAGGGCTGTTCGAGCAGATGGAACGCTTTCGCATCCCATGGCGAGAGTGACCCTTATGCCGCGGCTGCCGTTATTTAAGATGGACGGGGGAAAAGTCATGAACATGAAACGGATGCTCCGGCTGGAGGAAATCAGCTTGAACGGATGGCCTGCCCTGCAGACCGTTCTGTACGACGGCTGGCTGCTCCGCTTTGCGGACGGGTATACGAAACGGTCAAACTCGATCAGTCCGATCTACGGAAGCAATTTGGAGCTTGACGGCAAAATTGCTTATTGCGAACAGCAATACCGGGAGAAAGGGTATCCCGTCGTCTTCAAATTAACGCAACTCGCCCAGCCCGGCCGATTGGACGACCGGCTGGCGGAGCTGGGTTACCGGATCGTCGATCCGACGTGGTGCAAAACCGCTTCGCTTGAAGGGCTGCGAGAGCCCGCGCATCGGGAAGCGATTCTGGAGCCGGAGCCGTCCGGCTTTTGGCTCGAGTGCGTCACGGCCATGAACGGCTTGATGAAGGCCCAGCGGGATACGACCCGAAAGATGATGCAGGAGCAGCCGCTCGACAAATGTTTTGCCGTGCTGCTTCAGGACGGAAAGCCGGTCGCTTGCGGCGCGGCGGTCAGAGAAGGCGCCTGGGTCGGGTTTTACGATATCGTAACGGACCCATCAAGCCGAAACAAAGGCTACGGCGAGCAATTGATGCTTCATTTGCTTCAGTGGGGGAAGCGGCGCGGAGCGACGGACGCTTATCTGCTTGTCGTGCAAGCCAATGCGGCGGCCAACCGGTTGTACGACAAGCTCGGCTTCCGGACGGAATATGAATATTGGTACCGCGTCAAAGCATAAAGCGCCCGCTAAGATGAAAGGTGGATTATAGTCGAAAATGAGCAGCTCAGATCAGTCATCAGGCAAACGATTATCCCCGGCATTATCGCCGTCGTCAGTCCAAGCGCTTGGCGGCTCCTGGCTGCTGGTGCTTGGCATTGTGCTGCTGTCGCTTATTCTTCGCGCGCCCATTACGGCCGTAGGGCCGATCGTGGCGCAAATTCAGGGCACCTTCGGCTTGTCGGGCGCCTTAACGGGACTGTTGACCACATTGCCGCTGATCGCCTTCGGCCTCTGTTCGCCGGCAGCTCCGCGAATTGCCGCCCGCATTGGAACGGAGCGGGCGCTGCTGGGCGCGTCGGTCGTGCTTGCGGCGGCGATTGCGGTCCGTTCCTTGCCCGACGTCTTCGCACTATTCGCGGGGACGGCGCTGCTGGGCGCCGCGATTGCGATTGCCAACGTCTTGCTCCCCAGCTTGGTGAAGCGGGAATATCCGCAGCGGGTCGGCTTGATGACGGGCGTTTATACGGTGGCGATGAATTTGGGCGCCGCCGTCGGCTCCGGCCTCAGCGTGCCGTTGACGGAGGAGCTCGGCGTCAGCTGGCAAGGCATGCTGGCTCTTATGGCTCTCGTGTCGCTCGCCGCCGCCGCCGTGTGGGTACCGTTGCTGCGCGGCGCTTCCGGCAAGCGAAGAGCCATGGAACAACAGGAAACGGAAAGCGGCAGACAAGGCGGAGCCGCCCGGTCGGTCTGGCGTTCTCCGCTGGCCTGGCTTGTGTCGATCTATTTGGCGCTTCAATCGTTTTGCTTTTACGTCAATGTCACCTGGATTCCGAACATTCTTGCCGACAAAGGGCTCAATCACGAAGACGCGGGCTGGATGCTGGCGCTGATGCAGCTCGTCAGCATGCTGTCGACCTTCATCGTGCCGATCGCCGCCGGGAAACAAAAGAGTCAGAGCGGATTGTCCGCCCTGTTGGCTTCCTTGTTCGTGATCGGATATGCGGGACTGTGGCTGGGCGGGACAGGACTCATATTGCCGATGATGATCGTTCTCGGCTTAGGCGTCGGCGGCGGCTTCAGTTTGGCGGTTATGTTTTTTGCGCTTCGCTCGAGAACGAGCCGCGAGTCGGCGGAACTTTCAGGGATGGCCCAAACCGTCGGCTATTTGATTGCCGCCGCAGGGCCGTTTCTGTTCGGTGCCTTGCATGACTGGACGGGCAGCTGGAACGCTCCGCTGCTTGCGATCATCGTCGTATCCGTGCTTTACGGGATCGTCGGTTTGTACGCCGGCGCGGACCGGAAGGTGTAGCGGTCAAGGATGAGGGATATATTTTTCTATATAAGTTGAACTAGAGAATCACACGAAACAAGCGGAATGGGGAAATCGAACTGGAAGTGAAAATAATTAGTTCAGCTTATATAGATAAAAGCGTGCCGTACGAGCTCCTTTGCTATTAAGCGAAGGAGTTTTTTTGTTGCGGAAATTGCGGTTTTTAAATTTGTTTATGGAGAAAACAAAAGAGAAAGTTCTTTTTGAATCGATTAAATAAGTTATCTATTTCAATAACATTTTAATAAAAACAGTAATCCGTGTTATTTACAAGTAGTTCCTATTCGAGTAAAATGAAAGACATAAAGATGGAAACGAGACCTATTTATGGAAATGAAAGCGTTTTAAGTAGGCGAGGAGGTGTAGTTGCTGAAGGGATATTTGCTCCTGATTTCTGCTATGCTTTTGCTGACTTCTTGTGAAGCGGAGTTTCAATCTAAACGGGAAGAAAGCCAGTTATCGGGGCAATTGAAGATATTGTTGACGGACCCGTACAGCAGCGAATTTGTATACGGTTTCAATCCTGTTAGAGAGAAAATAAATAGATTTATGGATTAGCATCCAAATGTAAAAATTGAAGTAGAGATGAAATCCTCAGTGAAACCAAGTTATCAGCCCGTCGATTATAAAACTCTATATGGCGGGGAAACGCCGTTTCCCGACATTATGGAGTTAACCCCTAATCAGATCGCAATGTCTTTGTATGATGATGTGGAAGATCTAACGCCTTTTTTCACTTCGGAAGTGCATAGTCCATGGAATGAAGGTTATAGAAATCTGATCGATGCGACAACTGTGGGAGAGCATTATTACTTAATGCCTATTAGGAGTTACACTACTATGATTTACTATAACAAGACTTTGTTTGAGGAAAAGGGTTTTATAGACCCGGAAGAAGGCTGGACATGGGAACAATTTGTAGAAATAGCGCAACAGTTAAAGAGGGAAGGATATAATGTAGCCTTCCCCTTATATCCGCCAATACTTGAACCATTCGTAAAAGGGCTGGGGGGATTATACAACTCTAAGGATCTAACCTTCAGCGGATATATGGATAGCGAAAATACGATCAACGCTTTTCAAAGGCTGAGCAATACGCAGCTTTTCGAGTTTGATAGCATAACTTCCAGGACCTACTATGATTTAGGCGTTACCGGTTTATTCCGCGGCAACACGGGGGATATAAATAAACCGTTTCGAAATGAGAACTTTGCATTTGCGCCATTTCCTGACTTTCCGGAAAGCCCTTATGAACTGCCGTCGCATATAACGGGACTGGCGTTAACAAAACAATCCAAACATAAGGAACTGGCCTGGGAGCTGATGAAGTTTATAGTTGGCGAATCAGATCAAGAAGCTCTTGATTTTGCGGCCTATTATTCCGTTCTGTTTGATGACCACCGGTACTATTCTGAGCCGCATTCCCGTGATTCTCTACTTATAGAAAGGGCGACCCTCTTCTCCAAATCTATAAGGGAGAAAATATGGCTGAACTTTAACTCAACTTGCTAATATCTTAGATCAGCGAACTGCAAATTTATACAGTCAGTAGAAACTTAAACCAAGTAAAGGAGGTGAGAATATGGGCTCTTGTAATAGAAATTAATTCGAATATTTTCACTGAACAACGGCTTGCGTTTCTTGTTTCTCACGAAACTTCGCACAGGCGGTGAGTATAGATTGGCTTACGCGGGCGGCCGATTCCGGCCCACCATGGCGGTTGTAATCCGAATGATGCGGTTGTCCTTCGATACGGCCCCCGGTCTAATGATCTGGATTGTTGCCAACAAAACAATTGCGGCTTTCATTCCGATCGCGCAAGTGCTGCTCATGAAGGAAATCGTCGACGAAGCGGTAGCTTTGTTCGGCGGAACCCAAAACATCGGAAGGATGCTGTTCCTGCTTGGCATTCAAGCGGCGGTATTGTTGGCGTATCAATATCTTCAATATAATGACCGTCTCAGCGAAAGGAAGCTGCATATCCGGCTGAAGTTTCATCTGGACGAGCGCATTTCTGCTAGATCGGCGGCCATGCCGTTGTCCTATTTTGAAAGCTCAGCCTATTACGACCAATCGAAGCGTGCCGCTTCCGCCCAAAATCACTTGTATTTGATCGGTGCCGTTTTTTCCATCATGCAAAATGGGATCACTCTCGTTTCCTATAGTCTGTTGCTGCTGCAATACAGCGTATGGCTGCTTGTATCGCTGCTGGTTCTTGTAATTCCGTTGATTGCTGTCCATATGAAAGTCGGCCAAAAACGATTTTCGCTCGCTTTTGTTCAAACGCCGTTACTAAGGCGGCTGGATTATTGGTTTCATTTGCTCGTTGGCAGGGAAGCGGCTAAGGAAGTGCGCACTTATCAGTTGTCGAATTATTTGCAAAACAGATGGAGAGAAGTTTATCGCCGCCACGCGGATGAAATGATCGGAATGGAGAAAAAGGCTGCGTCGTCGGTATTTTCGGTCGATGCGGCGGTAATCGGAATTCAAGTTTTGGTATCCGGCCTATTGGTCTGGCTGGGCGCGAAAGGAAGACTTACGGTGGGCGATTTTGTGGCGCTCATTCAGGCTTTCGCTTCGGCGCAATCGGCCGTTCAACTCATCTCGGTCCATGTGGCTACCGTTTATGAGAATTCGTTGTTCGTTAAACAATATTTCGATTTTATCGACAGCGAAAGCTCGCCCGCCGAAGCAAAGTCTTACGGGAAGGCTCCATTTCCCAAGCCGTTAATGCGGGGCATTCAGGTACATGAGCTTGAATACACTTATCCGGGACAAAGCGGCCCCGCACTGCATGGTGTGTCCTTCACCATTCGCCCCGGCTCCAAGGTTGCCATCGTCGGAGAGAACGGCTCGGGAAAGTCGACGCTGGCCAAATGCTTGCTTGGACTATATTCGGAATATAAAGGGGACATCTGGTACGACGATCTGGAACTAAGGGAAATCGATGCTGCCGGTTTCCGCAATGAAGTAACGGCGATGTTTCAAGATTTTGTCCGGTATCAAAGCTCGCTGCGCGACAATATCGGCTTTGGCGATATTCAACAAATCGAAAACGATTACAAAATCTATGAAGCGGCGAATAAAGCCGGATTGCATGATTTCGTCCGTGCGGAAGCCGTAAGTTTGGAGGACGAGCTTGGCCCCCTGTTTCATGGCGGACGCGATATTTCGGGCGGACAGTGGCAGCGGATTGCTTTGGCGAGAGCTAATATGAGGCACGCCCAGGTCGTCATTCTGGATGAACCTACGGCGGCGGTCGATCCGGTTACGGAAGCGGAAATATTCGATGGACTGCGGTCGATCTCCCGCGATCGGACGACTATTATGATCACGCACCGGCTGGCGATATGCGAGTCGTTCGACGAAATCATTGTCATGAAGGAAGGTAAAATGGCGGAACGCGGCACGCATGACACTCTTATGCGTCAGGATGGCGAATATGCGGCCATGTTCAGAGCACAAAAATCTGCAGGGCTTAAGCCCAGGGAGAGTCTGTTGAAATGATGACGGCAACCGCCTTTCTACTCATCTTTTTGTCTGTTGTGTTTATGATTTCCGGCGTATTCAAGCTGTTGGATTACAAGTCATTCCAGCATACGCTTCGGCAACTCGAGGTGCCCGACCGTTTGCAGCAAGGAACGGCCATTGCCCTTCCCGCATTGGAAATCGCCGCAGCGCTGCTGCTGCTGTATAACCGGACGCAAACGATCGGAAAAATCGCGATGCTCGCGCTAATCGGTGCGTTTCTATGGTCCGCGTTGAAAGCGATGCGCTCCAGCCACAACATAGCTTGCAGCTGTTTTGGCCGACTGCCCGCAGAGGAACAACTGGGAGCCCGTACGATGGTGAGGATTGTCGTATTGTTCGCAACGGTTGCGGTATTGTTCTTTCAGAAACCGGTGGATCTATGGACTCAATTGTCGGCGGTTGACCTGGTGCATGCCGTATTTAGCTCGATCGGATTATTGTTTATTTATCTTCTTGTTCCGCAGTTGCTCGCAGCGTATAAGCCCAATACGAGATAAGTTGGAGGGAGACAAGCATGGAAACGGTATCGCATATTATTTTGTGGATATTGGTATTGATGCTTACCGCACTTTCGATTCAGCGCAAAACGCAGAAAACAGAGATGCCAATGCCGAAGCCGATGATGCTGTTTCAATCGGAGCACGGCGCGGCGTTGGGCGAGCGGTTTCCGATCACCGTTTTTCGATCGTTGGATCAGGAGGAAATCCGCATTCAGGAGGATGGGAAACATACGATTTTGTTGATTACGTCACCTTTATGCAGCGCGTGCAAAGAGCTGTACCCGGCGATTATGCCTTTTGTCCAAAAACACGGATCCGCCTATCGGGTCGTTACGATTATGCTTGACGATGCGGAACATGCGCAAACGCTCGTCAAGTCTCATAGGATCACTTCTCCTGTCGTCTTCTTGAACAAGGACGAATTGGACAAAACAGAAACCAAATTGTATCCTTTCGGCTATTTGCTGTCTCCCGAAGGAACGGTTCTATCCAAAGGAATTGTCGGCAATGCCGATCAACTGGAGCTGCTGCGCACATGGAAGCCGTCTCCCGGAAAAGCTGCATAACTAACGAAAGTCATACCGCAGCTTATTCATTCAGAGTTATGATCAGGCAGTTGAGCAGTATTGAGTATGGTAGTCAGGGCTTGGCCTTGTCTATAAATCACAAATTGCATGAAAGGAGGTGAAATATATGTGCAATGTACATGTTGGCAGTTACTGCATGACATGCAGCACGACGGGTTTGCTGCAACACGTTGACGTTTTCTATTGTCCTCATAACAATCAAACCATTCGTGTTATTCAAGGAAGCTGCGGCAATTGTTAGTCAGGGATGTAATGCAGCTTGATTACCGCAACGATAACCCGAAGGAAAATGCATACGGCGTAATAGCGCTTTGCAAGCAAAGGGACCGACGGATTCAAACGTCGGTCCCTTAAGTTTACTGATTAATGTACTTCTCGAACACGAAGCCGAAGTCCTTGATCTTCAGCTCGGCGTGCTTCGTCTTCAGCCACTCGAAGGCGTGCTCGTTGATCGCTTTGAACTGGTCCGCGGGCGCCGCGCTTTGGCCGCCGATCCGGCCCAGCGAATCTTTTGCGATATGGACGCTCGCCTGAGCATAGCCGAACAGCTCTTCGTTCGAAGACGTGAGCTCGGATATTTTGACCAGCGCCTTGTACAGGTCTTTTACCGCTTCGATTTGTTTCTTGTCGACATCGATCGAAAAGGACGTGCCGCCGATCGAAAATTTGATCTCAATATCCAGGTCCACCGTGCCGGCCGTTTCCAGATAGACGTTCGATATTTCGTATTTGGCATAGGAGTAACGTTTCAGCATCCGCTTCTTGCTGATGGCGCTGTCGCCGTCCAGATGAATGAGCGCCTGATTGGTGAAGCAGTACTCGTCCTTGCGCGATTTGATAATAAAATAAATTTTTTCCCCGTCTTCGTGCATGACGTAATCGTCGGAGTCGACTTTGTCGAAATCCCTTGGATGAATTACCTTGCCAATGTCGCTGAGACCCAGCGCTTCCGATGCCAGCTTGCCGAACATGGAATCAACCCTCTCTCCCTAAAGGTTCGCTATCGATGCGGTACACACAGAAATAATCGCATATTTTCGGCGCGGCGTCACTATACTTTTGTCAGATATTTACCAGGCGTAATGCCGTACGTTCGTTTGAACATCCGGATAAAATATGTCGTATCCATCCCCATCGCTTCGGCAACCTTCTCCACGCTGATGCCGGGCTGCTCGTCCATGAGCTGCCGGGCCCGCTTCATGCGCAAGCCAAGAATATAACGCTGCGGCGTGACGCCGTAATGGGAGACGAACAATCGGTGAAAATGCTGGATAGAATAGCCGGAAGCGCGGGCAACATTGGCCAGGAGCAGCCGCTCGTTATAATGGTCGTGCATCAGCTTGACCGCGGTTTGCATGGACGGATTCGGCTGAGCGGACGGGTAGACGCCTTTGGCGGCGGTTTTTTTGTCCCGTACCTGCCCTTCGAGCAGCGTAAGCAGCATATCGTACATCCTCTTGGAAGCTTCCCAATAAGCCTGTTCGCCGTTCAGACTGATCAGGCTCCACAACGCCTCCAGCTGATTCCACAGTTTCTCGAACGACGGCGTTTCGCGCGCCGTCATCCCAATCACCTTCAAATGCTCCAACAACGATTCGGACGCGCTGCCCTGAAAGGCGACGAAGCCGAGATCCCATATTTCCCCGGAACGGTCCGGCCGGTACGTATGCGGTACATTGGCGGGCAGCAGCATGACGCTCCCCGGTGTCATGCGGACAGGAGGGCGGCCGTCGATCTGGAAAGTGCCGCTCCCGGCACGCGTCAAAAACAGCTGATGGGCCGGAAAACCGTTTGTCCGGTGCAGCTCTTTCTGTTCGTGGCTGCCGACGCAATGCACGTACAACGGCAGGATGGGATCCAGGTTGGCGATCTCGGCCAGCAGGAAGGGCATCATGATGTTGTTGCCTCCATGTTAAGATTGTACGATTATTCGTTGCTTCTGTCCTATGATTATAGCGGGAATGTGATTTATCATCAATGTCAGATAAGCGAATATGACGATTAGAAGGAGCGAACGAAGATGATGACTAAGCACTCTCCGATCAGCCCGAAGCTGCCCGTTCTTATGCACGGAGCCGATTATAACCCGGACCAATGGCTGCATGATCCAAAGGTGCTGGAGGAAGACATCCGATTGATGAAGCTGTCCGGATGCAACGTGATGGCGATCGGCATTTTTTCCTGGACGGCGCTGGAGCCGGAGGAAGGCGTCTTCACGTTCGAATGGATGGACGAGGTGCTGGAACGTTTTGCGGCAAACGGCATTTATGCATGGCTGGCGACGCCGAGCGGCGCCCGTCCCGCCTGGATGTCCGAGAAGTATCCGGATGTGCTGCGCGTCGGTGCGAATCGCGTCCGCAATTTGCATGGCATGAGGCATAACCATTGCTACACGTCCCCGGTTTACCGGGAGAAGACGGCCGTGATCAACCGGAAGCTGGCGGAACGTTACGGCCATCATCCGGCGGTGCTCGGCTGGCATATTTCCAACGAGTTCGGCGGCGACTGCCATTGCGACCATTGCCAGGAGGCGTTCCGCGGCTGGCTGAAACGCAAATACGGCACTCTTGAGGCGCTTAATGCCGCGTGGTGGACGTCATTCTGGGCGCATACGTATACGGACTGGTCCCAGGTGGTATCGCCCGCGCCGCACGGCGAAAATATGGTGCACGGCCATAATTTGGACTGGCGCCGTTTCGTGACGGATCAGACGGTCGACTTCTGCAGGCATGAAATCGAGTCGGTCAAGTTCGCCAATCCGGACTTGCCGGCCACGACGAACATGCATATGATCGAAGGGCTTGACTACCGCAAGTTTGCCGATCTTCTGGACGTCGTCTCGTGGGATGCGTACCCGACCTGGCATGACGGCAAGGACGACAGCGGGCTCGCCGCTTCCGTCGCCTTTTATCACGACTTGTACCGCAGCCTGAAGCGGAAGCCGTTTCTCCTTATGGAAAGCACGCCGAGCCTGACGAACTGGCAGCCCGTCAGCAAGCTGAAGCGTCCGGGCATGCACCGCCTGTCGTCGCTGCAAGCGATCGCGCACGGCTCGGATTCGGTGCAATATTTTCAGTGGCGCAAAAGCCGCGGCTCCAGCGAAAAGTTCCACGGCGCCGTCGTCGATCACGTCGGCCACGAGCATACCCGGGTATTCCAGGACGTAGCCGGGCTCGGCGCTTCGCTGGCCGCGCTCTCCGAAATTGCGGGTACGTCAACGCCGGCCGAGTCGGCCATTCTGTTCGATTGGGATAACCGCTGGGCGGTGAAGGATGCCCAAGGGCCGCGCAATATGGGCATCAAATACGAGGATACGGTGCTGGCGCATCATCGCGCGTTCTGGAAGCAAGGCGTAGCAACGGACGTGATCGGCAGCGAGGACGACTTCTCGCCGTACAAGCTGATCGTCGCGCCTATGCTGTACATGTGCCGCGAGGAAACCGGCCGGAAGCTGGAACGCTTCGTCGAGAACGGCGGCACGCTCGTGACGACCTACTGGTCGGGCATCGTCGACGAACACGATCTTTGCCATCTTGGCGGCTTCCCGGGGCCATTGCGCAAGACGCTCGGCATTTGGGCGGAGGAGATTGAAGGACTATACGATGGCGAAACGAACGGTCTCGTCTTGCCGGCAGGCAATTCGCTTGGCCTCGGAGGCGCGTACGAGTCGCACGAGCTGTGCGAGCTCGTACATGCGGAAACGGCCGAGGTGCTCGGCGTTTACGCGGACGACTTCTACGCAGGCCGTCCGGCGCTGACGGTCAACCGTCTCGGACAAGGCCGCGCCTATTATATGGCGACGCGGCTGAAGGACGACTTCTTGGCGGACTTCTACACGGCCGTCGTCAGGGAAGCGGGCGTCGCGCGCGCCTTGGAAGCGGCATTGCCGCAGGGCGTTACCGCGCAGCTGCGCACCGACGGCGAGACGGACTACGTCTTCGTCATGAACTTCAGCGGCGAGACGCGTTTGGTGCAGCTTGACGGCCGCAGCTACGTTGACATGGAATCCGGCGAGCCGGTTGCCGGCGCACTGGAGCTGCCCGCGAACGGCGTGGCGGTGTTGAGGCGGTAAAGCTATACAGGTAAAGATCAAATAGAATGACGGAGTGTTTTATCGGATATGCAGGTGACTTCCCCTAGGAGGAGTAAGAACAATGAATCTATTCGATCATGGCATAGACAACTCGATCAATCCTGAATTAACGTGGCTGAACGAACCTGTCGATTGGAGCTTTAAGCGGGATGGTTCCTTAGAAGTCATTGCGCCTCCGAAATCCGATTTTTTTATCGATCCGTCGGGACAATCTGCGCGCTCGTCCGCCCCGTTCCTGTATACGTCGGTAAAAGGGGATTTTCAAGCGGAAACAAGGGTTCGCGTGGAAATGAAGGCGCCTTACGATTCCGGATGTCTGATGGTTATGTCGGATGAAACCCATTGGGCGAAGTTATGCTTCGAGTTTTATGAGAACCGTCCCACCATCATCAGCGTCGTAACTAACCGCGCTTCGGATGATTGCATATCGTTCAAAGCGGAAGCGAGCGAACCCTATTTGAGAGTCGTGAGAAAAGGCAGTTGTTTTACTTTTTATTATTCAGAGGACGGACAAAGCTGGCAAATGATTCGTTATTTCGGCCTGGATTGCGCGGACGACATCAAGGCAGGCGTCGTTGCGCAGTCGCCAACCGGCGAAGGCTGCCGCGTCACTTTTTCTCGATTGACGGTTACGCAAGCTCCATAAAATCTAACAACAAACAACCTTTGTCTATTAAAGGTTGTTTTGTTGATTTTAGTATGTAAGGTGCTGCAAAATAGGATTATTAGCGACAACCGGTGCCGATCCGTTATTTCCGTTATTTAGAGGAGGGGGTTCTATGAGAACCGAACAGCAAATGATGGATATGCTGCTCGATTTTGCGAGAAACGATGCGCGCATTCGACTGGCAACGCTGGAAGGATCGCGCACTAATCCGAATATTCCGAAGGACGAGTTTCAGGATTACGATTTTTCGTATTTTGTTACGGATATGGACGGCTTCAAACGAAGCGACGATTGGCTGGACGCGTTCGGGGACCGGCTTATGATGCAGAAACCGGAGGACATGGAGCTGTTTCCGCCCGAGCTGGGCAGCTGGTTTTCGTATTTGATTCTGTTCGAGGACGGCAACAAGCTGGATTTGACCCTTATTCCCGTGGAGGAGACTGAAGAATATTTTGCGAACGGCGACGGGCTGGTCGAGGTGCTGCTCGACAAGGACGGACTGGCGGCAGATGCGCCGCCCGCCACCGACCGCCATTACTGGATTCAGCGGCCGACCGCCAGGCAATTCGACGATTGCTGCAACGAGTTTTGGATGGTGTCGACCTACATCGTCAAAGGTTTGGCGCGACAGGAAATTTTGTTCGCCATTGATCACTTGAACGAGATTGCCCGTCCCAACCTGCTGCGGATGATGGCTTGGCAGATCGGCGCGGAGCAAGGATATACGTTCAGCGTGGGCAAAAACTGCAAGTTCATTCAGCGGTATCTTCCGGACGAGACATGGAAAGAACTGCTGGCGACGTATGCGACGAGGAGTTATGCGGAAACGAGGAGCGCTTTGCTTCAATGTTTTGCGTTGTTTCGATCGGCGTCCCGAGCGGTGGCGGAACGGCTTGGCTATTCATACCCGCCTTACGACAAGACGATTACGGGTTATGCGGAGCGGGTGTTTGCAAAGTATGGCGAACGGCTGCAAGGCGAGAGGTAAGCCGATAGAACTTCGGTCGGCCGAGGTACCCGGATCAATTGACGAGAAACAAAAAAAGCCGATGACTCGCAGCTGCGCGGGCCATCGGCTTTCGATTCTATTACCCCAAAGAAGCCGCCGCTGCCAACGCTTCTTCCTGCGTCAGCGGACCGACGATCGCATATTGAATGCCGTCTGCGCTCCAATACAGCTCGGTCAGCTGCGGCTGGGCGTACACATAACCTTCCGAGCCGTTCACCTCGATCGCCTCGAACAGATCGAACGGGATGACCGCTTGATCCCGGTCGACGGTGTAGGTAATCGTCTGATCTCCGGATTGGTAGAAAAAGACGGCCCTCGTCGCGGCGTTCGGATCCATGCCCGTCGTTTCGATATAATCGAGAGCAAAGCCTTCCGGCATTGACGACGGCACCGGCAAAGCGGAGCCGAAACGGGCGCTTGCTTCCTCCGGCGTCTGCACGGTGACGGTCGTCAGCTGGGAGAGCCCGCTTCCGGCTGCGCCGTCTCCCGGGTTGACGCCCGAGGCGCCGTTACCCGGCACGGTTCCATTGTCCGGCTCCGTCGTGCCGGCGTCTCCCGGATGAGTGACGCCCGCGCTTAATCCCGGGTCGTCAACGAGGTAATCCTGGCTCGTTGAGCCGTTCAGCAGCGGCACCGAAACGGCGACGACCAGCAGCACGACGGCGGCTGCCGCGCCGATCGCCCATTTGCTTCGCCATGCGGGCAAGTGCGTGCGAGACGGCGTCGACCCTTGCGGAACCGGAACATTTTTTTGCTGAATATCGAATGGTTTCATACGATTCATCACCCGTTCTTTTAATTTGTTATCGAACTCCAATTCATTGAACAACAGCTCGTCGCTTTCGGCTTTCAGCCGTTCTTGAAGCAGTTTGTCAAGTCGTTCCATCATGCAGCGCCTCCTTGTCGATCAGCCGGCTGAGCCGGACTCTTGCCCGGTGCAGCCTGCCGCGCACCGTGCCTTCGGGCAAACCGCAGGCTTCGGCGATTTCGCGGGTCGTCAAATCCAGGTAATAGTACATGTACAGCACTTCCTGATAGGGCATTTCCAACTCCAGCACATATTTTAAAATTTCGCTTTGCGCAAGCCGGTTTAGCGCCTCTGTCTCGGTGTGAAACGTCCTGCCGCTTTGCAGCTCCATCGGATCGGTCGGCTGCTCGGAGGACATCTTGAGTCCCAGCTTGTCGCGGCATACATTGACGGTTATTTTGATCAGCCATGTTCGGACCGAGCTGTCGCCGCGAAATTTCGTCCAGCTCCGGTAGGCGCGGAGGAACGTTTCCTGGCTGATGTCTTCGGCCAAATGACGGTCGCCCGTATAAAAATAAGCGGATCGAAGCACGGTCTGGCCGTATTCGTCCATGAGTTGCTCCAACGCCCGGGCGGGATCGTCAGAATAGCTTTGTTTGAGTTTCGGGCCGGCCGGCACCGTCATGCGTAACCACCTCCACTCTTATAGACTGGTCGACTTTCGGTTTCGCTTCGCTTTTTGAAAAACTTTTTTTCGTTTCGTTACGTTTATAAAGGTGCAAGCCAACCTACGACAAGGAGGCCGTTACGTTTGTCCGATAAATTGATGGGCGCGGCAGCGATTATTACGAACGCTATAGGTCAAGTATTGTTAGTGAGGCACAGTTATGGCAAGCAGAACTGGGATTTGCCGGGAGGCAAAGCGGAGCCGAAGGAGTCGGCGCAGGAAACGGCGCAAAGAGAGGTGAGGGAGGAGGTCGGATTGGAAGTCGAAATCGGCGCATTGACCGGCATTTATTACGATCCGGCGTACGACATGCATCATTTTGCGTTTCTGGCCAACGGCGGCACGGGACAGGAGCCTGTTCCGAGCTCTCCCGAAATTATGGAATGCGGTTATTTTTCGATAGAGGAGCTGCCGCGGCCGATGAGCGATTTTACGTACCGGCGCCTTCAGGATGCGCTGAAAGAGCGGCGGGACGAGCTGTTTCATACGATCGGGCCGAGAGTGTGGCTGGAGTGAGGATGCGGCGGAGAGTAATGCGGGTTGCCGCAAACTAAAGTTAAGGAGGCCGAGCGGGCATGACTCGAAAATTGTGGCTGGTGCTGGCGACCGGCGTTTTATCGATTGTGGTCGGTGCACTCTATTGGTTTGATCTATCGTTCACGTATCGGTTTCTTGGACCGGAAGCCGGTTCGGAGCGCGAAACGGTGCGGCTATGGTGTCAATTTGCGTTCGGGCTGGGCGCGTTGCTGCTGCTCATGCTGCTTGGCAGGCCTTGGATGAGGAAAGGACTGAACGACAGCTTGCTTATCCTGATTCTGAGCTGCATTTTCATTATTCAGCTGCCGGCGTTCGGGCTTTGGCTGATGGTGCTGTTGTGGAGTGCGGCCGACGGCTCGCTGGGCGTTGCCGTCCATGCGGCGCAGCTGCTGCTAATCGCGGTTATATTCGTTACGGGCAGCCGCGGTATGGCAGGAAATCCTGAACCGGTCGGACAGTTGGAATGACCGTATCGCGGACGAACGGCTAAGCAATCGGTAAGAAATCTTTATCCGTTGGACGCGATATAATGACGTTACCCGGCATTCGTTTAGACGAGCAACAGAAAGTGCCCGCGAACGCATGGATCGGTGCATCGTGAAGTGATGAAAGGAGTGCGTGGATGGCTACTTTGAAGCAAGTACCGGTCGTCACCTCCGACATGCTTGTTCGCAGACCGGTCGAAGAAGTATTCGAAGCTTTTGTCGATCCGGCCATTACGACGAAGTTTTGGTTTACCAAAAGCAGCGGAAGATTGGAAGAGGGCAAAAATGTTCGGTGGGAGTGGGAAATGTACGGCGTCGCCGACGACATTCATGTTCAAGAGATGAAGCCCGGCAGGCTGATTCGGATCGCATCATCGGATAACACCGTAACCGAGTGGCGGTTTACTCCCCGAACGGATACCGAAACCTTAGTTTCGATCACCCATTCCGGATTTACCGGCAGCGGGGATGAGATGGTAAGCTACGCCATAGATTCGATGGGGGGCTATACGATGGTGCTTTGCGCGCTGAAGGCTCTGCTGGAACACAACGTCATTTTGACGGTTGTAGCGGACAAGGCTCCCGACAGCCACGTCGATTGATGCCGTCTCATTCGGGAACAAGCGTGTACGGGAACAAGCGTGTTTTGATCGAGCTTTGCGTTCAAAACGCGCTTGTTCTGTTTTTCCGTTTCGTTATACACTGGGGTTGTGGCTGGATCGGCCTCCGGAATCGGACATGCATCTTACGGATTTTATATGAATTGGAAAAAGGAGACTTCGCAATCAAATGGTGTGGTCTATGTTCATCTTCCTGCTTGCGGGATTGGCCGAGATCGGCGGAGGTTACCTGGTCTGGCTCTGGCTGCGCGAATCAAAGTCTTACTGGTACGGCATAGCCGGCAGTCTCGTGCTTGTGTTATACGGCATCCTTCCGACGCTGCAACATTTCCCGTCGTTTGGCCGCGTATATGCGGCCTATGGAGGGGTGTTTATTATTTTGGCCGTATTATGGGGCTGGCTGGTCGACCGCAAAACGCCGGATCTGTACGATTGGATCGGCGCAGTCGTGTGCTTGCTTGGCGTGGCGATCATGCTGTGGGCGCCCAGACCTTGAACCGTCCCGAATGGATGCGATATGCTTAGGCTGCCCGGATGACCGTTGGCATTCAAGATCCAGGTGAGTTTAACATTCGACGTATTCCTTATTGTCCTACTTCCACAAACCGTTTGATCCGGCTGCGGATGGCGTCGCGGACTTCGCGGAATTTGGCCGTTACTTCCTCCTCCGTGCCCGTCGCCTTCGCCGGGTCGTCGAAGCCCCAATGCCAGCGCACGGCTTTGTCATTGCGCACAGCCGGGCAATGATCGTTGGCGTGCCCGCACAGCGTGATGATGTAATCCGCCCTGGCCAACAGCTCCGGATCGATGACGTCGGACGTATGTCCGGAGATGTCGATTCCCGCTTCCTTCATCGCCGCTGCCGCCCGCGGATTTAAGCCGTGCGCTTCCAGTCCCGCGCTGCGGACTTCAAATTTGTCGCTGCCGAGCGCCTTCAGAAAGCCGTCCGCCATCTGGCTGCGGCAAGAGTTGCCTGTGCAAAGAAAATAAACGAGTTTTTTGTCCATCGCGAATCTCTCCTGTTTCATCGTTTAATGGTTGATGCATGCTCAAAAAATACGGCTTCTTACGGCATCCGGATAGCAGTCTACGATAATACGGACAGCCACAAGTAAAGGCCAAGCAGCGTAAGAAGCAGCGTCGGTATCGTCAACACGATGCCGACTCGGAAATAGTAGCCCCAGCCGATGCGCACCCCCTTCTGAGCCAGCACGTGAAGCCAGAGCAGCGTGGCGAGCGAGCCGATCGGCGTTATTTTCGGACCGAGATCGCTGCCGATGACGTTGGCGTATATGAGCGCTTCCCGGATAACGCCTTCCGCTCCCGTTCCTTCAATGGCCAGCGCGTTAATCATCACGGTCGGCATATTGTTCATAACCGAAGACAGGACCGCGGCTGCAAATCCCATGCCGAGCGAAGCGGCCAGCAAGCCTTGATCGGCCATGAAGGCGACAGCTTGGCCAAGGGCGTCGGTCAGGCCGGCGTTTTTGAGCCCGTAGACGACGACGTACATGCCAATGGAGAAAATAACGACCGACCATGGCGCACCTTTGACGATGTTGACGGTATCGATCGCTTTGCTGGACCGGGCGAGGAGCATAAACAGCAACGCGACCGTTCCCGCGACGGCGGATACCGGAATATGGATAATGCCGCCGGCGAGATACGCGGTAAGCAGAACGCCCAGCATCCACCACGATAACCGGAACAGCCGCGGATCTCTGATCGCATCCTTCGGCGATTGAAGCTGCGAGCTGTCGTAGGTTTGGGGGATGTCTTTTTTGAAAAACAGATAAAGCACGAACAAGCTGGCAGCTATCGAGAACAGGCTGACCACGATCATGCGGCTCGCATATTCGACGAAACCGATGCCGAAAAAGTCGGCGGACACGATATTGACCAAATTGCTGACGACAAGCGGCAGCGAGGCGGTGTCCGAGATAAAGCCGCTGGCCATGATGAAAGGCAGAATCATTCGGTCCGGAAACCGGAGAGCCCGCACCATGGCAAGAACGATCGGCGTCAGGATAAGGGCCGCGCCGTCGTTGGCGAACAGCGCCGCCACCGCCGCGCCGAGCAGGACGACGTACACGAACATCAGGCGCCCGTTGCCATTGGCCAGACGAGCCATATGAAGCGCCGCCCATTCGAAAAATCCGATATCGTCGAGAATAAGCGAAATCAATATGATGGCGACAAAAGCAAGAGTCGCGTTCCAGACGATGCCGGTTACCGTGACGACGTCCTGCAAAGAAACGACTTGAAACGCAAGGGCGAGCAACGCGCCGGCGGCGGCCGACCAGCCGATGCCGAGTCCTTTGGGCTGCCAGATGACGAACGTTAACGTCAAAATAAAAATGAGAGATGCCAGGTAAACCATGCCGTCCTCCTTAATCGCAGCAATTGGAATTGCCGCATGCCTGATCGATTGTATCTTTTAGAGAAGGGAGGCGGTCCAGCAACGGGTGCAAATACGGCCGATCTTCCACGTTCAGCGAATAGTAGACCCACTGCCCGCGTTTCCGTTCCTTGACCAGTCCGCCCGCTTTCAGCTTGCGCATATGCTGACTGACGTTCGGCTGGCTCGTCTGCAGCGCATCGACCAGCTCGCAAACGCATAATTCGCGCTCCTTCAAAGCGGCCACAATCGTTAATCGGGTGTTATCGCCCAGAAGCTTGAGCGTTTCGGCCATTTGGCCGAGCTCGACGTTGTTCATAGGATCGCTCCTTTCAAGAATACAAATATCATGAATGGCGCAACATGTTCAGGCACGGATGACACTGCTTCGCGCTGCAGCGTATAGCGGAGGAGTCGGTTACTATTCCCACAGGTTATATATTCTCAGGCAATCGGATATTTGTCAATGATTATATAATTATATAATTATATATTGCTGCGCAAAGATGTCGTTCATCGGAAGTCTTGCAGAGGTTGCCCGGAGGCGAGAAGGTGATGTAGAACTTGTTGTACGCTAATACTTCGAGGCTTACCGCTGTTTCTATTCTTGGTCTTAGTAAAACACCTATTTCTCTGTGATACTGACGAGCATATATGCAGTTTAAAGCAGCATCTTGACAATTAACCTCTGGAGCAATCAGGACTAGTCGTGCAAAAAAATAGTTGCAATAGCATCCTATTCGCTATACATTGATATTAGTTGCAATGACATGCTATTTTGAGGGGGTGATGTTTTGAGCGAAAATTGGCGGCAACACGACAAGGGCGGAGAGGAATCGCACGGCCAATTGATTTCGGCCATATACCGTCACATGCAAGTATTGATCTCGGCGGAAATGGCGCCATTCCGAATCGGCAGCGGACAGTATATTTTTCTGATGGCTATTGCGTTTCGGCAGCCCGTCACACAGAAAGAGCTGAGCAAGTCGCTGCTCATTGACAAGACGACCACCGCCAAGGCGATTGCGAAGCTGGAAGCAGAAGGGTATGTCCGCAGGGAAGCCAATCCCGCCGACAATCGCTATCAGTTGCTTTATTTGACTAATGATGGGAGAGAGGTTGTTCCAAAGGTTCAAGAAGCGTTGGCACGCGTGAAAAACAAGACACGGAAGGGCATTGATGACAAGGACTATGAGCTGTTGCTGCGATTGCTTAAAATCGTGCTTAGCAATTTGACCGAGAAGGAGGAGACGGAAGATTGACAGGAAGAGGAGGAGCGGCACTTACGGAAGAGATGTTGACGTGGGAAGGCGTAACGAAGCAACCGCATCGGTTCGGAGGGATAGAATTTCAGTTAAACGGCAAAGAAATCGGCCATCTTCACGGTAACCGACTGTTCGACCTGCTGTTGCTAAAATCCGAGAGGGATCGATGGATCGAAGAAGGAAAGGCAAGTCCGCATCATATGTTCCCCGATTCGAATTGGGTATCCTTATATATAAATTCTGATCGGGATGTTGCGTATGCCGTCGAGATCGCACGTTTTAAATATGATCGTTTGAAAGAACGACAAAACAACAAAATGGAAGGTGAGATGCGAAGTGAGTAATGAAACGTTTCCGTATGAGAAAAAGCGAATGAAAGTATTCGATGTGGAGATGGCGTATGTGGAGGAGGGAAGCGGCGACCCAATCGTCTTCTTGCATGGTAATCCCACATCCTCTTATCTTTGGCGCAACATCATACCTTACGCGCAAAAGTATGGCCGCTGCATCGCGCCTGATCTCGTTGGCATGGGCGATTCCGCCAAACTCCCAAACAGCGGCCCTAACACGTACACCTTCGCCGAGCACCGCCGTTATCTCGACAAGCTGCTCGAACAGCTAGGCGTAAGCGAGCGTGTGACGTTCATCGTGCACGATTGGGGATCAGCGCTGGGGTTTGATTGGTCGAAGCGTCATCCAGATGCGGTAAAAGGCATTGCTTATATGGAAGCGATAATTATGCCGAGCAGCTGGAGCGATATGCCGGAGGAAGGACGCAAGGTGTTTCAAGCGCTTAGGTCTCCGGAAGGGGAAAGTATGGTGCTGGAGCAAAATTCGTTCATCGAGTTTAATTTGCCGGTTAACATCTTGCGCAAATTGTCGGATGAAGAAATGGCCCATTACCGCCGTCCGTTCCTGGAACCAGGCGAAAGCCGCCGACCAATGCTTAGTTGGGCTCGTCAGCTTCCGACCGGCGGCGATCCGGCCGAAGTGATAGCGATTGTCTCCGAGTACGGCGAGTTTCTGGCACAGAGCGCCGTTCCTAAACTTTTCGTTCATTGCGAACCCGGCAGATTGCCGAAAGCCCATATCGAATACTGCCGTTCCTGGCCGTCGCAGACGGAAGTTACGGTCCCGGGCCGCCACTACCCGCAAGAAGACGCACCTGATGCTGTCGGCGAAGCGCTTGCTGCATGGTTGGAAAAATTGGCGTAATGGAATAGAGTTTGAATGGATACGTTTAACCTTGACATCGCACGGCCCGAGCTTATATAATCAGTAATAATAATTTTCCAAAACTCCATAGTCAGCGATGAAGAGGAACAGTACTTGCGCGGCCAGGACCAGAGAGCCGGCGGCTTGGTGAAAGCCGGACCTGAAGCGGAAGGAAGCTCGCCTTGGAGCTGCGCGACCAGCGTGCCCATGTCGGTACGCGAACGCGCCGTATAAGCCTGCGTTATAGGCTCAGAGTGAGCGAAGGGCAAAGCATGCCCGCCGCTAACTAGGGTGGTACCACGGGAATTTGACCTCTCGTCCCTAGCGTTGATCCGCTGGGGGCGGGAGGTTTTATGTTTAGGAGGATGAAGCAGATGAGTCAGGAGCAGCAGCGCCACGGCTACGATCCGCTTGCGATCGAGCCGAAATGGCAGCAATATTGGGACCGCAACAAAACGTTCAAAACGACCGAAGACGCCGATAAACCGAAGTTTTACGCCTTGGATATGTTTCCGTATCCTTCGGGCGCCGGCTTGCACGTCGGCCATCCGGAAGGTTATACGGCCACGGACATCGTGTCGCGCTACAAACGGATGAGAGGCTACAACGTCCTCCATCCGATGGGCTGGGACGCATTCGGCCTGCCGGCGGAGCAGCACGCTCTCGATACGGGGCAGCATCCGCGCGACATCACGTTCAAAAACATCGACAACTTCCGCCGCCAGATCAAGTCGCTCGGCTTCTCGTACGATTGGGACCGGGAATTTAGCACGACGGATCCGGATTATTACAAGTGGACGCAGTGGATTTTTATCCAGCTGTATAAGCGCGGACTTGCCTACGTAGCGGAGGTGTCGGTCAACTGGTGTCCGGCTCTCGGCACGGTGCTCGCGAACGAGGAAGTTATCGACGGCAAGAGCGAACGCGGCGGCCATCCGGTCATCCGCAAGCCGATGCGCCAATGGATGCTGAAAATTACGGAATATGCGGACCGGCTGCTGGACGATCTGGAAGAGCTGGATTGGTCGGAAAGCATCAAGGACATGCAGCGCAACTGGATCGGCAAGTCGACCGGCGCGGAGGTCGACTTCGAGATCGACGGCAGCGACAAGTCGCTGGTCGTCTTTACGACCCGGCCGGATACGCTGTACGGCGCGACGTATTGCGTTCTGGCTCCCGAGCATGAGCTGGTGCCGTCCATTACGACGGAGGAGCAGCGAGCGGCGGTCGAGGCTTATCAAGAAGCCGCGGCGCGCAAAAGCGACCTGGAGCGGACCGACCTCGCCAAGGACAAAACCGGGGTATTTACCGGCGCTTACGCCATTAACCCGGTAAGCGGCGAGAAGCTGCCGATCTGGATTGCGGATTATGTGCTGGCGGGCTACGGAACGGGCGCGATTATGTCAGTGCCGGGCCACGATACGCGCGACTGGGAATTTGCGAAGCAGTTCGGTCTTCCGATCGTCGAGGTCGTGCAGGGCGGAGACGTAACGCAGGAAGCGTACACGGGAGACGGTCCGCACGTCAATTCCGGCGAGCTGAACGGACTTCATAACGAAGAGGCCATCGCGAAAATGATCGAGGTGCTGGAGCAAAGCGGCAAAGGCAAGGCGAAGGTGACATACCGTTTGCGCGATTGGCTGTTCAGCCGCCAGCGTTATTGGGGAGAGCCGATTCCGATCCTTCATCTGGAGGACGGCTCGATGAAGACCGTGCCGGAGGATCAGCTGCCGCTGCTGCTGCCGGACGTAGACGCGATCAAACCTTCCGGCACGGGCGAATCGCCGCTGGCGAACGTGACCGACTGGGTCAATACCGTCGATCCGGAGACGGGCATGAAGGCTCGCCGCGAAACGAACACGATGCCGCAATGGGCGGGAAGCTGCTGGTACTACTTGCGGTTTATCGATCCGAAGAACGACAAGGAGCTGTGCGCCAAAGAGAAGCAGAAGCAGTGGCTGCCGGTCGATTTGTATATCGGCGGCGCCGAGCACGCGGTGCTTCATTTGCTGTATGCGCGTTTTTGGCACAAGGTGCTTTACGATATCGGCGTTGTCGACACGAAAGAACCGTTCCACAAGCTGGTGAACCAAGGCATGATTCTCGGCACGAACAACGAGAAAATGTCCAAGTCGCGCGGCAACGTCATCAATCCCGACGACATTGTCGGCGAATACGGCGCGGATACGCTGCGCATGTACGAAATGTTTATGGGACCGCTGGAAGCGACGAAGCCTTGGAATACGAACGGCGTGGAAGGGACGTACCGCTTCCTGGCCCGCGTCTGGCGATTGTTCGTCGGCGAAGACGGGCAGTTGAACGCCAAGATCGGCGACGGCGAGACGAGCGATGCGTTCAAGCGCGTCTGGCACCGTTCCATCAAAAAAATTACGGACGACTACGAAAACTTGCGCTTCAACACGGCGATCAGCCAATTGATGATTTTCGTCAACGAAGCGTATAAGACGGAGTCGCTGCCGCGCAAGGCGATGAGCGATTTTGTGCAAATGCTGTCTCCAATCGCTCCGCATATTGCGGAAGAGCTGTGGGAAAAGCTCGGCCATGCGGAATCGGTCAGTTACGCAGCTTGGCCGACGTACGACGAGGCATGGACGGTCGACCAGGAAGTCGAAATCGTCGTGCAGGTGAACGGCAAAATCGCGGACCGCGTCTCCATTCCGGCGGATATGGATCAGGCGGCGATGGAGGAAATGGCCAAAGGTCTGGATAAGGTGCAAGAGCTGATCAGCGGCAAAACCGTCCGCAAGGTCATCGCGGTAAAAGGAAAGCTTGTCAATATCGTAGCGAATTAACGCTTAACCCGAAGAGGTGGGCGGCTTTAGCTGAAGAACAGCTATTGTCCGTTCACCTCTTCGCCGCAAAATGCGGTCGTAACCTTCAGCAGGTCTTCGCGGTATTTGGCATGCGTCGCGCGAACAAGCCGGTTGAATACCCCTTCGGTTTCGCGCTGCAGCAGCGCCAGCGCCTGCGCGGTAATGCCTCCGGGAACGGCGACCCGCTGCTGAATCTGTCCGGGCGTCATTCTGCCGTCCGTCAGCAGCAGCCCCGTGCCGAGCAGCATGTTTCCGGCAACCTGCAGCGCATGCTCGCGCGGGATGCCCGTCTCCTCCACCGCCGCTTCCACGAACTGCTCCAGCAAAAAGGCGATAAAGGCGGGACCGCAGCTGGAAAGATCGGACACGATTCGCGTATAGCTTTCTTCGATGCGAATCGGCTCGCTAATATGGGCGAACAGCGCCTCGACCCTTTTTTTGTCCTTTTCCGTCATCGTTTCGCCGTACATACAGAGGGATGCTCCGCTCCAGACCATATTCGTAATGCTCGGAATGACCTTGGCGATTTTGCAGTCCAGTTCGCCCTCGAGGTGGGAGATCAGAACCGGGCTCGTAATGGATACCGCAATTTGGTCGCGCCGGATGACGGGTTTGATTTCGTCGACGACGGTTTTGAATTCATGGGGCTTTACGCACAAAAACACAATGTCGGAGCCGCATGCCGCATCCAGGTTCGCATATTCCGCCCGCAAGCCGGGATATCGGTCGGCCAACGCTTGCGCTTTGGCGAAGGTGCGGTTGCTTACGGCGATTTCAGCCGGAGACAACGCTCCCGCCGCGATAAAGGCTTCGATCAGCAAGCTTCCCATGGAGCCCGTTCCGATAAATCCAACATTCATGTCAAGCCCTCCCCAACCGGCGGTTTTATACTCTTATTAAGCTATTCGGCAAGACTTGTTTCTTATGTCAACCAATGTTCGGAAATGACTCGAAGATCACTATGGCAATCTGTCATTGTTGGAAAGGATGGGGTGAAGCGATGTATAACGGATCAAAAATGATGTCGGGAGGCCGTTGGAAGCTTGCGCTCGTTTGCGCGGCGGGCGGGCTGATGCTGCTGGCGGCGGCTTTT